>JADEYI010000093.1_pt1 | contig 164951 bp, 203 predicted proteins | sample 8542331 | NCBI WGS metagenome assembly JADEYI01 (sample SAMN16510988, study PRJNA670497) | mine drainage metagenome | isolation source: biofilm near Copperflume 1 | place: Germany: Marsberg coppermine Kilianstollen | collected 2018-02 | reverse complement strand
CGTTAACTGTAAAGGGCCGCCTCTATCGAAGCACCTTGCCCAGCCATTATATATGCTGATAGATGCTGACTGGGCCTGCCAAGAACAACCTTGGACTGGGAAGCTTTACGTGAACGTGGGAGTGTCAATCAGATGCGCGAGCGTCAGGGAACTTGGATCTTTTTAACAGTGAAGAGTGTCGAGAAGCACCCCAAAAGACCAAACCTGGAACGGAATTAAGTAGAGTGGCCCAGAGTTTGCGCGAGAATGGACCACTCCCACGAAGGTTCCCATGTTCCTCTTCTCAAGTGCGATGGCTCCATATATGACATGTATGGAGGAGGCACATGGAAGGGGCATTTCTGGCCTGGAGTCCTCTTTGTATTCTGGGGCTCGTGGTGGGCGGTGCGTGCTTTCACATCGCGCGTCCGAGAAGGCACCAAGTACAGGAGCAAAGCGTGGTGGCCTGGCGTATATGCGATGGAGCCCCTCCTCAAAATCTTTGGACCTCCGATAGGCGTTCTTGTGGAGCTGCGTTTCGATCACTCCGAGTTCCTGTGAGTCTCTTTAACTTGTCGATGCCTCAATGGTGCGGCAATGTTTGTTAAAAAACGTTGCACCTTGCACGAAAGCAATGATCTTTGTTGATGAAAGTGCCTAAGCACATAGTATTTCCATGTTTATGATGAAGGCAAAACGTAATCTTGCAGTCGGCGTCCTTCTTCAACGGTGCTGGTTGCAGGACCTTGTTATGCCGAGATGGGCGCTTTTCTCTTCAAAACATGCACAACTACCAGCATGCAGCTTCATATCCAGCCTTCGTAGTCTCAGGTGAATCCCACCTCAGGCGCAAACGGCGCCATCAGTGGTGCACTGTGATATGCTGTACCTTTGTCAGCCAACCTGGTAGACAGACATCCTGATACATCTGTCCCAAGTAACATGACCATTGCAGACGAATTTCAGCACCATGTCAGGCACTGGGGCTAGGGCAGACCATTGAAGAGCTGGATTGACTATGTGAGAGATAACCTTGATGCTATCGGGCATGCATATGACTGGTGGAGAAAGTGCAAGAATCGAGAAGACTGGAGAGCAAGATTTCAGGTGTTGCTTGACGTACCTAGTCCTTAAGGAGTGGAAAACGTGTAATGCACATGACCATGTGTTTCCCGGTATGCAGGTCTTGTTGATCTGCTCGGCACAAAGGTCCAACTGCCACCGGGAACAGAGCAGGTGAGCTTTCCTGCAATGAAGTTTTTGAGTCAACGCCAGGTTCTCTTCTGATCTGGTTGCGATGACAGGACACTATCTAAACCAGGAGAGAGGGCATACGTGAAGGTGAGTGCAAGCGCCGAAGAAGGGAGGAAGGGCTGCCTCTCTGTGTTGTCACGAGTGCATTTCAACAATACATTTCTCATTTGATATGCTTCAGATGTGAGCTTGTGGCTGCATGCCCAGATGCCATGCACTGGTGTCTCTGTGCTAGCTTCTGCTTGCATGCCTACAAATCTCGGCCCAGGCTGGCAGGGGGAGGTATAGGTACTGAGCACCGTGTTTGCTGAATCTTGCTTGGATCTGGCAAGCCATCAAGGGGTAGGCATTTGGCAGCCTTCATCTGCAGCTTGTCTGCAGACGCACCTTGCCTCTTGGCAGGAAAGCGTGTCATAATTTTAGCATAAGAATTGCCAATGTTTTTAAACGGAATGCAGACAAATGAGAAGGTTGACTTATGAAAATGGGCAGGGACAGACTGCCTACAAGACCAGTGAGCCTCAGGTGGCTCCCAACAGGTCTCTACAATGCAAGAATATAATAGTAATGATGACAAAACATATGCAGGTGTTCCTCACGCTGGCATTTGGTACCGAGGCGTTTCTCATGTCGTCCCACAAGAAGCACGAGGCTCTGGACGCAACAGTGCATGGCCTGCTGGCGCTCACAATGTGGGCATGCACGCTTTGCACGCTGGGCGAACTCTTTGCGCAGCATAGCATGCTCGCCACGGCCGGCCGCACCCTCAGCTGCCTGATGCAGGGCATGTGGCTCATCCAGGTGACATATCCTGCACCTCTTACTAATCCTTCACTGAATATATACTGCCCAAAGCCAAATAAGGATACATGCAATGGATATGCATGTATCCTCAAGGTGGGATACATGAATAGTATCCCACCTTGAATTAAGGTCCCTTCTGCCAGCAAGATCGGCAGCGTCTCTGCGGTGCATATTTTGCTGAGCCAGCAGTAGTCCAGCAAGTGCACTGCTCTTTGCTGGTGCAGGGCATATGGCTCATCCAGGTGATGAAGTTCCTGTAGAGTTGCACCTAAGAAACGGGGTTCCAACTACAGTCTAGGGCCCAGAGATGTTTGTTTTGGCAATGCGCCATGTTTACATCATGAGGCAGCCTTCCTCCCACTGCCTTGTGTGTCTTGTATCCTGTCCTACTTCGTTTCTAGTCATGATGGGATCCATTGTCCCGATAAGGGTGGCATGCATGCATATGGCCTCCATTTCAGCTGTGCACAGCACTGCTTTCAGCATTTGCATATGCCCCTGAAGATGTTTGTCAGGCAAATGTGGTGGACTTACCTGGGCTGATCTCCGGCACTAACAAGGACATGTGCCGACATCACTTGAAACAATTCTGTGTGGGACCTGCAGATTGGGCAGATCATGCACACCACCCCGCTGCCCTGGAGGATGGATGAGTCAGTGGCGGGGATAATGCTGGCGCCTGTTCTATTTGCCATGCTGACACTCTTGTGCGCCGTCATCCTGCTTGCACTCTACCTCATCCTGCAGGTAAAGTCATCTGGCCCATTTACCTGACTAATACATCCTTATTGCAAAAATTGCAAGAAGTGCACGAGTCATCCTTGAGGATGTGTCTCACTTGAGACTCAGGCTGAGAAAAAAACAGTCTGAAAGAGCCTTGTCAGTCAGCCAGATGCAAGTGGCATTCATCACCAACATGGACCCACGGGAACAATTTTTGACTGGCGCTTGTGGCAGAACAGACTGGCATGGAATTTCCCTAGAACTGGGAATATCATGCCATATTGTTGCGCCACAAGTCCCAGTCAGAGGAACTTGAATCACTAGCAAAAGTCTTGAAAGTTTCTGCCCTTGACAGGGTCACCTTGACCTAGATTGGCATGGGGTGTAGGCTTGGCACAACAGGAGTCCCAGTCAACACAGCCACCTGCCCCTGAGTGACAGCCTGGCAGAGAGCAACTTCCCAGACATGATCTACAGCGGCGGCGACTCTGCCCACGAGAACTCTGGTGAGCTTATGTAAAACACTTGCATGCTCTGCTAAACACTTCCATCATGATCCTATAGGCATGCCATGCATGATGCCATGCATGTGTTCAGAAGCTCTGCTCATGCGGAATTGTTGACGGGGCCCCTAGAAAGGTCCAGGGTGGCCCCAACAGCACTTTCTTTTCTCGCGCATCTGGGCACTCCCCGGAAGTAGGCAACCTACTTAACACATGTGTCCGGCATAACATGAAAGCCAGGCAGGATGGTAATTGCCTAGGCCTGGATTTGTCTGTGTAGCCTCTAAAACTTCATGCGCGAGGGAAGTGAGAACACTTCTCCCCTCAATAAGGTATTAAAGTAATGAGCAATATTTGGTGCAGACTCCTCAGGCAGCGACAGTGAGGAGAGGCTGGCAGGACAGCCCAAGCCAGGCAGCAGGAGGCAGCAACTGCGCAAGGCCTTCCAGCTTCTCAGCCCCATCCATGAGCCAAAAGACAAGGGGGGTCACCTGGTCTGACAGCAGTGAAGGCGCCTGCTTTTGCAAGCTCTGTGGGGTGTATCCACCAAAATTGGGTGGATACACCCCACAAAAAATGAGGTTATATTGGCGTGTTCAACACTTGGCACTTGTGTTTTATTCTGCTTCCGTTGCTCTTACTCTCAATGTGTCCATATGGGCAGTAAAGGGCAGTGTGATCAGGCGATAGCCAGGCATGATCAGCGCTTGATCATTGTGAATTGACGGGTCACTTGAGACTCTCAACTTGAGGGACAGCCGCAAGCCTGCAGCCAGGCTGGATAGCTCTTGGACAGCTGAACATCCAGAGCTGCAGGGATAAAGAGAACGAAGGGTGCATGCGCACTTCTATAAACAGAATGTGCTCGTCAAAGGGTGAGGCAGATGAAGTTTGGTAGAAAGGCTGGGAAAAAGGATGCCACAGCAGAACCCAGTCACCTCGATGGGACCTGGTTGCTGCTGATAGAGATTGGAACAAAGTCATGGACAAAAGAGAGTCACGCAAAGTCAAACTAAAGTGAATATATTGCATCAAGCAAGTGTCATCCAATGTCAGCCAGTCTGTCAGTCCAAAAAAATATCTATCTTTATAGTGTGAAATTGTTTCCTGAGGAAGCCCGATATTTGCCCGTGATTATCAATCAAAGTGCCGTCTGGATTGAGGATAAAGAACCTGTAATACATGAGTTTTGATGAAGCCAACCCAAACAGATCGACCTCAAGCAAGTGCCTTGGGCATTGACTGCAACACAGAGACTAGGTGACCACACATCATTTATGACTACATGCGCACACATGCATGCGCGCAGTTGACAAAATATATTTGAAATTAGCAGCTGCGCTAGTAGCACGTAGGATAAACAACACTGATTCCATAGTGTTCAACAATCACAACTTCCAACGAAAGAATCTCTGTGGCGCCATAATGCTCACATCACTCTTCACCCATCTCATCCTCATCGTCCACTTTTGGAGCCAGGTAGAAACTGCACCACACAGCTTTTCGGTCAACTGTAGAGATCTCACGCAGAGGCTATAGATGAACTGCGAGGCGGCCAGCAAAACATGCGCATGCGCACGAACATTGTTGCGCGATACTTTACAAGGCAAAACAAGAAGGCCTGCCAGATGGTTCTGGTATGCCAAGCAAATGGTGGAAGCATTCTCTGCAGGTCATGTTCATGTGATCTGATAGTGCTTATTGGTGGACCATGCAACATACACACAGTCTCACAGATCGGCCCAGATGACTGGTTGTCAGACAAAAAGGGGACACCTCATGACAAAATGTGTCAAGATTGATACATATCCTTGATGATCCGTGACAGACTGTGCCGGGGCTGCAAGACACACCTGAGATGACCCATATCCTGTATCCGGTACTCCACCACTAAGGGCAAGTCCTTGGACAGCCGCAGAATAACCTGCACAGGCGTCTCAGCTCCTGAGCACCCCGTCTTGATCCCGTTCGAGACCTCAGAGACCTCTCTTCTACATATGAACTAAGATGCAGTATGGCAGTGTACTAGCAATCAAGGACCATTGCTCCCCTCTTCCCTTAACTCAAAAGTAATATTCTTGGGAGAGGGGACCACATGGTGCCAGTACAGTGTCATGTTGGGATGAAACTTTACTGGCGTCTCACACCGGGCAAATGCATCCATGTAGATTAGTTGGAAAGAGGGGACATGCCTGCGGGGAGAGTGGAGTGGCCTTGGCAAAGGAGTTGATGTACTTGAGCGCAAAACTGAGCGCGACTGGCTGCTGCAGGTCTATCACCGTCGCATCCTCCTGGTCCTTCACATTCGTATTCTGCCTGTGCAGCAAAATCCAAACAAACACATTAGCGGAAGAGATATGCAGGCATCAAAGCAGCGCGAGTGCCAGGGAGATCTCTAAACATGAGGAAGGGCTGCCTCGCGAGTGCACATTATGCATCAACGACACATTTAGCGCAGCCCATGTGGCACCCAAGGCTTGCAGGAACATTTGATGGCCGCTCACTTGGCAAAAAAAGCCAGAGAAGTCTTCGAACAAGCCAGCGCATTCCCAGCCCAAAAATTTCCTGACAGGGGCAGCTGGGATGTACATAAGACTCTGAACAGTTCTCTTCTCATGTATGCGATTGTGCTTGCCTGACAGTGATGTTGGCGCTGCCAATGTCCCCGCTGCTGGAGAACTTGATGCCGTCCTTTGTCACTGACATGAGTACCGTGTCCCCGATGGTGCCCAAGTCCCTGCCACACGACAGTGCACCCCTCAACTTCACATGTACATCTGCCAGATTTCACTGCCGTAGCCGAGCCAGGACTGTCTTCAAGCATCCCTGCTTTGCATGTCAGGTAGAAGTAAGCCCTACTCAGTTGGGCTATGAAGAGTACATATCACAGACCCCACAAATGCCCCACTATGAAGTGTGCGCAACAGCAAATGCATGACATTTAAAGAGAGAGCATGTGTGTACTGCATAATTGCAGGGTGAGATGGCGAGAAGATGTCCCACTTTGCTATCCGCTGGAACTCGCCAGAGGGCATCTTCACAGTCGCTGAGTACTCTGTGTCTGGAATGCCCAGCCTGTGCCACGCACAACAAAATTAGGCGCCACACAAGATCCCTTTTAGCCTGGTCTAAGTCCTGATGTAATGTAGAGATGGCTGGCTCCTGTAATGCTGACACGGAGGGGTCATAGCAAGTGTTGGGTGGCGCACTGCTCGCTGTCAATGTCCATGAGCTTCAGCTCGAAGTCGCTGTGCCTCTCCTGGTTCACAGACTCGAAGAGGAACGTGAGGGAGTCTCCTGTGTCTTCTGCCTGTTACAAAACGGCACTTATCAAATCTCACCATCAATATGGACTCGCCAAAGCCACAGCTCAGGTTGTCAACACTTCCATTGGTATTGTACGGTTGGGACACCAACCTTCAAGGTGATGATGTCATCGTTTGCAGCACATTTGAGGCACTTGCTCATGTTATTCAGATTCATGCCTGCAGCAAAAATAACATTGCCATCATAAAAAGCGCAACCATTTGCAGGATGTCATTTGTTCTACAAGCTCAAGTGGCAATGGGATCAGGATGGTTAAAAGAGACAGCTGTGCTTCTTCCTACCCATGCTGAGGTTCCGATCACAGCGGAAGTGTGCAAATCCATCAGATCGCAGCTGCATGGCCACCAAAGCCACATGGGATGTGTCCATAGCTTGCAAGCTCAGAGCAGAGGGACTGCACTCGAAATTTGCATCATTCACTAGGTCCTTCATAGCCTGCAAGAACGGCCACGGCAGTCTACTTAGCAGTAACAATAGCACCTCAGATGAGGTACAACGCAGGATTGCAAGGGGAATACGACAACCGTTATCACAGTTTTGCAGCAAGCACACACCTCCAGAAGCTTTTTCAGCAAAACTGCTTGATCAAGGCGTGCCTCAAACATCTCGGAGTCCGCGCACTTCTCTTTCACTGATAATTATCAACAGCAGTCAATCCAGTCTCTTTGTAATTTACAAGACAATTCACAGATTTCAATGAACAGGTAGTTCCGAAAGAACTATGACTTCCGAGACTTTCGATCTGTAGATCAGGCAAGTTGCACAAGCCTTTGTCAGAATACGAGAGCAATTACGATCAGCACCTAGACAGTCGCATAACAGTCTCTCTCGTCGATTAGGATGCAGGACGTCCTTTTGGCAGATCACGGTAGTGCCGTGCTGCGCCACGCATCAAAGCACACAAAGGGCAGGGGAGAATCAAAGTTTCGGAACAGGTTTCGGAACATCTGGTCCGGTCGTTTGAGTAGAAAAGTCCAAGCAAATAGCTGTGGGCAATTAGATGGATCTGTGTGTATAATTGTTCTTCGTAATACTCAGCTTGATTTGGAATTAGTAAAGCTTCCTTGCCACTGCCCTATCTCTATACTCTATACTATAAAAATCGCATATCCCAGCGATCCCATGAATGTGATTGCATTCTGCTAAATAACTCGTAGTAAATTAAACAATCTTCGATGGTCTGCAGTACAAGCTACACGCAGATTGGCCAGACATTTGACAGATGTAGATTGACCGACACACATTCTGCTCAGAAGAATGTCAAGATATCGTACAGGACAAGAAGGCGCTTGCGCCACTTGCAATGTAGTCCAGGTACGAGCTACCGAAGAATTATAGCAATCTTGCAGACACGGCTGGTGTAATTTTTCATGCACGTACCTTCTCAGACACACATGCACCGCAGGCAGTGCACCTTCAGAGGCTGTGGAGGCAGGTGACGAGAGCGCCAGCAAAAGCGGAGGCAAGAAGAAGTTTGGGTCCAGCTGGGATGCCAAGGAGGCAGGATCTACCGAGGGCACAGAGGAGGACTTCCTGTCCAACCTGGGGACAGCACAAAATTACAACATCAACGTCTCACATGGTACACTCCACCTGGTCCTCTTCAGCCCTTCTCTTGACAGCATCTTTTGGCAGCATTTTCGTATTCCACTATCCTTCCGATATAATCACATGCATCTGAAAGAGCCATCATAGGCGTGTTTATGCTTACCGGCACTGACCTCTGATGTCTGACCTTGCAACAGGTCAGAGCAGCAAATTCATAGACCATCTCTTCACTGGGAATGTTCTAGGCCACGAGTCCGACATAGCCGACGGCAGCCTCCGCGGCTGGGAGTTCAGGAGCTTTGCCAATATAGTCGGCGACTACTATGTGTCCCCACGCTTCCTGGATGCTGTTGCGGTGCGCTTTGAGCTTATCCTGCTTACTTGCAAAGAGGAGGCTTGTTGCTGTTGCATGGTGCGTACTTGTGAAGCAGCCCTTCCTCCCATTTTTTAAGCTCGCTCGGCCTTATGTCTGCACTCTTCTTTCTCTATCTTGCCTAGATCTCTAGAGAAGGCAGGGCTTCGCAGGCCAGGCTCCTGCTAACTCTCTTGCCAAATCTGCACATGGATGGTATGCGTCATGGGAATGGCAGTAGGTCTGGCTTCTCTAGGTTCCTGTGAAAGCATTGTGCTGGCTTCATCTAAATCTGGCTGCACTGTGCAGATGCACATTGTGAAAAACTGGATGGTGGACAATGGCGCCTTTGACCCATCGCACAGAGTGCCCCTCATCCTCGGCATCTGGGGGCCAAAAGGGCAAGGTGTGCCTCGCTCTGACTGACTGCGCACTCTGTTGTCATAGTGCGCATTTCTGTATGCAATCCCATGCTATGGACAATTTCCCTCATTATGCATTTGCAAGAGCCCTCTCCACTGTCCTTGACATGTGCTACGGAACATCACGATTTGTCTCCTCAAGTGTGCTGTGCATCTCCTGCAGGGAAGACCTTTCAAACAGAGCTGACTTTCAAGAAGCTTGGGTGCGTTCCTGTCACTTGCTCATGTCCGATGATGCATTGCAAGTGCTTGCCATTTTGTACCTGCCTGCCACAGGGTAGTCTGCCAGCTGCTTTGTCGCATGCCGTGCCTGATTCTTCATGGGATTGCGCAAGCAGCCGCATGCATCCATGAGGTGTTTGGTCACTCGTAGATGTGTCCTCTGTTCCAGTCTGATGAGTACCACTGCATTGCCGCAGGATAGAGCCGGTGGTGATGAGCGCTGGAGAGCTGGAGTCAGAGTGGGCTGGGGCCCCGGGGCGGCTGATCAGGGACAGGTACAGACTCTTATATATATATATATATGTAGAGGAAAGCCTAGAGGGAAAGATGGTGCAACCCTATTACATCAGACAGGGACTGCCAAACCAAAACTCACACAAAATCTACGTGACAACTGGCTCTTATTTCCGTCATGCATCTCTGAGCTCAGTACTCAAAAGCTATCAATGTAGTTCCCACTACAGAGGTGCTTGGTTCAGGCGCTTTGGGCTCTGCCCTGTGGGATTTGAATGGTGCTTCTGTTTTCCCAGTACATGGGCTGAATTTACAACTTCAGCACAAGCGGTAGTTTGTCCACCAAAGAGGCGGCTTGGGTTTGACAGGTACAGGAGGGCTGCTGAGGTGGCAAAGGTGCGGGGGCGGCTGCCGTGCCTCATGATCAACGATTTGGACGCCGGTGTGGGTATTCAGGAGAATGTGCAGCGCACGGTGCGCTGCCTCAATCTTCTGACTGCGCCTGCACTGTCATTGCAATGTGCTTCCGCTTGGGCCATTGCGCGTTGCGCCCTTTGCAACCAGCCGAGGCAATTTGCAGCCATGCTGCGATCGCACGCTGCACGCGGTCCGCGAAACATTTGGCATGTGCTCTGCTATTGTAATTGTGTGCCCTCTGGTTGCTCTGTGCTGCATTTAGTTCTAGCAACCCATCACAAGTAGGCCTTTGGATGTCTCAGGAGTTCCCCAAGAGCGGTGCTCATGTAGTGAAGGACTGCTGCCACAGTTCTTGGATCAAAGCATTCTGGAAGAGCAAACCATCAGGAATACTGACACTATGCATGACTGTTGTTGGCACAGGTGAATAACCAGATGGTGTCAGGGACCCTGATGAACCTGTGCGACAACCCCAACCGGGTGTCGGTCTTCCAAGTGTGGCGCGACTCAGACCTGGTGCAGCGGGTGCCCATAATTGTGACCGGCAACGATTTCTCCACCCTTTTCGCGCCCCTCGTGCGCGACGGCCGCATGGCTAAGTTTTATTGGGAGCCGGACCGCATCGACCTCCTCAACATCCTCCACCAAATGTACAAGGTGAGATTGCTCAGATCACGCTCGCGCTGCCTTGTGTGTCGTGTATTCTCTTAGTCCTCGTCGTTGTTTCACGATGATCGCATAAAATGCATGCTGATGTCCTGGGAATATTAGTGCAGCTGATATGCAGTCTCCCAAAATTTACCAGGAGGGAAAGCATTGCTGGGACACTATACAGGGAATATGTAAGGGGAAGTCCGCACTACAATGCCATGCACTGAGCTGACCGTTGAGATTATCAGCTCCGCAAATTCATCCTGGCTACGCAAGAGCACCGGCAAGACCTTGTGTATTTGTGAAGCTCCAGGCCTGATAAACTCCGCTGAGCTGTGCGGCGCAGGAGGATGGTCTGAGCGTGGAGGACACCCAAACGCTGCTGGACACCTTCCCGGGGCAGTCACTCGATTTCTTTGGGGCGCTGCGCGCAGCCACCTATGACAACCAGATCCGGCGGTGGATCAAGGAGGAAGTGGTCAAGGCTGACATCACCGACGAGGACGCCAACATGCGCGAGCTCTCTAAAAGGCTCATCGACCAGTGAGCCCCCTTTGCTTCCCCATACAGCGCTCGTGTCGTTCCTGCTCCATGTCTTGGCAGAGCAGCTGGCTCTCTTTGGACCTTGAAGAGCTTCCCAGAACTTCTGAGATCTACAGGAATCCTGGGGTCAGAAGGCTATTGATCCTCAGCGCTGCAGCGTGGTAGCCTTGACAATTGATAGCATTGCAGTACCATTCTAAAAGAGCAGAAGGAGATGTTATGAGCATGCATGTTGTGCGCAGGAAGGATCTGCCATCCTTTGAGCCGGTGGACCTCAAGCTGGAGGATCTGCTGAAGGAGGGGCACAGGCTAGCAGAGGAGCAGGAGAACGTGAACCGATTGAAACTTTCGGAGGAATACATGAAGAATTCTGGCGGCGGGGGTGTGAGTCTTATTGGTCTGCAAGGTTGAGGCTGAGCGAAAGAAGTCCCTCGTGAGCTGACAAAAGAGGCCGGAGAGCATTTCAGACATAACAGGACAAAAGTACATGATTTTGAGCGTAACCTTTAGTGTAGTGGAAGTCAAGAGCTCTCGAGAAGCATTGGAGAGAGGGGTGCCTCGTGATCGTGACCTGATCAGTGTGTTGACCTAGTGGTGATCTGAGAGTTTGGGTGGGCAGACAAGGGGTGCGAGAGAGTGAGAATTGCTGTTGGACCCACAGAGTAGAAGTGAGACGAAGTGAACGATATTGACGTGCCATAGCCTGATCCGTAGTTTCAAGCGGGAGCATCATTGTTTCCTTGATAAGGATGTCTTGTGCGATTGAACCTGTAAGTGTGTTTACATCTACAAACTGACCTCCACCAGCCCCACTTTGCTGTTCTTGTGGAGACTGAAGGACGTAGAAGGTCTCAACGTTCAGTCTCGTCTGACTTGTCATCAATGCGCAAGAGGTACCTGCAGCTGCAGGCCTCAGACAGTCATTGAGAGGGGGGCCGCAACGGGGGGACCGCTTCAGGGCGCACTGCTTTCGAGGCGCTGCACGTTTCTCTTTCACACAGGTCCTGCTACTTGAGAGGTGGGTGCTGTGGCATTGTGGAAGTTTAAGGGATTCTGGTGCAGCATCTACGACAGTAGCAGACGGAGGAGCAACGAGAAGGAGCGCCCAGCATAGTTGGCGTAAGGAAGGACGTCCTCTTCTCGTCATAGGGAGGACTCTGATAAGGAGGCAGCGGGAATTGGAGACAGAGGACAATCGGAACGTGGATGAGGGGAGCTTGTAGCTGATACGTGATTCAGGAAAGCTTCCGGCAGCCGCAAGCCGAGGAAAGCCGAAAAAGATATAGAATGGGGCGTTCAGATGAGTTCCACTGGGTGACAGACGCAGAGCCGCACTCCACACGACGGCGAGCGATCCTCAGCAAATATGGAGAAAAAGTGCGGGCGTTGTATGGCTACGACCGCAGCACCGCCGTTCAGGTGAGCTTTCTGCGTGGCCTGTCGTGTGCTGGCCTTTGACCAACGGTTAGCGCAGACATACCCAGTGGCGTGGGCGGGCACCCTTGCTACATGCTTCTGCAGCCCAATATGGTTCTCCTTAATGAGAGGATGTATCAACGGGGACCGTATTTGAGTCAGAGCTCATCTGTGACTTATTTTTGTTTCTGGGCGCCAAGCATCTTCATATTATTGAGCCATGCGGCCCTGCTCGGCATGATTTTTGGGATGCATGGCATGTTTTTGTGTTTCACTACGACACTATTGCATCCAAGGCTGGTTTTCATTAGCAATGTTGAGAAGAAGTTGAGCAAACGGAAGCGTGGCTCTTTCATTTTCTGGAAGCAAACGCTGCCTCATCACAAGAAGCGTTATCTCATGAAGTTCCTGCAGCATTGCATAATAGCCCTTCCTGGGACCCACACTTTTCATATGTTTGTACGATGAAATTTGCCAGCTGTCATCTTGTTTTGACTTGCCTACTTGTAAGCGCCTGTGCTTGGAAGTGCTATATTGAATGGTTTATGGCAGCTTTACACTTATGCATAAGGCCTGGCGGTCGTTGTCATGGCTTCTGTCATACTGGGTCGGGGTGCTTTCCTCCCTTCCAATCTGCTGAGCAGCTGTGTAGTACGCTTTGGCAGGCAGCAAGAACCTCCAAAGGCAGTGTTGCTAAAACCCTGGAGCTCGAGCTGCTCAGCACGGCAAGTCCATTGTCTGAGTATCTCAACTGATCTCTTGCGTGATGATGTGCAGGTGATGGCAGTCATGGCCCTGCAAGTAGTGATGGCCTATGCAGTGAAGGACCTGTCGTGGTGGAAGGTGCTGGTGGCGGCCTATGTGGTGGGAGGGACGGCGTCGCAGAACCTGTTCTGCGCGCAGCACGAGCTGAGCCACTTTTTGGCTTTCCGCACGCCCCTCTACAACCGCATCCTCTCCCTGGCCTCCAACTGCCCCCTCGTGGTGCCCATGGCCACCGCCTTTAGAAAGTACCACCAGGAGCACCACTCTCACCTGGTGAGCCCCACCAAACTTGCTCCCCTGAACCATTCTGACTTTTGTCATTTTTACTTTATCCAACTTCTGTGCATGGACAGAATCAGCTGGCTGCCTTGATGTCTGCATACCTCTTTCTCTGAATCAGCTGGCTGCAGAGTCAGCGTCAGCCTGTGGGGGAGAGCTCTTGTTGGCATGTTGGGGCATGTGAGCTTTGGGCTTGCTTGTATTATTGAGACAGGGAGACAGCTGCTTCAATTTTCAAAAATAGGAGTTAGTGAAAATTGCAGGTACTGCACCTGTTCTGGTGAGTGAAGCAACGTGTTCCTGCTCATGTTCAGGGAGTCGATGGATGGGATGTGGATCTGCCGACAGCGCTGGAGGCGAATGTCATCACCAGCTTTGTGGCGAAGCTGCTCTGGGTGTTTGTCTACATTGGGGTGTACGGTCTGCGCCCAGTCATCATCCGCCCCAAGCCCATTGGTGAGCACTCCGCTCTTGCAAGCACTTGCTGCAATGAGTGGGACATTGCAATGAGGCGCTGACGTGTCCCTGTGGCAGCATGCAAATGAGGCTCCATAGGCTTGCTGCCCCTTTGTGATGCCAGCCAGACCTCTGCTCATTAGCAGCAGCAAAGTGCATCCATCCATTCATGTTTTACAGGACAGAGGGGGCCTGGCTCGATGTCACCCATGCACGGCGTTGTGCCCTGTGTTCTCTGATCTCAATGCATCCAATGTGCCACAGAGGGCTAGCTGATGATGCGTCCAACGCCCGAGTCATCTGGAACATTTGCATTACTTCAGGATGGTGAAAAACAAAGCGGATCAGCTCGAGATCATGTCACCTGCTTAGACAGGCAATGACCTCGTTTTGCAATTCATGGTGCAGGCATGGCTGACGTGGTGAACCTGGGGTTGGTGCTTGGTTTTGACGCGGCGGTGCTCTACTTCCTGGGCATCAAGGCAATGATGTACCTGCTGGTGGGGGTCATTGTGGGGGGCGGACTGCACCCCATGGCCGGCCACCTCATCGCCGAGCACTACATGTTCCTCAAGGTGGGTTACTCTCAGCTGCCACGCGCATGTCCTTTTGGTCCTGCAAAATTCTGGAATCACAAGAGATTTTGTGCTGCGCAATGGTTCAATGTCAGGCATGCCATGGCATGTTGCTCTTAGGCTCAAGCGGATTCCTTTCTTGAACTAAAATCTTGCGCTATTGCTTGTATGCTCTTCTGTGAATTCAGAGGCTGCTGGGCGCCTTGAAGGCAGGGCTGGGTGTGACTTCTCATCGCAAAGTGTCTGCAGGGGTCTATACAGCGGCGGTTTGTTGCTCTTTTGTGAGCTAATATCCTTTTCTGGCTGTCACAGGGCCAAGAGACATACAGCTACTATGGCCCCCTCAACGCGCTGACTTACAACGTTGGCTACCACAACGAGCACCACGACTTCCCCCAGATTCCCCACACCCGCCTGCACAAGGTGCGCATGCAGCTAGTACTGATCCTGTGTACTGACAGGTCCGTGCAGGGGCTCCTAGTCACATGTGTGTTAATGGGCGTCTGCAGTGATGTTGTCCAATCACATTTGCTACTGCAGAGGTAGACCCGTTAGCATGCATTGCCCCTTTCTATGCACCGTCTCGCCCTCTGCGATGCAGAGTTCTCTTCAGTTACTGAGCATGGAAGCTGCTGAGTTCAATGCTGTTGCTGGCATCTGACCTTGCAAAAATGGCCTGCTCCGCAGCTGACGGCGATAGCTCCTGAATACTATGAGACGCTGGCGTTCCACAAGTCGTGGACGTGGGTCATCTGGAAGTTCCTGTCCGACCCGGACGTCGGCCCCTGGACGCGCTGCCGCCGCGCCACCCGCGAAGCCCCCTCCGACAAAGCCGCCGCTCAGGTGCTGCCCCCGCTCGCTGGCTCCATTTTCAATGTTCAGTGCCCGTGCCTCACCCTGTAAGATATCGATAACACAGCCTAAAAGCGGAGTCAGGTGGCAAGTGTGCAAGAATCGACACTGGATGCACAATGCCCAGCCGATGGTACACTTCGAGCCTAGATTGTTTGGCGTCAGAGATATCTAGCCACATTAGCACTGAGAGGCAGCCCTTCTGGAAGGCAGCTCTCTTCTGTAAGGCAGCCCTTTGGCTCATATTTTTCATAATGGCTCAAGGTTTGACGGGTATACAGCAGTGTGGCGCAGTCAATTGATAGAAACAGGACTGCAAGGTTGATTTCTAATGCAAAGTCCTTTCCTTTGATGAGACTAGGCCCTGTAGGTGTTCAACAGAGTTGCCCACTCTGTCCACAACTACTGCAGCATTGCCATACTAGGTTTCTCTAGCTGGAGCCACCGCGGATCCTGAGTCAGCCTGAGATTGATGCACCGTGGAAGCCAGAAGAGCTGTTGCATCTTTGCGGGTCCATATTAGGATGGCTGCTTCGAATGTCTCTTGAGCTTATGGCTAGGACGTCAGCCATACTGTCCCATTGATGTAAACCTCCTTGAAAGGCAGCGGCGTTCCTGCATCTTTGCTGGTCCATGTACTGAGACTGTGCGATGTTGTGCGCAGGCTGCGTTCCAGGCGCAGCAGCAGGCGGCGCTCAAGGCGGCAGAGAAGGCGGCAGACCTGCCGGGCGCATTCACAGATGTGACTAACTCGCCAGGCGTGCGCACGCGCGCACAGGCGCGCAAGAACCTGGTGGCCTGATCAGGCGTCTTGCATGCATGCGGACTGCGCAGCGCCCTGCAGCCGCCAGCGGAGCTCTTAGTAACAGTTACTGGCGGTGACTACCGGGGTGGATGAGATCAGCGGTCGTCTGTGGCTTGACATGGGATTCTGGAGGCAGCGAGCCTGTTGTTTAAAGGCGCTGCTAGGAGAGGCTTGTCAGGCAGGGGCCTGCATCAGGCTTGCCTCGGAGGATGCTGGTATTTCGACCGTAGCTAAGGTGTGGGACGGTGGATATTTGGGAGACTGGTCTGTGTTCCTGAGGACTTGTGTCTTGGCGTCCGATGCAATGCAGCGGGCTGGTACTGCCTGGTATAGCAGTTGCTGGCCTTAGCTAGATGGAGAGAAGAGTCAGACAGTGGGAGGAGGCTGGCTCATAGGGGAAGAACACGTGCCATGCGCGGTCTGCGCGTGTCACGCTGATGTGACGAATTGCTGATCTGCTTTGCTGGATGCCCAGTCTGATGAAACAATGAATATTGGGTCGAAGGAGAAAGTTTTGCATGGAGTGATGAAGCTTCACGGCAGCTCCATCTTCCTCCTTGAAGAGCGCCATATATATAGACAGGCAAGGAGTGTTAGCGTAGCCTTTTTTCTGCCGAGGGTTGCTGTTGGCCCAGGTAATCAATCGTCTGGTAGATCAGGACACATCAAGCTTTGCCGTTGCTTGTCTGCCATTGGTTTCTGTGGCTTATGGTGCTTTCTTGGCGGAAGCTGGCTCCACCGCTGGGGTATAGTGGGGCCCTTGCAAATGACATGCAGGCCCCCCTGGGAAGTTCAGAACTAACTTTTGCCGCTTGCGCCCCCTGCAAATGTTTCCCAATGATAATTGTGCATTCTTTCTGCCGTGCCCTTGAAGAGACAAGCGTTGTCCCGTGCAGTCTGCAAAAGCCCCACCCTTGGTCTGTACTAGATTTGCCCGAATGCAATCTTAACGCTGTCCGACTTAGAGTGACGTCACTGGATGCACTGCATTCTATTTGGCATTATGTGAGTTGTTGGACGCTTTGTAGGAATGATGATACTGTATTTTTCTTTTGGTGCCCGTTGCCTGTTTTGCATGGGCACCATGGCATGTTGCCCTTTAATGATTCAACATGGTATTTTTCTGCAAGCAAGGCCCCTGCTAATCCTGCTGACCAGATACCCTTCGGGCCCATGTAACAGATCAGTGCAAATAGGTGACATTACACGTTTTGAGACTCTTGAGCAGTTTCTGCTTGTCACGTTGCCATGCTTTGATGGTGGCAGCTCAGAATTCATATGGTTCAAATGGCCACAGGTTGAATGTGCATGCAGATACATCTGCGCAGATACACACACCGCATACACACTCATAGGTGGCAAACACACACATGACCTTCACCTGCCTACATGGCACACCTCAAGTGGTGCCAGTACTTTCTGAGGTGAGTTTGGGTTGTCAAACGGCACTGTCTGTGGCCCTGATCAGGGTGGAGGATGTATTGCAGCCTCTACTTGCAGCTTCTAAGCACCTTGTCTCTGGCAGGAACAGCGTGTAATGATAATGGTATTTTGGCTGGGGAGTCAGACAATCTGGACTGGGGTGACGTCTGTTGCAGTGGGTGGACAGAGGGCTCGCTGCAGCAGGTGCAGCCATTGACATGACATGCAAGAGGTGTTGGCATGTTGAAATAGACCGGGGAGAATGCCAGGGACATAAGGCAGTGTGAGCGCCAAGTAAAGGGAAAGGGCTGCCTCACGGTATCTCTGATATTTGCGGCCCAAGTACTAGCACACTGTCTGGCCATTTTATCTGAAAGCAGTGCAAATCATCACATGAAACCCTGTCAATGACAAGGAGCCACTTCCAAAGTGGACTGCAACTGAAATTCTATGCATGGTCACTACTAGCTCGTCTACGGCAAATTCCACTGTGTCAGAAAATTCATATAGAAAAAGCAAAAACAGAGGTCAGTTTGTGTTCACGCTCATGTCCCAGGCAGATGTTAGAGCAGGTGCTTAGTGCATCGCGTCAAGCAAAGCTCGTCATAGCGGAATGGAGCGTCCAAAGAATAGTGCTGTTCTCACGCCATCACTCCTCCTTGCTCCCTTTGGCAGTCGTTGGCTCCAAGTCTGCACACACCACAACAGTCCTCAGCACACGTGCTGATTATCACAAATAAATCCCAGTGCAGCAGGCATGGGCACCCTGGGGTACCAAGCCAGCTCATCCCAGAGCAGATAATCAGGCCTCATATGGTCTGCAGCAGCACATCAGAACACTCATCAGAACACGGTGCCCCTCGTAAGCGATGCCCCTCGTAAGCAAAGTACAAGCTTATGGCTCTCATGCATTATCTCCTTGTCAGGCATCCTCGCTCCCTGTCACTCACATCACCGCTTCAATCCAAGCCATTGCAATCCAGCTGACGTCTCCCAAAGCCAAAGATGCTCGGCGCAACTCCAGTGCCACCATGCTGAGAGCTGCTCTGTCTGCTCTCTGGGCGGCTGCCACTGGTGCTCTACCAGTGTCTGCAACTTCCATAAATTCTCTCTCTGTTTCTCTTCATTCCAGCAGAGAATCCTCCCCTCTGCTGGGCCTTTTGCTTTTGCTATGTTTTCTATTCGCCGGGTGGCGGCGCTATCGGCGAAAACCAAAGAGGCCCGACCCACCTTTCGCCAGGTCAGCGGTCGACTGAGCGGCTGACTGAGCACCTTCCTTCAGCTGCTCCTCGGCAGCCCTGACCTCTCCCTGGTTCTTGCCGTTTGCCACGAAGGCTGCCACTGCCACTGCAATTGAGCCTCCCACTCCCACCCACACAGGCAGGCCGGTGCCGGCAGCTGCTGCCTCCTCTGAGGGCTTGGGCTTTTCAGGCTTCGGGGCTGGGGCCTTCTGCGGAGCTGGGGTAGCAGCTGCTGCAACCAGTGCCGACAGCACAGCCTCAAGCCTCTATGCAAGTGCTTTCAGAGTCTCTAGGCCTTGTGTCTAATGGCGGCGCCTTGCAGAAGCGCTTATTGGAAGTATGATTCAGTGCCAAAAAGCCTTGCTAGCCTGATACTGTGGGCGCTAGATAGGTGCTAGGCTACTGCCTTTATACGCCCACTGCATCCATTCGGACCTTGCTGTGCCAAAGATGTTCTCGCAGAAAGAGCTCAATTACGCATGATCCATATGGACTGCCACAATTTCGCATCAAGGTCAAAAGAGAGATCTCGCTGTATGACAATGCCTCTTCTGAACCCTTACATGATTCCGACCCCGGCTTGCATCTCACAAAGAGTGCTTCTCGCTCTCTTGCTCAGCAAGGTCTATTCTCTCCTCTGCAAAGCACCGACACTGCCCTATACCTGTCCCCTTCCGTCCTCTTGGGACAAAGCATCCGATGTGCCAATTTGAGGGGGTGGGGAGGGCATCTAATTGGCTGAAAACACATGAGGTGTCTTCAAAAGAGGGAGGAAGGCATCCCACGTTGGCAGAAAATACAAGAGATGCATTCTTAAGAGGGAGGAGACAGGTCTCACATTGGCTGAAGATGGCGAAGGGGTCGTCGTTGGCGGCAGGGGCCTCAGGAGAAGGCGCCTTGGTGGCGGGCTTGGGAGATTCCACCTTGGCCTCTGGAGCGATGTTCTTCGACTCTGGCACGCTAATTTTGGTCCCCGGTGTCACTGCCGGCTCCTGCTGGGGCAGCTCTGGCTTGCCTGCCTCCCCCGTGCTCTCGGCTGGGGCCGGTTTGGTCTCCGTTCCGGGAGCTGCGCGCCACGAGGAAGAGAGTCACTTTCAATAACATGCAGCTTATTCAGGCAGTGCATATTTGGGTGGTGGTGTACTGATGTGCATGCTTGGTGGTGCCCTTCTGTGAAGTCCTATAGGCTTCAGCCTTGCCACCATACTCTCCCCAGAACCCAGAGCTTTTTTGTGAAGATAGTGCGCTCATCTACAGGTGTATTCTCCATGCAGCCCACCGCAGCATAGCATACAAGGTTCTAGATCTTGCACTTTCTCTTTGTCTGAAATTGACTGGGGTTAATGGAGGCAGGTGGCACCTGAGAAGAAGCCGCCAAAAGGCTTGGGCGGCTCTGCGACAGGTGTTGGCTCTGCCTTGGGGGCTTCATCCACCTTGGCAGCCGGTGCTGGCGGCGGCAGCGGCAGCGTTGGGGCGCTCACCTTAGGAGCCTCCTCCGCCTTGGGGGCTGCACAGAGGAATCTCGTGTGTAAAGTTATGACTAAAATGAGCAAAGTCCAGTTGAAGGGTGCACAGGAGAATCTCACGTGTGAGTCAATGACACAACAAGTGAAGTCTTAAGGAGCGCGTGAGCATGACCAAGAATGTAGAGAGGTGCACAAGACAGCCCACTTCCTCTATCATCAGCCACAGGGTTTGAGAGTGTCCGAGACAAGAGCATCGATGAAGTATCAGCACGATCAAGAGAGAGGAAATGCTGGGCTGCCCACGCAAAAAAAGAGCAGTGCACGAGTCTAACCTGCGAAGCTGAAGGGCAGCTTCGGGGCCTCCTTGGGTGCTTCACTGCGCTTTGCCGGTGGAGCTGCATGGGAGCATACATTGCTTGCTTCACAGTTGCATAACAGTTGCTGTTGCATAACGCATCACCATGCATGTTGCTGTGCTCTCTACACACATGCATGCGGCCCCGCTGAAACACATTTATTCTGAAGAGTGCGGCACAGGATACGTCTTGTGCATGCGTCAGAAAGTGTCTTGACAGGGGCAGGGGTGCTGAAGAGGATGTTGAAGAGAATGCGTCTGGGATGCACGTCGATACGTATCTGGCAAGGGCAAGGGGCAACTCACGAGATGGCAGGTCTCCAATGATCTTCACAACACCCTCCTGAGAGACGCTGCTCTTCTTGGCAGGCTCCGGCTCCGGCACGCGAGAGGACGGCGCAACTGTGGTGGTGCGAACTGGCTCTGACAGCTTCAGGGGTATATCCACAAGCTCCACCTGCTTGGGTGGAACATACACCTCCCCCTCCTCCTTAGACTCCAGCCTTGGTGCTGACGTACCCTGCGCATGCAAAATGTACAGATCCATGAATTTAGGGTCTACATACATCAGTACCAGCATCAGTACCAGCAGGAGATTACAGTTGTCTTAGAGTGAGAACAGAGCATGGTCGAAGATGTCTGGGGAGATGAAGAGCAGCGAGAGAAAAGGAGGTGACGACCTTGGGGATTGAGATCTCTGGAAGCTTGTCTCCACGCTCCCTGATGATCTTTGCGAAGAGGGACTCCTCTGCCTGGCTCTCCCTGTAGAGTTGGGCAATCTTGGACGCAGAAGCCGGTCCAGAAGCGCCCTGCAGCATTGGAAATATTAGAAAATTTGCTCTTGTTGCGTCTTGAAATTTCTGTGCGCGCCTTATTCTGTGCAAAATATGTCTTATCGTCTGCCATCTATGCCTGATCTCACCATGAGGGCCGCCGCAACAGCAGCATTGATGGCTATTTTTCCGCTCTTAACGAGCAGGCTCTCTTCGTTTACTCTCGTTGAGCATTGTGCCACGCAGCTCCTGCGGCCAGACTTCCTGGACGTTCTGCTCTTGACCGGAGCACCGCACAGCTTCGCGCTTTGACCTATCTGGGAGGCTGCTATCATTTTGTAAAACTGTATTCTCACCAGTGTGGTTTTTTGACAATGTTTTCAGCTTTTGTCTGTGCTTTCCGCTCCTTATCCTACCCATCCATTTCCCCACGTGACTGCACGGGCAGGAAACGACACCTGGCTGACTTTTTCCGGAAGCTGCTAGTTCACTCACCTTGGTTTGATCAAGTCTCAAGTAAATTAACAGAACTTTGTGGATCAGTCCTGTATCTGGTCAATACCACTGTCGGAGCTGCACTTGGTCGGTGGAAGGACATATCTAGAATAGCAGTCTGTGACCCAGTCTTAACCTTGGAAGGTAATTACTGGTTTTTTCTGCTTCGATGAGCCCGTCATTGCTTTGTGCTACTAATACGCTTGCAGGATCATGGACTGGGTTCTGACCGCAAATCCCAATCACGGAACGACAGTCCTTGCTGATGGCAACGGTTCTTTTGCTGACATGATCCGGTGAACGAACTGTCGTATAACGAAACAATACCATATATGTGTAATTCCACGTCCTATCAGGTTGACAGCATTTACCCAACCTTTGGAGAGGAAACTACTGGAAGCTCCTGGACATCTGACAGCCGCTTGGGGGAAAGGAGCGCAGCACATGGATTGCCTTTTTTTACCTTGCATCTGTGGCACAGAGCCACATACTGTAACACTGTCGCCTCCCATCTACAATTGCCCAGTTTGCCAGGTGAGTCGGCGCAGTTTACTTCATCACATTCGCGGCAACAACACATCCAGCTGCATGAGTGGCTCTTGCAGCTATGCTGAGAGTACCTGGGATCACCGTGCATTGTCTTGACATTGCTGCCGGATATCTTGATGGTGTAAACTTGCATCAGTGCATCCCTGTGGAGCGACGAATTCTTTTGGCCTGCAATAGATCCATACGTGCTCGGGTGGTCACCAACTGAGCTCCAGTTGCTGCCCTGTTCATCTTATTAGATATCGTTAGGGATGAGTGTAGGCGTTAGATGGTCATCTAATATCCATGCGCGTGCAGCCCTCAGAACAAGATGCTTGCTGCGTAGGGAATGCAGTGTGTGCAGCTGTTGAGACAAGATGAGCAGTGCTGCTTCTTCTTCCTTCCCTTTGGGAAGTGCTCGGAGGGCACGCCACATTACCAGTGCCTGCGTTGCCGCAGTGTCATGCCCGCATCAGCACCCATTGCAAGCATGCCCTACCCACCCCCGGGGTCCTACCCTCCGCGATAGATTTGCTGCACTATTCACGGTAATTCAATTGTATAGTAGACACATACAAGAGCAGTGATGGTGTCTGATTGGCTGCTGCATTATGATCCCTGGTTGTTTTGGCATGCACATAGCTTGCTTTGAACTCAATAAAATGACTTTGGGGTGCCTTACATGCACAAATAGCTCTGCTATGTTGGGAGGTTTCTCCCACCAAGGCGTTCTTGATCAAGTGCTGCATTGATATGACCTGCGGGCGTGTGGAATCCTGCGATGGACAAGACTCACCATGACGGCTGACGTTAATCACCACTATCCAGAAGTGACTTCAATTGGAATCTGAATAATACTTATGCAAAGTCAATAAGGTGCCACTGCCTTCTGTGAGATATTGTATGTGACTGGCATTTTATTCAAAGAGGCATGTAACTTGATGACCCAGGCCATGCATGCATGCACTACATATGACATCAGGCGCTAGCTGAGGTGCTGGGCCACTGCTGCCTGTGGAAGGCACAGGCTCAAAACAGCAGGCGATTTGCAAGGTTCTGCAGACCTTGAAAAGAAAGTCCATACTGCTTCACGGATTGATAAAACTTCCATCAACCATTAGGAGGTCTAATTTACCAGAGGCAACTTCTGGGTTTTCACACGTCATCCCAACATAATTCTTGCCAAGTGACTTGAAATTCTAGAGACATTACACCGGTCTTACTGCGATGGAAATTATACGCCTTGATTTGTTGATATGTTTGTTGACTCTTCCACCTTCATCCACTGCCACCAGTATTGCAAGTCATGCGCCCATTGGTGTTGAAAACGAAAACAATATTAGTGGCCTGCACGCAAGTCGTGACGTCGATTGAGGATGAGTTTTCAACACCCTGAGGGGTATAACACTTGCATGAAAGGATGCAACGGAGATGCTGCAGCTGTTGCAACTGTTCTTGTAGCTGCCCGAGATCTCCGGACAGCCTGCAGGCATGTGGAACTTAAATCAATACCAGAGCCCTGGTTGTGGTGCCCAACGGACAAAAGTGTGAAACCTTGATCGAACTTGTGCTTCAATCAATTTTTGGGTAGTCTTCAGGCTTGATTTACGTCACGCACCAAGGAGAGCGCGGGAAGCTCCCGAGCCAGGGGAAGTCAGAACGCCTGCTAATATGAAGAGCATAAGATACCTCTCGAAAGGCCATCCAGCGCAATGTGCCTTCAAAAGACGGCCATAATAATTACAGTAAGATGGCAGTGTGTAAGGTCGATATACCTGCGACATCCCTGGCGACCACGGTTTTGGCCGATGCAAACGCAAAAAAGATGATCGCAGAGAGGATAGCAGTGTGGTACTTCATGGTCGGTGCGTAGTCTTGCGTAGTTCTGGAACCTGGTCACCACATGAAGCGCCTGGGGTGAAAATCTGGTATCGGAAACACTTGCGAAAATTCCGTCGACAAGCTCACCGTACTTGAACTACTGGCTAAGCCCGCACATCTACTGTGAGACACAAAACCCATCATTATCCATATACTTACTTGATTTTGATCGATGCTCAGTGCTCGGGAAGCAATCTGTTCACACCTACAAGCACACACGGGTTGGATCAATAGCTCCACACCGCTGATGGCATGCAGTCCACTTCCAGGTGAAATATCAGAACTGAGACACCAGTGTGACACCAGTCGATCAATCCTGCTCCGAATTATCCACACCTCAATGCGTCAATGAGGTCTCCCGAGGCCATGTGTTGTAAGACAATTGGCTGTGATCAGCGCTTATCCAGCATTTGTAGTGGAACAGAACCTCACTTTCTCATATAAGTAGGTGCTACAAAGACAAGAGGCACTTGTCAGCCAGAGATGTCATGTCAGTCCTGTCCCAATCCAGCTGTCGAACTCTCGACCTCGTCCGTGATACGCTCGTCCAAGGTTTATGACCAGCTTCCCATGCAAATCCAGCCAAGGTGGACCACCCCACTCTAGCCAGAACGGCTTTTACTGAGGCAAGAAGTCCTGCTCCTGTCCATCTGTGTCCGCTTGAGGTGCATTATTTGTGCTGCAATAAAGAAGGAGGCAGGCAGATCTTTCTCCTTTCTGACTCTAGCTATATATAGCGTCCGAGAGGATCCTCATTTGTAATGATAATAAGAATTATCATTACACGCTTTTCCTGCCGAAAGGCAAGGTACGTGCTGCAGATAAGCTGCAATTAAAGGCTGCCTCAATCCAAACCTTGGATTCGCCAGATCCAAACAAGACCCAATCAACCGTGAGCGCGGTGCTCAGTATTTATACTGCCCCCCGCCAGCCGGGGCCCTATTTGTACTATACGTATGCTGAAATAAACATCAAGGTCCAGACTATGAACGGGATGCTTCTGGAAAGGCCTTATGCCCACAACCATTAACTGTTAACTCCTTTTTCATTAATTCGCACGGTCATCTGAGTCCTAATGACCAGAGAAAGACAACAAATGGCCTGTCCCATGTTACAAATATCAACACAAAGATTGCTGTACAGCAATTGCAGGACATGTCCTGCAATCGCTACAGTGATAATTTGGGCATTCGTGCATGTCTGCAGACTAAAAAGGTGAAGAAAACTTCCATACTTCAAAATTTTGCCGAAGATCCATGCACGCAGAGGGGTTGCTGACTAACTGCGTTGGCGCAGTGCCCACAAAGTCGGCCAGTAACTCCCCACATAGGGCTTTGAAAACCCCCCAGGCCCAGGGTCGAGATTATCTGGCGGGTGCGTCCAATAATTGAGTGCCATGTGCTCATTCCCAAATGACTGCACCTCGTGAAACCACCCCGCAGGCAGGTACAGCATCTCCCCTGCAGAGCAGCAAGAGGTCTTGGCATGATGCTATAAACACGAGAAAAATCAGGCTTGCCAAACTTTGTGCAGTAACTTGGCTAACCAATCTATCAAGAAGCTAGCAAACCATCAGCTCTGACAGCACACAGTCCCCGGAAAATTTTCAGAGAACTCTCACATGCAACGCTGATGCTGCATCTTGCGCTCAGCGGAAAAACTTATCAACTTCTGAATTGCAGGAACTGCAGGCTGCACGCCATCCTGCAAGATCTTTCTAGAATTAATTCATGCATGCCCAATCAATTTTATATCTGATCCAGTCACAAGGACAGTATACAGGAGAAAGTTTACCTGCATGCACATCAAATTGGAGAGCGCTCTGCAGGCCAGGGAAGTCTGGGAACTGAGCAGACACCTCTGCCTCGCCCGCACTCAGGTCCACACGGCTGAAGCTGTCAGGCTCTGCTTCCTCACCTTCAGTCTCTAGACCAACTCCAGGCCTGAGATCTCCATAACCTGCAGATGCACATGAATCTTACTAAAGCAGGTCGCTCATTAGTAATGCGCGCGTGTATTGTCACTAATGTTCTATTGCGCTATTGCGAGGTGGGAGTTGCTCCATCTGCCCTCACAAAGTTGTCTCTCTATCATGTGATGGCCAAACCACGTTTGAGCACTGCCTTGCACAGTCAGTAGGTGGCCTCTCAGCATTAGAGGGAAGCCACCAAAAATAAGCATGGCTTTTAGACAATCTGGCAGACCTGACGCACTTGCATGGAGCAAGAGAGTAGTCAGCACCTGTGGCGTTTGACGCCTCTGCTGCTCCATGGCTGCGGTCATTTCTGGCTGCAGCATCACCACTCTCGGCTTCTGCTTCGCTGTCCACATAGTCATCATGGAAATCCTCCGGGAGTCTGAAATGCACAGAAGCCAATACATATCACACAGAGCTGCCAGGCATATGAGCCACAAAGAAGGAGTCCTCTGTAATTCAAGCAGGGCCTAGTTTGGTAGGAATATATTTCACTGGCAGCAAGCACCCAAAGGTTGCTTTGTGGCAGGAAGTTGCCAGAACAGTGAGATCTCTGCTGGGCACTTTACCGAAGCTTATCAATCAACGGGAGTCACAGCCAGGTCGTTTGTATGCCATCTGCTTTGTTAGCTTGCATGCATGCTCAGTAAATATCGTGCTGCTGATGGTACATTCACTGCTGATCCACCCTTACAGCAAGTCGTTCGGCAGGCTAGCACTCGTGTGCACGAGGAGATCAAAAATTGGCTCACCCCTCAGCATCACTGCCACTGAAAGCGCCCTCCTCTTCAGATTCAGAATAGTCATCGTCTGCCGCCTCCTTCAGGGCAGCTTCAAGGACGGCGTCCAGCGCCTGCTCGGCAGCCGCCAGCCGCTTGGCGGCGCCGGCTTCCCCCCGCGCGGAAGCTGCCTCGGCAGCTTCTAGCTCTGCCTCGGCGCTGCGCTGCCTTTCCCACTTGTCAACCTCTGCTGCATCTGATCCGTCCGCCAAAATGTCCCCCTGGCGCCAAGGTAACTTGAGAATCAGGTAACAGAAGCAAGAATTGCAACGTTCTGTAGCATGGCACTAGATTGTGGCAAAGAGTTCGTGCAGAAAAGAGACAATATTTTCCCAAATGCATTAGACGGTGTCACCGGTGTGACCTCCGGTAGACAGGTTTGCTTGTGATGGCCTGGCAAAGTTTCCAAGTGACTGACAGACCTAAAAATCTTAGGCCCAGACCACGGACTGATATGTGACTGAAGGGTGAGATGTGCGCCAACTATCCGGTGAGCTTTTGAATTCAAAGGATTCAAAATTATTTTGAACGCACCCTGCCCTCGTACACAATGCGGCCGCTGGGGTGTATGAGCCTGATCTGGCCGTGGGTGTGCATGCGTTTGGCCAACGAGGGAGGAAATAGCGTGAAACGTTTGCGACCGCGCAGCAGCACGTACAGGTTGTCATGGAAGTCGTGGTGCAGGCCGCTGGACGCCCCTGCAGACCGTGACACAGGCTCAAATCAGTCGTTCATGATTCATGCAGCCTCGACTAACACCCCAGAGCATGCAGCGGATGTGAGGGCGCAAATTGAAGCTCAAGTCAGAAACAAGCTATCCTTTTGCACAGTGGGATGATGCATAAAGCAGTGCACACAGCTAAGACTGCAGGTGCCCACTATTTAAGACTGCCCAAAGGCCAAAAGAGCAAGTGTTTGCTGCTTGAACAGGTAGTAAGTTTGCTAAAACAGCCACTGATGACTGAGCATTGGCCAAAGTCACAAGCTCGTGCTTACTGGTTCAGCAATAAGGCTGAGGGGTCGTCAAGCAGCCTCACCAGATGGCGCAGCGCCCATCCACAGGTTGACTTGGTGGGGCACCAGGTTTCCTAGAAGGGACGGCCTAAGGGGAAAGTCAGATTCCAATTGGGTGATTGGCGGTGCAAAGAGCATGGGCTGCCCATCAGATCCAATATCCACCTGCAACAAATTGAACACACAGTCTTGTAAATGGCAGGTTATAGAAAAGCAATTTCTGCATCCTCTCTGCAGGTGAACGCTCCGAAAGCAGCCATATAACAGTGAGAACCTATGCAGTGATACACTGCTGGGTTTGACAAGTACCTTCCAGCCACAACGACAAGCAAATGTATGGACAGTCCTAATATGGATGAAGTGGCGCTAAGTGGAGGAATTGAAGCAGGGGCGCCCGCCTCCTGTGTGGTGAGGTAGAGAGTGTCATCCCCGGCTGCAAGACGCTCCAGAAATTTGCCAAAGCGCATCTGCTTTCTGCGGCCCTCACCAAACCGCCCCTTGCTGCCTCCTCTGTGCTCCACCTCCACCAATGCATCCCCCTGCCACATGTACCTTGTCAACACATCGTCACAGACTGACTGACTGCAAGAACTCTTAGTTTCAAGGCATGCGGTGCAGGAGAAGTGGGTGTGACACATGGGTGCGAGGCTCCACCATTATTGAATGGGGTTGCAAATTCCACATCAAGCAATCGATTGTTGCATGCATGATTTCAGTTGCCGTACCGCTTTAGACTGCAGGTATTCTTTAGTCCACAGAGCAGCCATCCAGTCACTGTCTTGGAGGTGGCCACGGATCAGCAGAGGCCTGCGCTTTGAGATGTGCTCACCCCAAAACCATTCTGCGCTTATGGCGTCTATGTTGCGACTGACCAGCACATCCGCTGCTTCTGATGGCTGCAAGCTTTCCCCACCAGCACGGCTCTCTTCTTGTGTCGTCTTCTGGCGCTTGCTTCGGGATGTATCTGATATTGGCATGTTTCGGACCATCAGTGTTCAAGGTGTACGATATCAATCACCACAGATGACGCTGTTCTGTTCACCCCAAGGTACTAGAGATGCGTATCCGCTGCCTTATGCCACTGAAAAGCTGAGCAATGATTCTAGTAATCCAGAGGGCGTAACAGTTTAGCTATCAAGTTAGTGACCCGATCGCAGAGATCTGGCTGTTCCTCTGGCAAAATTGAGTTTGGATAGTCACGTGCTGATCTTGCCACGTCGGATCCACGGGCCGAGCACAAGCTTTCTCATGGCTGTGGCTTTCTCAGGAAGAAACTGCTCGAATTAGCACTACGGTCTCTTCCGATAATCTGTAAAATCCCATAGTAGGTGATTGCATTTCAATTCTTAGTGCTTGAAGCCTTGGCCACGTGCAAAAGCTCCACGTAAAAAGACGGCGATTCACGTGACGTTTGACGTGCATATGGGCAGCACTTAGAAGGGTCTTCTTGATCGCGCATAATCCACCGGTATATATAGAACTATCGTATCGAAATGGTCTGCAGACACGCTCACACGTCTACTTCAAACAGTGCGAAAGGTCAAGACTTGACTAGGTGAATGCACCTCAAGGACCTGTGCAACCGTCATTCCTGTAAATATTTTGCATTACTATGTCTTATTTGTCACGATCGATGTTTCCTGTGGCAAAATATGTGTTCTCTGCCGTGCTCGAGACACTTGTGGCTACATCGCTCTACTATAGTTCCTGAAAGTGACATCGTTTTCGTGATGATGCTTTATTAAAGAGTTTGAGGCATGAGAATCTGCATTGAACCGATATCTCGTTGCACAGGCACCTGCTGAGCTCTGCACACAGCCATCCTGCACGCCTGGCAGCTAGCTTGGCACATGGAGCAAGGCAGAGTTGCAGGAGAGTTGAGGAGGCCACTAGCCGATGCAGGCCACTTTCTGCGAGCACTGTGTCAGCCACAGCCGTGGTGGCTCGAAGCAAGGAGACAGCAGCACCTTCGGCGATCAGCATTCCAAGTGTTGCGCCCTCCAAGCTCATCTTAGACGAGGCAGCCGACGAAGGGGAGGACACTCTGGCTCAGGGCTTTGACGGCATAGAGAGCGCACTGGAAGCCCTGAGCCAGGGGCAGATGATTGTGGTGCTCGATGATGAGAAGAGGGAGAATGAGGGAGATCTCATCATGGCTGCAGACAAGGTACCTGCTGCCTGCATCCTTTTTGCATCGTCTAGCCTTTCTTCTAGTTTGCCAGAGGGCCTGCATAGGCCCTCAGACAGATGGGAACTGGCGTGAGACCAGTTGAAAGGTCAGAGAAACCTGTCCAAACAAATGCATTGCGAGCAGATGTACAATTGCTCGTCATCACCCTGTATTGATGTGCTTTCACATGTTTGCTGCAGATTACGCCGGCTGATGTGGAGTTTTTGCGGAAACACACGAGTGGCTACATCTGCGTGGGAATGGAGGGGGCTGTTCTGGACCGCTTGGAGCTTCCTCTCATGGTTTCATCGGCTGAGAACGACGAGGCCATGTACACTGCCTTCACTGTAAGACCCCATTCCACCTCCATGTATACAAATTTGTAGCTCTCCCGGATTTCTTCACCTCATATGAAGTGTGAGAGTGCAGCTCTCCTGTGTCACCAGCCAGCTCCAACACAATGTTGCATGGATGGAAGGCGTGACATAGCAAATGCGCAAGGTGAGAAAGGGGCATGTTGCCGGGGGTATGGGCACTGCGTTTTCTGGGGAGAATGAGCTCCTTTTGCAGAGTCTTTCATCATCAAACAAACCTTGTTGCAAAATACAGCATTATTGACATCAAGAGCTGTAATCAAGAACATCTTGACTATCGTCAGGCCTGTCTTGCCATATCAAATGTTGTTGAATGCAAGTGCTGTGCAATGCATCACACGATTTTGGCGCTGTGCGCAGGTGACGGTGGATGCGCGGGAGGGCATAAGCACGGGAATCAGCGCGGAGGACCGCGCGCGCACGCTGAGGCTGCTGGCCGACCCGGCCGCCTCTGCCGCCGACTTCCGCCGGCCGGGCCACATCAACCCGCTCAGGTGCAGCTTTGTTTGATCTATTCACCTCATCAGAAGGCATGAGGACAGACGAGAGGCTCTCACAAGAGCGCTGTTTATTTGATGATGTCACACTAGTTGAGTGTGCTCGACTGTCGTCTTGCGATCTGAAGGTATGGGCAGGGTGAGCGTGACTTTCAACCTTCCAGCAAGTCATAGCCATCGGCATTATTTCAATGTGTTGTCATTGCATCTGTCAGACTTCGAAGACGCTCAGGTGCGGCTCAGCAGAACGCTCGCCTTGTGCGCACGAAGGCAGAATGGCCGGCTCCCACAAGAGCCGTTCTTAGTCGAGACGTTCGTTCTTGTGTGTCCAAGCACAACGCCTTCATGCTTCTTGACGGGATTGCCTGAGGTCCGATATGTGTCACACGCTGCTGAAAGGCAGTGCTGATGCATCTCTTTGCGTATCGCAAATTTTTTGAGGGCGCAAGCGGCAGGTAATCACAAGATAAAGAAGTGGGGCAGATGGGGCGGCGAGCACTGCTTAGCGAATGTAATGGAGAACGTCCATGAGTCTTGTGCAAACGGCTGCATGCATGCTGCAGGAGCCAGCCAGGCGGAGTGCTGACGAGGCCAGGGCACACCGAGGCCGCAGTGGACATGTGCCGCCTTGCCGGCTGCCAGCCTGCAGGTGCGCGGAAATCTTCTCTTCTCCCCACCATTTTTGGCGCACATCAGCAGGAAGTCTCAGCGGTCTGCAGTGACCAGTCATGCTTAGCCACAGCTTGCTATCATCTATAAGAGCACTTTTCCACAGTCCCCCTATGCATGAGGAATTGTCCACAGTTTCTCCTGTAGGATGTCTTGTTTGAAGTGCAGGGAGCAAGGCACCCCTGTGCCAGACCAGCAGCAGCAAGAGAGCTTTGCAACTGTGCAGCGTTTTGGTGCAAATCGCATGTGCTCTTTCCATACCATGACGCAGCTGCCCTGCTGTTGCAGGCGCGCTATGCGAGATCGTGAACCCGGAGGACGGCTCGATGTCGCGCACACCGGAGCTGCTGGAGTTTGCCGCGCGCCACGGCCTCCGCTGCATCACCATCGCCGAGCTCGTCCGCTACCGCATGCAGCATGACGGCTATCAGGCAACGGCCACCAATGGCGCCGCGTCCTTGTGAGGGGCTACCTGCTGCTCGATCTGACTGCTAGCCGTCTGCAGCATGTGGAACTGCCGTGTGCGGGAGCGGACCCTGCCTTCTGCTGGCAGCAGCTAGTGGCATTGTCAATATTGCCTTACACATGAGCACTCAACCAGAAGCGCAATCTGATGGCCTGCGGCTGGAGGTGCCAGTAACTCTCCTGTATTACCCAGCCAAAAGAGCAATCTGGCAGCTTTCTTTATGTTTGTAGTAGGATTTTGAAGCGGTAGTGGCGCTAAGCACTTTTTAGCCACTTGCACTGCGCGCGCTTGATTGGACTCCTTCATGTTTATGTTGCAATGCCATAGTCACGATAGCTGCTGGGTTAGTTGTTTCAATACGAGTAGAAGTTTGCCTAGAAATGTTCAAGGACAATGGGATTACTTTACTTCAGTCTGCCCAGCACTTTTAGCACATGCCTTGGTAATGGTAATAATGTAAGGTTGGACCTTTTCTTTGAGACCAACTTTGAAACCAGGCGACCCATGCAACAACAGTGGACTCAGTCTGGACACAGGCTGTTGATATAGAATCCCCTGGGAAACACAAGGAAAGCCTCAGTGAGGCCTCTCTTTAATATCCTCACTGGCCACTTGATTGCATTCTATTGTTTATCTTTGTCTTGGCAAATTCAATGAGTCCTAGGCCTAGGTGCAACCACAGCATGCATGAGATCTTGACGAGCTTGCTATTAGTAATCTTGTCAAGCTCATGAACCATGATTGCCATATATGATATATGCATGTGCATTTCAAACATGAATTTCGTGGTGGTGACAACGAGAGAAACTTTTGAAACCACTCACTACCGATGACTCATGCAGCCCATGTCCAACAGCACCGAGCAAAATTGGCGGTGGGTGCATAAAAGGGATTGGAAAAAGATTGCTTTCGTCGAGAGTTGAACTCGAGACCTCCCGCTTACTAAACGGGTGCTCTAACCAACTGAGCTACGAAAGCCGCTCGATGACAATGCCTTCATTTCGTGGCTATATAATCCGCATTGATGACCAGTGATTCAGACATCGTCCATTGATGTCCTGGTATTTGAGGGATGTTCTTGTCCAAGAGATGCATCAGAGCAGCACCCGACTGATATTCAAGGTAGGTTGGGCGGATTCCATTGGTGCGAATTTTTCTGCCGGTGAAGAAGATGCTTTAGCGGTCGGCCTTGACGACGCAGTGATCACCGCAACGCGCTGCTTTGCTCACAATGTTAATTTGTCTCCGATTGATGTTGATTGATTGCCGTTATGTGATGTGTTCTGCGTTCATTCTTCGTCGACTCAATCCCGAAGTTTTCTGGGTGGAACGACACCTTGTTGTGATGCCGCACATCGGTGCAGGAGCTTTCAAGCTTGCGCTACCCTGCATCTTGAACTGCACTCATCACAAATTTCTGCTGTACAGATCGCCACATATTGCGATGAGGCCCAGAAGTTTTATTGAGTCCCGGCCAACGGCTTCCCACTCTTTCTTAACAAAGTGCAAGACGGAGACTTCTCAACTAACAGCCGATCAACGGATCGTCTTAGTGATGTCATGCATAGAGAGAACCGGTGAAATCAACGATTGGGAAATATTCAAGAGGACTGCAAAGAGAATTTTGGAAATTTCCAGCTTCTCACTGAGTCAGCGGAAGGAAGCTTTACATAACCCCCAAAAGGACATTGCATGATTGTGCCTGGAGAGCGCGCGTCCGTCCACAAATGTATCCACGCTAATTCAAGTTGGTCAGATCAACCTGTCACAGTCAAGCAAAAGGAAAGTGCCATGGCAGACAGAACGTATCAGGTGGTCATCTGGGGAGGGACTGGGTTCGTAGGCAAGCTTGTTGCAGAGCACATTGCTCGTGACTATGCGGTGCGCACCTAATGTACCAACAGCAGTGTTACGTGCACGCGATGCTTCAATTGTATAGTGTCTAAGGATTGACAGCGGTCCATCCTTTGGATGGCACTGCTGCTTTTTGTCTAGACAATAGAGCCAGGCATTCACTACGCAGGATGTAGCAATATCGTTTGAGAAACAGTAGTAAATGGGAGAGCGAGGATCTCAGGCCTTCTCTGATGTTGGGTCTTGCAGGGCAAATTCAGGTGGGCCATTGCCGCGAGGAACAAGGCCAAGCTGGAGGGTGTCCGGAATGAGCTCGCCAAGGTGAATCAGGACGTCAAGGTATGAGGATACATGCCAATCCATTTTGTCCCATCTTGTGGTGCACCTGACTAGCCGGACCCACACTCCTGGCAGCCGGCATGCATGCTGAGCAATGTGTGACACATGCAGAACATCCCGCTGCTGATCGCCGACACAAAGGACCAAGCGTCAATAGACGAAGTGGTGAAGCAGGCCAAGGTGGTCATTGCGTGCGCTGGGCCCTACGCCCAACTGGGCACCCCAGTCGTGGACGCCTGTGTCCGCCTCGGCACACACTATGTGGACATCACAGGTGCAAATTGCTCTCTTTCCACTGTACACAGCAATGCACAGCATAGTGTGAGTTGAGGTATACGCTGTGAGCAACCTGTGGCCATGATACATGCGAATAAGATCATGTTTTGCTGCCTTTTGGCACATGCAACCGCAGCTGTTGCTTTTCCTGTGATTGCCGGGAGTGGCCAGGCATGAATGTGTCTCGTGCACGGCAAAGCGACTGCAATTTACAATGGCTCAGCCATATATGATGCTGTTATATGGTGGGTCGTGCCAGTCACAGAGCTGACCGCATCTGCATGGCGTGCACCTTGCACTGCACGCCATTTACATATTGGACATCAAGCCTTTGCTTCTGCTGTGAACTTGGTAGGCCACGCCAGTCACTGGAACTGACCGCATCTGCGTGCTGCACCGCAGGAGAGGTGCCGTGGGTGGCGCGCACGATCAAGAAGTACCACGCACAGGCATTTGCCAACAGGGTGAAGATCGTGCACATGTGCGGCTTTGACAGCATCCCCTCCGACCTGGGCGCGCACCTGGTTGCCACCACCATCGAGAAGCAGTACCACAGGTGCTGGCCTATCACTCTCTCGGCAGATTTGCAGTCATTGTACTTTAGGACAATGTTGGGACAATGCAGGAGCAATGAACATCAAGTGATTCTACTGCACTGACAATCCACATGGGTGTCTTTGCTACTGTGGAGTAAGCTGCTTAGTATTCTGCTCGACTGTTCAAGCCTGCGCTGTCCATTGCTTTGAGACCGACAAGTCTGCCCACCACGCTCCTTGCCCATGAGTGCAGGTCTATGCATGATGTCTCTTGACCGTCTCCTCAAGAGCGGCGGCTTTATTCATTGCACATAGATTAACTCTGCTCAACCGTCTTTTGACAGTGGCGACAGGACTGAGTGTACCCAGATCAGCTCTGCCTTGAGCATGGTGTCTCCCAAAAACAGCAGCGTGCTTGAAAAAGGTGCATTGCTGCTTCGCAGGAAGACAGCGAAGGTGCGGGTGCTGCAGGGCAAGGCGGCTGGTGCAGTCAGTGGTGGGACAATAGCCTCCCTCATGGGCGCCATCTTTGAGGAGACCCCTGAAGAGCTGAAGCTGTCTGCCGACCCGTACGCTCTCAACCCCCCTGAAGCCCACAGGTGAGACCCCTTCCTAGTGCTCTCCACCCCCCTGAAGCCCACGGTAGGGATCGCTAGTTGTTCTGGATCACCTGCAGGTGCTTGTGTGGACATTGGCTTGTGAAGATACTGCCAATGCACCGTATTCTGGATTCCTACAGGACCCTACCTACCCATTTGTAGATTGAGATTCAGGCGTGAGGACTTTCCTCCAGGAGGTGAATTTCTAACTGCAGTATCACAATCTCTCTAGGGGTTGAGGTATTGGACCAGATCTCACAGGTTATGATTATATTTACTGTGGGTGCACTGCAGGGGCGCAGACAAGGGCGACTTCTGGGGTCCGGCCTATGACAAGCTGGGGCGCGCGTGGACGATGCCGTTTGTGATGCAGGCCATAAATACGCGCGTCGTCCGCCGCAGCAACGCCCTCCTCGGCAACGCCTACGGTGCGTGCCCCCGATATTCACCTTTGCCCTTTACTGCCGGGGGATCTATACTAACCCAACAGAATCAGAAGATCTCAGATTTGGGTGCAAGTCAACGCTGCATTTGCGCTAAAAAGGCACTGTTCAGGCTGTTCACTTTGACCTGATTTGCATGTTGTCGCTACATCTGTTCCTGGCCATCCAGAAGAAATTCCTCCCCTTCAGAGGGCTCTGCTTGAATCAACTGTTGGGCATGATCTGCAGTCATCAGGTGTTATTTTCAAGGAGCTGTAATATATACCTCCAGTGTTGCAAACACGGCTGTGCATGCATGCACAGGGGAGAACTTCTCATTCACAGAGGCGATGGAGGTGCCGAATGTCTTTGCAGCATATCTGGGCTCCTTCGCGCTGGTGATGGCGTACCTGGTCATCAGCGTTCCCTTCCTGCGCCCGTTGGTCATGCGGCTGCTGCCCAAGCCCGGCGAGGGGCCCAGCAAGAAGCAGCAGGTGGAAGGGTTCTGGTGCGTCCCCTGGTTTTTACCCCTAAAATAGAGGTCTTCCTTGCTGCAGCCCCTTCTTTGAGTGACCATCATCATCGTTGCCAATATGGCAATATGGAGGTATATACATGCCCTGTGGGCATGTTGCCATACTGGCAAGAATTGCAATGCAAGCTTCCTTTAGGAACGCAGACACATAGAGGCATGAAATGTCTTGTGCGATGCCTATTACACAGCCCATTTCAAAGGAGTTTCGCTTGATGTACGCCCCTCTTGTGGTGTCTTTTTTCCATGGTCTTTTCTCCAAATCCTTCCATCACGGCTCCATGAAGGTTCTTCGGACACAAACACATGTCGCCATCATGGCAGGAATTGTGGAGCAGGCCAGATGAGACAGGCGCAGACGCGCGACTTTTTGCTTTTTCTTTTGCTGTTGTCATCTTGTACGAGATGGTGATGCGGGGTGGCATACTTATAGAGGACCACTGCTCAAATCAGCACAAAGCGCTGCCGCACGAAGGGCTTCTTTAATGTGCATTCCATGGAAGCGCCTTCCTCCTTCTGCCCTCTCTTGGAAGCTCTTAATTTCTGCGAGGAGAATTCTGAGGGAGGTCTCTCCTTCAGGAATGCGCGGGCGATCGGCGTTTCAGAGGCGCTGGTCGGTGAGGAGCCGGTGAAGGTGGTGGCCGCGCTGGGCGGGCACAGAGACCCCGGCTACTGGGAGACTTCGCGCATGCTCCTGGAGTCAGCCCTCTGCCTGGCGCAGCAGGTATGGGGTGACATGTTACCGAGTCCATATGATGGGTGCAAGTTCTGCCAATGCCCTGTCTCGCAAACTCAATGCCTGCAACGCCCATTTGCCGAGGCAGGGCTGGCCTTACATTTCTGCTGTGCATGCTGGAAGAGAGTACAGGTTCCAGAGGTCACTTAATTTAATTAAGTGACCACTCCCTTGCTTTGTGTGAGTAAGTTAATTGCACAAAGAAAGGGAGTAACGTTTAAAATGTCGTCCTGTCATTGTCCTTAAAGAAGGATACCTGTGCCAGTGCACCTGTTGTTGTTTCCCCACACATCATTTTGCAGCAGTGCTGAATGAGAAAGCAGTCCTCAGGCAAGCATATTGTCAGGGTCGAGGCTAGTGGCTGATCACCCGGCAGTGATGTGTGGAGTTCGTGCTTCTCCGTGCACAGCTGGATGGGTGTGAGAGGGGTGGTTGTGTGTTGACAGGAGGAGGAGTTAAAGAAGGCTGGCAAGCTGCAAGGGGGAGTGCTGACGCCAGCCTCAGCCATGGGCATGCTGCTGATAGACCGCCTGAACAAGGCAGGCATGACTTTCAAGATCGAGAGCAGCTCTGCTGAAGTCGTGAGTGAGGAATGATACCCGGCATGCAGCCGTCCGCATGCTCCAGTCAGATATTAGGATGAAAGAGAAGCGTAGTATTTCTCGAGTGATTGCATCATGTTCTCATCACAAATATAATGAACATTTTGTGTGATCAGTGTGTGAGCTCGAGCTCGAGCAGCTTTAAGCTTAAGGCGACTTTGCACCAGCAGCATGTGTCTGCAAGATATGCAGAGAGAGCACAAATGCATGTGCATGCGGCACTAAATTCTTGCATTCCTCGTCAAACGTCCGCTTGCAAATCATGACAATGCAGACATCAAGGCTTCTTGAATGTGCACGAGCATGGGCCCCCCCGCTCTTTGACAGCCTGGTAGGTGACTCACCAGGCAATGGGACACAGCTCTTCATCATCAGAAACATTATACAGATTGAACCCAGAAAAGCAAAGTAACCTCAATCAAAATTGCGAAGATGGTGCAGACAACAGGGCTGGCGCTTCAGCCTAAAATAAGCAAGGACCTTGTCTTCTCTCGCTCTGTCAGGCACGATTGGAGGCTTCTGGAGGTCGATGAGCGGATGCTTCAGGAGTTTATCGATTCTGGGTAAGATGGTGCTCCTGAGGAGCGACAATTCTCACGATGTGTTGCTTGGAATTGTCAAATGGAACTTCATCTTGATATGCTCTTTATATGTATCTGACAAGTACAGCACGTTGTTGGATCAATCACAGATATTGGATGGCCTGTACAAATTTTCCCTGCAAATCTTCTGCTTTTTGTTCATGCAGCTGGCGATAATCACAAATGCTGATGCAGGGTCACCATCAAGGGTTCACCAGACGAGGAGGCGGTGCTATGCACAAGGAAAGGCACCTACGCTGTCAAACACGTGGACACAACCAATTCCCTGTTTCTCGTCCCGCCAGCAAAGGAAGGCGGCACCGAGAAAGTGACAGTGTCTGCAACAGCAGTTGCCCACTTGGAGTTGGTACTCACAGCCCCACGCTTCAATGCCCTGGACAGAATACTCCAGGCATGCATCCTGCTCCTCCTCTTTCGCAACAAGGGAGACTTTCGCAACAAGGAAGACCCAGCAGAATATACCGCAGTGACATCTTATGTGCCACTCTTCAACACCGGCATGTGAAGGATTCTGCTGATGCATGCATGGCTTCCTTGTGCAGAAAACTCAGATCAGAGGAGAGGATGACGAGGAAGAGGAGGGCAGTGCAGCGGCAGGTTCCACCAGTGGCAGGGGTGAAGTGCAGCCACACACATTCCCAGAGCTCCTCGAGACGGTGCAGGCAAGTCAACCTGCTCTCTCATGTCAACGCATCATATGGCGCTGTGAAGGGTGTTAGGAGAGATTCCACAGCCCTCACAGCTGCACGCGTCATGCCCTTCAACTTCTCCATCATTGCACCTGCAGAGCACCTGCTCTGCAGGTGCAAAGAAAGCTTAAGCGGGATGAGACATCAAGTGATGGGATGGTGCATGTGTGCGCTCAGGCGAGCGCAGCAGAGCTGAGGGCGGCGCTGCAGCAGAGGGGGGCGCTGGAGCTGGAGGGAAGCTGGCGAGTCATCTCTCCCTGCCACCTGGCAGCCCTGCTGGAGGTTCTGCTGCTGTCAGCAGCGCAGCACGGCTGGCGCCATGACGCAATACCGGTGCAGGAGGCCTGCTCTGCGATGCAGGCTGATGGTTTCGACCCCAGGTGATGCCTGCTTCAACCATTTCCAGCTGTGCAACATTTCCTAGACTTGGTACAAAATGCCTTTCAGGAGCTTTGGGCATTTTTGGGTATCCATCACGGAGCACGGCATGATGCATGCTCTGCTCGCCTGCTCCGGCGCTACCGTAGCACATGTCTAGTGGTGCAGAATGGACATTTAGCTGCGATGGAGAATTGCGCCTTGGGTGAGCATACAACACTGCTGCTTCTTTGACAGAAGGCAGGCAGATACGAGAACAGCATTTGATCTGGAGTGAGTCTTTTGTGGTGGCGTGTCTTGGACTGTCTGGATCTCATAATAACGGGATGTGAAAAAAATGGCATGGCATGCAGGGTTGTGGAGCACTGTATAAGGCTGCACAGCACCCTGGATGCTGCTGCCACACAGATGCCGGCCTCTGTCTCGCTTGACAGACAGAAGGTGAGTCTCGAATGCTCCCTCGTACTTTCTAGGCACTTCTCTCTTCTAATTCTTCCCATGCTTGGAATGCCCATGCCATCACTCTTACACCCTACATCAATTTTTGAGCTTGGTGGATTTGTGAGCAACCAGAGTGCAACGCACAAGGAGCCTTGTCCCAAGTTTGGCGAGTCATCTCAATATCTCCATTCTTCATTAATCTTTGAGGTTGCCCTCGCTGTGAATCCCCAAAGCCAGGAGTGCTTGCTTTCCAATATGGATTTGGGCAGGCTACCACCCACTGGACCCCCGCAGCTTTCGGGCTCTGCAGTATTGGACCAAGTACTAAATACTAGAGCAAGTACAGGGGCTGTAGACAGCTGTGATGTGTCCATGTGCAGGTGTGCCTGCATTTCGCGCGCAAGCTGCTGCCACAGCAGGAGCGCTGGCCGCTGGACAGCTTCCTTGAAGACTGGCAATCCTTCGTCCCGGAGGTAACTTTGAAATGCAGACGAATTTTGCATTTCAAAACAGAGTGTTTATCTGTCACGCCAGCCATTTAAGGATACCTCAGCTTTGATGGAAACTCCACACTCTCTGGACCACGGTCAACCTGAACACACAGGAGGCCAATGCAGGGGCCAAAGCAAGCAATCCTATTTCCCGCCTCGTATTTGGATTCGTCGTCTTCAAATGCAAACTCAAATGCAGGGCATGGCGGTGGACCTGAGCATGCTGAGGGGCGAGGCATTGAGGGAGGAAATCGGCGGAGAGGATATGTTGCGCCACTTGCCGGCCGCGGCGATGCCGGCCGACCCGGCCGCACGCTTTGCGGCGCTGTTTGCCGTAAAGCCGCGATGGGAGCTGCCGGACCTAGAGCCGTACCTGGCCGACCTGCAGGTGCGCATGCTCCCGGCACTTGGCGCTTGTGTACCAGCTCCTAGCCGAGGGATTTTGCTGTCCAAGATCAGGTTGGAGCACAGATGACGCATGCGACTATGCGTGGGCCGCGTATGGGGCCACAGAGGCTGCATTGACTGCCTCATTTGGAACAGCCCAGCAGAAAATAGTTACACACAATTGGATGTATATAGCACTGAAAGAGTATCCTTAAGGAGCACAAGCAATATTAATGACGGTCATCAGCAGCTGGAAGCTGTCGCAAAGTGTATGAGTCACTATGAGGACAGTAGCAGCTTGCCAGGGGCATGGCCTGGGCACCATATCTGGCTTATAATTACAGTCACATCTACCTTTGCAGGCATGTGGCCTGTGGGTACAGAGAGCGCTCACTGCGCTGCCGTTGCTTGCAGGTGCCGGGCCGCTCAGCAGAGTTTCTGCTGCTGACATATGCGCGTGCCAGCCAGGACAGCCCATCTGCGCCGCTCGTCTACAGTGCACGCTAGCTGCATGTGCCAGATTGGTTGAAGCCGAAGAAGTCAAGGGTGTCCTTGGCAATATAATTTATGACCTCTGCATACCATACTTTATTGGGCAGGGTTTATCTTCTACCAGGTCCACATGGCAGTATGCACCGCCACTTATCTTATGACAACCCCTTGCCTGTCCAGTTATTGTTACCCTAGATCCCTAGGTAGAGTCCCTCACCACTTATATATATTATGATGGATACCTTTTAAGTCAGGCCTTCTTCGTGTAGATTTGAAACCGCCAAAAAAGTGGTGTTAACAATAGGTGCTGTTTTCTTCCCGCAGATTCGAAAACGAACGAGATATAATACAAGTCTCAATGTACGATACTGCAGCTCTGTCTTCAAAGGTGCTATCCCAAAGGGATACATACATCATCAATTGTGTCAAGGCGATCAGGCAGCAAGCTTATTCACTATGGCCAACAATAAGGTGTACAACATTGAGCAAGTTTTGGCACAAGACCCGAAATGTCAATTTGCTTCGCCTTGGCAGAAAAAATTTGCCGACGTAGTATTTGTAGACCGCACAGTGCATCTTTTACTTCTTGTATGCCATACAAAGCCCCTCTGACCCTTGTCAAATTGCCAAATCACACACCAGCACAATGCATGCCATGGGAGTAATGTATTCACTACATTGTGTACATGCAGATCATCCCATCAGCGCCAGCTGCACTCTAGAGTGCATATACTCTTTCCTTGCAGTCTACCCTAGTGCCTCTCTGTGCCTTGTGGTCAATTGTCTCTGCAGAACTTCAAACAGACTAGATGCATCTGTGCTGCTGTAATTATAATGCGGTCCCTGAATGACCTCAATGCCCTATGCTCCTGGCTTTGGAGTTATCAACTGGGGCAAAATTCCCGCAGACAAAGAGTTTGTCCTCCCGGGACACATCCTCCAGGCCGCCAAAGTAGTTCACATCACAAACAGCGCGCCCAAAGTCCATTTCCAGTACTGTACGCACATCTTGTAACCCATCCATTATCAGGGTGTTGTGCAGCACACTCGCCTCTCCCACATCTAGGCAGCACAGCTCGCCCTGTCACACAAACATTTACAAAGTCTTTAGCGCTTGCACAGAGTTTCAGCCCTTCCTGAAATGCTGATAAGTTTACTTGAATTCTGGCAGGATGCATGCATGGCACTGTAACGAAGGGAGCCTGTGTCGAGCATACAAAGCACATCCCAGCTATTTAGGAACTGGAAAAGGTGCGATAATGAAACAGAGCAGATCAGCCAGGAATGAGGGCGAATGCTCAGGTAGCGCATAGATAGAGAGGTTCCGGGAAGATTCTGACCTGGTAGTATATCAGGTTCCTGAAGTCCATTTCCCTCTCGCTATATTCCAGGGGGCTGCCACGCTGGCAGTAGCCCAGATTGTAAGGGAACGCCTCACACTCGCGTGGGTACTCCTTTGCATGGAACAGCAGCCCCACACCCCTGTCCTTGGGGGTGATGAAGCAGTGTGCATGGAATAAATCCCATCGCGTCAGCTCTATCTGCGCACCACCCTCCACATCAGCAGCAAAAAAGCAGAGTCCTGTAAAGTCCAGTTCATTGCGCACAATATAATTTATTATTACAACACGCTTTTCCTGCCAAGAGGCAAGGTGCGCCCTGCAGACAAGCTGCAGTATCATGCTGCCGCAATCCTACCCCTTGTTGGACTTGCCAGATCCAAGCAAGACCCAATCATCCGTGGGCACAGTGCTCAGTATTTACAACGCACATACAGCATGCCATCTATGCACTGCGCGACGAGACAGCCTGGACATCCACAGCGTATCTGGCACGTCTGAGCAGTAAAGACTCTGTCTCTGCTGAGTCGATGAGCATCAGGGCTCCGCAAGCAAGGAGCAAGGTGGAGGGAGGTAGTCACCGGTGGCAATGACACCGCAAGAGTTCCCTCCACAATGCCTTGGAACAGGTCCGCCATGAGGGTGTTCAGCTGAGTGTCCTCCTTGAAGCGGCGCCCGACAGGGTATGATGTCAGCTGGCAGCGCTGATCTGCACACGCAGCTTTCAGCACCTCAAAAACCTCAGGACTGGTCACAGGCAGGAAGAAGACAGAGAGTAGTGCGGGAACCAGGGAGAAGCTGTAGGGAGCCTGCCTTTGGCACCAGAGACGTTTGGGACTGGGTAAAGTTTGTCATCCAGAGCTCTGCGTATGGCAGCAGTGCCTGATCGTCTCACGTTCTCTGCAAGCCGGTCCCAAATCCTTGTGTCCACCTTCGGCATGGGGAGCGCGTGCATGCTGCCCCTCAACTGGTGATCCTGTGATGTGGATTGCAGGCCTTGGTCATGAAGAGGCACGAGAGAAAGCATAAAAAGGCATAGGATGCATTTGAACCGCGAGGTTTGACGCAAAAAGAAGAAATCAAGAGGAGATTGAACCTCACCAGATCTTTGTCCTTCAGAGACTGGCCAGACATGATAGTCAAGATGTTACTGGCCGTCTGCTGCCTCGTTGAAGGTGATGGTGGTCCCTGAACTGATGCTGTCAGACATCTGATTTGCAAGGATGTCCGCTGAGTTTTGGTCCTGGACAATGTCTGAATGGGCCCTCTGATCACTGTTGCCCCATGCAGCCGAACGTTAACCGCAAGTCGGGTGTGCCACGCCATGTCCTTGATTGTGTTACGAAGCACCCTGGCGATCAAGATTGAATCCGCTAAGGCTCATAATCCCTAGATCAAAGATAGATCAGGTAGCACTGTGTCACACGCAGCACCTTGAAAAATGACACAGAAGTGCCCCAAAACAAACTCCAAGCAATGGAAAGTAAAGGCGTGGTTGGCCGGCCTAATCATCAATGAAGACAACACGCCGAGTGCTTGGCTTGCTGTCTCTGATGAAGTTCAATGGGGTCCGAGTCAGTTCGATGGCGTTCCGTAAAATGACACGCAATCGCGTTGTCGATGTCGCAAGGTCTTCAACCCCATCCTCTTCGGCGCGAATTCTCCGAGTAGAGACACGCGATTTGGGTCAGTCAGGCGTTTCTGCAACAAGGTGTAGACCCTGGCCACGCACCTCTTGCGAGGCAGGCACCCTTGTGCAGGATCCCTTGTGACCGTTGCATCTGCAGCGTTCAGCGACCCGGGCAAGACCTAACAGCCCCTTCTTCGGGTGAGGACACTCTTGCATTGTCAATTCCTCATCCCTTGCGTGCGAACTAGCTCGTGGAAGGACCCGGAGTGGAAGCCCTTGGCGGCGATCGTGAGACAGAAACGCGGTTTTGTTGCAGAACTTCAGGTTTACATTGCGTTTACTCCTCCGTCTGGTTCCTTTCAACTGTCCTCTAGGGCACGAAGTGTGTGCAAGTCCGGGAAGAAGACCAGTCCACAACCTTACCAGGAGTAGGGTTTCTCAGATGTCGCCTCATGGCAATATCTTGGTGGAGAGTTATCCATCTTCGCCTCCTAGAAACGATCAGCAATCTATCCTCCTCTGATTACGCCGTCAAAGATGCGCAATTGAGACGAAGCACGTCAATATTTCTGGGCAAGAACACTCGCACAGACTTGTGCAAGGTTTCTTGCGTAAGGAGTCTGGCTCAAGGGGCAAACCTGCAGCGGAGATGGGCATGTCATTGCAGGAACTTAGAGAGGACTCATCATGTATTGTTTAAGCATGATCCAATGTCATCCTATAAATAATGGCTGACTTTTGGCATCTGCAGGCTTGCTGTGGGCAAGATGTCTCTAGAGACCGGCAAGAATGTTGTGGATAGTGGAGAAGCTCGTCTCATTGCCCTTGGTGAGTCATCAGCCACGAGTGCCGTTGCTTTTCACAATCCAGGATACACCACTGCACTGCTGGTTGCTTGCATGCAAGACCTGATGGCACTCTCAGAATTGTCCTTGAAGCTGTGTGTGCTTCCTCTGTTCTAACTACTCTCTTATATATCGTGGTTTGTGTACATGCAGGTTACAAGCAAGAGCTGAAGCGCGACTTCAACCTCTTCACCAACAGTGCGAGCTCTGCCAATCATGCATCAGAAATTGCTAATTGGAAATGTCAATCTCTGCAAGCCAATGCTGCATGGCTCATCACCCATCAGCGTGCTACCTTGGATCTTTGCGCATGGTCTTCCCTTCTTGTACTCACGTCATTGTGCATATGCATGAACAGGCGCCATCAGCTTTAGCATTATTTCCATCCTCACTGGAGTCACCGGTGCGTGCCCTTTTTCATCAGCTGCTCCCAGTGTCCAATTGTGTTACCTTGTTGACATGCAGGCAAAGCAGCTCAGCTGGACCTGCTACACCTTTTGACAAATCATTACGATGCCTTTGAGCCATGCACAGGGCTTGATCCTTGATCTGCACCGTTGCACATGCATTATGTCGCAGCCCACTGATGACTTTGGAAGGGTTGAAAGGCAGCAGTGCTGGTCCCCACAGACCCCCACAGACTCGAATTCTCTCCTCGGCCACACAATGCTGAGCCAGATGTGCTGTTGTATCATGTGCAGGCTCCTTGGGGATTGCCATGAACAATGGCGGTCCTGTGGCAGCTGTCTGGGGATGGGTGTGGGTCGCTGTCATGACCATGACAGTGGTGAGTGCACCCCTGTATCTTACTGCCACTTACTTAACTTGTGACCTGCATAAAATGAGCACCGTGCCCACGGTTGATTGGGTCTTGCTTGGATTTGGCGAGTCGAAGTAAGGGTAGGACTGCGGCATGCCTTCACCTGCAGCTTGTCTGCAGGACCTTGCCTCTTGGCAGGAAAAGCGTGCAATAATAATGATAATAACAATGGAGCGGCGCCTAATAGTAACGTATCCTGTATGAGATGCATGTCATGGGGGTTCCATGGTGCATACATTCATGTAAATGAGCTTCTTGTAATTTGCAATGACTGTGCTGCAGGGCATAGCCATGGCTGAGATTGTGTCATCCCTGCCCAGCTCTGGAGGCCCCTACTTCTGGTGAGCAGCAATTTCCACAATTGGAATTGCCAGCCTTGATTTCACCTGCTCGCACTAGCTTGCAGTGGAGTCATGCAATCCTCTTTCTGGTCATGCAAGCCTTGAACTTGCATGGTACACAAGTTCAGTGGCTTCTGTCAGTACGTAAGTGTACTGACTCTCATCCGAGTCTGGCTCTGCTGACCCTCCAGCAAAGAGCAAACTTTTTGGCCTGCACGAAAGCACTGCCAGCAAGGCTTCACACAGGGAGTGCTGCATTGCAGGAGTGCGCAGCTGGCCACCAAGAAGTACTCGCCCTTTGCAGCCTGGATGACAGGTCTGTTGCCCCCTGACTCCATCCTCCTGTTACCAAACCTGGTTCAGCAACAGGAGGCCAGAATCAGCTGTATTGGATATCATCAAGTGCTTAGCAGTTCTCTCAGAGCCTTAAGCTCTGAGCGAGTGAGCTGTGCACTTCATTGCCTTGTTGCAAGGCATCGGAACACTGCCTGCCACGCCTGCCTCTTTTCCCACATGGCATCATTGAGAGAGAGATTTTCCAGCACTGAGCAGAGTGAGAACTCACGAGCATGCATGGGCCCACTTCGACCTGTTATCTCAGCACTTCTTGCGAAGATTTTTGAACGCGAATGCTGAATACCAGTTTGCCGGCGCAGGCTGGTTCAATCTGCTGGGCCAGGCAGCAGTGACTGCCGGTATTGACTTCACGCTTGCCAACCACCTTGCAGCCATGTGGCTCCTGTCCAGCGGCAAGGTGTTCACTCAGGGAGAGCTTCTGGCCACCTATGCAGGTGCAGCCCAGGCATCACCTAGCACAGCACAAAATCCAAAGCCAGAGCTTTTGGGTGCATGTTCTTATTAATCATAAGGGCACGCTTCAAAATCTGCTGGTGGGGTGACCGCCACTGCCTTGCCTCGGCCTTACTCAGTGGGGATTTGTGTGGATCTGCCCAGAATTGAGTGGGCAATCTAATGTTCTGGCAGCTTGTCTTGGCTTCGCAAGAATGCTGAGGTAAAATGTCAAATTCTGTTGCATTTCTATGTTATTGAAAACACACTTTTTCAACCTTGACTTGCCTGTGCCTCACTCAGTGGAGGCTGGTGTGTATCTGCCCACACCGACCGATGGGCAACATCATATTTTGCAGCTTGTCTTGCCTTTGCAAGAAGTGCTTAGATACCGGGTCAGATTCGGGCCCTTGCATACTCGTGAGTTCTCACTTTGCTCAGTGCTGGGGCAACGACGCTGTCCAAGCGTCAGATGCATAGATCCCATGTGCCTACCCCCAATAAAGCAGTTAGAGCATTTACCGTAGTCAGCACCGTATTTCGGCATAAACTATTTTTTTTGAAAAAGGGTCGAAAATCAATACATTAATTGCAAAATATAAATCCCTATATTTGGAGACCAGATTTGAGAAGCTCTCGCCAAGTCCGACCCATTGGTACGGTGAAAGTGGTTAATTTTAAGGAGGGAATTACATTCAAAACCATGTCCAAACATTTTGTGCGATCTGAAGGGTGCGGGAACTATGGCGCTGACTTAAGTACTAATCATGCTTATTTTGTGTCTGCAGTGATTCTGGTTGTCCACGCGCTGATCAATTTTCTGCCGACGCGCGTTCTGGCGATCATGAACGGAGTCTCAGCCGTCTGGCACGTCGTGGGTACATTCACTCTGATCATCCTGCTGCTGGCAGTCGCGCCCACTCACCAGTCCGCGGAGTATGTGTTCACCACCTTCAACAGCGACACTGAAGCCACCGGCGTTCCCTCCTCTGCGTGCGCATCAATCCCCCTGCTTGCCTTCACCATATCCCCTGTCTATTAATATCTGCCCCTGACGTTGACCTGGGGCGTGGGCAGCCTGTTTATATGGTCATGCATGGAATTCCTGCTGACTTCTGGGCAACTCTTTATATCCTGATTGCCTAATGGTACAGTCTGTGATCTGGTTGGGTGCATGGGCACATCTTTGCACGGCATAGGAAGAAGGCAAATAATGATGCTGAAGAGTTTGTGGGTAAGGTCTGCAGAATGCTGTCACCTGGTACTATGCAACGAGTCCAGGAATATTTCTGTGTGCTGAAATTTGCTTGTCCCTGTGCAGGTACATCTTCCTGCTGGGCATCCTCATGAGCCAGTTCACGCTGACAGGCTTTGACGCGTGAGTTCCCAGCAGCCATCACTTTGCCTAATCTTGCTGCTGAGAAATAACGATAATTCACTCGATCAACATGTATTGTAGTATGTTGTTGGCCTTGGTTTGTTCATCGCAAGATTACTGGTGTAGAGAGTCATTTGCATTGGGTATTAATGTAGCATGGGTGGGATAACATGTGCATGCATGCATGCGCAGGTGCGGGCACATGAGCGAGGAGACAAAGTCAGCTGACTGGTCGGCACCCTGGGGCATTATCATCGCACTCGGCACTTCTGCTTTGGTCGGCTGGGGCTACATCCTCGCTCTGCTCTTCAGCATCCAGGTGCCGCCTCATCCCAGTCCCCAGGCCACGCAACATTCCAGGATAGGTTGCCCTGATCCCAAACCCTATTGTAGTCAAAGGCAGTAGAGCTGAGGGACCATTTGAATTGCCTGTGTAATTTTATTTTTATTACTGTTGTTATACACGATGTTCCTGCCAAGAGGCAAGGTGCGTCCTGCAGACAAGCTGCAGTTTCAGGCTGCCGCAATTCTACCTCTGGTTTGACTCGCCATATCCAAGCAAGACCTAATCATCCGTGGGCACGGTGCTCAGCATTTAAACCGCGCCCAGCCAGCCGGGGCGTGCCTGTATCTATCTTCATAAGTCACACCCCTCCAAAATGCGCGAAATGATGAGACCTCTTGCTGGCTCTTGCAGGATCCTGAGAATTTGGCTGCCGGCAACGCCAACGGCTACACGAGCGGCCAGATCTTCTACGACGCCTTCTATGTGAGACCCCTGATCAGCCCCATGTCTTGAAATAGTGCCACATCAGTGCATGCATGCCCGGTGTTGCGGCACTTTTTTACCGTGCACTAACAGTAGGAGTCAAGAAACTCCATGTTGGGCACTGCAAAGGAACGAGGCATCTGCTGTGTGAAGAGACTGGCTTGATTCTTGTGGTACATTCAATTCTACGCCAGACCCGAGCCTAGTTCTGACGTTTGGTCTTGTGCCTGTTCAGGCGCGTTACGGAACGGGTACGGGAGCGGTAGTGGCCATGGGAATCCCAATGATCGCCATGTTCTTCTGCGGCGCTTCCTCCGTCACGTCCAACTCCAGGTGGGCACACGCTCTGTGCAAAATTCGCTTTGCTCCGAAGCTTCCTCCGAAGCTTCCATTCTTGTGTCTGCTTATGACTGAGCCATCCTGTGTTCCCACACGCTGCAGCCTTTCTGATCGTGACAGTCACAAGCGTGTCAGCGTTCATTGCTTTCACTGACACTTTCTCGCCACAGCTTTACTTGAGAAGGTATGCAGCTATGTCTTAAAATAAAAGCATGTTGGGTCAGCCATGTTCAAGCCTTGTTCATAGCCCATGAGATGGCTTGATCTAGGCAGTATTACCCCGGGCCCTGCCAGCCGCCTCGTGGGCTGGAAACAAGGGCTTGACTTCCTGGCATACCAGACCTCTCCTCTCGCATCTCGTAATGAGCATGTCAGTCAGATCTGCAGGAACCCGTTTCCCCCACCAAACACGCAAGAACAGTCATGATGACTGAGGAGTGAGTCATGCATCACAGGATGCTGTGGTCCTTCTCGCGCGACGGAGCGATGCCTCTCTGGAGGGTGTGGAGCAGCGTCAACCCCTGGACCAAGACACCAATCAACGCCGTCATTTTCATGGTCGTGCTGGCTTTCATCCTGGGTCTGCCCATGCTCAACTCTATCACCGCCTTCACCGCTGTCATCTCCATCTCAACCATCGGCCTCTACATCTCCTGTGAGTACTCTGCGCCCCTTTTATGAGGGAATTTTCTCCTCTCGTTTAAAAGCACGCTTTGCTGTTTCTGCTGGTCAGCGAAGCTGCGCACAGGCGAGAACATCCAGAAATAGCCCTGTGCAATGCTCACGACTGTGCACAGCGTTTATGCCTGGTGAAGGAGCAGAATATGTGTATTGAAAGAGCCCATTGTGCCATTGAAGCTGCAGCGGTGCCCATACTTTAGTCACAACAACTTCCAAGGCTTGCAGGTCTTGTGTTGCATGAACTGATATTTACCACACATACATGCTCAAGCTTGTCCATTTGGTAGAGAGTAAAATTCATGCACGGTCAACAGGCCCATACTCATTAGTGACGAAGCAATCATTGGGCGGGCGATAATTGAAACAGGCACGACCTCCCCTTGTGAGGCTTTGCCAAAGTGTCTGAGGCAGGTCTATGGATGCCTGACCTTGGAGGACACCCAAAGGCACATTGTGAGAGACGCTGAGTTTGGTGTGGCTGGTGCGCAGACGCAATCCCCGTCTTCATCCGCCTGATCAACAAAAAGGACTTTGAGCCGGGTCCGTTCTCGCTGGGCACCCTTGGAATCGTCATCTCCTGGATCTCTGTCCTCTGGGTCGGCTTCATCACGGTGCGCGCACCTTGCCCCCCGGCCCTTAGGGGTAATATACATGACTATGTAGTACAAGTTATATCTTGAAACCCTGGCTCACCCCCTCTCCTGCCTTGCCCCACGGCTTGTTGCCCATCACTGCTATTGATGCCAAACACAAGTGCATGACTCTGTGTAGGTGTACTGCCAAAAGTGTGCATCTCAGGAGAGGCAAATATACCATTTGTGCAGGTTCATGCATGGCCTACCCAGCTCTGTTCTCACCTCACAATTCTTCTGAGTGAGGCGTCCTGAAGGGTCCGCATTTCCAAGGCGCGGCCAAGGCACTCAGACACAGTGACATCCTTTGCAGGTGGTCTTCGTGCTGCCTGGAGTGTATCCGGTGACGTCTACCAACCTCAACTACGCGCCGGTGGCGGTCGGCATCGTGCTCTTTGGCGCGCTGATATTCTTTTTCTTCCCCTACATCGGCGCCTACCGCTGGTACCGCGGCGAGCGCCACACGGTCGAGGATTTCTCGGTGCGTGCACCCTTCAACTACCCTTGAAAACCCTGCCCCAGGGGGATCTGTATCTAACCTAGACCCCCCTGCCTGCCCAAAATGGGTGCATGAATGACTGACAGCACGCCAAGAGCACTCTCAGGGAATTGAGGCCTGCAGAAGACCTGGCATCACTACCTAAATGTGATTCTGTCAGGAAGACATGCATATAAGAATATATCAGTGTCTGCCTGACATTTTGGGAGCCTGTCAGGAGCATTTTCACCTAACAGAACACCACCCGGCACTGCTGAGGGTGATTCTGTCAGTAAGATATGCGCGCAAGAACATATAACGATTTGCCTGGCTTTTTTGGAGGTGGTAGACTGCGTCAAAGTCACTGCGGATGGCTTAGCCCAGCATTGCAATCCTGTTCTTCAAAGCTGACCTATGGTGCTACATCCCAAGCTGAGTAATCTGCGTGCTCTGCAGATGCACAAGAGGGAGGCCGAGGCCGCCAAGGCATCTGCTGCCGAGCCCAAGGTGGCTACTTGAGGGGCAAAAGTATGACCGAGATGCTTGTGCCAGCACTAGAGCACAAAACAGCACAGGGTGCAGCATCGAGACCGAGGGTCGAGTCTCTTGGGTGATAGCCGGAAAGAAAATATTGAGCATTGAAATTTCAAATGACGACGTGGCAATTTGGGGTGATGGGGTGTGTACAGGAAAGGGTCTTTGCTCCCAGCATTGACTGAAAAAATTTCCACTGTGTGGAATCCTACTGAGGCTGGAAAAGGTTTATTCATGAGCACAGAATCTGGTGTGCTCTGTACCTGCAGACGCCAGCACATACTGGCACTACCGCATTTTTTTCACTTTGAAGCCCGAAATTTGGGAATTTTTGGTACGTTGAATGAGGTGATTCCACTCACTGAGAGCGGATTCGCAGACTCCTTTGCAAACTTGATGTTGGATGACGGCAAGGGCGCTGAATTGCACTTTGCCCAGAAATGGGCCCAGAATTAGACCAGAAAGGGGGTGACCTTCAAGGGGGAATGATGCGCATCTGCAGCAGATTTTCACTGGCCAAGGCCTCCACTGGTGTGGCACTTTTTGGTGCACAAGTGCGCGGGTGGAAATTTTTGCACTATTTGGTGCAGTGACATTTCACTCACCGTTCGGAGACTGCAAAGCCTTGCATTGGACATAATTTATGGGTGAGGACAAAATAATGGAGGTGCTCTTGGTGCGGGCATAGGGCTTTTTGTGGGCATTTTTTGGAGGTCACAGTGTGGGGGGCTCATTGACATGCTACAATTGGGTGTGCCATCTCTAGGGGGGAGTCATTCGTGGCATGAGGTGTGCTATGGATTATCCACTAAGTGCCGGACTTGTCACACGAGGGTGTGATTTCGGTGTTGCGCGGGGATATTGGCCGTGCAAATTTGCTGGCCGTGCATGCGCACACTAGTGCTTACATGTGCTCCATACACCAACTGTACCTGTAATTGACATTAGATGTCGACATCAATTAGCACGCATGCAAGGTCGTGAGCAATCCGTGTGATGCGTCACCGAGCATGGCATGCAATGGTCTGACCGAGTCGGACCATCAGGCAAGTTTGACTCGCACTTTTCCTTGCCGCATAAGCTACTGTAGTATGCTTGCCGCAGGCATGAGGGTGCATGAAGTTTCCACCCAAACAACGTGAAACCTGAGGTTAGTGAACGCATTAGCTTTTACACCTATCAAGCATCATTATCGAGCAAGCATAATATGATCATGTGACCGTATTGATCCTCACTCAAGTGGCGATCAGTGCCAGGCTGGCCGAAGCAGGGGCCCTATCATGAGGGCTCCATTATTGCAACAGCAGGCTTCGCCGCCGAGCTTCATGAATTCAATTCGAATGTTCCTAGGAGGGCCTCGTGAGGAGGAAGGAAGAAAGGAAATTAGGAAGAGATCATTCACGTGTTTTGCATGGAATCAGATCTGTTTATGGTCTGCCTCTCTCGCTCAGATCCCAGGCAATCCAGGGCGTGATCCAGTTGGGGCTCTTTCATGCGGCTGTCGTCAGCGCTGTCGTCACCAGGGTAAGGGAATTATGATAACGGGAGGGAAGTAAAGCCAGAACTGGCGATTTTAGAATAACCCCTACTCAAAGAAAATCTGAAGGTGACGAAGTGAGTGATGAAGAAAGAGAAGGCCCGAAAGTCATAGGCTCGGGGCGATCGCAGGCTCCGGGCGCATCTGGTGCGCCTGCCAGACAAGATCGCGGGCGCAAAGACGTCTACAGCTGTGCATTCCAGAGGAGCAAGGACGACGCCGCAGCAAGGTGGGGCGTTAGTTCTGACCGAGTATCGCTGTTCTTGCAGCAGCCGTCGCTCCTGGGGACAAGATCCCACGAATGAAGGAGTTCGTTGTGCTGCTGGCCACCGGGATCGAGCTTTAGCATTTCTGGGGTGAAAGCTTGCGTCTTTGACTTAATGTAGGACTTTTCAAGCAGGACAGAGCTTCCCTGAGGCATATTCTGGGGCATGATTGCAGCCCGGTTCCACATCCATTTGCTGCAAGTGCATCTGTGAGACTCACAGATGCCGCAGAAAAAGTCTCAGCGCGTCAGGTGTTTGAAACGTGCTGAGGTGGCCTGGAAAGGGTTCTCACGCTGCCAGGAAGAGTTGCCCGCCATGAACAACGTAGATTAGCCGATCTCTGGCTTTTCCGCATCAGATGCTTATGGTCTCTGGCCTGTTGCACTGCAGATCGGCACAGAAAGCCGCGGCGATCTGACGAAGTAATCACTCCGATTGGTCCGTGTATCCGACACGATGGAGGTGCGCAGCGGGCTTACGCAATGCATGATGTTCGCTGGCGTTACTGCATCTTCCCATTGGTTACAGTATGGGGTCATCGGGATGGGGAATCCTCAATTTTGACCTCTCTCGATCGGTTGCGTACTGGTGATGGGTTCCAGCTTTTTTCTCTGGCTGGGAGACGACGCCCCAAGAGCACTAATAAATGTGCTCTGACGGAAAGCTTTTGAGTCTGGAGGTTTCCCGTAGACCACAGTCACGGAATGTTGCTTGCGGGCAAAGCTTGCGGGCTTTAGCGCGGCGACGTCACAAGACGTACCCAGCTGCGTTGCGTCTTGAGCCGTCCGATCTTCCTGTGTTTCAGCATGCAGCGCTATTCGTCATAACCTTGCTGCCAACGGAAGTCCTGCTGCCATCCCTTTACGGTTTATGGCGTGGGACGAGTGCTTTCTTTGCGGCCATTGAGCGGGCCTGGCGGGCTCTTTGAACCTCTGCGTCTTGCCTAGGGCTTCTCGGCAACCTCGGCAACGCCAGCATCTCTTGCGTATATGATTCCAAACAAAGATATTGACTGCGCTTGCCATTGTGCGCAGGAGTCCGCCAGGCGAAGTGTTGATCTAGAAATCTCCTCACTCAAGGAACTTAGGTGTGCAAGGTGAGTTGCCCATGCCAGAAATGCCACGAGCTTGAGATTCCCGCACTTTTCAGCTCCCAGTAGCGCTTATCTGCAATTCTGTTCACTTTAACGATTCTCAGCTCCCATCAGCCAATGCTCATCTTGAAAGCATTGTCCCTGGAGAATCTATTGTGTCAACCACTTGAGGCTTAGAGGGCCGTTCTGCAGAAATGAAAGATACATTGTAATGCAGTACGAAGTCAATCTTCGCAATGTTGCACGAATAAGAGTTGCTGCTTCGTGCAGCTCTGTATCGCTGGAAATGGACTGGGAGAAATTCATGGCCAGCGTGGATGTGCTGGAGGGGTGCAGGGCAACCACCATGCCTGCAGAGGCCCCTCGACCAGTCCTCAATTCCATCTGCACAGGCAAGTCTCCCTTTTCACCCAATGGGAGCCACCTTTTGCCCAGCCATGGGCGTTCCATGGCAGGCATGCTCATGTTATGTGGCGCGGATGCTTCTCTGAAGGACTGTCAGATGAGGGGAATTTGTCTTTTGGAGAATGAGTCACGTTTGTGGGACGTGCTGCAGGCAACACAGCCAGGAGCCTGCCTCAGGACATTGCTGTAAGGCCTGGCAGCACAGACCGGCTTGTTGTCAACCTGGCAGAATACCGCAAGGGCTACCACTATCTGGTGAGCCCCCACAGCCTACTCACAAATAAAATTAATTTAAAATTTTATGGCTGCCGATTTATATTTATCGCCTGTATTCCCATGCCAGACCTTGCCACCAATTCAATCCATGTAACTTCCATTGCGGTCCTCGGGGTGTAGCAGCAGGAACCTGTAACGCATGCAATGGTGGGATGGGATCCGGCATCTCGCATTTTGCATCTCGGTGCAAGCGTGCTGATGCATGTCTACCAAGCGTGTCAGTTCTCTGCGCTGCGCTGTGCTGATGACATGGCGGGTGATGTGGCGGCAGGTGGAGGTTCCCCGGGCGGCGCCTGATCAGGAGAACCTGACCCCACGCCGCGTGCTGGACCAGCAAGGCTCCAACGACTTCACCGCCTACATGCAGGAGACCGCCGGATCCCCCATGTTCAGGTGCGCCCCTCAGCAGGCCATGCCTTTAATTTAGTCCCTTCATCACATTGCCGTCTCGCCGGGGCATCTCTCTTGTCAGCCATTTCTAGGGAGCATGCTGCACAACTTGTGGGCCAAAGTGTGTGAGCCTTTGACTCGCAGAGGTTGATCAGGTTTCTCCTTGTGCCGTGCTTCCATTCACATCTGCATCATTCAAAGACAATACATCCATTGCACGGCGGCACACAATTGCCCAGGAAGTATTGCCCTGTGGTCTGGCATGTGCACTTACAGAGGCATGGTAAGCATGCAAGTTTTAAAAACCACATGCCACGAGTCCTTCCTACTTGGGAATACTCACTCTATCAATTTCCTGATGAGGTAGAGGGAGTCGGGCAGGTAATTCTCAGCTGTTGCTGCCACTTTTGCTGCTTCATCCTTTAGCTGCTCTTCTAGGCGTGGCAACTCACGTGCATTTGTGTGCGCATGCAGCCCCGACCTGTACATGGCATCGAGTCCATTTGCTGCGCACACGCGGCAGCCCTTCGACAGCGCGAGCTGCCGGTCGCGGCTGTCGGATTACGGGTACGACACGCACTCGGAGGGCGGCGATTACGGGGACTACGGGGACGAGGACGGGTGTATAAACGGTGAGGGCGCTCCAGATCAGGACGCGCAGGGCACCAAGCGGCCCGCGGAGCCAATCAAAGACTGTGGCTTCTGGGCTGAGGTTGGCGCTTCGGGTGAGTCACTTGCTGACTCGCAGCAGTAGTTTTTCACCCGAGTCTGCTTATTGCCGTTATGCGCCCAGCACAAGCGGTAATGACAACTGAAGGAAGCAGCAAAAGAGCATGCTTGAGCAAGATGCTCTCGTGGCCCTCCTGCAAATTCTGTAGCGCGATGGCGCATTCTCTCTTTGGGTCCTTCTAGGATGCAATGTGCACAAGTAGGTGCGTAGAGGCTCATTGTGTGCATCAGCATTCATGTGAGGAGAGAATGGATGAGTCATCAAGGAGCTGAGAAGATTCTGCCTGCTGTGTTCTTGTGCAGAGAGCCAAGAATCTCCGGCGAACAGCCAGGGCACGAGCACAGAGACGCACTTCCAGTTCGCGCCGCCGGGGCCGGTGGAGTGGGAGGTCAACGAGTGGGACAGCGCCAGCGATCGCGGCAAGCGCCAGTGCACGCCCTCTGCCGCGCGCAAGGAGCTGTTTCCTAGTCTGGCGAGCTGCCACGGCTCCGACGGCGTTCTCTGCCCCGCCGCGCCTGATCAGGCGCCCCTCGATCGGCTTCAAGCCCCCAGGCCGCCGCCAGCCGTGCTCCTGCCCTGGGACATGGAGTGAACCCCCCCGGACTTGGAATCTGCGCGCACAGCTGCGCGGCAGCTGCCCTCTACCCGGGGACGCCGGACACAAATTCTGTAAGTCCTTGCAGCAAGATCATGAAGGCAGGATGGGTCCGCCTGCCGACAGAATGTACGGCTGCGGCTGATGAAGGGGCAGCCTGGAATGAATGCCTGCTGAGCGCCGAAACAGGCATCCCCCATGACACAGAGACAAGCATACCACACCCTCGCTCACTTATTTGATCCCTTGGTGTTGGGTTGTTTCCGGGGCCTGTGCCTCATGTCTGTACCTCGACAACAGCAACAACGGATGGTACTTTGTTTTTGAATGCTTGGATCGCCTGCAACAGGGGGGGCGCTTTTTCTATAGGGTCGTGGGATTTATATATCACGGGTGTGTACATTATTGTATGGTTGGGCCTCTGTGCGAGACTGGGGCAGCTCTTTTGGGGGCCTGTGTTCTTGAAAGCGCTCCAAAGAGAGCCTTCGTGACCCACAAAACAGACAGAAAGGATGGCGCGTTGGTTCTCTGCCTGATCTCTGGGCCTTTCTACCCCGTGCCACGGGCTGATACTGGCTCCAGAGATTCTGGACACAGAAGCCCCGCCAATAAACGAATGCATCCGTAAATGGGGTGTACACGGCTGTAGAGGTGGTCTGTAATGGTGGTTGGGTTCCCCCCGGGTCCCCCCCCCCCTTCCCGCCACAGCCAGCTGCCATTTTTGGCTGCGGTCCAGACAGTTCCCCACAAGTGCGCGCCCTGATGAGCGGCTGAAGCGAGGAATGAGCCCAGCTGCTGAGTCATCAGCAGGCTGAGGTGCAGCTCTTTGTGATCGGTTGATTAGTCAGGGTGTGTCATGGCGGGCGGCCGTTCTGCAAGACTGCTGCAGAAGGACAGGCCACAATGATCACAAGTGTGCAGGGCAGAATGTGCAAAGTTACATCACCGGACTTATTGGGACAGTCGTGAGATCATGAGACACAGATGGTATGGGCTAGAGGCAACAAAGATGGGGTCTCCTGGAGTGGAACAGGCTGACAGGAGTTTGGGGCAGATGTCTGCGCGGTGGTTAAGAGCAGCGCAGCCCTTAGACTGGTGTGGGACCCGATTTCATTAGGCTGGCATCATTTCATTCGGGCTGCACGACATGCCCGGTGCTCGGTGTATAAAGTAGGGGCGGGACGCGGAATTCTGTTTGCTGGACTCGTATCTTGAGTGGCACCCTCTTCTACGACCTCAAAAGGCTATTACAGTCGGTTTCTGTAGGTAGCCCGTGTGACCTGCCCGATGCGGAGGCTTAGCCCTCTACTGCACATGCATCGTATGCTATTTGGTTTGTTGCTCCATCCTTCAAGCAAGCACTTAAAAATTCCAAGCACTTAACCTCCATGCAGGGGCTTTTCTCGGTGTGCGTCTCAACTCTCACCTCAATTGCCACGTTGTGGCTTCAAGACATGTGGTTTTGGGTACATGTTTCTTTGCAGCCCCCGTGCTTCAAGCGTTTCACCAGTGTATTTCCTGTGAGATCTGTACAGTATGAGAGTGGATATGGTGGGTGTTTTGCCCCAGCAGTGACTGTTTGTTTGTCGGGTGGGCCACGCATGTGTGTCTTGGGGCCGTCATTAAGTGACCAGTAACCATATTCCTAGCCAGGATGACTCGCTGGCAAAAGCTTTCGATTCTTTTGATGAGGTGCTGATGTAAAGCTTTCCAAACCATGTGCAGCACTTTGTGGATCTAACTGTTTGCACATTTGTGCTGTGAAAAGAGATGCAGGCGCGCAGCAAAAAACGTGCTTTGCAAAGAATGCGTGCAGATCTTTTTACCCTAATGCTCACCACTTCACACTTGCATGCACAGATACTGTATGCGCTTCTGTAGAGAGAACCACATTCCTGTAATCGCAATGTTAATGCAGATTACCTCAACACCAGCACTAATCAGAGAAGGTTGGCACAAGCCCATTTCTCGCAAGATAGCAATAACTAAGCAGGTGATCTGTTCAGCCCTTATCTGACAGAGAAGCCTTCTGCGGTCAGTCATCAGCAACCGCATCAATACCAAAACCGGTAATGTGCTAAGTTTCAGCCTTTCATGTATGCATCAGCCAGCAGCCTGCTTTGTGCACCACTAAGCAGTCTGCAAAACTGGGAAGCTCACATGCACTAACCACGTGCAGTCAAATGCACAGCATAGCTACTCTAACACTTGAGACCGTTTGTATTGCTCTTTGCAGAACTTGCACCTGCACTCTTTCTGCATTCATGCACACTACCCACTGTCTCCACACAGCTGCATGTCCGAGACTCCTCACCCCGCCTCGTCTGCTTCTTCTCCGCAGGGATGACTGCCAGTCACTGCCAGTCAGTGACAGACTGCGTGATTGTTTTGTGTGTTGCAGCATTACTACTGCAACTGCACAGGATGCAATGCATTGCTTGCTCACTTCATCATCTGGCCTTTCCAGGTCCAAGTGGTGCACCCTTGTAAACATGATGCAAAGCACTTCTTCTTTGTTTATTACATCACCAGTAGCATGGCTGCAGAAGCTGCCTCAGTGTTGCAGCGCTTTGAAGAAGGAATCATGTCAACCCAGGGAGGCGGCTGGAGGGGTGGTGCCAGCAGCTGCCAAAGGGAGAGCAACAGCCACCTGAACACAGGATCAAGCATCAGTTCTCACCAACTGAATCAGAAACTGTAGCTGATTTACTACCCTATACTGCGGGTGCCGGCTCCGGCCGGCTCCGTGCCTGGCCCCGGCTGGCGGGGTGCGGTATAAGTACTGAGCACCGTGCCCACGGTTGATTGAATCTTGCTTGGATCTGAGTCCAACAAGGAGTGGGTTTGTGGCAGCCTTTTGCTGCAGCTTGTCTGCAGGACATACCTTGCCTTCTGGCAGGAAAAGGGTATAACAACTGGTGCATAAGGTCTGACAAGATGTGTGTTGTTGACATCAGCACATGGCAGATGCAGACACATGGGGCAAGAACCGGCGCTTGAAGTCTAATCACAAACATCTGAAGAGCACCCTTCCTGCTTCCTGGTGGTGCACTCTTTGGATCCATCAAGGCTGAGGAGGAGAAGCAGCCCAGCAGGGCACTTGCTGGAAGAACATTCACTCTCTATTTTCCGTCTATCTGTGAATTTGCTGATGTTTCGAGCTTCCCAGCCCCTATGAATGCAGCTTGATTTGGATTTGGCCAGGCCATGACAGTGATGGCCCGAAATTTTCTGCTGCTCCTCTAGATTGGGCGGACTAAAAAACAGTGAACAGAACTGATTTCGGGTTGGAAATAACCACTGCACACCTGGGTGGCATTGGAGAAGAAGGGAACTCCTGGGGGAGGAATCTCAAAGCCGCGGGTGGCAGCAGTTCCATTGTCAAGCTGTCCAGTCAGCGACTGAGTCAGGTCCAGCTCACCAGTCACATTTGTGGGCAGGAGGGGGCTTGGTGGAATGGTGCCAATCTGCTCCGTGCTCATCTGCGCGCAAAGAGACAAATATCATCTAGCAGACCACCGTGCGTTCGGATGCTCAGAGCCCCACTTTACTGCGCGCTCATCTGAGCACAGAACGAGAGCTGTTGCTCAGCAGACAGCCCGAATCTGGACAATATCTGCCGCTTGCTTGCTTGCCATAGCGAAAAATGCACAACCAGTGCTCAGCAGAGCGCCCTTTTTGGTCCTCATGTCATGTGTTGCTTAATGACTTGTGCAAAGGAAGAAAGCTAGAGAGCCAGAGCCCCAGTCTGCAATGCAGCAATTCAGGAGTGCGCATGCCACTTGCAGCAGCAACATCCGTACCGCTGCACATCTGCAGGACACAGCGTTCAGCTCTCCTCAACCAACATTTTCATGCAGGCAGGAGTCGTAGCATGTGCTGAGCCTACCTGGCTGGCGACCTTGTTGCTGGAAGTTGGGGGGAAGCTGTCGAGGGCTGGGCGGCTCTCATTGAAGCTGAAGGGCGTGACTATGGCGCCCAAAAGACCCTCTGGGAAAAATACACCCTTGCCCACTGGGCTGCCCAAGGTCACAATGTTGATCACCTGCATGCATGCGTGCCACTTCTTCTGTCGACAATTTTTCACAATGTTGATCACCTGCATGCATTCGTAACACTTCTTTTGTCGAGAACTTTCACAGCTGCTCAGGGCGGTGTGTGGGCTCCTTGAGACAAGAGCAGCTGACTACAGACTGCCCCAGAAAACCAGCGATTGTGCTTTGGCTCTTTAGCTAATTCTGATATGTGTGTCAAGCGCTGGCATCCCTTCAGTGTGTCTGCCCTTCGCTTCACATGATGCTCTGCCATGCAGTTGATCAAAGCAGACTGCCTGAGGAAGCCACATGTGATGCATGCACCTATGTTAACGCTCCATGGTGTGCATGGACAGCACAAAGATGCTGTGTCCGGTGTTTCTTTTAGTGGCTTTCAAAAGCCAATGTGGCTTTAAACAAATTAAGGGGGTAGATTTGTGGCCTGTAAGAGGCTTTTGAATGTGGGCTTGGAAGCCACAATTAATCTATCGAAAAAAAAATTAGTTTTGCTAGTGCATGAAAGCCCCAACACCCACCAGTTTGAGCCAATTATGTCTTCAATATTCCCACCTTCGCCTAATTCCGTGGCTGAGAAAGCTTCTTCTCGGAGACATCTATAAAGCCAAAGTGGCTTCCAGGCAAAATCCTGAAAAAAAACAATGCCTGTGTCCTGCAGCACACATGAAGAGAATTGAGAATTTAAGAGCCCCCCGGGGAGCGTACCTGCTCAGGGGAGCGTGAGAAGGTGAGGCCCCGGATGTCAGTGGGAATCATGTTGATGTAATTCGCCGGCACAGCTATGTAGCGAGGGTCGGTGTTCTGCAGGCCCTGGTCATCGATCTGCGCGCAGGGCGAGACAAAAGTCAGCCGGTGCCTGCATGCAGATTTCCAGGACGAGTGAATGCATCTTGTGAGCCATGGCGCATCCCATAAGAGGACATGTTTGTACAGGACATGCCAGGGAAATTCTCTGCTGCTTGCTGAAACACAGCCTAGCTAGACAGCGTTTGACCATTCCTGCAGTATGTGCACTTGCATTACAGTGAGCAACTAAATCCGAGGCAGGGACCCTGTTGCTGCACCAAGTGCGTAGCCCGGAGAAGTGGATGTGAAATTTATGAGGGAAGTCAAGGCGACTACTGGCATGAGATGACATGAAAATGACAAGAGCACCATATTCCATCAGTAGCTCTCCCTCTTTGAGAGCCTTGTCGGGCTTGAACAGCTCAGAATACGATTGATCATGATCAAGCTAATGTTTCAGTCGGACAAGCTCGCACAAGCTATAGCTCCTCCTGCCTTGAACCCATCAGTCAGGCGGTTTGAATATACACAGTAATTTTGCACCACCCTGTGAGCCTCATGGGGCTCTATATCTGAACCCCTGTGAGCCTGTCAGTCAGGGTGGATAAATCAGCAAAAAGGGTCAAACCTGGGGGCCGTCAAGGGAGTCGCGCAGGGCAGAGATGCGCGCGAAGACCTGCTGCACAGTCTCATTGAAGGGCCTCACGATGTTGTTGCGGCGCTGCCACAGCAGCACGCGCTGCGCAGAACACGAGATTATGTCAGCAGCCATGTCAGCATGATTGATCATCTGGTTACTAATGACCAGAGATACACATAAATGCATGCGCATGCAAAAATTGCCATGCTTTGCCAACAGCCGCGACGCAGTGTCATGCAAGGCATTGAGTCATGCATGCAGCACGTGCAGCACTGCTGCCAAGTGACAAATGGAGCTTCCAGCTTCCAGGCACCGGAGTTCATCACATCATCCTCAAGAAAAGCCAAGACATGTGCCAGCAGGAACCACACTATCAAGCTGCAGCTTCCATAAATCCCAGAGCAGGGATGCTCGCCTGGGATGAGCTCTGGGTGATGAGTGACATACTGTAGTACCCATTCTGAAACCCGCAATAATTAACTATTTTTGGCCAAAATCGGTGGATAAATAAGACCCCTTCTCCCAAAATATAAACCCTATGATAATTTTGAGACCAGATTCGGCAAGCTCTCGACAAGCCCAATCCAATGGGGCATGGCTCTGGTATTTTTGATATCAGGAAGACCCCTTAAAGTTGCTTTCAAAGATTAGGAGACATGGGCAATCAAGGTAAATGCACCTGCACAGTGGCCTGCGCAGTGGCGCTGGTGGCGAGTCCGGCCACACCATTGGCGATGACAGGGTTACTCAGCAGTCCCACAAGTCCCTGTGCATCACACGTCGGCAGCATATTAACTCTCTTGCAGCCATTAATCATGCACTCTTACTATTAGTACACATTCTAATAGTTTCTAGGCATCTAGAACTTAGGTACGTCCAGCAAAATGTGCTAAGAGACTTCTCCGCTCTGTGCGGTCATGGCACTTCCTCCACCAATGCAATGACAATCCCTTGGACAATGACAGTCCAATGGACTCCAAATTCTCCCTTACGTAATCATAATGCATAAGCGGCACACCATAGGTGCACATGCTTGACCAGCGCAGGATTATATGCACCAGCAAGATCCTCATGCACTTTCTGGACGAGGTGCATTCATGCAATCACAGATCTAGCAAGCGACACAGTCAAATGACAGGATGAAGCGTCATTGAGAAACATGTGCTGCTTCAAAGCACACCTTGTTGCCGGTGGCCCCAAGCTCCTCCAGGGAGAGCACAGAGAGCAGGAAGTTCTCATCGTTGGCAAAAGGGTCTGCATGCATGCACAATCTGGAAGTCAGCCAGTGCAGCTGCATTGTGAGGAACAGGCAAGCTGCCCTCACACTTCACCATTGTCTTGCACAGCAATATTCCAGAAGCATGCCCACAATTTTGACCCGTGACCACGTCAATTCTTAAGCGGCGTGGCAGCATGTACATTCGAGAACTTTGCAATTGGCCGCAAATCAAGCATTATCAAGGCGTGGTTTGGGACTTTATCAGCACCTCTTCCGACCATGCACTACGTTTGTGTGCAACTGTCCTGGGGCATTGTGATTCCTGGGATGCTCCCTTGGATCAATCAATGCGGCTGGCAACCACAGCTGGAAATGACTGAAGGAAGGGGGTTCTGACTCACCAAAGGGAGTGCCGAATTCGGACTCGATGGTCCGACCGCCTGTGAGATTGTAGGCTGCGCCGAAGTATTTGTTGAACCCCCCGGTGAAGTCAATAGGGGGGCACGGCAGGTTGCTGCCAGCCTGGCGAGTGAACAGCGCGTGACCCTGCAGCCATAAAGAAGACGGGGTTATATATTTTCTGGTGCCTTAAAATTTTAGCAGCGGAATGACTTCCAGGGACCTCATGCATGCCCAATGAGGCATGCATGCTGCAAGATGCTCTTATGTAAAATACGCTTAATAACTGTTAAGCAACTTCTGATGTGTCACCTTGCACATGTTGCTCTTGACATGTCCAAGAGACAGGTGCACCTCTGCAATCTACTTGCATGCTACGCGCTGTTGACAGCCCATCCAATGCAGCTTTATGGCAGAGGTGCACCCATGCATTTTCAGACTGAAACAAGGCATGTTGCTGTGCAATGCTGGCCTCAGCTAGGGAGCCCCTAATCTAGATAATCAGCCAAGCAGGCTGGTGGTTTTTGTCAAAACCCCGCAAGGTGGCAATCTTGCAGAGCCTTGATGTCAACCAGGAAATCAAGAGCTAGCTGCGCGCTAGCAAAGGGTTCCTTGATTGGATTCAGACTTACCTGCTCGTTGAGGGCCACTTCCTGCATGTAAGGCAGGACAGCATCGGACAGGTTGGCCTTCCTGGCACCGATGGGGGTGGGTCCCCCCAGGGTGAGGTTGTTGTTGAAGCCGTGGCCGAAGGTGCCCCACGTGTCAAATTGACCCTCCAGGCACCTGCATGGCATCGCATGCATCAGCTTCCTACTGATGTGCAGTGCATGCATGCTTGAAACTGCACACTTAAGGAATGCATGACAAAACAAGTCACACTGATCGGCTCTGCAATCTCGTTCAGCGATGGTAGCTGCTTTTCTGGAGGCCCTGAGTAGTACTGCATGCACGTTGGATGAAGGAATCTTCAGACTCAAGCGAGGAACGCACTCGACATTGGTCAGGAAGTGCACAATGTCTCGGTCAGTGAAGCTCTGCTTCGCAGCCAAGCCACCTGCAAACACCCTGCAACCACTTCAGACGCTGCAGCCACATTTCTGGCCACGTCCTGCTGACATGCCGGTGCATGCATGCTAGGTGATTGAATCTATGTTTAGAGCATGAGCTCGTCGTGCGCTGTAAAATTTAGTCAGCCGACTCACGAGACGCCAAGAACGCACCTTTGATCTCGTTGACCTGTGTCGGGAGGAGTGACAAGTTGTAGGGGCCACCATTGTCAGTCGTGCGAAGATTGCCTGGGATCAAAGAGAACGATGTTCACTCCAAGAAAACGAGCACGCTCGATTACAAGATATGTCCCGGTCTCCTGACGCTAAGCAGGAGTCGTGCAATTGGAGAGCAACGCACCCAAGGGCAGAAATCCCGTTCCAGGCAAGAAAGGCTGGGCCGAGGCAGTCCCAGCAAGAAGCGCAAGCAGTGCTCCGACGTACGTGAGAGCCATTGGACGTTCAATTTGATCTGTTTCGAGGAGAATTTGATGCAATATTCACTCGCAGCGCATTTTTTGAGGAGAACAATTCATCACGTTGTTCCTTGTGCACCTCAGCTGTGATACGGTATCTATATTCCGAAAGTCAAAGTTGATACCGATGATGTTGCAACGTTGGAAGCCTTTTGGACAGGACTGAGTCAATTTTCAGGTGAGTCACAAAATAGTCGCCCATTTTGCAGACTGGACTGACAGTTACAAGGATCTTGAAGGGCGCACGAGACTGCAAAGCCATTTTGGTGCCATTTTGACTAAGTTCTTCCCAAAACTGGTGACAACATAACAACGGGCACATGTGTTCTTGGAATGCCTTGAGACTTCACACTGGATCATACATATCACGCTCTAATCATGATTGCACAAGAGGCACGCAATCCCAAGGGGATATTCCCTTTCAAGGGAATATCCCCTTGCCTCAGCCATTTCACATTACTACCAAGCAATTTCCTTCACCGTCGCACGTCACAAAATGAATAGGTATAATTAATAGCTCTGAAGTGACGCTCTGAACTGACATCCTATATGCTCAACAGAGGCTCAAACAAGCTGTGCTAAGCCCTTGCTTAGATCCAGCAATATCAGGCGCTGCATTGATTTTTCAGCTGGCTAGAACGGAGCGGCTGCTCTGTCTCGAGAGAACCTGCACAGCTCTGTATTTTGCCTGCCACAATGCATCAACTGCTGAACTATCCCGCTGATCTTGAAAGCAGAAGAAAACTGCTTAGAAGAAGAGGCGGCGGCCGCCAGCGGCAACGGGGGTGGAAGCGTCGGATGACTTCAAAGGGTATGCCACAGCCACCTGCATCAGGAAGACACAACATGCCTCAGTAAATTAATCTTTTTCTCCAGCCATTGGAAGCAGCAATGCGCAATACGTGGTAGATATCAAACTCCTTCAGGGCTGCAAGACATAGCCAGAAGAAATGCTATGCACCCATCAGCTACTTCAATTTCTCACCAGAAATCCTCACAGGTATAGGATATTTGAATGATGCTTAACACCCTTTCAGATGCCATATATCTGTGCAGGGTTCATCTCGGTGCATATCATTCTCGCCTGATGTTCCCACACATTCTCAATCTGAATGGTGGTGCCACCCAATATTTCGATGTCGTCAGAGGGTGTGATAGTCGGAGGTAGTCAGTAATGCATGTAGTTGCCTACTAATGCAGGACCTATTTAGGCGCTGAAGCACACCTGGCTGGCGTTGGAGAAGTAGGGGGAGCCTGGGGATTCAGTGACATAGCCGCGGGTGGCAGCAGTCTCGTTGTCCTTGCCTCCGGTCAGCGACTGAGTCAGGTCCAGCTCGCCGGTCACGTTTGCCGGCGGCTTGGGGCCTGGGATGGTGCCGATCTGCTCCGTGCTCAGCTGCACAGCCACAAGGTAAGATGTCAGCAGTCAGTTGAATCATCAGAGATGATCACGGCCTACTCTGCCACCACCGCAACCTGCCTCAGATAAACAACAGAACACCTGCATTCCAATCATCAAATGAGTCTGCCAAATTCCGCCAAACAGGTGGGCCAATCTCGGCCAATCTCGACCAGACAACAAGACACCTGCAGCATGCAGGCCTGTGCAACACGGTGCAGTGCAATCATTCAACTTGTCTGCCAATTCTGCAAAACAAGTGGGCTGCAATTCCTCTCAACAGGCCTCTCAAGAGTTCCTATAGGAAGAATTCCCCATCACAAGAACAAGCCTTTGATTTCGTGAAATTAAAATTCGAATTTGGTGATGTGCACACCTGAGTGGCGACCTTGGCGCCGCTGGCAGGGAAGCTGTCGAGGCCTGAGGCAGTCTCATTGTAGCCGGTGGGCTTGTTGATGGCGCCTCCCAGACCATTGGGGAAGAAAACTCCCTTGCCATCCGGGCTTCCCAGGGTCACAATGTTGATGATCTGGGAAAAACACACATCATGTCTCAATTACATGCGCTGTCAGCAGGTAAGACTTCATTCCCATGCAGTTTCAGCAGGAAAGGAAGGTTTTCTTGCCGTATTGGACAATACTGAGTGTTTGAGTACGCCATGCATAGTTGCAAAAGAAGCATTGGCATCTGACACATGCAAGCATGCATGCTTCATTGATGACCTGTTCAATATTGCAACTTTCCTGAGCGCATTGCAAAAATGCCAACCCCAATCTCACCATCCATCTGGTGCTTCCAGGGAAGCTTTGGCCAGTGAAAGGGCAGGAGTGCTAGGCTTGTCAGGTTATTGACCCCTGGGAACAAACCTGCTGGGGTGTGCGCGAGAAGGTGAGGCCGCGGATGTCGGTGGGAACCATGTTGACATAGTAATGGGGCACAGCAATGGTGCGCGAGTCAGTGTTCACAAGTCCCTGGTCGTCCACCTAGACAACAGCACATACATCTTTAATTTCAAATTTAGATCTTTCAGCTGCACATTCAATTTCAGCGGCACATCAACGTGCTGCATGCCTACATGAAGGTGTCAATTTCAGCACAAAGTCCCTGACACACAAAACAACGGGGGGAGAGTTCCTTGGTGAATCTGGTGAGCAGGCAAGCCAATGCACTAGCCTCCCTTGCAGTGGACATCTTGAGGGGACCAGCACAACATGAACATATTCATGGTTCCTGCATGCCATAACAGGGGGAGTAAACTCACCGGGGGGCCGTCAAGGGAGTCGCGCAGAGCTGAGATGCGGGCAAAGACCTGCTGCACAGTCTCGTTGAAGGGGTAAACTGTGTTGTTGCGGCGCTGCCACAACAGCATACGCTGCGCAATTAACACAACAACTTCAAAGCTTGAACTTGGAACCAGCAGGACCATCAGCGCTGCAATTGCAACAACCTCCAGCCGAGAGCTAAAATCAAGGCCTGCATTGGCTGCTTGCTCATGGACAGGCATAAGCTTACAACCACGGCAGTAATGGGGTTGTTGACTTTCCGCAGATTAGAAGTACACGTGGATAACTCTTTAGGCGGGTAAGGAGCAGACCTGCACAGTGGCCTGCCCAGTGGCACTGGTGGCCAGACCGGCAACAGCGTTGGCCAGGACAGGGTTAGTCAGCAGTCCAGTCAGACCCTGCAATGCATACAAAAGAGCTCAACACCCACACCTTGGTCTCGTGTACTTGCTTCAGATTAGCTTCACGTGATTCACACAGCCTCAGAGCACAGTACTGTACAGAAGTGTGAAAGCCAAGCTTATCATTAGAATAACGCTTGGCTTTGACACTTCTTTACAGTACTGAAGACACATCCGGAACAGGGATAAGACATGTGCACACCTTGTTGCCGGTGGCTCCGAGCTCCTCCAGGGAGAGCACAGACAGCAGGTAGTTCTCATCGTTGGCAAAAGGGTCTGCACGCATGCACACACAACACTCAGCCGGAGCACAACAGCACCCTTCTCACTTGGATCAATTTTGCCCATTTCAGTGCATACAATCATAAATATTTTCCTCATATTGTGCGATATACCAGTGGGCGAGGACAAAGGCAAAGAGGCCAGTGCAAAACACCGCAATCGGATACAGGGATTTTGCCTTTACAGGGGGGATTTTATGGAGGGGAGCGCACCGAAGGGCGCGCCAAACTTGGACTCGATGGTCTCGTTGCCGGTCAGGTTGTAGGCTGCGCCAAAGTACTTGTTGAATCCGCCGGTGAAGTCGATTGCCGGGCAGGGCAGGTCACTGCCAGCCTGGCGGGTAAATAGCGCGTGACCCTGCATTCCAGGGAGTAAAAATATTCACGCAGGGCATCGGCAGGCACATCTGCCGGGGCTGACATTGCTCTGCAGCCTTCTTTGATCAAATTGCTTTCGTTGAATGTCATTTGAAAACTCATTTTGGTGAGGAGCTGCACCTGCTCGTTCAGGGCGACCTCCTGCATGAAAGGCAGGACATCATCTGACAGGTTGGCCTTTCTGGCACCGATGGGGGTTGGGCCCCCCAGGGTGAGATTGTTGTTGAAGCCGTAGCCGAAGGTGCCCCATGTGTCAAACAGACCCTCCAGGCACCTGCACACAATGACTGCATTTTAGAAGGCAAGCAACATGTGTCGAATGTGATGGGCCACAGGACACAAAGCATCCCACCCCCAGTGAGGAGCCTTGTTCTTGTCACTGTACTACATATCCAAAGTGGCAAGACAAACAGCTTCATTGACACTGGCTGGGGTCAAAAAATGGATTCACTCACTCGACATTGGTCAGGAAGTGGATGATGTCCTTGTCAGTGAAGTTCTTCTTTGCAGCCAGAGCTCCTGCAGCAAGAGCAATACACTGATGCTTTGGGCCTTGAACGGGTTTTCATTTAAGATGCTCAACACGTATTATAATCACAAAAGGAGGGCATGAAGCAAGTCCTGCTACCAACAATGGCAACAATTTTCACGAAAAATCTGACGCAGATGATGCGTGAAAGAACTTACCCTTGATCTCGTTGGCCTGCACTGTGAGGAGTGAGATGTTGTAGGAACCTCCGCTGTCAGTCGTCCGGAGGTTGCCTGCGCGTTACAAGCACCATCTTAAGGTCCGACATATGCATTCCCGTGTGCACACTTCAAGAAATCACATAAGACGCGACAGAATTCACGTAAGATAAATACTCATTACGATTTCGGTAGAGGGACATTGTAGCCAGCAGCGCACCCAAAGGCAGGAACCCGGTTCCTGGCAAGAAGGGCTGTGCGGAGGCAGTGACTGCCAGGAGCGCAACCAGCGCCCCAACGAACATCACCTGCAAACGCAGGTGTAGACTCTCGATTATTAGCAAACGACGCCCGTAAACTAGCTTTGCAGTTCTTCCACGCATTCATTTCTTGCGAGACCACAAAACGATCCGGCTGCCGTAGGAAATGCGCGCATAGAAACTTAAAGTGACACTATAACCCCAAAAGCCACCAGCTGTTATATCTTTCTGCACGTCACAATACCCCACTCCCATGACAGGCATTGTTCCTTGCTGAAACCGTGGCACCGGGATGCATCCGAAAAGCGATCCCTTTACCAACATAGCATCAGAGAGGGGGCAGCATACCTTCATGATGTCAACTTCGCAATCAGAATTCTATCCAAACTGCGACACACCTGCAAGAAACCAGATTCGGAACAATAATTTCTCGGTGGCTATCGAAGATACAACATCCGAAAGCACACAAATGTCAACTATTGTCTGTTATGGAGTGAAGCACATAGCAGTAAATCAAGCGTTTATTACAGATCCAGCATCCGAAGCAACGCAATGTCAGCCACTGTGAGAATGTAAATGTCAGCGGCCGGCATGTGCCGGATGCAATAGAACTCGCACCTTTCGGAGTGCGAACCTGATCGAAGACTGATTTGTCGATGCTACACTATAATATGCAAGCAAGACGATTGCAAATACTGATCTGCTCAAACAAAAGTCCTTCTAACAAGATCGGGAAGGATGTCCTATAATTGGAGTGCACCACAGGGCGGACGACGTGGGGGCCCTTCCAAGCCTCAGTGGGGAAGCTGGCAGCTACTAAGAGGAAGCTGAGCTTATCCTGACCATCAACATGTCATTTCCCAACTTCCTTTCACTGGATAGATGAGTAATCTTCTCATTCAAAGCAATCCGCATGCACCGAGCATTGCACAATAAAGCTGTAGTAATGCACATCTGCAAGCTGCAGGCATAGCTGCGCAGCTGGCTAGCCTCTCTGGGACAGGCACGCGCCCCACATGTGTATAGGCCTGATTACTTTATCATTATCATTACACGCTTTTCCCGCCGAAGGTAAGGTGCGTCTGCAGACAAGATTACTACTGAGTGCTAAAAGAGCTCAAGTTCAGCTCTAATGTCTTGTCACTCATTCTCAACGGCAAATATATCTTGGCAAGGAATACTGTGGGCTGGAGACGGTCCATCATGCTGTTGGCTGCCATGGCCAAATCAATATTAAATGACTGTCACATGCAAGCTAGCTGGGCCTTAGAGAAACATTGTCGCTGGTGTCAATTAGCAAAAAATATGTAGTCATGCGTCCTGGATTCTCTGCAGGATCAATGTATCCTGCTTCATGGTCTCCATTGTGAGAATAGGTACAGTAGCTCCTGCAGCGCAAATTCACTGCAAGCCGCTGCATTGCGCCAGTAATTGTCATTCTGAGACGACAAAGAATGACACGGGACTCGTGCAAATATTCTCTGCACACATGGAACATGTATAACAAGGGCAGAAATGAACTTTGCTTTGATGTGACAGCAGTGAGCTCCTGTGATCTCCAGCTAAGCAGCTGGTGAAATCTTGTTAATCAAAAATTCTCTTGCTCTTCAGAATGCTGATAACATAATCCTATCCGCTTTCTTGCAAGCAGAAGGGGTGAAACAAACACCTCCAGCCGCAGAGGAATTTCTCGGGCAGCTCCTGCGCCCGTGCTGCTTGCTGACATCACCCCGTCGGCTCAGTTCTATCCCCTTTTGCGCGCGATGAACACCTCCAGCAGCAGGGGAATTTCCGCCAGCTCATGCGACCTGTCTGCACCGGCGTGCGGCGCCACAAATCTGTCGCTGTGCCGGTCTATGACTGCGTTTATGTGCGCCTTCACCTCTGCCTGCTTCTCTGGCTCCAGGGATGCCACATAACTCCTGGACAAAATCCGCAGCCAAGCCTGCTGCCGTGTCACCTTGACGGAGTGCCTGCACCAGTCAGCGTTATTTAGTCAAATTAGAAGATGTAAATTGCATGGCTTCCAGCCAAATTAGGACTGATCCGGTCTGTGACCCTGGTTCTCAGAGGCAGCGCCCAGCATGACTTCCAAAAGCTCGGAGTTGAAATCCAAGTGTGCTTCAGTAAACAATCATTTTAGCGAGACCCCACTCATGCTCTTGGGGGCTCTGCGCTCAGAACCGCACACCGCGGCGCCTTCCCTTCTGTTCTCTTGCCTATGAGATGTAACACCCGAGCAAGGCATTGGGATACTTGTGAGACCAGCTGATGTAACGCAAGCTTGTCAAGCACTTCAGAGATCTGCTGAAGAAGCATGTGACAAGTCCAGCAAAAGCTTGATAGGCATGCACATGCCAATTCCTCATTCATGCATGTTGCTACTCTCCAGGATGGGCAACAGCTTAGGTGTAGATGCCAGTATTGTCTTCCATGCATGTTCCTGAGCGCCAAGATAGAAAACTCCACCTGAAGAACTCGCTCTTGGAGCGCGGGTCCTTATCAGGCACATCAAAGTGCTGTTTTGCGTAGTCACCCTCCCACACGTGCACCCACTCCCCTGTCCAGTACTGGGGGATCCCTCGGCTGAGCGGCTCAAACACCTGCAGCAACTCATTTACAAGGCTTGATGCTGCAAACGAGTCAGGCTTGTTCTTGCATTCCTACTGTTCATATCAGGTGATACCATGGCACCATGCAGGAGGAAATCAGTAGATGAGGCATGCGTTTGCAAGGTGACTGGCTAGGGAATATAGGCTCTTAAAAGAGCGTGGGACCAGCACAGCCAGCTGGCGACATACATGCCCGTCTTTACAGCTGCATGCTAAAGGACGCTGTGAGTGAGCTTCTCACATCCTGTCAGGGGTTACTTAATCTGACTACATCTACTATCATATTAGATAGTAGTACCCCCTGATCCTGCGGAGGAAAGGGGAATTTGGTAGCACAAAATCGCAATCCTCTGGCCTTGAGTAATCCAATGACATCTACCGAGGGCCACCTAATGAAAGCATGTTCACGGCAATAGGTTTGGGCTGTGCACCTGCAGCAGTTCTGCGGCCCAGGGAACGCCGTCATCCTCCCTGTTCCACAGCAGCGCCAGGCCGCCGCCCGGCCGCAGCACGCGGTGAATTTCTGACAGCGCCGCCTCGTGCGCAAACCAGTGGAAACCCTGCAATCAGACCCTCTAAATGTTATTATTTCTCAAATTTATCACACGCTTTTCCTGCCAAGAGGCAAGGTGCGTTTTGCAAACAAGCTGCATTTGAAAGCTGCCACAATAGTACCCCTTTTGGACTCGCCAGATCCATGCAAGACCCAACCAACCGTGGGCACGGTGCTCAGTACTTGTGACGCTCCCCGCCAACCGGGGCCACAACATTGAAACAGGCTCGCAAATCTACTTCTGGGACTTTCTGCCCTTCTGCACAGATGTTGCTCAGCCAACATAGCTGTGGATGGAATCCCCAGAAATGCCGGCATGGGTGGCCAGTAATTTACAGGTCATGCTGCAATGAAATGTTGACTGGCCGTCTTGGAAGGGACTGATTGCCAACATGCGGTCAACCAAGGGGAGTGGGCGCTTGCATTTTGTGGGCGAGCAGTGGGTCATATTGTGCGGGGCGAACGGCTATTTGTCACCTGGCCGACAAAGACAGCGTCGATAGAGCCGTCATCGAAGGGCAGCTGCTGTGCAGCGCCGTGCAAAATCTCCACATCCGGCAGGACCTTCCTGAAGCCCCCTATCATGGCCTCATTTGGCTCCACCGCCACAACATCCAGCCCAGGAACGCGCACCAGCAACCTAAGCAGCATGCTCAAGACTTGCGTCCAGCGGCAAAATCTGGCAGCACTTGCCTGGCTGCACAATTTCCATCACATGTCAGGTGTCACTGTGCATGCACAGGATGCCCCGCACAAAGTGAGAAGACAGGAATGCTGCATCGATCAGACGTAGCTTTGATTTGTGTGATTTCAGACCTGGTGAGCTTGCCAGTGCCAGCAGCAAGATCTACAGCTTTTTTTGGGAGGCCCTGGTCGAGTCCCAGCTCCTTTAGGGCGTACTTCAAGCCTTCCTGCGGATAGCTTGGCCGTCCTTGCTCATACGCATCCACCTGCCACATTGGGGTTCTTAGTCATATGTTGTTGTCCCTTATGGAGAGGAGCTTTAAGCCTGCACATCTGTTGTCCAATTTAGTATGACATAACGATCCAGCATTGATGTTTCTCAAAGCCCCATCCTCAAACTGAGACCAGGATGGGGCGCCGGGCGTCGCAGGGGTTTCAAAGTGTAGCCCTCACTGTTTACCTGCAGGCTGAACCCTTCAGATGCAATCTTATGAACATGGGTCGCTTCGATCGTTGCAACCTTCGCCATAGTCCTCTTTCCGCTGGTTTGCCGAGTTTTGTGGAGCACGTGTCGTGCAATCACCGTTGTAAGCGAGCAGTCCAATCCCGTGTGGGCTGTGCTTGCCAGGGATCGGCTCAACAATGCAAAGGGGAGCATGGGAGATTGTTGTTTTCGTTTTTGCTCCTTGAAAGCTGTGTCCTTTCTCTCGAGAAATTGCACTGCACGTGCCCGCAGGAGCACAAGCGCACGGCACAAGCAAGTACGTGCACCACGGCGTTCCTTCTGAGGGTACTTCCTCTGCATCATTGTCCTCTGAAGACGAAATTGGATGAGTGAATTGCATTCGAGTATTTACATTCTGGATCAGTGAACAATCCTCTAAGAGCAGGTGACCTTGGCAGCATGGCCTCGTACACAACATACGATCCGGCAGGAGCCCAACCACAATACGTGGCTGCCCCAGCACAGGCCTACGCTCCAGCTCCAGGAGGTAATTACACTATTGCCCGTGTGATTTTCATAATATCGTCTGGAGTCTGAGCTGCAGGATGATAGAAGAGGTCCCTTTGATGCAACAACTTGCTTTCTCTCCCCAAGACACTGAGGCAAGTTCTCATGAAAGTCCTTTGGATGAAGATTGTGATGTCAATCGGCATTATGGATTGATTTAGGATAAGTTATTTCCTGATCTTCCTGATCAAACTTCTCATGCTCGAGCAGTGCTTTGCTCACATTTGCACCGTCACCTCCTTGTCAGGGTGTCACCAGAGTAAAGTACCGGCATACATTCCTGTGTTGCATGGAAAGTAATCAAATTATTGGCATGGACAGGCTATGCCCCACAGCAGGCTGCATACGCCCCAGCGCCGGCGTACACTGCCTATGCACCGGCATACAGCAACCCGGATGAAGTGCGCACGGTGTTCGTGACTGGCTTCCCCGCAGATGTCAAGGAGCGGGAGCTCAACAACATGCTGCGCTTTGTCCACGGGTGCGCATGCCCTTGCACCTTGCACTCATGCAGCCTCATTCTTCTTGACTTTCAATGAGCACTTTGCAGAACACCAGAGTGCAATCAAGCATCTGGTTTGGTGCTTGTCCTGTTAGTACTCTACTACATATAAAAAGCAGCTTGATTTAAATGCGCATGCCATGCAAGAGTGCGATTAGTCAATTCATGTAATGGTTCTCTTGACAAGGAGGAGCAGGATCTAAAATGCCCATGCCATGCAGAAGTTGATAGGACTCTGGCAATTCAAATAGTAGATGATTAACTACTATCAGGTCGGGATGGGACCTGCCCCTATCCAGATCGATAGGATAGATTTGTCGAATCTGATGGAGGAATGCGCTGCAGGTATGAGGCGTCCCAGATGCACTGGAAGAACGGACTGGCGCAGGGCTTTGCCCTGTTCACGCATGGGGAGGCAGCGCGCATGGCCATCAGCAGCATCCACAACCTGGTCTTCGACGACGGCGCGGTGCGAACTGCAGCCCCACATTTGTCTCGCAGATCTCACATGGTGGATGTTTCACAATTTTAGACCGTGTGATTTCTGGTGCCTTTCTGGGTCATGGGATGAAGCTTGTGGACCTAATTGACATGATGCGCTGCAGCAATGTCTCTATTCGCCTCAAGAGGAGAGCCTTGCCCTCAGTTGTACACTCCGCCGTACCTGGCTGACAGTATTTTGATGGCAGAATGGCTTTATTGGGCAACTGACATTCATGCATGCGCTTGGCTTTCCAGATACTTCGGTGCGAGATGGCGCGGAAGAACATGTACATCAAGGACGATGCGGCTGCTGCCAAGCGCGGCCGCATGGAGTATTCCCCCTACCCGGCCGCGCCGTCCCCGGCGCCCTCTGGAGGAGCTTACTACGCGCCGGCCCAAGCGGTGCGGGCATTGTGCTAATCCATTGGGAGTTGGTGCATATTTAGAGAAGGAATGCAGATATCAAGGCAGAGCAAGCACCAGATTTTTGCATGGTGATGTGGTCACATTGGCATGCCATAGGCGGTCATGGAGCAATTGGTAGTGTCTGTGCGAGGGGTTGCATTGGGGACAAAGCAGTAAACGTAAATGTACCATATCTTGCCGTTGTATGTCAAATGTGTCTTCTTGCACAGACACAATAGCGCATAGTCTGGCTTACATATTTTGTTTTTTCACCCTTATTCAACTTTCCTCTCCTACATATGCAGAAATTGCATGATTGAATATTATGAGAATGAGACGATGGAGCGTGAGGCTGTGCGTATCTTGCTGCGCAGTCGGCGCCGGTGCAGCCGCCGCGCAGCTACGTGCCGGTGAACAACACGAAGGACAACCCGCCGTGCAACACGCTGTTCATTGGCAACCTGAGCGAGAACACCAACGAGGACGAGCTGCGCGGCCTCTTCGTGGGGCAGCCGGGCTTCCGCCAGCTCAAGCTTGTTCGCGGCGCACGGTCGGTGACGTGCTTTGTCGAGTTCTCGGACGTCGCGTCCGCCATGGGCGTGCACCAGAGCCAGCAGGTGCGGCCGGGGATTTTTTACAGGGGTGGGTAGGGTCTTCAGTGGGTAACAAACAGCTGGTGTTCCAGGACATTTTTTCTGGGGGTGCAAGAGGTTTAATGGAGGAAAAGCCAGCAGATTTCTGCCATTTCCTCTCTTTCACTACTCAAATGACTGAGGTGCCCCTTTGACCGAGCCAGGCTTGGCTTTTGCACATACCTGCTATGCATGCTGTAACAGGTAACCCCACTTTGAGGTCATCTGGTTACTAAAGGTTAGAGAATTACAGATTTCCCCAGAAGGGGCCTGTAAATCAGGGGTGCTTGTCTGTGTTAGAAGTGCCTAATGTTGGCTGATATAATATCGTAAGCGTGTAATAATAATTTTAATAATTATGTCGTAAATTATTATGGGACCCTGGAACCAGTCTCTGTAGGGGGTTTTAAATGTCATTTCTCCTGCCATCGTTCGCACCCAATTGTAGAATACGCTCATTGTGATGCTGAGAGCCCGGGTGTGATAGGGACAGCGAAACTCGCCTATTTGAACAACCTGCCAGGGACCTGAAACGCCAAACTATTTGCAGGGCGCAGTGTTGTCGACATCGGATCGCGGCGGCATCCGTATCCAGTACTCCAAGAACCCCTTTGGCAAGAAGCGCGACGCCAACGGCAACTGGATCAACACCCACGACAGCCCAGCCGCGTACGCGCCGCCCTACAGCCCCAGGTGTGGGGCGTTCCCTTGCGCACACTTAGTAACCTGCAATGTCTATTGCATTTGCGGACCCATCATATTTTGCAAGATCACACTGTGATCTAGGAGTATCTGCACCTCAGGCCCCAAATTTGCTATTCTATGCGGCCTACAGCCCCAGGTGTTGGGAATTCTATAATACTCTTTGGAACCCTGCCATGAATGCTGTGTGTTAAGCCGCATGACCTTGAAAATTATATGTGAACAGTTGGAGGCAGGCCTCATTATAGCCATTGCGTGTGCTGTTGCTTCATGTATGGGCCACACAATGGTTGCTTAGCTGAAGGAGTAGCAGGGCCTGTATGGCGGAGCGTGCTTGACATGGGTTGGCACAGGGTTGACAGAGTGTGTATATTTTGCAGCCCCAGTGGGGCAGGTGCTGGCATGCCGCCGGCAGCTGCGCAGCCGCCTCCATACGGCGGCATTGACCCGGCAGCCGCGTCGGGCAATCCGGCAGCCGGATACGCTCCGGCCCCCGCGCAGCCGGCAGTGTACGACGGGCCGCCACCCCAGCAGGGGAATTACAACGCCCCCCCGGCCGCTAATGGCGCTCCCGGTGAGTTTGTTGACCAGCAGGATTGTCCTCAAATTCTATCAGCCTTGTTTGCAGTTTATTTGCGTGTCAACATTATGTTGTGTAATTGCTGCTGTGTAGCCGGCGTGCTCGTCAGCACAGGAGGGTTGTTGTGCATGGAATGTGGCAGCGGCTGATCATGTGCTCTGGTGTGGGGATCAGGCTATGCGCAGGACATGAATGGGGACGTGAAGCCGCCAATGGGCGCCGAGCAGCAGAGTGCCGCCGCCGCAGCAGAGGACGAAGTCAAGCGGGAGCAGCCTCAGCCCATGTGAAATACTCTGCAATAGGTGCGCCCAATTCCTGCCTTTAGCCCATGCATCAGCTCTCAACAGAAGCTTGTCGGAAGGCCGCAAGGACAAATGATCATCTTTGCATGTGCCGCAGTTGCTGATGGGTGCATGTCTCTGACGCACGCTGCATCAATTGCAGGCACAGCATGCAAGCATGCGCATGCATCCTCACATGGCACCTGGCATGATCTCTGCTGTGTCACTGCTGTCACTCTCATGGGCATGGCATGGCATGGCATGGCATGAGCACCCTGTCAATGTGTGGGTGGAGCATCCAGTGCAGTCTGGCAATACTTTCAGAGGCAGTGGTTTGTACCAAGCACAAGCATTGGACACACGCATGGGAGGGAAGCTCACGGTGGCTCTTACATAGGAAATGAGGCATGCAGCATTTGCAAGCATCAGCATCAGCATCAGCATGTTTCTCAGCATTTGCAGCAGCGGATGTGGATTTGGAGGCAGTAAGTTGTTCTTTGTGTTTGTGCGAGTATTTGTGAGCCCGTGTGTTGAGCGCTTACTGATTTGTGGAAGTGTCATTATAGAGACTGGAAGCTGCAGAGATCTGTATGTTGGCATGCAACGGCAGTGTTTGCACAGCTTCTCTTGTTTCATGTAGCAGTGTGCACTACCTTGCACAAACCGGCGTGCACTCTGAACTTTGTGTTTGGCCTTCTGAACAGAATACTTCCTGAAAATGATGGTGTGCATAACAGTGAAGTGCAAGCTTGTCCCAGTGGGAACGTCTGTTGGTGAGATGCATAAATTTTGATATGCACAGGACGTGTTAGAAAGGAGCATACTGCGCAAAAGCAGCAAATTACACTCAGTGGGCTAGGCTAGTCCCTGCAAGCCACCTAGCAGACGACAGTCATCCATACTATGGCTGATTTACATTTCTCTTTCTTTGCACTTGACAGCTAATTTTATGGAGTGGTGCGGATAATTGTCCACGCAAGCCCTTGCAATCCCACATTTGCGAATAAATCTTCCTAGTCAAGACCACCCAATGTGACATTGCAACTGCACCCATGCCGCTATAGTAGCTACACCAGGCGCCGTTTTTTGACAACTCATAGCTACAAACTTCTTGACACCAATCGTTGGTTAATTTGCATGCATTTTGTAAGATCCTAGTGCTGTCAAATATTTTGGACTACCCCTAGGGCATCCAGGCCTTCTCTAATCCTCACCATAAGCGCTCTTTGCACAAGCAGCTCGAAACAGCATGGACCAGGGACCGTATCAAACTAAATTACTAGCAAACAGCGCTCGCAGGTGTGCAGCAGAGTGGAGACACAATGCAGACCTCAGCGATCATGGGTCTGCTTGTCTAGCAGGTCATCGCCGCCAGGCTTGGCATTTGCAGCTGACGTAGCCTTGGCATTCTCGCGGTACAGGTCGGCTGGTTTGGCGCCCTTCAACATCTTCTCATTCTGCCGCTTGTGCTTCCCTATCAGCTCCGAATATTCTTCAGCAGCGTCCTGCCTGCAGCATCCAATGGTCGACACAACATTGAGTAAACAAGGTACCAACGCCGCAAGTGTGAGCATGGGCTGTTGCAAATCATGCCGCAAAAGGTCCTAAGATGCAAGTGTTGCTGCCCTTGTAGGATGAGGACGCCTAAGCGTGCGCAGCAGGCCACAAAGTAATCAATATTGCTCAGTGAGCGCACTTGTTCTCCATCACACCAGCAGGCTCCATGGACTCTGCTCCCTCCTTTCCTAAGGGCTTCTCCATTCCAACAGCTTCCTTGGCTTTCTGCAGGGCAGTATGAATGAGATGAATTTCCTGAATAAAATAAATTGACAACGCAAGAAAAGAGAAAAGAGAGCTGTGAGGCGTGGATCACGCAGGAGAGGTTCAACCTGATAGACAGTTCCTACTGTCGCCTTCACACCATCCTTGAAGAATCCCGCTGATTGCCCCGCTTTGTCAGCATTATATTCGGCAGAAGACTCCTGAAAGCAATAACACAAGGATTTGTCTTACAAGGTACCCGCGGTGATCTTGAATCTCACATCCCGTCACAGTGCTGTGGTGCTTGATGCCTACCTTTGCGTCGTCTGCATTATCGATCTTGCCTGAAAATTGTCTGAGGCAGGCCACATTTTCGAGCGGCTTGAAAGGCAAACTTGCCACGCTCTGCCGCAGAGCGCAGCATCCTTTAGACAACATCCTTCGGCACAAAGTTGAGGATTTGTTGCTGGACAGGAATTAACAAATACAGAAATATTGATGTAAGCTATATGCACCAGATATGTGCAATTCAGATGTCGTCTGGGATCAAAGCGAAGGTTTGATGGAGGAGCTATTTTGGGTCATGGACGTCATGCATGCGATGACGTCATCACCTGGCTACACTTCCAGGTGAAGATCTTATTCACAAATTTTTCTCAGATAATCTGCTTTACTTCCTGACGAAGTACTGAAAGGTTCCCACTTCATTGCGCGTTGCAGTAATTTCCAAGTCTGCTTCAATGCTGTTCACACGATCTCAGCTTTATTCGAAACCAGAGGTGACCAGCCATGACTTGATGGCGGTAAATCAAAATCTAGGTAGCTTTTGCAAAGGGAACCGACCCAGGGGAGCTCGGTGGTGTGCAGCAGCAGCTGTCATGAGGAGGCACATGCTGGCTGCCCCTGCCTCTGTGCTATTAGCTGTGGCTCCACTGCTCGATGGTGAGGCTCACTTCATACAAAAAGTAAGTTTTTGCACTCATCATAGTGCAGAGGGGTGCAGAAAGTAACCTGACCGTCCCAGTTTGCATTGCTCTGCAGGCCCCTCAAGTCGTCTAGGCCCCTCCACGCTTAGTGATGCCATAGCCGCTGCAAAGGAAGGAGATGTGATCCAAATTCAGGCTGGCACATACCGAGAGCGCCTCATCCTGTCTCGATCTGTCACACTACAGGCTTGGCCACCGGTAAGCTCTGAACCATCATATATCAATGCACTAATCTCATCAAGATGTAGCACCTTCAAATATGGTATTCTGAAGGCAGACATGTAGGTTCTGCAGGGAGCCACCTCTGAGCTGACCACCACACTCCATGTATCAGATATGTGAACGGATGATGGTCGATGATTCAATCGCAGCAAAGAGGCCTGATGGATTCATGTGGTAGGGGCGCAGGGCGCTGATGTGACCATCAGCTGGGTCACAGACAGGCCATACGAGTCAGTGGTGCTCAGCACGGGACCGGAAGTCTGCCTGCGAGGGGTCAAAATGCGGCACAGCTCTCCATCTGTGGCCAACAACTATGCAGTCTTCATGCAAGGCGGATCGCTCCGGCTAGAGGCATGTTTATTGCACACATGTCTCCTATATGCCCATCCAGTCCTGATCTGCAAACATGCCTGACTCTGAATTCTAAAACTTGCCTGAGACATGCATGAGCAAGGGCCTCTGCAAGGAAAGGCTATTCACCCATTTGTGGACAGGCAAAATGTGATGCATAGAGGGTGGCTTGCAGGAGTGTGACATCAGCAGTGCGACCGGCAGTGGCATAGGCTCGGAAGGGGGAAGGCTGTCAGTTCGCAAGTGCAGCATGCATGACTGCAAGCGGCATGGCATCGCAATGTTTGGAGACCTGGAGGGATCGGAAGGTGCGATGGAACTCCTTTGTCCGCCATGCAGAATCGTGCTATAATGGTGGCAGACTTTTATGCCTGCTCAAGCGTTTAATATTTCCAGGGTGATGCGCCTAGATGCAGATCTGATGAGAAGTGTACACCCCCAGGGATTTTCTGTAGAAACCATGCGATGAGTAAAAGACAATGGCTTAGTCAAAAGAAGCTGATGCAAGGCCCATGTGTGTTGGAAGGGGATGCAGTGGTGGAGGAGTGCAGCATCAGTGGGAATGAGCTGAATGGGTTGCTACTGGCAGACAATGCACATTTGGTGCTGAGGCAAGCTAGAATAAGCAGGAACGGAGGGTACGGAGTGTATGTGAAGGATGGGAGGGCTGACATTGATGGGAACACCTTTGAGAGGAATGGGCGAGGCCCGTGGTTTGCCAGTGACAGTGCAGATGTGGACTTGTTTGCTCTTTCCAAAAGTAATGCGCAAACAGGTTGACTTGCGGCCAGGTCTTTTCTGAAGTCGATCGTGTGCGAGCTGTAGCTACCTTGTAATAATTATTAGATTTGTAATCAGCGCTTGCAGCGCCCTATCATACAAATTACTAAAAGTCGTCTCTCCTATAATTGAAATTCATTATGTACTGACAGTAATTTACGAAAGGGCAAAAATCTAGATTCAACCAATTAGCTACTCACAATATTAAGTTACTGACACGGCACTTCTCCGTATCAAACATTCAGCTTTCTAATAGGCTTTGAATTCCAGAGTATTCTGTCGCCCCCAATCTTGGGATCTGACAAATTTGTTACGTGCAACTCGTCCCTGAACCAGGCAGTGTAGTTATCTGGGCTGCGCTGCATGTCTAGCCTTATGTCATCCAGACTTACATACCGCCACGCGTGCACCTCCGCACTGTCCGCTTCCACTCTTCCCTCCCATCCATCCAGCCTGCAAAGCATCATAACTACTAACTTAAAACCCAGATAACCAAAACTTGGATTCTCTATTAGACTGTGCAGGTAAGGCAGGCTCCTCAATATACGGGGGCAAAACTCTTCTTAGACTTTGGCAAGATTCCACAATTGTACATAGGGAGGAAGCAGACAGATCGGGCGCTGATCAATATTCAATTCAATCTTTGGAGGATTTGTGTCCTTCACCTGAAGCTTGTGACAAATTCACAGTCCAGAACTCCCTTCCCTGGCACACTCAGCTGCCGCAGATGGACTGGGGTCAGGGGCCCGGCCAACTGCGCAGGTTCCACTGAAATGCCCAGCTCCTCTTGCAAGCCTCTGGCTGCAGCCTGCATGAGGCTAAGAGTTGTCACATGACTGGACTTGAACAATTTTAAATTGCACTGTGGTCATTAAGCGGGGGATCTTGGTATTGTTGCTGCATGATGTGCACTCGCGAGGCGGCCCTTCCTCCTATCTTTCTGGCGCTCGCACTGCTTTGATGTCTGCATATCTTTTTTGCTTCAGAGAAATGGACTGCCGTCAATTTGGTCCTGTGTGTGAAGATCACCTGTCTGTACTCTTCGCCGGGCTCCAGATGCTCTGCAATACTGAGGTCCCATTGCAGGGGTCCAATCTTCTTCCTGGAGGGAGGGTGCACCCAAAGTACCTCAGAACTCCTTGTGTGCATATTACCCTTCTTGACCACCCCCAGCTGGTTCTGAGATATATCTGGGTCTTTGAAACATTGAGATATCAAAAATAAATGCAAAGCCAGTCTTGAAGACCTTGGTGATCGCTGTTGAAGCAGCAGCTCCCCTCTGCTGTTGAACACAAAGCAGTAGACTGCACGGTGCTTCAGCCCCTGCGCATGGACCACACTTCTTCGCTCCTGACCGATCACATTGTTCTGGTCGTCGACAATGTCGAAGAGCTCCTCTTCTTTATCCGCTGCAGCACAACTCAAGCCTCTCAACAATGCTCTGTCTCACAGAAGTCTCTGCACACGCAGAAAGCCAACGCCTTCACATTAAATTTCGGTAAGGTAATGTGAACGGGATTTTTACGTACCTGTTTGGGTCGATTCCAACAGCGCTGTGGAGAGAGGCATGTCTCACCACAGTAGGCGGTTGTCGCTCTGAAGATAACTGGGACCCTCACGTAAGATATGACGAGCGATATATATTGAATCATTAATTACTAATGATCGTATTCTGCTCGAGCAGCAACCATTGCCAGCGAGTGTCTAGATCATCACACGCAATGACATTTCACTTTTATTCCTTTGGTAATCCTGCCTTCCACGCCAATGTTCGATAATCTAGTACATTTCATGAACACGGCGTGGTGCATGCCAACAACCAATCTCCAAAGTCCTGGGTCAAATTTTAGCGATGCTGCGCAGACGGGAAGCTTCCACAAACGTGGAAGCTGCTCATCTTGGCAGGAGACATTCAGATGTCTCAATCTCTCCACTTTACCTTGTGTAGTGTGATTATTCGCCTTAAGCGAGCACTGATCCCATCAGATCGAAATGCTCACGAATGGATTGAGAGGTACTAGACTTTCAGAACGCCTGGCGACCACTGTGCATCAGCGCAGCTGCAGGAGTACATTGACAGCAATGGCAGGAAAAGGATCCATAACAGACAAACAGATTGTTGTTGTTGGAGCCAATAGGGGAATTGGACTCGAGGTGCGTCCCTTCGATCTTCTTCCATGTAGCTAGACATGCCATTGAGTCTCCACCAGAAAATGTCAAACTAAGCAGCTGGTTGTGCCTATGCTGCGCAGTTTGCGAGACAGTTCTTAGATAAAGGTAACAAGGTGGTTGCAACAGCCAGGGACCTGTCCAAGGCCTCCCAACTGACCAAGTTGAAAGAACAACATCCAGGCCTTGAACTGACAGAACTGGATGTGACAAGCCCTGAGTCGCGTCAGGTGAGGCTCAAAGACTTTGCGTGTTGCGTCTCCTGATCTCAAAGGGCAACCACCAAGATAACATTACTTGCCATGCCCCTTTCATCATGCGTGTCCCTTGTCCGCTACGCAGGAGTGGGCCCAAAGTATCAGGAAGAAGTTGAAGGCCGTTGACGTAAGTGCATCCTACCCGTGCCAGTCCTCACTATGACCACCGCAGTTCTCTGTTCTTGTGGATCACCATGTCAGACTGCGGATTGCAGATTGCCGGTGAGACAATCGGTCTGGTACGGTGCAGTATCTGATCAACAATGCGGGAGTGGCATCTTGGGGTGGCCTGGGACAGCTTACAGAGGATGAGCTGCTGCACTGCATACGCACCAACACAGTGGGGCCCCTAATGGTGACACAGGAGGTCCTGGGCGCCGGTCTGCTACAAAAAGGGTCTGTGGTCGCAAACCTCACATCCAAGGTGATGTTCACCTGTGTGACTTCTCCTCTGTCTCTTGTATCCAAAACCCGCCCTGGTTGCACTGATCATCGATTCGATTGTGAGTGCGAAGCCCAGTGCATGGCGACAGTTAGGCAGTGAGGTTCTCCCATTCTGAAGAACATTTCCCTCTTGCAGATGGGCTCCATGTCAGACAACACATCAGGCGGCACGTACGCATACAGAGCATCCAAGGCCGCTCTCAACGCAGGTGAAGAGTTCTTTGCACTCTGTTTGCAGACTCAATTCACCAAAAATGCCAGGCTAAAAACACAATAGCAAAATGAGGGCGCGTGCTGCCCGGTTGTCATTGCTCTAATTTGCAGCTGCTGTGAGCTTGGCTATGCTTGATGATGCGTTGCTCGCTATGCAGTGACAAAGTCGCTCTCGATTGACCTGGAGGACAGAGGCATCACAGCGGTGCTCCTTCACCCAGGTGTGGACACTCCCTGCACTGCTGATCAGGGCTGTGACCGGTACATGTCATCAGGCTGTTTTGTGGCCATGTATATTCTGGAACTGGGGCTTTCGCAGGTCAGAGTGGATCTACTATGTCTGATCAAAGACACATGCATCCATTGCTAGTCTCTTTGTTGGGTGGCTGAGCACTGCACCCAATGAGCACACAGTGGCACTCTTTTTGCTGAGCCCAGAGCTGAAATATGCCCGATGCCGTAAAACGCTGAGACTTCCAAACGGGCCTTTCAGATCCTGCACAGCGTTGCTCTGCATGCATGCCATTGGCATGAGCACTCAATCGCTGGGAAAGATACCCAAGTCTTTACCGTTACGTTTTTTAAGCATTACTTGCTGGCTGAGAGTCATGAGCTGCAAGACTGGCCCCTAGACAGAGCATGGTGTGGCTGGGTGCAGGCTGGGTGAAGACCGACATGACCAGGCACTCGGGGCTCATAGATGCGCACACCAGCGTTGCTGGTCTGATCTCTGTGCTGGAGAGCGGCAAGCCCCTAGTGGGGCGTTGGTATGACTACAAGCACGAGGAGATCCCCTGGTAGCTTGCATGGCATCTTGATTTAATAAATCTCAAGCAGAGGAGCGAGACTGCTCCACTTTGGGATGCAGCTGCCTATTCACATGGTCAGTCAGTCACTCTTCCAGCCGACTAGGGGCTGATCTAATGGCTGATCCTCACCTTGGCAGTGCCCAGCGCCCTGCCTGACATGCAGAGGCTTGGGTGAAAGTTTTGGAACACCAGCCACTGGCAGATCATCCATAGTAGTAATGGTCATAGAAGTTGGAGCAGGAGTATAGCGTGTTTCATGAATTCATTTTTCGAAAAAGGTCAGACTTGACAAGGTCTAGACAAGCAGAGTTGAATCACTTCTTGCAATGAACACTTTCATCACGACTGGCGTAGAAGCCCAGTGTTACGTAAGTTTCTGTGATGATTATGCGTCTCTGTGATGAGTACTGCATGCAACTGCGCAGTTGGCGCTAGCGCTGCAGCTGCAGCAAGTACCAAGCTTGCATGCATACGCAGGACTGTGATCTGTGATGCCTGGTTCATTATGCACTCTGATTGTGAGGCTGATCTGCAAGAGTCATCTGAGGAGTAAACGCTTCCCCAAGTTGGCGCTTGTGCGGTGCTGACTGTATTTGCGGTTAAGTTTCACCCCCCGGAAAAGGAATCTTTGTCGCCGCCGTCGAATCTTTCGTTTTCCCAAACTCGCAGCTCGGCGTTCGCCTTCATTCGGCGCCAACAAGAGGAGAAACCTGTTCTGGTGTCTCGTGAAGAGTGCAATAAAGCGTCCTGGTTGGTTTTAGTTGGAGCCGGCCTGTGCCGGGGACGTTACTCTCATATTAATATTGGGACAGCAGTGCTGGTTGACGTCGTCGGGAAGGGGAGTCTGGGCATTCCAAGGGCGAGATGAAGTATAGCCAATACTTGAAAGCTCTGGATTCCGATGCACCGCCGGAGTGGCGGGGCAAGTTCCTGGCATATAAGCAGCTGAAGAAGATGCTGCGGTGAGCCTCCTCCGTGGCCGTGAAACTGTTATCAGGGGAGCATGCCACCAGCTGATTGACGTTCCTATTGTAATAAGTCCTTCATGATCCTCTCTTACTACACGGTGGTAGTCGCAGAAGCGATTTCTTAAGGATCGTGCGGGAACGTGTCAAGTAGGCAGTACCTCCACAGTGCTACTGAGCTGAGCCCATTTTGTTCGAGACTCGCGTAGAATTATGCACGTTCGCAGAGTTTTACTACTTAGTGCTTTGATCTTAAAGGAATAGATGGTTTGAGTCGCAATCAGTCACCGTGGAGTCCTTCATCAGAGGAGGTGGCAGTGGGCTGATCTTGGTGCATATGCATTGGGACCGCATTTTGAGTGCCCTCAGTTCACGAAAGAAAAGCATAGGACCAGTATGGCACGGCGTCAATCACATCACCAGGTTCTCGTGGTCAGCTATCACACTCCCTGACCTGATCATTAAAAGGAGTGGTGTCCGCGCAGCCGGCAGCAAAAGGACTGCACCAGGTGCAGCGGAGGCAGCGCTGAGCCGTGCAATTGCGCCCGGGACGCCGCATTCTTCCAGCAGCTTCACGGGGAGGTGCAGGCCGTAAACAGGCAAGCACCACCAGTGGCAGTCCCCTGTTATTCCCTGCCGTCCCAATGCTCTGATCGTTGTAGCTCTTAAGCCCTGTAGCCTGCATCTTGATGCATTGGGCTCGCTGAGAGGCGCCCGTGTGACAGACAGATGTGGCCATATCGCCAATGTCCTGCTTCTTAACTCTCAAATATATGTTGTGCCCCCTTGCCGGAGCCAGGCTTGTCTTGTTCAAATCCCTGGTATGCATGCCGTCATAAGGTGCCCCGAGTAGAGGTACTGATCATAGTCACACATGTCGCCGGGGCTTGAGTCGCTCACCCCCTGCATCGCTGACCCTTGCAGGGAGTTCGCGCGCGTGGCCAAGCGAGTCATCAAGCTGTCACAGCAAGATGGCCAAGAGCAGCATGCTCTGATCTGCTGCTTCGAGTTGAGCCTACTGCGGCGCAACCACAACACCCCTGTCGATGTGAGGCCTTTATCAGAGGATTTCCAGTAATTCAGACCTTGCATTTTGATGGCTCCAGGGAATGCCCATCACCAGCAATGATGACCTAGCAAATGAATGGCACCATCGGATGCCCATGCCCAGCAAAGCTCTTTGGGGAAGGCCAGGTTGAGGTTGCAGAACGAGCCCGAAGGCATTGCCAAGCAAATGGCACCAACGTATGGCTATGCTTGGCAAAGCACTTTACTCAAAGCTGTCTGGACAGATCAAAAGGAGCTGGAGATTTCTTGTTATTTGGCAATGCTGATGCTGTTAGGTGCCAATGCAGATGGACAATCTGGTCACAATGGCCGAGTGGTGCAGGAGGTATGCTCAGATCAACAGCGTGGGCTTGCGCAAGGTGCTTCCTCTTTTCGGGCTTCTTCTTTTGAGACCTGCATTTAGGAATTCAGCGCCGTTCCCTGAGACGCATTGTGGGGGTCTGTAATGTGTGCCCCAATGTGCATTTGCACCGGACATTGATGGTGGTGTGTCACTTTGCAGATCCTGAAGAAGCATGACAAGCTCTACAAGAACAAGGCGGGCCACTTGTACATGCAGGTAAGCTGTGCTTCCAAGTCACACACCACTGATGCTGCATTGCAAGGAGGCCGTTTCTCGTGTGTGAGCCTTGCTGGTGTGGCTGGTTTTTAATGCTCATGTCAGCATCCTGCACTCTGGGCACCTACTTTCTGAGCAGGGGAAAACGCGCTGTGAGCAGGATTGACAGCAATATTTCAGCAAAAGTCTGAAACCCGTGCGCTTGTCTTTATGCTTGTCTTGCACAAATTAAATGCAAACTGTGCGTGCGCAGGACATCTGGAGCGGCGCGCGGCGCAGGTACGGCACGTTCCTGCACTCGCCGCTGCTGGACGAGCTCAAGTCGCTGGAGTCCATGCTGGCGCGCGAAGCCGCGCGCCGCGCCCGGGCCGACCCCGGCGCGCCCGTTGAGCGGCCGGAGGACCCGTCGGTGTCGGTGCGACTGAGCGGCGACCAGTTTGGTGGCCCGGAGCGGCTGTCGCTGCCCACGCTGCCCAGCATGTCCTCCAACGTGACCATTGCACAGCACTTTGAGAACGAGGCTTCGCCTGCGGCCGGCAGCCCCAAAGGTGCGATTGACTTTCCTGAGACACCTGCATGCCGTGCTAGGCCTTGCTCCTTTGGTACCTCAGTTGCTATGGTTCCATGTTGCGGCTGCGCTTTGAGAAGGCCCCGGACCATGGCAGCCCCAAAGGTGTGCATGCGAGGCTGAGGTTGACCCTCCTGCGACAGCTGCATCTCCTGCAATGCCTGGCTGCTGTGATGCCCCATCTGGCATGGCTTCTTTCTGGCTGCCAAAGTGCCCTTGCGTGCAGCTTCTATTGCTTTGGCTTGAAGGGACTGACTTCAGAACTTCACCCAGTTTTACCGCCGTTTCCCATTTTCTTACAGCCCTCGGTGTACATCTGCGTATGTAGGCCACATAGGGCATGCAGTTTCAGCGCGGCTTGTGCCATGTCATGCCCACCTTCTCGGGGCTTGCAGTCCAGATACAAGAGAAGCAGCGCAGGATGCACGTAGGGTTCACCTCTGCTGCGGAGAAAGGGTGTCACAGTAGCCTGCTTCCATGCTCAGGTGGCCCGCCGCCAGTGCCGGAGCCGCTGCAGGGGGCGTCGGATGCGGTGGTGCAGGCGGTGCACGCGAACGAGGCGGCCATGCGCGAAGTGCTGCAGCTGTCGCGCGTCTCCATGGCTTCCTCCGGCACCGGCAGCAACGGCGAGCCGGACGTCGACATGGAGTACCAGTGCCCCATCTGCCTGGTGGGCACGCTCTTGGATACTCTTTAGCTGTGGCTGCAACCTCATCCTGAATTTACAGGATCGTTTTGGGCCGAGGAGCCTGAAGTCAGTCTGCTGCTTGGCCTGCCCAAGACCAGGCTGCTGAGGGCCTGGCGTACTGCTTACCCCCGTTTCAGGGACCGCAGATCCCTTGGTTAGCAGCCTCCTTTGCTAGTGTTACTCGGTGAAGGTAAGCACGGAGGCAGGCCCTTTGGTCGCAGGCGGATTCTTTTGGGGTGCCAATCAGGGTCTTTGCTTGTAGAAACGAGTGACAGCCTGCCTGAAACACGTGCAGCAGGAAGGGAATCGGTATTAAGCCCTGCCTGCAATCCCAGTACGAGCTGGAAAGCAAAGATGCAAACACGGCTTAAAGTGACAAGAAAACGGATTTTTACTCCCACAATCATTGAAATCAAAATGGCACTGCAGGATGCCATGTACCAGCCGCTGGGCCTGGAGTGCGGCCACAAGTTCTGCGCGGACTGCGCCTTCAGCGCCGTGGGAAAAGGGCACGCGCTGGGGACCGTGCGCGCCATCCTGGACCATGTGAGGTTGGATGCGGCCTGCCCCGAGTGCCGCACCGTGGGCGTCTTTGTGCATGCCATCGAGCTGAAGGCCACCGAGCGGCTCATCAAGCAGAGGTGCGCCCTTGGTCAGAGCTGCTCATCAAGGAGAACCAAACCCGTAAAGCAGAGCAGCACATCAAGCAGAGCTAATGGTTAAGGGTGGACTAGCAAGTAGATTGTCGCATGTTGCGTGTCCCTGCTGTTTCAAGCCTTCAGTTGTCACAACCGGCGGTTCAATTGTCTTATTGTCCAACGAGGACACTTCTGTAACAAATGAGTCTTTTGAACCTGAGAAGCAGACACCGTATCGGTGCGAATCCATCACATGAGTAGTGTATGAGCGGCTGCATGGCCTGACCCCATTTCTCTGGAAAGCGTATACCCTGACTCAGGCTAACTTACGGTGACATGCAGGTACCCCAAGGCGTGGGCCGAGCGCGCGGAGGAGGCGCACGCGAAGGAGAAACGTCTGCGCGAGCTGCTGGCCATCCAGCGGCAGCGCCAGCACACCCAGTCCCACCTCGGGAGAGTGCCCTTCTGAGGCCTGTGAGTAAATATTGAGCAATTACTGCCTCAATGATTGAGGTGTCCTACCTTGGCAGACTGCCATTCTGTGGAGAGGAAGCATTGGCTGCCCCAAAAAGTGATTTGCCTACGGCCTCCCACCTCGGCAGGGTTTCCCTCTTGAGGCGTGTGCTGACAGCACCGATGATCTAGTTTACTATCCCACCTGGGGGCAGAGTCCCCCTCTGAGGCGTGTGAGCACTGACAGCTCCGACGATCTAGTTGTCCCACCTCGGCAGAGTGCCCTTCTGAGGCATGGAGCGCTGCGGCAGCAGCCTGCCTGAAGAGTGACCAGCATACAGTGTGCCGCCTCGGCATAGGGCGCTTCTGAGGCCGGGAGCGTTCGCTGCCCCAGTGATTGGGGTGTCCCATCTTGGCAGGAAGCCCTTCTGAGAAAGAGAGGACTGACCGCCCTGATAAAGTCCGTGGCAGAGGAGAGGCTTTGGGGTCATCCTGTCACAAAAGGAGAGACCCCATTTGGTCCAGCCCCATAGCCCCCTCCAAAGCTGAGCAGTGTGCTCGGCTGCTGTTTACCGAAGAAACTCCTCAGTGAGCTGCGGTCTGGCAGCCTGTGACGACGCTGTTGCTAGCGGCAAGGTGTGAGAGAAAGGACCGGATCATATCATGCGATATTCATGATTGGCCAGATCTGTGATGATTACCGTGTGCTTGTTTGGCCGGGCAGCATCAGCGCTTGTGAGAGGGTATGGGTGCAATGTGAGATGTGCTTCTTGGGTCAAGAGCAGCGTTTTCTTCCCTTTCATTTCCGGATTTGCCGAAAACCTTGCATTTGCTGGACAGTAAACATAACCGAGCAGCTCTGCAGAGCTTGGGCCCCGCAGATTGGATGCTGCATGGTTGCTCTTGGGTTTACATTTTTGTGGTGCTCTTTTGTGGCTTGGCTGCAGACCTGGCTCTGCCAAGAGTGAATGCTGATGCTATGGTTCGGAGCACAGTCTTCGGCTCTATAGGGCACTGACTTTGTCACTTTGTGACCAGAGCAATTTGGATGACTGTGGAATGCAATTGCTGCGACCGTGTTCAGTTAGTGCCGTCAGAACCAAGGCCTCTTGTGGCGTCCAAACTCAGCAAAGACATTGCCAAGGCTAGTCGCTCATCCGAGGAGTCGATGCTTTTGTTATGATTCTGATCGTGCGTCCTGTTTGAGTCTCTGCTATACAGCCTGCCTATTGTAGGCGCACACATTGGTGCAGCACACTTGGCAGGTCAAGGATGATAACGGGAAGAGCAGCTGAATTGCTATCTAGCAGCACTGATGCGATACTTGTGAGACATCTGCAACAAGTTTGTTGTCCTTGGGCAACACTGACCGGGCTCTGGTCATATCAGGCCAGGATATTGGTCCTTCGTGTGCTCGCTGTCAGACTGATGATCAGGCTTGTTTGATTGGGCCAGTGCAGGATCATGCATGTTTCTGACCTTGAAAATGTACTCATAAGCTAAGTAATTCGAGCGCTGTGCCCAGCTGTGCGACAGTTGTTCCTGCACCCTGACACTTGCAAGTGAGTCTGCAAATGCAGACAAGTTGTCTGAGACAACCTTGCCCTTCTGACAATTGCATGCATGCACACGTGTGAGAGCTCACTAAAATCTGTACATCAATTTTGATAGCGCTAGTGCTGTTCATGAGCCATCACCTGAACTGCACAACTAACTTAAACTGTGTTCAGCACAGTGTGCATGCATGCATACAATCCAGCAGAGCAGCGCTTGCCTGCTATTGCCTTGCAGAGCAGATCTCCTCGCAGAGTATCATACCGTACATTGGTGATGCTCTAGAACTACCAATTGGAGTTTGGCGCCACATAATGCGCATGATGCAGCTGATCATGATGCATCTCATATGATCATATGAGGTGTGCACAGGCAATGACTTCACCATGCGATTGGACCCCAAGGAAGGAAGGAAGGAAACCACACATGAACTCCTGCCGCCCAGGGCTGATTGGATCGGACCCCAAAGAGACACAAGAGCCAGCTTCGGTATCTCCTGCTGGATCTGCGGATCCTCTCCAGGGTTGGATCTAGGGCCTCATGACATAGGGTCGTGTCATCTGAGACGAAAGCGCGGGACGCGTGTCGGCAGAACACCAACGTTCCGATGACGTGACGCCCTCGTTCTCTATTCCATGACGCCCCTCAACTGCCAACACACTGCACGGAAGACGTGTTAATAATCAAAAGTCTCCACCTTTTGGGCCTCCTATCTGCTGCGCTTCTACAGACATACACAGATTCCTTCTTTGCTCGATTGAAACAGTCCCACGCCGCAAACTTCGCTAGAGCTCGGGCCTGGAAAATTTTGCGCGCGGCTGACAGTGCCTTGACTCACTTCTTTCGGGCTTATACTCAGCGAGGCGCTTCATCGTCTTGCCTTGTTCGAAGTGCTTTTGTCGCTTCTGCTCGACGCGCCCAATTTCCAGACGGTGAGGCCCCCAGGCCGCCTTTTTTCCGATTGAAGGCAGCTACCCGCAGTATCTCGGCGTATCCCGGCACCTCATCTCCTCGGTTGGGGCGGGCTTCGTGCCCAGGAAGTGTGTAGGATGTTTGTGGCATTGTTTGTCCAAATGAGGGCCTCGAAAGGGGGTTGGTGTGTCCCCGCGTCTCGGCAGCTCCACCGATTTTCAACTCAATGGGGGCCTTCCAGACCCTTGAAGATACTTGCGTATCCATGTGTGCATGGTGATAAAACTTTTGGTATGCTCTTTCCCTGTGCTGGAGAACAATGCAGCTTGCACCATGCAGCCTGTTTTCTGCAAGGTGTCCCTCAGGGTCATTGCGTCTTGGCGCCTCTGTGTTTGGAAGTGCTCCTGGACCCGATATGGGTTGACCAATGCGTAGGATGTGAGGGTTCATTTCCACTGTGAGACTGGTCCCTGATTTTTGCTTTGCATCTGCAACGGTGCTGGCGTTTGCTGGTCTTAGGACCGTGATGCGTGCATCCTTATAAGAGCAACATTCTGTGTCTATTTAGGGCGCTGTGGGCAAGGTCTGTTCATCCTTCGAGCGCTTCTGACTGTCCGGATGCTGACGGTCTTGCTCGCTATTTCCAGGTACTTGGAAGAACGTTCGGGAACTTTCACGGACGCTGCAGCTTGTAGGATGACATCTACCCGCGTCTCCGGAATTTGCCTCGCCATCCTGTGCGTATCGCTACTCTGTGCGGTACAGCAGACAGCTGCCCTCTCGTACGAGGTCTGCGAGTCATACGGTGCAGAGTGGATTACAGACTCTCCACGCCTCACCGGAAAATATCCTTACTACAGCCTTCTCTTCTTCTGCAACGGTGAGCTCAGCGTACAATCTTCATGTGCACGTATTTTCAGATGCACGGTTGACGACCAGAAGCTTTCTTTGTGTGTCTGCTGGTTTGACTGATCCTTGCTCAGGCACTGCTTTGTGGGCACGCCTGTTAACTTCTTGCCTTCTCAACACCAACAGTCAAAGTGTTTGATTGCATCACCTGATTTCCTGATTCCTTGGTGCAGGTGGCCTCAACATTGAGGGCAAGCAGGTGGATGCGTGCTTGGGCAATGGTGCAGCCTGCGGCCAGCCAGCAGCTGATGCTTTCTGCAAGTACATTGGCTTTGACGGCGCAGCGGCTGACCTGTTCAAGACTGGCCCTGCTGACGAGCCTGCCCGCGCTGTGTCTGGTGAGCCCACTGCTCTGCTGTGCACCCCCATCTCTATCCTCAGATGGTGCAGCCTCATCATGCATTGCTGCTTGCTGCTCAGCCAGCGATTCATACGCACCGGCATTTGTATTATAGGCATCAGCAGAGACATGATGCAGTTGTGAATGCCGTGCACGATCAGCATGCATTCCACACCTGACAACCTTCTTGGCTTCATCATGAAGGGAACCTGCGGACATTGACTCATGCTGTGGCTGTCTGTGCTCTCAGGCGAGTGGTGCGTGAACGAGGGCCAGTACGCGGACCTTGGGGGGCTGAACCGCACCAGCTTCGAGGCGCTCATGAGCTCGACGGCCAACGCGCCGCGCTGCAACCGCCTGACGTCCGCCACCTGCTTCCGCAGCCGCGACACTCTTGGCAAGGCTTTTGCCGCCGCGCAGGCCATCGATGCCAAGGCCATCGTGAGCAAGAGCGTGCAGGTAGGCACCCTTACTGTGTAATCGTCCATTTACTAGCAATTGACTCATGTCCCACTTTCTGATGAGCTTTTCCTTTGTGCTTGTCTCTTGCCGCAGCGATGCATGTCTTACTTCTGGAGATCATGCCTGTCTGCTGCTGCAGCAATTCCTTGGGGATTTATCATCCTGTCGGCGTCAATTTCATTTGGCATCTTCTGATGTAAGTTTGTGCATAAACTTGCAGGGCTCAGTGATCCAGTCAGCTGTGACTGCTGGTGCGCCAACTGTGGCAACCCCCGCCAATGCAAACATGGACGTGGCTGCCGTGGGCGGCCGTCGCCTCCTGAAGGGCTATGCCATGAGCAGATAAGATCCGCAGCAGCTCATGCTGCGTCGTGGACCAGCAAAATGCATATGCGCTGCATCTTGCGCGCCTGATTAGACAACGGGGAAGGGCAGGGCTCGCCCCGCCAGAACATGGCTCGGAACTCAACACTTGGTCATTTTGGGACTTGTACACGATGGGGGCTGCCGCCTCCTAGCAGCTGCAGTTACATGGGGACGTAATGGAGTCTTCTCCAAGGAAGTGGCGCTTGAAGGTCTGCTGTCAGGTCTTGCATGCAGCCAGCGCCAGCCAGGCGTGAATATGTCTGTCTCTGAGGCCAGATTCCACGTTTCAAGGATACCGGGCACATCACGGGAGGCAAATGTGCTGTGCGCTCATTTGTGCTCCTGGGTTGCTTGGGGACACACTCGGCAGGAGGCAACTGAGTTGGAACAATTTTTCTTCTTGAGTGCACTTTCGATTGCTCACAAAACGCTACATGTTCTCAAACCCACGCAGCATCTGTTGGAGTTTGTGCATGTGTGAGCCCAAGCTGTGAAGTTCTTATTGCATCGGGCAGAGACTATGGGTGTCACTGGCGCGTTGGGGATTTGCAGCAGTGTCTGCAGGTTTCCTTCTGTGTCTGTGAGCTTGCCTGGGTCGATGTCTGATGTCTCTGCCAGGCACTGGGGTGCATCTGGTGTTAGGATTTAGTACTGCGTTCAAGCGTCCGCCTACAGGAGCGGAGGAAATGCGTTTAGAAGTGCTTGGGGGGAGATTTTCAGGTGGAGGGAATGGCAAACGCCCTCCCCAGCCTGCTGTAGAATATATGAAGCATTGCTGTGCTGTCCTGTAGATTGAGGCTTAGAACAGGGCGTGCAAGCCGGGTCCGGCATGCATCTGTCCCCTGCTTCATAGACCTTTCTTCATGGGTGCATTGTAGCAGTACTGCAGTCAAAACCTGGGGTGGGCGCTGATGCCCTGATTGAGGGTGGGAAGAGCAGCAGTAGTGTTCTCCCACAACCTCTTGTATCATGTGTGTTGTTCCTTGCTGGAGAGACATCAAATCCACACTGTGCCAGTATTGAGAGACATCTGAGTGTGTGCAATTTTTGTGTTTGTGTCATGACTGCCTCGTCTGAGGTGCGGGATTGATTCACTTGGCATTGTGCTCACAATCGGGGGGGCCTCAGTATGGCTTCATGTGGGAAACGGCTGAGATTTGTTTGAGGTATTTGGGCTTGATATTGTTTTGTAACTGGAATCTTCTACTCTGACCTTGTGCCGTGGCTTTGCCTGCAGAAACCAATCATGCATCATGCTGCACTGAATCATACTGCATCATGTCTTTCCTACCCATATCTTAGCAAAAGACTAAAAGAGCACAGCGGGATTGGTGACACAATCCAGGATCCGAAATCGACGATCAGATGACAGAGATGTTTCTGACTTGTCCAAGGATGACAGCTCAGCATTTCATTCGGCAAAATCTCTCGCCTTAATTTCCATGAGAAAGGCGAGAAGATTAATGTAGATCGAAAGCGTTGACAGCTGCAAGTGCATGATTTGCCACCTGAAAGACACCTGTGTTTTGGTGCCTCGATGCTATGTGTTACGATGTTCTGTTGGAATGTGTAACTCCTCTGACATCGTCAGAAGCATTGTTTTGCAGTGAATCAAATAGGACCATCAATTCTTCTATAGTAGCAGCAAGTGGCTGAATGAAAGCGACGTCAGCATTGACATGCCCCTGATGACCGACAGCTGTGACAAAGCGATCTTGTTGTTGACCTTTGTCAGCTTTTTCACCCTGTCCCTATCTTCCAGGGAAAGCGCTTTCATTGGGTACTCTGAGCTCAAAGGTAAAGCTTGGCTCATCTGTTGCACCTGGGTTACATCCTAGTACCTCGTGTTGAGTTCGAAGCTCCACTATTCCGTCAGTAGAACGATCGTGGGATGATGACTCTAAATGTGGTTCTCCCAGGGAAAAAGGTCGTGCTGACCACCTCATTTGGACCGGTAAGCAGCCCTGGACCCTGGTGCTTCCTTGTGCAACAGATCCTGCAAGCATAACCTTATTCATAGGCTAGCAGCATTGTTGTATCCATGTACAGCCCCCTGCAGGGCTTCATGAGCGCAGCATGCGGCCGTCCCTCCATGAAGGCTTACGAAGGGAACTGACGGTGGTTGAGTGTGCCTCCTGTTTGCCCGACAGATCAACATCCACCTGAGGCCCAATTTGGCCCCGGAGACTGTGGGTGCTGTGCACAAGCTGGCAGAACAGGGCCCAAAGTGCCCCAGCTGCAGGTTCTACAGGAGCGAGCAGCCACCTCCTGTAAGCCTCCCACCCTCCGCTGCATTATTGTTCCATGCTTCAAGCACTGTTCACTATCCCTGACTCGTGCTGTTTCACTTTCGCTTGAAAGTTGGCGTTCCCTCTCTCTCTCTCTCTCACTCTTTATGTTATGGCCACATTAGAAAGCTCTGCTTCCTCTCCCTCCTTGCTTACATCTATGTACACGTTGTTGAAGTCATGCATGAAGATATTGTTGCTCCTTCGCAGGTGGGGTCATCAGGGCCACCGTATGGGCTGCTGCAGGGCAGTCTGGGGAGCCTGGATGAGGTGCCACCACAGGAGGGGGGGACCGTTGCCAAGTGAGCCTACATCCCTTACCACCTCTCTGTGCCATGTTTTGCTCACAGGCTTGGGCTTATCTGCTTAGTAGAAAGTACTTTTGCAGGGTCCAGGAGCTCACTGAGGAACCTTGAAAATGTCTTCTTTGTGACCATCATCACTTCCTTGCACTTCACTCAGGGGACTCTAGACTACTTAGTGTAGAGTCCCCTGCTTTCACTCAGCTGAGGGGGTCTGCAAATTCACTCACCCACCGGACTGCTTCAGTGGTTGAGAAAGCGAGTGTGGCTTGCCATGCAGGCGGGGGCATGTGTGCATGATACCTCGGACAAAAGAATTCTTCATATCCTTGAAGGACCACGACGAATGGGGCATAGCCCACACGGTCTGGGGTGAGGTAAACTCCACCACGTTCCCTGAACACGCATACTACACATCACCTATTCTGCTGCATGATGGCCGTGCTGCATTGTTGCATGTCTGATTCTCCTCGTCTGGGCCTCGCACTTGCCGTACACACAGCCCTGGAGCCCCTACTCTCTGATGTAGCTGCCTGCTTGCCATTCCCCCGGCTATACAGGAGTGCATTTCCACATTAGGATGCCACATGTCTTTTTGCGCTGCTACCAGTATGCACAGGCACAAATGCGCCCCTGCATTGCAGAGTATTCCGAGCACCCAGCAGACATGTGGGTGTGCTTTAAAAGCGGTGGGAATTGGCTTACATAGCAAAGGAACATGTTAGCGATATCACTCTGGTCCTGCTGGGCCGCAGGTGGATGACGAAGACATGAAGGGCACGGTGGAGACTTTTCTGCGCCTGCCGGTGCATGAAGTGAAGCACCCGGAGTTTGGGACGCTCATGCGCATGCTCGACCTCGAGGAGCAATTCTCCATTTCGCTGGCCATGGAGGACTTGGCGAAATCATGACGATCTTGCATTTGATTGGGGGCTTGCTTTGATGATGATGATCAGAACATGCTGGGTAGCAGAAGACTCACCCAATGGCGCAGGAGACATGTGATATCAGGGTACTGGCAGTAGAGCATGCATGCGATTCTGAGGTTTATACGAGACAACCATGCTTCAGCGAAGACAGCGTGTCCGCTGCCAAAGGGACATGAGCGCATGCTTTTACTGTGAAAAGCTTCAATTCTGCCAGGGAAAGGCATGTGGGCGCTGGCCCGCCAAATGAGCCTGAAGTTGGCTGAAGCTGCTGAGGTACACCGCAATGTTGTACTTGCAAGAATATGGATTTAGAAGCAAAATTTGTCAGTCTTACAGCGTGCAGTGATGTCAACAAGACTCTTGACCTGGTATTTTCACCAGAGGTTAGGCACGGCATTTGAGGACTGGGCCATTTTAAAGGGGCAGATTTGTTACACCAATGTGCACAGTGCAGTATCACCAACCTGTAACTGACGTTCCTGATCGTGCGAAAGGCAGCAAATTTGTGATGTGCACACGTGGATAACTTTGTTAGAATGACAAGGTAGCACATGCACTCAGAAGTTCCTCAGATCTTTCTAGTCTAGATTCACTCACACAAGAAGTACTCCTACTCCTTTCCACACCTGGTTCCTCAGCTACAGAGCTGCAGGGACGGAGCATTTCCCAGACCTGATCTGCACAGCCTCTCACAATGCCAATGATAGTGTAGCAGAAGAAGTGTTACGCCTGACCATCATCAGCCGCATCCTCCCAGTTCTCAGCCACAAGATGAGAGCTTGCCTCCGCATCCTGCCCCACTGTCGCTGCTCCATTTGCTGACTCCTTGCTTGTCCTGCGGGAATCACATTCCTTTTGCGCTCAATCACTGTTATCCCAGCAGTATCCAAGTGTGACACCTCACAGGCTAAGAGCATGGATACATGCGTGGACTTGTGAGGCTGTTGCTGATGGTGCAGATGGAGAAAAGTTATTCGACAAATTTCCTGCAGCTCTTGAAATTCAACATGCAAGCAAGCAGCAAGATTTGAGTGAGTCAAGCTCTCCTCACCCGTCTTTGAGAATTGAGCCAGGGAGCACTCCTGCAGGTAGCCTTGTCTCCGGCTTTTTCTTAGCAGGCTTTGCGGATGCCGGGCTCTCTTCAAAGGCCATGTCGCTCGCGCGGATTGCAAGAGGGTCAATCTTTGCACTGACCAAAAAAGTCCCTGCACGCAACGTGCTCTTACTCTGGTCCTGCTGCTTGCTCAGGCAATCCAGAGAAGCAGGCACTGGTGAATATAGTCTTTCTGACGCAAATCTGTATACGGTGTAACATCCATCCGCCAGAAATAGGGAGGGTTACAGGCTTGCTGGCATGGCGCCGGCACCAACCGGAATCACGATGCAGGCAGGCATGCAGTGAGGAACGCACACAGCACACGGGGTTCCAAAACAATAATTGCACAACGTGGTGCAGAGGCAACACCTGACGGCCGCGGCGGCTGTGGCCTCTGATGGCTGCTGCAGTGGCCGCTGCTGCTGGTGCCCGGATGGGAGCTCTGATGGCCGGCAGTGGGCCTGGAAGCAGAGGCTGCGCCGGTGCTGCCGGCATGTGCCTGCGGCACGGCGGCAGGTGCCGAAGCGGCCGGCGTGCTGGCAGCGCGATTGATCCGGTACTGGCCGCGCACTCCGCCCCCCAGAGCATCCAGCACCTGGCCCCACAACTGCACACTTTAGGGCTGTCTTCTCCACAAGCTGATCTTCTAACCCTTGGCGACTACATCAGCCGTAAGCTTCCAGCACCTTGGCCCACGACTTTGCTTCAGGGACTATCTTCGCGTGACTTTTATAAGCTGATCCTCTTGGCAACTGCACCGGCCGTGGGCATCAGACTCCTCTCCCAACTTTCGTGTGAGGCAAGGACGGAGCACACGAACATGTGAAAGAGCAAGCATCCATGCGCGCAGGGCCCTCCTCTTCTTAGATGAATGTTGGCGGAAGCTTCTCTTAGGCGGTAGAATTCTGTGAAACATGATGTCAGTGAAGGATATATGTTTGCACCTCCTTGGCGCCCTCCGGCCGGGAGAACCGCGCAGCAGCGCTCCAGTCGGCGTGAGGTCCGCTCAGCACAAATTGGCCCTCCCAGCGCTGCAGTATCAGCACACAACATTTATCAGCAGGCAACATCCAGACCTCAGCGCTACTCTCCACGATCAAGAACACCAGCAAGCTTCTACCTCCGTTTTAGACGAGAACAGGGGAGCAGGAAGCATGTGGTGACCACAGCAACCCCAGCGGGTTCTGTGCACGAAGAAGGGGGCTGATTCCTACCACCAAGCACACTGTCTTCCGAATACAGCATGTGCTTCCATGACAACAAACACACAGAAGGCCAAAGGCTGAGGTGGTCGACCAAGACGCACAGCACCTTTCCCCTAAACCTGTTAAATTGTTGGCTGATTTCCTCCTGCAAATACAGCAAATACCGCAGTGATGACAGCATGACATCAATTGCACGAGGAGCCAATAGCTAAAGTGGTCAACAGGATGCACCTGCAGGATGCGATGCAGGTCGGCGGCCGGAGCCACGTCGGTGAAGTGCACGGGAAAGCCCTTCTCCGCGCGCACCGCCCGCTCCAGATCTTCCAGCGGCATGCCAGCCGCCGCCCGCAACAGCGCCTGCCGCGGCACCGCCGCATGCGCCGCCTGTTGTCAGGAGGTCATTCAGAGTTGCAGCCAGTGTGAGGATTATGGTCCTTGCCCTGCTCAATATGTACGATACCATGCTTTCTGAATACACGTCCTCAGTTATCAATCCGCTGTTGTTGGAGGGGACTGCTCCTTTGGGCCTGGGCATGTCTGTCAAGGACTTCCTGACAACCCATGCACGATGGACTCTTCCACACTCCCAGAGCCGCACATGTGTCCCATTTACAGCAGACATTGCTCTTCAGTGCTGCCCAGATATTCACAGCATGCGCATTCTAGTGACAGAGTGCACCTCACCCCAAACCCATGCACGGTGCTAAGTCAAATGCCTTGAACTCCTCACGATCATTGGGCAGTCACTGAGTGCCTCGCATCTCATCGAAACACTGCTGAGCAGAGAGGGCTGCGCACCTTGAACAGCTGCACGCAGCGGTTGGGCTCCGCGCCAAAGCTCTGCGTGGCGAGGCCATACTGCTCGGCCAGCAGGTGGGCTATGTGGCGCGCCTGTTTAGGCGCGGCCGCCAGGCTGGCGCGCTTTTTGGCCCCGTCAGCAACGAAGTCCGCCAGTTGGCGCTCCAGGTCCTCCACCGCCGCCCGGTTATGCCAAGCGTACAGCAGCAGCTCCGGCGAATAGTGCGCGTCCCTGCACCACGCACCAGCAAAGAAATATTGAACAATGCATGTCCCTGAAATAACTAGACAGCTGAAGGTGCAATGTACACGGATCATGCACCGCCGTACTCATCACGCTCTTCCTGTGCACCAGGACCTAAATATAGGTTTATTTGGCATGTGCAAAAGCCAGAGTCAGCCACCATTCTGGCGAGTATTCAGAAGCAATGTCATGCACTGCTATCTACTTCCTGCCGGGCGGTGGACTGCATGTGCCACGGGCAGGCTCACGCCATGTAAGAACGACAGCTTTACATACTGAATGACTTGCCTCTGGCGGTCCACCCAGGGGACGTGGTGGCCGGGGTCGCCGATGCCGAACGCGTCGGCCAGGCGGCTGCTGCGCTGCACCCGCTCGCACTCCGCGTCGCACCGGATCGGCTTCGGCGCCGTCCCGACCGGCAGCGCAATGTGTGACACGCGCCGCCCGCACGCGCATTTCACCGTCACCTTCTGCAGCGACGGCAGCGCTGGGGGCCTGCACCCAGGACACGGTGTGGTCATGTGCCGTCTTCGATGTCTTATTGGTGCACAGAAGGCTATGGGCCTTCAGCTGCAAGGCCTGCACCTCATGTAGAGTTAGTGTGCTGTTACTCAGTTGCCCTTGCACCTGCATGATGAAGACTCAACTTGCAGGAATGGCACCGCGTCACTCAGATCCCTTTTCAAATGGGAGCGATTCTGTGCTCCAGAAAGGAAGTACCAACCGAAGGAGAGAACCCCAGCCATGCCCTTGCTTCCAATTCAGCACCCCAAGAGAGAATCTGCACCCCAACTCAAACAGATCGAGAACAGGACTGACCGGCTCTGTGCAGAGCCCCCGGGCGCATGACCATTGGCCTGGCCGGCCGACTGCGCCGCAGCCTGCAGGCTGGGGAACTCCTCACTGCCCTGCTCCTCCTGGGCATGCCGCCGCGCTTCGCTCCCCTGGCAATATATCAGCGCCAACGAAGGTCAGCAAAATTGAGTTCACCATCTTGGAGCGCACAGCATGCGACCGAGCAAAGTGCACAAGTCGCCCAACACATCTGTGAAGGAGGTCCTACATAAAAAGTCCCGAACCGCGTTCTGCGCACGGCATCATTCTGTTGCAGCGGCCCCAAGCAGGGTGGCTTGTCAAGCAGTGTAGCATTGCTAGATTAATTATTCAATACTAGAGGATCAATGCTGCAAGTCACTTACAGCCAGCACAAGGTATCATGTATGTGCGCACCGGTCTGCTGCTGCCAGCTGCTGGCCCCATGGCAGGGAACGCGTCCCCAGTCATGCCCAGGTCGTCATCGATCATCACCATGCCGCCGCTGGTAGACGGTTCCTCGGCCGGTCGCGGCTGCGGCGCGGATTCCCGGCCCCTTCCGCCCGCGCGCGCGGCACTGCCGGAGGAGCCGCGGCCCCCGCTGCGTGGCCGCTGGCTCCGGCCGACAGACTGCTCTTGCACCCTGTGCCCAAAACAAAGGAACGAATGACTGGGCAGACATCCAAGAATGGTCACAGGCCTTATTAAAGCTTATGCCAGCTGAATTCAGCTTCTCCCAGCTACAGAGAAAGTACTGTACCTCAAAAGACACCGAAATGGTGGGGCCTCCAGGCGCTCGAGAGCATATCAGGTGATGCCGCTCCAAAGCGCATGAAGTTATGCAGTTGCTTGTAATGCATCTGTTTGTAGGAAGGTAGTGCTTCCAGAACACAAGGTCTCCCCAGGCTCTGCATGAGTACCAAAGCAAGAGACTTGCAGGTGCAGGTGATTTGGGAGAGTCTGGGAATAGTAGCACCTGTCACGGTCGGGGGATGTGGGCAGCGGCCGCGAGGGAAACGCGTCGAGGCCGAGGGGCATGATGCGTGCGCGGGCGCGGTTGAAGCGCGGCATGGCGCGCGAGTGGCGTTCCCTCCGGTGCTGCGCCAGCTCATCCGGGGTGGCGAAGGCGATGAGGCAGCCCACGCACTCCGCCTCCTCGCACAGTTGGTGGTCACTCCTGCACGGCAGTAAATAAGCATGAGAACCTTGGCAGCAACGTCAGCATGCAGCATATTGGAAATTGCCTCATGAAAAGGTTGCCCAATCATAGAAATATCGGGAGAGGAAAGGAGGGGCCTGTTGTGAACCACACCGGAGTGGCCGCTCCTACTGCCAAGAAGCATTCTGGAGCAGCCTGCACACTCGGGTGCTCTCTGAAGTAGCACCAAGATACCAGAATCATGGACACTGCAAAGAAGTATGCAACATGCACTTGCGCTCACATAATCCATTGCGCTGTGGCTACAGTACCACGACTGACCGGCAAGAAGCCAACCTCGAATTCTAGAGGGACAAGAATCCTGCCAAAGCATGTATGAACCACTTCCATGGGCTGACAGAGGTGGTACACAGGCCTGTTATGACGCGACGCTTCCATTGCACGCGCTGCGGACATGATGAAGGTTGGAGCCCACCTGAGGTGGCCGATCAGGGTATCGGAAGAGGTGAAGTGCAAAAAGGAGCCGGCGCGCTGGCAGATGTCGCAGGTGAAGTGCTGCTCGCGCATGTGCTCGAACAGTTCGTCCCCGCTGTACATGTGAAGGTTGCAGAAGTCGCAGCGCGGGTGCTCTGCTGCCATGTGCGCCGCCAGGTCATCAGCGCTGTACGCCTCCAGCTCCAGAGGGAAGCGCCGCTTCGCCTGCCAGGCAGATTGCTATTACTACTTTCACTCTTACGGTCAATGTTTCTATACTTAATATTGCTATCAAACGCCTGTAGGTCAGCTGTACATATCCAATCTCAGCGGAAAGCAGTCAGGGCACAGCTTAGGATTGCGGTCAGGGTGAGGGAGCTCTCAATGCATGCATGGATGCGAGCAAAGCAGGTAACACTGATGAGGCGCCGGCACAGCTTTCGATCAAGCATGGACCATCGACGGCAACAAACCCAGCCTGGTCATCAACAAGACACTTGACCTGAAGAGTCCCAGCCCATCATCCGAAACAGACACACTCCACCACGCACGTCTGGCACCAGTCACTAGCAGAAGAACGCAATTATGGGCAATATGCATGGATGGCTACACGTCCGCAAAGATTGGCAGATCATGGCTAACTCCCTGCAGCAAAGGAATAGCTTTCAGAAGGTAATGGCGCGCACCGACAGGCAGCTGCTGCAGAGACTGCGCCCGTGCTCAACCTTGACATGCGCCTGCAGCAGGTTCACCGACCTGAACGGCCTAGCACCGGCCTCGTCACACACCGGGCACGCCACAGCCGTGATGCCCTGACACACACAGACATGCATTACCACACTGGGGCCTACAGTTCGCTAAAAGTATGTGTCCCAAAGGATAAAAGAAGGAACATGGCAGCCTTTCATCAACACTTTGAGGGGGCAGCAAGTAAAGGGTCTCCTGCTTGACAGAGCTGAGCCTGCATGCAAGCTCGCGCAAATCACTATCTGTGTTTCTGCCAGAAGAGAAGCCAGGGGGGAGAATACTGTGCAGGGTCTACCTGCACAGTACTGCTGAGCGGGGAACCCCCCGAGGATGACTCATTGTCCACCAGGACCCCCCGCGCCCAGGCAGGCTTCCGCCACATGGTGCCTGACCGGCCCTTGAGCTCGCTGAAGTCTGGCACACCCTCCGGCTTCCATCGTGTCAAAATCACCTGCCAGGAAAAATAAATTCGGAGGCATATCTTCTACAAATGAGCCACAGCATTGTGGTCTGAACCTCTCTCATGCAGCACTGTACATACAGCTGGTACCAGACATCCTAGGCGGTCAGGATAAGGTACGGTCATGTAGTGAGAGAATGAGTATAAGTTGCGGCTATGCAGCATGAGAGCCTGAGGAGGAGTGTAGAGCTGACCTGGGAGAGCTCGGTCTTGCAGAAGGGGCAGGCTGTGTCATCATAATTCAGGCGCATGAGCAGGCTGCAGCGCGCGCAGATGTCCTTGTGGTTGCAGGAGCCCACCGCCACGATCTGTGCAAAAGACATGGCAAGATCATCACGCCTGAACATTATGCACTATTCTACTATTTCATGGCAGTCACTTTCCACTGACAGCAGAGCCAGAATTGCCACTGGCCGATGAGGTTCATTCATGACTGTTCACACGACTGTGCGATTGCAGCATTTCCTCAGCATTTGGGCGCGCACCGAAAGGGGTCCAGTGCAAATGACGCAGGCCGGGACATCCTCTTCCTGCTGTGCGCCGCTGCTCTCACATTTTCCGCCGCTTTTGACTTCGCCTTCCTGCAGCCTGATGCAGGCCCGCGCGCCGCGCAGCCGCCTGTTGTCCAGGGGCGGCCTCTGCGGCCTTCCGGGCCCCGTCTGCTGCATGTTTCCAGAGTAGAAGTGCTCATTCTGATAGTGCCCCATTTGTGAGCGCGGCTGCTGCGAAGTCTGCTGCCTCGATTCCAGGAATCGACGCAAGGGGTCTGAACCGGGCGTGTGGCGGCTGTTGCCGTCAGCTGCTTGTCGATTGCCTGTGCTGCTGCGCGCAGATGGCTGGCTGCCTAACTGCTGTTCCCCTTGCGATGGCCGCAATGCCTCTGAGTTAGAAGATGGCCGCTTCCGCTGGGTGCTCCGGCTGCTCTGCTGTGACTGTGCTGTAGAAGCCCTGAACGGACCATTGCTGTCCTCGTGCTGCTGCGCCCACATCCGCACAGGCTCTGTCAGCACGTGCCCGTTGGGCAGTGTGACTGGACTGCTCCTGCCCTCCAGTGGTGTGAGGGTCATCTGCTGCCAGTTGCCAGCAGCGCCAGGCGGGGTAGGTCCGGTTTGCAATGTGAGGATCCGATACCTCGACCTGCGCGTGACTGTCAGGTCCCTCATTGCGTTCTCCACCTCCTGTGGTGGCCTCCTCCTTGGTGGCACTTGTCCAGTAGCAGGATTGCTGTTTTTCTGCTGATTTGCGGCTTCTGAGGAGCCTGCTAATGCACTGGCGCCTCCTGTGTTCGCTGATGCGCCATCTGCAGAGGGCGTACTGGTGTGGCTGTTGTTTGTGGGTGTGCTTTGGGAGCAGATGGCAGCTGAGGCATTTGAGGCGGGCCCTGAGGAGTTCCTATTCTGCCCCTGCTGCCTCCGGCGCGGCCTGGGAGATTGCCTAGGCTGCCGCACGTTCTGCCTCCCTGTATTGCTGCCTGAAGGTGGCTCGTTTAAATCGCCGTTCATCATCGCTTTCTGCTGCCAGGTCTGGGCCTGCGTGCAAGCGGTCACTGTGACATATCAGAACGTTGCAATTGTCTCCTGCACTATGAAGCCACCTTGTTCGCTCAGAGTATACACAAGCCAAGCAATCAGGCTTATCAGCGTGCACACTGCACTGTGAGAAGGTCGAAAAGAAAGGCGTTGGCGATCGATACTCAAAAGCAAAATGATAATGTCTCGGATCCCTGGAGAATATGTTTCTGAAGCAAAGAGAGATGATCAATACAAGCAGTTGAAATAGATTCCTTACATTTGGATTTAGGCTGCGAGTCTCGTCATTTCTTGGTCTGGTTTCACTGGATCCTTCTATGCTGGTGGAGGTCATGGTGCCCCAATGCCGATAGCGCACGTCTTGATGCTGTTTTTCAAGCCCTTTTCTTCGTAAGTGCAACAAGGTGGGATTCCTTTCCCACCATCCGCTGCTTGAATGAAGCTCACCAGCTTCCACCAGCTCTATCCTTCCCTAGGGTTTCAAGAGGGTTTCGGATTGATCTCTACTCTTTATGGAGACAGCATTTGAGTTGGACAGTGGTCTTTGGTTGCAATGGTGACGTTGTTAGGTGCACCGACTGTTCTGCTGCCGTCTTCTCACTTGAGGCGGGTCCACAAGCCCTTCAGCACACAAGTGACATGTCACCACACCAGCTACAAGGACAGTCACGCCAAAGCTGCTCAACCGTCGGCAACCTATTCCAGAAGAACTCTTCTGTCTTCAATTGCTCTCTTTTCTGCTCTGCAGCGAGCAGGTTAGTGTTCCTCAGTCGAGTGATCTGTGTTGATCTTGCCACATAATGGATCAGCTTGCGTTCAAATATTGTGGTGCTGCATGTGAACAATACACTGGAAACAGGATGCAATGGCAGAGCTCGAGTACTTGTCCTATGCACGTGCAAGTGTCACACTTTTTGCAGAACTTGCGTTTTGTCGCTTCAGGAGAGGTGAAGGCTTTTGGAATTGAGTCTGTACAGCTACCTTTCTTGCCAGACTCAACAGGGGCCGCTGAGGCAGCCAAGTCAAAGCTGGAGAAGGCCGCAGCTGAGTTTGAGAAGTCAGACTTCCTGAAGGGACTCAAAGAGCGGTCTGAGCAGAACAAGGAGAAGTATGATCCTGACACCAATTGCTCCCAGTGGTATGAGTGCTTCGTGTCAAAGTTTCTTCCAATCATCAAGCATGGTCCAGCCGAGCAAAGTATATCTATGAGTCCTGCATTTCTTGCAGGAACAAGAAGGAAGTGCGAGACAAGTACTGCTACCGTCAGGCAGAAATGGGAGTTGGTGATGTGAGTTGTCAATCCTTTATATCTGCGCTGCTGCCAAGAGCACAATCCAATGCACACCGTGTACACCGTAAAGTATATTCTATTGAAGCAGGCATTGGGGCCTTGTTGACATATCAATCTGCTTTGACTGGAGTACCGCGATGTGTCAATGGGTCGTTTGGTGCAAGCCACCAAGCATATTGCAAGCAACCAGGATATTGCCATCCACTCACTGAATACAACTTCTCCTTACTGTCATTTCAATGAGATTGATTGGCTTGCTGATTGGCTTTATTTGAACTCCTTTGGTTTGATGCAGTGCGCTGGACTGCGGCTTATCCCTGGGATGACCAAGAGCGGACTGCAGAAAGAAAAGACGCCCGAGAGAAAGTTTTTGGAGTTCCTCACTGGGGCCAAGGATGAGGGGCAGTAAGTAGTAGAGTTGCCAATTTTGTCAGCAGAACAATTATATTATGACATCAAGCTGCATATGCTTGAGGAACTGTAAGTCGAGTCTCCTTCACGCAACATCTGGCAAAGTCAAGCTGCAGATGGTGCTGACACATGACATGCATGTCCTGTGTACAGCGCTGCAGCTGCGATCAAATGCGCTCTCAAATTTAGATATCTATATTAGATATCGCTATTACGAGTGTACAAGCATCTGTAACAGCATCTTATCACTCAAGGTGCACCGTGCATGTAAGCACTTAAATTTGCATGATGCGCCTCAGGGCGCGGGGGTACACAGCGCCCTATGTTGCTGTTACTGTTCTGCAGCTGCATTCCTGCTGTAAAGAATAGCAACAGGCTCTGAGCTCGGAGCTCGCAAGATTCCGCGGCCGGCCGGCCACTGAAGCGCCTGCAACAATTGAACAGAAGTGTGGTCACCACACTGTGGTGCTGTATGAAACACCTGGAATGATCTGTCTTCTTATATTGAGGCAATCTGCACAACACTGCCCTGCCATGCCCCTGATGGTACACATGCATGCCAAATCAGGACTGCAGCTAACGTAAGGCAGACAGCCAGTTCCTTGTTCACGCTGCTCTGCCTCCAACGCTTGGAAACATAATCCTAATAGGATTAAGCATCTCTTGTAGTTCTGTATCGGAGAGGCAGCAGAGGGGCTGCTTTGCACCAGAATTAGCAGACTTGCCTATTCGGTTTGCAGTGGAGAATATTTCTGAAAATCAGAGATCAAGGTGTTCTAGAATTTTTGAAACGTGCATCGATGATAGAGCTATCAGGGAGAAGACATAATTTCAGAGCACATGCTTCGATCCAATTGTCGACGTGGGCTCGTTGTTCCGTCAGTACTTGCTGATCACGGGAAGACGAGCGTACTTCTAGCTTCACAGATGATGTACTGTTGATCTCACTGGGGATCTCTGCGGCCAAGTCTACAGCTCACTAATCAAAGAGCCCTTGTAAAATGTGGGAACTACTTTTGGACCATGGGAAATTCATCGACTCGTTCTGCGATCCACAGTGCGTCTCATTTGCACCCTGGACTTCTCAATATGCTTTATATGTCTTGTGATTATCTGGAATGCATTTCCGAAAGTTCTAGCTGGCAACTGGCGGCAGCATTTCCAAGGACCTGGCAGGCTGTTACTAATACACAATCGAGTCTGTGCAGGTTCGTGAGGGAGGATTTCAAGGGTGCTCTCGGTGCCTTCACGCCATGCTTCACAGATATAGTCATCCTTGGTGCGCCGCCTTACATGCAGCTGCACCGCCTGCAACAGATCGTAGCTCCCAAAACTCCCCATCGCATACCAGTCCCTGACTCCTGGTGTTGCGGACCATGGCACACAATCCGTTCATCTGCATGGCCAGAGAGCCTGTCACAAGCACGATGAAGGATCGCTCGCTCATGACAATGAATGCATGCGCAGGCACAGCGCACATTTGCGCAGTACTGCTGACAACTGCGCGGCTGCTGTTTGTGAGGCGGCGCTGTCGCTTCCAGCCATACCGGCTGCATGGGTTGGCGCGGGTCATGCAGTTCAGCGCCATTGTGGCCTCGCTGCTGTGTCTCCTGGTGGAGCTTTTCCAGCTGAATGCGCGGATTGCTGCAGACCCCACCCCTCTCATCCAGGGGAATATCGCGCCCTTCGAGTGGGCAGGTGAAGTCCTGCCACCTTCACTGTGCACGAGAAAGGTGCTTGGGTGAGACGCACAGGTTGCCAGCATTTCCGTAGATAGGCACTTGGTTATATCCTTTTGGACATGCTGTTGTGGCATGAGCTGAGGAGTGATATTGATTGGAGTCCTGAAGTCTAACGGCACATGGCAAGCACCGTGATTTTGTGCATCCGTAGGAAGCACATGCGCTCGTGGGAATTTATGGATTGCTTTGATGTTCTGCAAATCACGTTTTGGCGTCAATCTTGCGATTTTTACGCTTATCTTTGAAGGACGATCTCATGTGCTGTGATTGCTTGTGCAGAGTACGGGCTGTCGGCGGTGACGTGGCTGCTGTTCTCTGTCGCATTTATCTGCGAGCTGAACAAATTTGTGCCACACCGCACATGGCTGTTGCGCTTCCCCATCCTCTTCATCTTTGCTGGCGAGATTGCAAAGCTCAGGTGCTGAGACACTTCCATGCCATGTCACTTTACAACAGCCTTGTGGGCTAGCCCAAATGCATTGCTAATGTATACATCTTTCTCAACGCCGCCTTGTGCCTGCTTCTCCATGCTGCGAGATGAAAGCCTTGAGGTTCTGCACAAATACTGATGTGATGTTACTGTTCTTTGATCTCTTGTCCGCGTGACATGTGTCATAGCATATCTTCCGTTTCTTGTAGGAAGAGATGCACTGGTGAAGAGGCAGATGTCCCTGACACCTGAAGTGGGAACCTGGCGCAGTTTCCCTCCATCTTCTTTATTGAAAACCCTGTCATTTTAAGATTCTGTGCACGCATGCAGATTTGTGGTGCTAATGGCGGAGCAGCATGACTACTTCTTCATTCTGTACATCATCAGCTTTGCAGCAGAGGGGTGGCTGGCTGTGTTGGCTCTGTTCCATTACCCCAGCGAGGATAATATGGAGCCCATTCCCGATGACCCCAACAACCCTGTCATCTACCAGGCAAGCTTGCTTCTCATGGTGCAGACAATGAACGTCACAACAGCTGTGGTAGACTAGTGGTGCTTGTCAGAATCGTTGGTGTGAATTGTGGCAAAACATTGGGGCTGGGGCTGTGATCTCTGCCTCCAACTCCCACTTGAAACAAAGCCCCCCAGAAGGCAATACCACAGCAGGACCACAGCTGCTTCGATGCTCGTCCAGTGTACTTGGGGAACTTGCTTGGATGGTTTTGCGGCTGGTGGGCTCGCAAGCAACATGGAGTCGGTGCTTATTTTGCATATTAAAGCGATTGGCGCTGGCTGTGCAGGAACTGCCCAGCTCTGCACCCGGTGATGAGACCATCTGCCCTGAGGCCACAGCCAATATATTCTCCACCGTCACATTTTCCTGGGTCAGCGGGCTCATGAAGAAGGGTTACAAGTGAGTATGCATCACTCTTCCTGTTTACTGCATGGCCTACAGCCTTGAGCTACATCTAAACAAACCAGGTTTTATCTGGTGAAGGGTACACCCCCACTGCTTTTGGGACCTGAAGCCAGTTACACAATCCAGCTTCAAGTAACAGGCCCCCCTTGTCCAATTGGCAGGAAGGATCGCACTTCACTCTCAATATAAATTGAACTCTGAGATATCGCTATTCCTGCAGGAAGCCCTTGCAGTTTGAGGACATGTGGAAGCTGCCACCTGGAGATGAAGTCAGCTACCTTGCCTCGCGCTTTGAGCGCGCATGGCAGAAGGAGCTCACTAAGAAGAACCCTTCTCTGGTATGGTTCCCTGGACATGTCCATAAGCTGTTTCTTGCTTATATTGGATCCCGATTTAAACTGAAAACGTTTGCAACTTGTCGGTGTTTTGCAACTGTTGTAGTCAGGACACCCTCTGCTGCATCATTAATGACCAGCGGTGCTTCAGCCTCTGCTTTCTTTTGGGCTCGGCTCATCTCTGCGTCATCCCTGAGTGACGAATCGTCCTGATCTGAGTGCTCACAAAATGCATGGCTTACACCTCCGACATTTCCCCTGGAGCAGCAGAACCTAAGGGGTATAATCTGTCGTGCAGACGCTGGCGCTGTGGAAGACAACATGGCGCCTGTTCGCGACCGCGTTGCCCTTCAAGCTGGTGAATGATGGCGCCACCTTCATCGGTCCTGTCTGCCTGAATCTGCTGCTGGGAGTGGTATCTTCTGGGCAGTCGTCGGCGCTGGGGTACAGCTACGCGGCACTGATGTTTGTGGGGCTGATCTTCGGCACGCTCTGCGACAACCAGCACTTCCAGCGCGTCATGCGCGCAGGTGCGCGGCCCGCTCCCTGCCCCTGCCTGCATGTGCACACTCAAGGCTTTGCCTGCATGCGTGCAAGCAGGCCCCACAAACTAGCAGAACCTGAGGGCTAATATTTATATCATCATGCCCGGGTGGGTATGCCCGTGCACACCCGATACATGTCGGTGCAATCTGTATGGCTTCTAGATGCACTGATGGAGCAAATGCGTATCTGAACATTCTGCGGTGTGATAGGATGCTCACATGTATCTTCTTCCCACAGAGCATCCTGCGTCATGCCCACACACTATTTTGTTAGTCAAACACATGCTGATTGCAATTCATGTCGCCTTTTGAGGCAAATTATCACGGCTGCTATGAGGCTCATATCTGTCTGTCCTTAGAAGCCGCTGGCGCATTACTCCACATTTCCGCTTGCCGCACTGCATGACAAGACTCTGAGGCGCTTTATGAACACAGGCTACCAGCTTCGCGCACTGCTGGTGCATGAGACGTTCAAGAAGGTGCTCTACATCGCACCATCCGCGCGCGCCGACTTCTCCTCCGGCCGCGTGTTCAACCTGGTGACTTCCGACGCGGAGACGCTGCAAATGCTGTGCCAGAACATCATGGGTTTGATTTCCTCGCCGCTGCGCATCACTGTCGCCATGGTCATGCTGTACCTGGAGCTGGGCATCTCTTCTGTCGTCGCCCTCGGGGTGCTGCTGCTGCTCATGCCCACTCAGGTGAGGCCCTCAAAACTCAACCCCGAAAGGGGATGCCAGTTCTCTTAAGACTGTTTCTTTGAAAGCTGTTCCCGTCCAACGAGTGAAGAAGAAGACCTGCAAAGCTCTCCCAGTAATGTATACCAGAGCGCCATTGCTATCTGTTCTGGGGCTGACTAATGAGTCGCCGACCAAGCCTGCCAAAACTTGTTTCCTGGCATGCAGGCATGCATGCATATAGCCCTTGCCCTGATTCCCCAGAGCGAATTCATTGCTTGACGAGCCTGTGAGATCCTGACTTATGCTGTGCACCCAGAGATCGGAATTAAGTTGCGCTTTCCGCGAGGTTCCCTGTGGGACCATGCAGTCTACTTTTCAATTCACAAGAATCGTGGTGCCAGAGATCTTGCTGATGTACTGTGCTTTAGGAACAGATCTTGCCATGGAAGAGTCCTGAAATGAACAGTGGGTTTACCTGTCGCCTGGCAGGCGTACCTGGTGCGCGTGGGGGTGCGGCTGCAGAAGGAGGCGCTGCTGTTCACGGACGAGCGCGGCAAGCTGGAGGGCGAACTCCTCAACGGCATCGACGTCGTCAAGTGCAACTCCTGGGAGGTGCGTGTCCTCATCAGTTCTGCACAACTTGAAGATGTTTACAGCTGGGAGTTCTCTCCCCTGGCGCAAGGGGTTTAGAAAGATAGCTCGCTGTGGACAAGGCTTGCCTTCACCGTTTCTCTGACAAAGTTGGTGATTGGGATATATAGCCTCTCCAGCTTGCGTGGCTGAGGTGGGTGGAGCGCCCAATTTATTGGCCGGTTTCCGCAAGGTCATTTTGCAATTGAAGACATACTAACAGCTGCCTATCATGTCATAGATGGCAAAGAAGCATTGCGCCAAAGCATTGAAGCAATGATCGATGCCTTTAGCTTATTCTGTTTCTTACTGGCTGTGTTCAAGAATTTTATCATGCCTTCAGCGCTTGGGTGCAGTGCTGGAGCACATCCAAACGCTTATGCCACAAGTGCGCAGCAGAAGTATCCTTGCATCTGTCAGCTAAAATAACAGCTAAACAACGTAGTTTGAGCTATCTGTCTTTTAGGCCTTGGTCCTTGTCTGGTAAGCGGACTCCATGACTGCATGAGAGTCATCCCCCTCAGGACTGAGTGGCGCTTGTGCTGGGTTGCTCGCAGTGGTCGATGTGGGACCGAATCCAGGCAGTGCGCAACCAGGAGCTGGGAACGCTGTGGCGCTCATTCATTGTGCAGGCGCTCTTTGGCTTCACTCTCAACACCATCCCAGTTCTGGTCTCCGTGCTCACCTTCGGCGTCTATGTGCTGCTCGGCAACAAGCTCACCGCCGCCGAGGCCTTCACCTCCCTCGCGCTCTTCACGGTGACATCCCTGTACCTTCATGTGCCCAGCTATCAGGCGCTTGAGAGCGTGCTGCTATCTTGAATCGATGGTTGCATGGACACCAGCTTGCTATCTCTTGTGGCAACGCCTTCTCAATATGGGCTGCACGTATCAGCGAGAGGCTTCAGAGAACTTTCTTCTGAAAATATTCTTGAAGTCTGTTGTCGATACCTGCTGCCCAACATTGGCGAAATATTACCATTGCATGCAACTCATTGATTAGCCTTTGTAAGCTTGACCAAATGCCTACATCGAGACAGTTTAGGCTAGAAATGTTTTTTGGAGTTACCGGTTTCATTGGTCTCATCGGCGCTCTTAATGCTTGTGCGCGTGCATGCGTGCAGGTGCTGCGCATGCCGCTGTTCCAGCTGCCGCAGCTAATTACTCAGCTGGTCAACGCACGCGTGGCCATGACTCGTCTGCAGGAATTCCTTTCCGCCCCTCAGCAGCCACCCACTCGCTTCCTCCCCCCTGCAGAGCCAGGTGCTGTCATAATTGCATTACCGTATTCTGGGAACAGCATCCACCAGATTTCCGTGTTGTCCTAGGCAACTGCATGTGTGATGATAGATGAAGCATTGCTGCGTAAGGACAGTTAGTATGCAGCTTGCCTACGGTCGGGGATCTTTGGGGGTATCTTCATGGCATGCTCTGCAACACTCTTTTGTGAAACGTAAATGCTTTTCAACATTTTTCAAGATCCAACCATCTCGACGGGAATGTTTAGGGACCTGATACGGTGTTTGAGTGGGTAAATTCTGTGCATGCGCAGGTGAGGCGGCAGTGAAGGTGGTGGGGGAGTTTACATGGGACAGGGCAGCGCCGGCCTCTCTGGTGGACATTGACCTGTCTGTGCCGAAAGGCGCCCTTGTGGCAGTGGTCGGCCAGACCGGGAGCGGCAAGTCTTCGCTGCTGTCTGCAGCACTCAACCTCATGCAGCAGCTGCACGGGCCTGATGTGCTCGTGCGAGGCAAGGTGCGCCTGACTAGCTATCACCTTTTCAAGGAGTTTGTGCGACCATCCATGTCTAGTTGGGTGGGATACAAGCAGGTATCGATCTGGATGCGTTCGTACAGTTGCTTCAGCATGCTGGGCCACCAGGTTAAGGCATCTGTGGACTGTCCCTACTGGTTGAAGTTGGGCTCTTGTGGACCACATATCCGTTTTTGGTGTGTGTTTCAAAAGCCCTCCTCAAGCTGTGGTGACAGCTTCATCAAGATCGAGCGGGTTGGTAGAGGCGCTGTTGAGCAAGTTTGGGGGTGACTTCTTTGACAGATGTTTGGCGTGGTGCAGGTGGCGTACATTCCCCAGGCGGCCTTCATATACAACGCGACGGTGCGCGACAACATTCTGTTTGGGCAGCCCTTTGAGGAGGAGCGCTACCAGAGGGCCATCGAGGCCGCAGCCCTTGGGCCAGACCTGCTCCAGCTCTCAGGTATCACCTTGCTCTTGCTTCATCTCTGCCCATCTGTTGCTCTGCTGTAGACTTCATCTTGGGGGTGTTTGTCGTGATCAAGTAGGCCAGAGTTTTATACATGTTTATAGGTCAGATTATAATTATTATCATTCTATGCAATTGTCACTGAATGGAGGGCTGATGTGCTGCGCAGCTGGCGATCTGACCGAGCTGGGAGACAGGGGAGTGAATGTGAGTGGAGGCCAGAAGCAGCGCATCTCCCTTGCCAGGGCCACCTATGCGGATGCTGACGTCATCCTCCTCGATGACCCCCTCTCTGCCCTTGACGCCCAGGTGCAGTCACTGAACCCCCAATTACTCGAACATAGACATTCTCTGATGCATGCTGGTGGCTCACAAAGTGTGCCTGGATTGCTTGCATGTTTTTACAACGTGCTCATCAGAGCTGCGTGACGAAGGACAAGTTGCAAAGGAAGAAGGGTTCGATCTTGACGGCGTTATCATATTGAAGCTGAATGGGAAAGTATATTTGTGAAAACAAGTGGAGATTAGTTATGAGGGCGTTCCAATATTGAGGCTGGATAGAAGGTTCAAGGGTGAATGGTTGGGTGCAGGTGGCGAGGGAGGTGTTCAACAAGTGCCTGATGGGCGAGCTGCGCCACAAGACGCGCATCCTGGTGACCAACCAGCTGCAGTTTGTCAGCCCGGCAGACACAGCCATCTTCATGTCCTGCGGGCGCATCGCAGAGATCGGCTCCTATTCCACGCTCATGTCCCGCGGGGACTCCTTCGCGCAGCTTATGTCCCAGGCCGAGGTGAGCATGCTCTGAGTGTCTCCGAATAAGCCATTTTTTGGTGCGCTTTTGTGCATGCTTGCCTTGAGGCCTGCTTGAAGCAGCGGCTCCAGCCTGGGTAGTCACAAAAAGGATCACTACCGCTCATGTGATGCTTGCTGTGGCTTCTTAGGGCTCGGCTTTGGCTTCAAGCTGATGCTGTTTTGATATGTGAACACCCACCTCACTCCCAAGAGCTGCAACTATTTTCAGGGGAAACGTTCTTTTGTCAATAGCAGATTTTCCTGCAAGTAACAGGAGTGGCAAGTATGTTAATTACTCTTCTGTCCTGACTTGAGTGAATGCATCGCAGGTGGAGCAGGATGATGAGAAAGTGAAGGAGGCAGCGGATGTGGCCACCAAGGCGTTTGAGGGCGGCACAGTGCCCAATGGCGTGGCGGCTCCGCGCGAGGCGCCGCCGCCGCCTGCCAAAAAGCCGAGCGAGACTGACGGGCACCTGACTGAGAAGGAGACTCGATCGACAGGTGCTGCCCGTGCACAGCTGCCTGGTCTGCTGGAAAATCATGCGACTGCAGCGATGGTGATTTGCAAGTTTTGGCGCACTTGAGGATATTCTGCCTATTTGTCGTGAGCTGTCCCTGAGCCTAGATAGGGCATCCGTGTCCTGTATCATACCAGGGGCAGATGACGACAAGCAAGCAATGAGCGCAGTGGCGTTTCTTACAAACAAGCTCCTCTTCACTTTCTAATGCCAAAGTCTGCGCAGCAGAAATCATCTTGAAGGCAATGATACCCTTCACGCCAGGTTGACGCCTGTGTCCCTGTGCGCAGGCCGGATATCCCTCAAGGTGGTCAACACCTACATTAACGCAATGGGCGGCAAGCTCAGGTTCGGCATTCTGATGTCATGGTTTCTCATCGTGGAGGCCGCGCGCGTGGCCGCCACTGTGTGGCTCTCCTACTGGACTGACACCGTCGACCAGCCGGGTGGCGCCCCCCACGGGCCCCTCTGGTACCTCATGATCTACACCATCATCTCAGGCATCCAGGTGGGCCTACCCTTTCTTTGCAAGCAAATCGTGCGAGTGTAGAAATTTCTTTGTCTTCTGCAAGGTGTGGCTTTTGGTGAGCTCTGTCAGGTAGGAGACCCACTCAGAGTTTCACAGTCCTGTTTGCCTGCTGTGAGCTGTAGCTTTACTGCAAACGTAGTGGGATTTATTGTTTGTAACAGGATACAGCATGGCACAGGTCTAGTGGGATGCATGGTAGACCAACATGTCATTTCAGGTGGCCGGGTGTTGAAGATAGCGTGCTTTGGCACAGGTGCTGTTTGTGCTGCTAAGCCAGTTCCTGCTCAAGGGCCTCAGCCTGGCAGCGGCGCGCTTCCTGCACAACTCCATGCTGCGCCAGCTCCTCAGGTGACCAATATTTCTCTTGCTGTATTCTATAGTCTTTTGCAGATTTGCTGTCATCGCTGTTGGTTTGCTGTCCACTGTTACTTCTGTGTTGCCAAGATTTTTATTGCCAAACTCGGACTTGCTGGTAAACCTGCAGTTCCCGAGTCCATTATTAGCTTGAGCGCATTCAGGAAAGATGCAGCTGAGAATTCTCATGCTGTTTCCGGCCGCTGTACCTACATAGGTATAGCAATGGATCTGTTGCAAGCAGGGCTGCTGGAATCAGTCCCGTTCCCTGTTGCTCTAGTCCGAATTTGTACTCTGCCTTCCCAAGTCCCATGCACCAGTTGCCATGCGGGACGTTCCTGGATTCGTCCATGCATGCGTGACATTGCAACCTCTGGCAAGGCAGGGCAGAAATTTCATGCAATGCACAGGGGGATAAATCATTACAGCAGCTCTGCTTACAACCACACAATGCTTACAGTGAGACAACCTTGTATCTGCAGCATGCATGTTGTGATGTTGTGTGGCTGGTAATTTGCAGGGCACCGATGGCGTTCTTCCACACAACGCCGCTAGGCCGCATTATCAACCGGCTGACCAAGGACACGGTGGACGCCGACAAGAACCTGGCGGACTTTGCCGCGTTCTTCCTGCGTTCCCTCCTGCAGCTGGCATCCACCATCGCCCTCATCGGCATCGTGACCCCCTTTGCTCTGCCCGCCCTGGTCCCCATTCTGCTCGTCTTCTACTTCCTCTACCAGTACTTCCAGGTGAGCTGCTTCCACCACCAGTGCGTCTCCCTTGTGCAGCACTCCTATATCTTCCCTAGGCCTCTGTATTGACTGCTAGAGATATGACTCCTATCAAGCCTGTCGCTGCTCGGTACTTGGAAATATATTTTGCATGCATAACTGTACATTAATGGTGTCCAGAAGCACTTGGGTCGAGCTCTCAAGAGCATGTGCTGCTGCACTGCGGCAAGGCTGGGAATCTGCCGGATGCACATGTCATATTGGCTTTATCATGGCTCCGACATCATCATTTAACTCAAACACCGCGCCACAGCAGCGAATTTTTTAGAATTCTTTATCCCGCGCTAGTCCCAGCCCATCGGTGCTCAGCGATTAGCAGCAACTTTTCAAAGGTAACCCGGTGCACCAACATCAAATATCTTGCGCGCAGGCGTCGGTGCGGGAGGTGAAGCGACTGGACAGCATATCGCGGTCGCCCGTCTACTCCTCCATCGGCGAGGCGCTGGCCGGCCTGGCCACCATCCGCGCGTTCAGAGCCGAGCAGCGCCTGTGCAGCCGCAACGCCGAGCTCGTGGACAACTCCGTCACCATGTCCCTCGTCAACATGTCCATGAACAGGCGCGCCTGCAGCCTATTAATGCCTGACGCTGTGCATTTCCTCAAAGCAAGGGATTGTGAGCTCTTTGCATTGTGGTAGTAAGACTGCAGCATGGCATCAGCTGCTCTACAAGATAGATGATTGAAAGGCAGGAGAAGAGTGGAAAGTTTCAAGGCATGCAAAGCTCAGCAAAGCGCTTGCACACTGTTCATGCATGCTCTTGAAGTTAACAATTTGACTCCCAAATATGCAGCACTGTGCTAGCATTGCAGGATTACATTGGAATAAACCCGCAGTTAAAGGTGAAATCTCTCATGCAGGTGGCTGAGTGTGCGGCTGGAGACTCTGGGAGCGCTGGCGGCGCTGGCCGCGGCCGTGCTGACTGTGGAGCAGCGGGGTGCCGCGTCCACTTTTGGCCTTGTGCTGTCCTACGCGCTCAGCATCACCATGCTCACTTCCATGACGGTACGCTGACAGGTCTCTGTTGAAGGGGTCATCCGGGCATTTGTTGTTTTTGTTGTTCCTTGTGCTTGATTTTGGCGTTGCTGTGGAGGCGGGCTTATCTTTGTGCTGGTTTTGCGGCCAAGAGGAATATGAGCAGGATCTGGAGACCATCTCCCTGCCCCAGCAACCGCGTTTGGGAGTCATTAAGCGTGTTGCTGCCAATGCCACTGCTTGATAGTCAGGGAGAGCTCCGAGCAATCTTGCTTTCTATGAAGAAGACTGCGAGCATCATTGCGCTGCATCTTGTCCTTCTTGTCTGTGAAGCAGGAGCGTTTTGCAGCAACATCAATGCGAGAGGGCCGTTGGCAGGTGCAATAATCCTCAGAAGGGGCGCGCCTGGGCAATGCTGCGCGGGCCCGTCGGATGGTTCACTGTGTGTTGATTATGCTTCTAGTACAACACGTGCCTGCGTGGTGCGAGCAGGTGAGGCTTGCGAGCGTGGCGGAGAACAGCTTCAACGCGGTGGAGCGCATCAGCGAGTTCTGCGACCTGCCCCAAGAGGCGCCCGAAGAAATCCGCGGCTCCAAGCCTGACGACTGGCCCGACAAGGGCCGGGTGAGCCCCCTCAATAATTCTTGCACCTACCCGGCTGCCTGGTTGTCTGCCATGGTTGCTTGTGGGGGCATTCCCAAGCCAGCTTGGAGGATCCTGCATGCATGTGAGGTTTGTTGCAGGCGGGTTCTGCTCAGCAACCCTTCTACTCCTGCAGCTTCAGCACGCACGCCTGTCTGTCCAGAAGCATGTGAGGCAATTAAGACACTGGACATTGTAATTGTACAGATCACATGTTCAAAAGTAGCATGTGGTGCAGGTGGAGTTCAACTGCGTGCAGATGCGCTACCGGGACGGCCTGCCGCTGGTTCTCAAGGGCCTGACCGTGGTACGTCTAGTGCTCCGTATTATGTGTGACTGCTCTGTTGAAATCTGGTCAAATACTGAGGAGGTTGACTATGGCTTCCAATGTCACTCTGTGGAGTGACCGCATCGGGGATGCACGGCTGCGCAGGAGATAGCGGCGGGGTCGCGGTGCGGAGTGGTGGGGCGGACGGGAGCGGGCAAGAGCTCGCTGATCAACTGCCTGTTCAGGCTGCAGGAGCTCAGCGGCGGCAGCATCGTCATCGACGGCGTCGACATTGCCAAGATGGGCCTCAAGCAGCTGCGCTCCTCCATGGCCATCATCCCCCAGGTGGGCTTTGCAGCACGTCTGCTTGTAACAAAAGTTTTCGGTGTCAATTTGCATACAAAATTTCCGTATTGTATGTGTGAATGTCATCCACACTGTCCCCTGCAATCTGGAACAAGAGCTTGTGATACTCAAGAAGTGCCTGACAATGTTGGCTGAATTGGAATTGCTCAATTGCTTGAATAAAGCTTGCTTTTTGGTCTGCTGTCATACATTTGGAATTGCAGTCGGACATCCTTGCATATATCCGCTGGCGGGGTCATAATATGATGTCCAGTGATACCACAAACCTCGTTTCCGCAGCGGCTGTCTGGCCGCATCACACCATGAAAGGGACCACATCTGCTCAGAGCGAGTTTTTGAGGCATTCAGAGGTGATATTGAGGAGCGGTTGTCCAACCAGGTGCCGGTGCTGTTTACGGGGACGCTGCGATTTAACCTGACGCCGTTCGGGGAGCACAGCGACGCGGAGTGCTGGGCGGCGCTGCGGCGCGCGCACTTATCAGAGATGGTGGAGGCAACGCCCCTGGGCTTGGACCTGGTGCTGTCTGAGGGCGGCGCCCCCCTATCGGCAGGCCAGAAGCAGCTCGTCGCCCTCGCCCGCGCCCTCCTGCGCCACTCCAAGGTGCGGCGCATGCATCTGTGCTCCAGCATCCACAGCAGGCCTGAGGACACTGTTGGAAATGTGCCTTTTTGTAAGCCCATAATTTAATGGGTTCTTACCGCCTGTTGTGGGCACTGGCAAGCCTCTAACCTACCCCCTGTCAGCAAGGACCCTTAATCAATGTCCGAGCATCCTCATTACACGTGTGAGCACCTGGGTAGGCAATTGACACGAATGTTTGAAATATGGCCACAACATGCCAGATTATTGCACCGCCCCAAGAGTCACTATGGGCTGAAGGCCACACTAGCCTGAATGTAACGTATTCCAAATGGGTACGGTCAGAACGTCTACGTCCTTATACTTCACAATTTGCTGCGAACGTTCTCCTAAGAATTTTACATGCATTTTTCCTCCCTGCACTTCAGATTTTCTGGGAAGTCTTTCTACAGGGGTTGTGTAATGTACTAACTATATATTTAGATATGTTGTTACCCCTACTTTCTGAGCATCTCAGATGCGCTGCCTATCTGATGCAGATCCTGGTGATGGATGAGGCGACGGCAAACGTGGACGTGGAGACGGACGCGCTGATCCAGAAGACGGTGCGCGAGGAGTTTGCGACCTGCACCCTCATCGCGATCGCGCATCGGCTGCACACCATCATCGACGCAGACCAGGTCGTCGTCATGGATCGGGGCACCGCCGCCGAGTCCGGCCGCCCCGCCGACCTGCTCGCCAACGAACGCGGAGTCTTCTCCGGTGCGCGCATGAACGGTCTTTTCACCTTGTGTGATGCTTTCTCATACAAGGGGGTCCTTTATGTAGAACACAAGGGCAACTGGCACAAATTCAGAAGTCAAGGTCTAGTCCCAGGAATGACCAGCATCAGAGGTCTGTATGATGGATGGTGCTAAATATCCTGCTCTGGACCGTCGATGCCAGAGAGGCACTGTCGTGGCATCAGCGCCAGAGAACAGAGTCCCAGGCGGAATAGTGGGGAAGGGCGCTCCTAAGACCACAATATCTCACAGAGTACAACTAATTGAAGGGAGCCTGGCTGGTGACATATTATGTGCACAATCTCCCTCTTGTTGCCCCATCTCCTGATTCGCTCAAGCTGCTTGATGTGGCAGCCATTCAGAAGGGCATGCAGACTGCGCTTGCGTGGAATATCATGATTGCAAGCTGCGGCTGAGCATTATCGGTTGGCGCGAAATGCTGAGGCTTCTGATCATCTGCATGACGAGAACGTTGCTGCGCGCAGGCATGGTGGCGGAGACGGGAGAGGCGACGGCGCGTTTCCTGCGCAGCGTAGCGGAGGGCGAGGTGGACCAGCGAGAGGCGCTCAACGAGCAGGCAGCGCTCGGGCTCCAACGCGTGCGCTCGGTCAAAGATGACCAGGGCGGCCGCCCCGGCAAGGACTCCTGCCGCATCGCCTCCCACGAGCTGGTGCGCACTAGAGGGCCGCTGCTTTGTATGTGTATTTGGGGCAATGCTAGCATTTCTCCAGCAGAGTGGACTCGTGGCGGACATTCTGCACATCTTTGCTGAGTTTCCTTCTGTCCTGGGTGGTTTGGTCTGCCGAGCATCAGTAGGGCCCTTTGACGTACAATGCACTGCGAGTGTGATCCTGCTCTAGTCCCAAGATGGAAGGGAATCAGAAAACACGTGCAGGGTGTTGGTGTCGGGTTTTGCTAGCTGACAAGTTCCGGCAACCTATGATCACATTCGTGCTTGCGGAATGTGCCTGGATGCACTAGGAGGTTCTGCATCCTGCGCGGCTGGTAAAATCTGATGATTGAGATGTGCTGCCTGGTGGTCGCTGCAGATTGAGAAGGCGCGCGGCGCGGAGAGTCTGCTGCAGGCGTGCCTGGGGGCGCTGAGCAATGAGGCCAGCTCAGCGGAGGTGAGGGAACGCCTGGGACTGCTGCCAGTGGAGGAGGAGGGCGGCAAGAAGAAGGACGCCAATGCAGTGCACAAGGCCCTGCTGCAGGTGACTCAGCACGCCTCACCCTGTGCTGCAACATGGTCTGGGCTTGTGGTCGCCTGTTCACGTTTGCCAAGGGATTCCAAGAAAAAAACAAGGCACCGCTCCTGAATGAGTTCAGACAAGCTTCAACCAACGCCTGCTTTGCCTTGGGCTGGTGACTTCCCTTCTTTATCAAAGAAGGACGGATTGAGGTGTCGGCATTTGCAGCAAATTTCAGCAAGAGGTACAGCAGGACAATAGGCGTGACATGTTCAGATCACGGACATGCTGATACAAAATGGTATGATCAGATGCGGTAGCAGAAGTGCCTGCCCTCCAGAAAAATGATTTAGTGCATGACAACGTGACTCGTCCTCCTGCAGGCGCTGCAGCTGGTGTCGGATGTGCATTCGCTAGCGGATCAGGTGCGGCTCAAGTGCGGCACCAGGACCCCCGAAGGCGGCATCTCCGGCACAATCACCCCCCGCTACTCGCTCAATTCCCCCTGTGAAGGCCAGGTGACCCCCACTGCGCATGCCGTGCTGCACCTCATCCAGCTACGTTCTGACATCGCTGCAAGCCTTCACTTCATTGGCATGCAGCAATCAAGCACATCTGGTTGAGCGCACAGTGACTGTCGATGCAATGAAGCATCACCATCATCATTAGCATACGCTTCCCCTGCCATGAAGGAATTGTGCAATTGAACAAGGTGGAATTTCCGGCTGCCAAACCCTACCCTTTGGGGCATGCATGCAAAATATCACTTACAGTATTTGGGATCGTGCAGGGGGGTGGAGGGTTTGATGCGCTGGCAGACTCCCCGGCGGGGCCATCCAGGGGCGTTCCTATCCGCGGCGCTTCAGCTCCTCCGAGCGGCGGCTACCAGCGGTCGCAGTCGCTGGACATTCCCCGCATGGAGCCGGGCAGCGCCACTGCGCGCAGGCTGAACCTGCTCAGGTGAGCTGGCCAAGGCAACATGTCATGACAAATATTTCGTGTCTTGGGTCATGAACAGGCTCAACAACTGCTACCAGGACAAGGACTTCTGCCGGAGGTGCGTGGATGCTTTAGTAATTACAAAAGACAAAATTGTGGCGATTTGGGTTGCTGAAATCCTACTCTACCATGTCTGTAGGAATCTGAGAGAAAAGGGCGAAGACAAGGCGGGTCGGAGTGAGTACAGCAGGCTTGCATCGGAGGACCCATCACTCGCAAATGATCCTAGCTTGCATTGAGCAGGGGATCAACTCAGCATAAGATCATTATTTGACAGCGCGCCAGTCCATGTGGACTAATCATGGGAATGGATGAAGAAGGCTTGTTGTGCGATGTGAGGAGAAAGACCCTAGAATAGTTCTCTGGCCTTTGGAGTATCGCTCATTGCCTCTTGAGGTTTCTTTGATCGCTTGATTGACAACAGTGAGGACTTAGTACTGTGAAACTATAGCTATTTGGCCTTGGCTGGCGGGGAGCGGTGTGACTGTTGAGCAAAGTGCCCACTGTTGATTCAGTCTAGATTGGATCAGACGTCATCCCATCATTGACGTGCCCATCAACGGATAGGTCACATGGCAGCCTTCAAAGCTTTACCATGGCCAGCTTGCTTGCAGGCGCACCTTGCTCTTAACAGGAAGAGCATGCAGTAATTATAGTGATGATGGCTACTTTACTGCAACGTAGATGTATCATGGCCGACAAATTTTCTTGCATGCTGTCACATACAGGATGATGCCACCGGTGCTTCTGCCAATATCACATGTACATCCTGTCTCAATCTTGGCAAGATGTCCACTACAATGCATGATACTCAAGTGTCTGTACGTACAGACTCACTGGCAGTATACTGCATGCAGAGTCCAGACGTCTGGACTCTGGACTCTGCGGATGCAGTCGACTGCATCCGCACTGCACGCAGAGTCTGCATGCAGTGCAGGCGTCCCGGGGCCTCTTCAGGCAAAATTGCCCGAGCATGTATCCCTGGGATATAGCCTGACATGTCCCTGCTATGCATGCTGTGATAGGATGCCTCTGTGGTCTATGCATCACACATCTGACCCTACCAAGTGTCAGGCAGGACAATTTTATAAGTATGGCATTGTCAATGAGCAAGAAGCCAAGAGAGGTAGACTTGACCAATTGGAGGTGTACATCATTTGGAACGGCAGCTCCGTGTCAAATGAGGAGGAGCAGTGTCATTGCTGTCCAGCACAAGTATGATTGCTGAGAATGTTACGCCAAAGACTACGTACAACAGTTCCCATGTGACAATATGCTGGAGTGCATGTGAGAGCGAATTGTGTGCAAAACACAGTGATGTCACACATGCTCATGAGCACTTGTGTTTCAGCTGACCCACAATTTGTTAGTGCTGGCATCTTTCCAAGAGCAGAGTCAGGTACTGAAATGCATGTCATTGTTCCCCTACAACAACAATTTGAGTGACTCGCAAGGGAATGTGCTGTCTATTACAAGCTTTCCGGTTTTTGTCCAGAAGTAACTCACTTCAACTGAGTCAATTGAATTTACAGTACAGATAATGAATGAATCGCTCTGTGACAAGGAGGCAGGGCCCTGCCTCCTTGTCACAACAACATAGCATAGGGGCTGCATTTAAAGGTGGTGGAGATAGGATAAAACGGTCACAACCAGACCTCAGCAGAAGTTGTCAGCCCTGTGGTGTGCTGCAAGCGCTTGGCCTTAAGGCCATACTCTAATCGCATTCATGTCATCACAACTCTCATTTGTGCTATACCAGCAATTGTTTGTATTTCTCGTGCTGCTCGCTTGCATCTCTCTGGCAGTGCTTTTACAAAAATCTGGAAAGAGGAGCAAATTGAGCATTTAGAAAACATCCGGTTCCCCCACATACTCACATTGCATTGCGCATCTTGTTGGTCAGCCGGGAAAAGCCGCTGGTGAAGCCTGACAGGCTGGTGGGGCTGCCGTCGGACTTGGGCAGCGACAGCTCTTTCTTCAGGAACTTGGAGGCCGCTCGGTCAGCACGGTGCGCCAGCACGCTCACAATCATGCCGGCATCGTACGCTGGCCCGTTCAGCGCACTCGCCCGCCGCGCATGCCCATTCTCCTTCTCCTGTGCCCTCGCCTGTTCACCATTCTCCCTATGCTTACACCACTCTCCCTCTGTCTAGACACTGACAATCTGCCATAAGCATAGCCCATAACAGGTGCGTGCTATCACAGATGAAGTGTAGCACAGTCTTTGTTCTTTCACAGGCTGTTTTGTCATTCCAGCACTCAGGTGGGACTGAAGGCAAAAATTTCCAACCGAAGACAGGGCCGCATCCATGCAGTTGCACTGTCTCCTTCTGGAGGCCTGGCCTGCAAGCCCGCCAAAGCTTACAGGATGCTGTGAACAAGTTGCCATCTTGAGCATCCTCTAGAGCCTGTGGCACACCTGCTTGTAGTTGGTGATGAGGATGCCAGTGTCGAGCTGCATCACGACCAGCGCTGCAGTGAGCGGCGCGCAGAGCTCATCGATGCGCTGCCGGGACAGCCCCTCGCCGTCCGCATCAAAGAGCCCCTTCAGCAGCTGCAGATCGTCCTCCAGCATGTCCACATCATCTGTTATAAACCACCTGCCGGCACATGCTACACGCATCCTCACACAATCCCTTTCCCGTTTGTATTAACGACAAGGTCCCCAAACTGCAAGACTATTTTAAAGAGAGGAAGCCTGTCACCGATGCAGGAACGTACGGTCTGGCTAGATGCTGGCACTAAACCGGTTGCCATGCAGCTTGATGAGTCAACCGGCTCATTCTAGCATGGGAACCAGGAATGAGGAATTGCACCTGCAGGGACCACCATGCAGCAGGACTCTCAACAGCGCTTCCGTAACCGCCCCCAACAGCGCTGCGCTGATGCCTGCAGCCACGCAAAGCAGCACGCTTACACTCTCTTCCTGCTCACTTAGACAAGCGCTGCTATGACAGGGCAGCAGGCGCTGTTACTTGGCCAAAATTTTCAGCCCCAGTCACGCCTGGGTGAGACATGCCTACTTTCCAAGAATGGTGTCTCAAGCGAAGCGATCCAAACACTACATTTCGAAGGACCCAATGCATGCGCATGCCCTGCTGCAGGCAGACGGGTGCCCCGACAAACGTACACAGAAGAGGAGGGGCCGGAGCGCACCTTCGTGCAGCTCCTTGGGGGTGGCCTCGCACAGCGCGCCCAGGGCCTCGTCGATCTGCTCCAGCACTGGGCCTAATCTGGCTTGCTGCACGCTGTGCCGGTACACCTCCTCCACCAGCGCCTGCCGAAGGTCCACGTACACCACCTGCATCCACACGGCAGGGCACGATCCCATCATCCGTGAAAGAAATTACATGATTGAAGTCTGACGTTCTGATATAGAACGGGTTGAGCTTACGTCTCCAGCGCACCTAGGCTGATGCTAGCAACCGGGCCGGAAACGCATCATTCATTCGTAAACATCTGGATCGCTCCGCATGCATTGGTGGGCGAAGTCGCGTTCTACATGAAGCATTTCCTCGGCAGGTAGCTGCAGAGAGCAATAATCTTGCTCTGTAGAGCACTGGTTTCGGCAATAGTGCTGAAGTTTGCAGTGCTGTGAAGCACTGTGCGTACCTTGGCGGCGATGTAGGCATTGAGACGTTTGGCAGCCATGTGGATGCTCTGCTGGGCCCCGCCAAACAGCCCCTCCAGCCAGGGAGCCTGCCCCGCCGTGCTGCTGGTCTCATCATACCTGCCAACACATGCACAGACAGTGAGCCCAAAACCACAGCACCACTCACCTTACAACCCATGATACCAGGGTGGAAAGTGAACCCTTTCAACATTTGAACCCCATTGCTAAATAACTGTCACTGTGCTCCATATGGTTTATGTAAGTGGGGCATATCGATGTGCAAAAATAGATCACCGTGAGAGGACGGAGGCGGACAGCGCCGGGAGCCTGATCAAGAGGTGGTCCAGGGAGCTGAGGCGGCACGTCAGCGCCGTTGTGGTGAGCTCGGTCGAGTCCGGCTGCTGCTGCGCCCTGGCCGACCCCGGGGCGCGGTGTTCCCTGCCGTTGTGCTTCCCACTGCACCATCATGGCATTCAATGTCAATGTGGATCTGCAGCGACGAGCGCAGAGTGACAGCACGGTATCGATGACACTTCGATGAGGCAGTATCTCCTGGTCTGCTTGGCATCAGGATAAGCTCAGATCAGCTCGAGAGATGCTCACATCTGCTCTGCAAACGATGCATGCCTGCCTCATAGACATATGGGCAAATGGCTGCCAGCACTGTGACACAGTAATGTACATTGCTATGCAGCTGCAGAACACGCAGGGGCAGCAACATAGACATTAGTGAGCAGGCGGTTGAGCAGCCAGATCGTTGCCGCGACACAGATCATCTGAGCAGGCTGCCGTTTCTCATGGTCCAGTTGTTTGCCACGTCGACAGTGAAGACTTGTGAATTACTTCAACGTGTCATGGCCACATGAGGTGCCATGCTGATCATAGCGAACCTGCCTGGGCAGTTAGTCATTGGCCAAAAGGGGAAACTTTACGTACAGGCAACCACTTGCTGCACAAGGAGGTGCGCACTTGTCGAGGGGGAGGGTGGCGGGCCGTGTGGAGCCGTTGCTGTTGGCGGACTGCAGCTTGAGTGCCACATCACGCTTGTACCGCGTCAGCGGCGGCAGCGGCGGCTTTAGCGCCTCGGAGCTGCCTACCCTCGCCATTAACCCATCCACATACCTGCTGCATGCGAAAGACTTGGGGCGAAATCATCGAGTATTATGCGCCCAGGCTCTGAGCACGGTTCTCTAAAATGGACTGGGAGTTAAGGAATGGTCAGACTTTGGGCCCTTTGAAATGATGTCCAGCACAGACTGTCTTATATGCTAACTATCCTATTGTCAAAAGATCAAGAATTGCAGAATCTAGTATGTGACCTAAAGCCTTTGCAACATGTGCTAACATAAACAGCGTGGCCATGTGTCCGATTTAAAATGTTGATGACTGCCTACAATATCCACAACGTCATAACAGAGTCATGTCAGCACAGCGCACGCTCGTTCCATGCATGAGCATGCGCTGCACGGATACCACTGTGTTGCGAGAACTTAGCAGGAATAGGAAGGCTGTCAATACGAGCAGGAAGTATTTCCTGCCTTCGGCCCCTGTCTGCTCCTCTATCAAACTCGTCACAGATTGAGTACACTCATTCGAGACAATAGGAACTATCTTGAGGTGGTTCGACGGTGTCATGGTAAGTAGGCGCGCACCGCTGCAGGATTGAGTCAATGCCTTCAACGAGGGATCGCGCAACGTCGAGGGGCACGGGCACGCGCATGGCAAACAGCGCATCAACCGAATCCTCTGCCATCTTCAACATCTCCACACATGACCTGGCAAGACAAACGCACTTCAATCTTGTTGGTCATACTTGCCTAATTTAGCCCCAGAAACCAAGCCCAAAACCTCTCCAGCATCTCCATGCACAACCTGCCGCGGCCATGCACGCACCCTCAGATCAGTCATCCTTGCCTACTTCAGCCCCAGAAGTATCTGTCACGCACTTCTGCCCGGGTAGCTCGATCAATAACATTTGACACAGCTCATTCGACAGCCCATGGGACATTGTTGGCAAGTCTTCCAGGCATTATCTGCGCCTAATGCCTGATCTTTTCTGCCACAGGTGAGTTCCCGAGTGGTGCATGCATTCCGGAATGATTGGCACTCCATGCAACGGCAGATATCTTGCAAATGCGTTTTGCACGGCATGCAATGCCTGAATGCCCATACTCACAGCTGCCGTGAAACAAGAGAGCGGGGTGGGTCAGCGGGGTGAGTAAGCGCGCTGACCTGGAGCAGCCGCGTGGCTGGGTGACGGGGCGCCACTCCTCGGCGGCCATCAGGCGTTGCGTCCAGGACTGCAGCAGGCCCAGCTGCCCAGCCGCCCAGCTGTACAGCACCGGCTGCAGATGCTGGGCGACCCCCCAGGGCTCCAGGGGCTGTAAAGGGTCCACGTGCAATGCCAGCTGCTCCTCCAGATCCAGCACTGTCCGGATCAGGTCCAGGCTGCGCTCGTCCAGCTTCATGCCTGGTATGCATACATTGATGCCCATGTTATTACAATTTGTAGACGGTGTTATGCCCCGACTGGCAAGGGGCGGTATGATTTACAAGCACTGTGCCCACCGTGCCCAGCCCTTTTTGAGTGGGTCTTGCTTGGATCTGGCGAGTCCAACAAGGGGTAGGATTTTGGCAGCCTTTGACTGCAGCTTGTCTGCAGGACGCACCTTGCCCCTTGGCAGGAAATCGTGCAAATGTAATAATAAATATAGCCCATGTAGTGCAAGGAATGTTTGAGTTATATTAAGTCAGCACTGTGCAGCTGAGAAGATGATGGATACCCAAACACAGCTGCAAGACAATGCTCCAGGGCCATGCAACACACAAAATGCTGCACTTTACAGACAACGAGCTTGTTCGGGTCAGCACTGTGAAGCTGATGGATACAAACATAGCTACAACACAATGGTTCAGGGCCATGGGCCTTTCAGGCTGCACACATCCCCACACGCTCGCCTCACTGCGCACAAGTCATGAGTACGTGTCTGTGGGAAAGCAACAGCATCAATGAGGTGAGGTCGGCAAGAAATTTCCAAAATGCAATGGGAGGGAAGTGAGCCTCTGACCAACATGGCCGCCCGGGTGCCACCTGTAAGCATGCCTGCGTTATGCATCATACAGGATCTCCTGAGCGCCCAACTTATAATAGCTGGAGCATTGTCTTCCAATTCAGCTCGAAGACGTGGCCTTGCTATAGGCTTCATCTGTCCTCAACCCTTCCAAATGGGCGAAATGACACAATCAGATCGCGGAATCTGTCCATATTTCACCAATCTTGCTCATTTGTTACATTCAGGATAAGCTTAGCGGCACCTGATGCGAGCCAGGCGCGCAGCTGCGGGGCGAGGAGCATGTGCAGGTGCCATGCCGCCAGGCTCTGCGCGTCGATGACATCTGCGGAAAGAACAGGAGCATACGTCGACAGCACCTGCCAAGCCAAGACACCTTCTATCACCCCATATGAAGAGCAAACATGGCAAGGCAAGGTCTGTGCATTTGTCTTGCTGGAAGCACTCCGTGTTGCAGTTCTGTCTGAGAATTTCCCACATACTCTCAAGCGAGCTCTGAGCGACCATCTGCTGCAAGGTAAGGCTGTGGCATCCTTATGGATCTCATCCATGATGATGGGGATTCAAAACATTGGCGAAGGAGCGGCTCACATCTTCAAAGAGGCCGTTGACGCCACGCGCGGCTGCCGTCAGCTTCTCCTCGGTCGAGGCGGCAGCCGGCGCGCAGCTGCTCGCCATTCGCTGACAGGCCGCCAGCATGGACGCCCCAATGCAACCCTCCAGCACCTGCCACAACACAAAACACGATTTCCACTGCAGGCCGGACATATGAAATTACTCCGAGGCAACATCTAAAGCAGTGTGACCCGGCGTGCCAGCGGCTTCTATGCATCAAACAAGAACATAGTTGATTTGCACAAATCTGACTGGTTGCCATACTTCAGGTTAGAGTACTGTTCAGAGCCACGCAAAGCCTGCAGCCCTGGGCAAAGAAGATGCTGTGGCCTGACGGCTGCGGGGAAAGGGGCGCACCCGGGCGATGCCCTCGCCGGGCGCGCGGCAGTGCATGGCTACGCGCATGACATCGATAAGGCCGCGCATACGGCTAGTGCCCTCGGGGAAGGCGGCCGTGAAGTCGCTGAGCTGGCGGATGACGTGGCGCTCCACTGCATCGATGACCGCGCGCTCGATCGGCTGCTCGTCTGGCGCCGCGTTCCCTCCCTCCGCAGCCGTTGAGCTGGCGCTGGCCGCCAGCCTCGGCAGCAGCTGCTTTGTGCGCTCCAGCTGCACCGCGTCACCTACAACATGGTCACAGGGGAGATCTCAGCATTGGACATTCCCTAACCGGTGAATTCCGTGCTACTACTTACCAATCTGATATCTGTCGCTCTCCTGCTTATGGCCTTTTCAGATGCAGACCACAATACAGTAAGATAAAAACATCCCCATGCACTGATCATCTGATGGCTGATCTCTCCCAATGAAAGCACAAGTTTCATCCAGACGCCATTGTGCTATAATGGACTGCCTGCGCTACCGTTAGCAGCAGGAGAGCTTCTCTCAAGAGCCATGACAAGGAGACTAGTCCGACTCAAAGAAGCACAGTACATGGCATTCTGCTGCGCGCTCACCGGTGCGGCAGTACTCCCGGAAGTTGAGGAAGGGGGTGAGCGACTCATGCACGGCGTGGCTGATGCCCAGGGGCGGCCACAGGCGCGACGCCAGCGTTCCCTCCAGCTCTGCAGCCTCCTCACTCGGCCCCTCGCTGTAGCCGCGCTGCACCACCGTTAGTAACATCTCCGCCAGCCGCACGCGCACCCCCCACGGGTGCTTCCAGCTCAGCCTGGGGGCACGAACATTCGCAAGCACTCAGTTACACCCTGAAGGAGGGTGCAGAGGGTGTAGGAAAAGGGCATACTGGGCATTGGAAGCATCTGCAGGTGCTGTGAGTGCAGGCTGTGGGACCGCACATACTTAATTACACCTCGAGCCGGCGCGTAATGGGGAGAATGCGTCCACCATTGAGAACACTTGCAGAACCTGTGAGGGCAGCGACAGGGTACTGTATGGCAACAGCATGCGATTTTGACTGAGGCTATCTCCGATGCTGAGGGGCCATGTATGTGACCTTGCTTGCTGCCTTCCTGCCTAGAAGGGTCGTACCTCTCCTGGTATTACATGGGACATTGCGCATGAGTGCCCTCCTTCTCAAGAGGCTCAGGGCCTGATTTGCCTTGTGCATGTCTGAGGTTTATGGAGGCTATCTGCAGAAGTTAGGGGGAATGCTGTGCCCACCTGGAGTGTGCAATGAGCTGCTTTGTGGCTGCCAGGAACTCCACCCCAGCCTCCTCATACTCCTGCTCATCGTACTCCTCTGCTGTTGGCACCAGCATTCGCCGCAGAGCCCCCTTGTAGTGCGCATGATCGTAGCTCCAATCACCCGTCCCCAACTGTGCAGATCAGAACAACTGAATTCCTGGCGCGCAGCTCATAGCGCAGCCCATGAGGGATCTCCATTCGCAATCTGGCATTCTCCATTTTCTGATATTGACCTGCTCATATGTGCAGTAATAAGGGTTGAAAGAATGCTGCTTACCTCACGCTGCCTGTACTTTTCAGCTGACCATGTAGCAATGCTGCTGAGCATGGTGGCAGTGGTCTGCTGCCACCGGGCAAAGCTCCGGAAGCTGCCAAAATTTTCTGGGCGCACGGCATGCAGCAGCCTGACTTGAAGCTGCAGGCTCGCCACAGAAGACAAGCGCCCGCCCTCAATGGTCGCCAGGAGTGCATTGTCTATGTGCGCTGCCCTCGCCTCGCTTAGCTGTGAGCACTCGCACAGATCAACACATTGCAGTAGCTTGACGCGCTGAGGAGGGAAAGAGACAGCTGTATCTAGACTGTGCCTACCTCCAGCTGTTGCCTCACAAAAATTCGGAGTGAGGAAGTGGCATGAGGGCCGCAGTAGGCAGAGAAGAGTGTGTATGCCAGCTCCTGGAGCTGATCCTCCGTCAGATCTGCAGGATCTCACTTTCCCCTTACGACAAGACGAGTCACAGAGGATTGAATAGCTGGCAGTAGAAGATTAATGCAGTGCTTCCTTTACAGGAGAGCGTGGACGATCAAGACATGCAGCGGACTCGGGCATCACCAGGAGCCGAGATAGGCAGGTCAGGAGGCGAGTCTAGAATTTCAAAGTCTCCATTATCATCCATAATGCCCAGTCAACGATGCGAGTACACTCTCTTGATGGGGCAGAACCTCCAGTTTTCACGATAAATACTGCAGGACCTCAAGATAGCCACGCATGATTGGGACACAGCTCATGTGCACTTATTTTGCATTGCAAAGTCACGTACATCAATGCTGAAACGACTTGTGCAGATAGTCGAGTAAAAGCATAAGTTAAGATGGCTCTCTGAAAACGCTGCTTCTTGTCAGGCTGGTGGCACGATAACGTCCCATACATCTAGATCTATTGTGTCCTGATCCTCTGCGTTGCACTGATCATAGCCCTATGCGGAATTTACATTTCCTTTCCTCTCGCTATGTACATTCACCCCATGGGCAGTTTCCACCGCCGAGGAACCTGCAGGTGCAGCTGCGCTCTATCCAGCTCCGGTCACGATTGCTTTGAGTCTGTTGGAATCCAAACGCACAACGAAGAAATGCACGCAAGGTCTGCTTCGACCTGATCGATCCTTGTCGGTATCTTCTCGGCAGTTGGTTTTGGCCTCCGTGACTGGAGCGCTTGTTTGAGACGAAGGGCACAGTCCAAGACTCGAACAATCTGTATCATTATATGGATCGGCCTTAAATGACTATAAATGACAGGATTTGACACATGGATTCATCTTGCACTGTCAAGCTGACACAGTGTGCTCACAACTGCTGTGAAAGCCCCTTCCCAGCGCACATGAAGCAACCGATTGTCTCCCCACATACACAGGCTCAAATCAATACCCCAAAATTCCCAATTTTCATAGTTCAGAGAAAACCAAGCCCCAAATGGGCCGCTCTTTTCAAGAGCCCAAGAAAAGTCTGACACGCAGCTAGAGCTGCGGCTGTAAAACACAATTCAAGATCAATCAATACATGAAGTCCAATCACCTGGGCATATCTTCCGCCAGTTGACAGGCTGCCTTGCATCAGGGGTACCATAGTAAGTCTGGCAAATTTATTGGGCAACGAACCAACTGGATCAATAGGGGCCGTGGAGGATAGGAAATAAGGCCAAAGGAATCTTGGATCAGGATTTGGCCACAATGGCAGGATAATCCAGGGAGACAAGGAAATATGCTCGACAGTGCAACCACAAAGGCGCTGCCAATCACACTCTGTGTGCCATTGAGACCTGGAGATTTGATCAAATTAATCTCGTCAGGGGACTGCCCATCATCTGGATGTAAAGGTTCCGCAACCAGCTGCATGTCAGCTGGCCATGGAGCTCACTAATTCGGCAAAGGTATCTTGTATATCAATCAATGCTGTGGGAGCGGGCCAAGGGATCGAGTACAATACACATGCCCCTGCACATGCATGGAATTTCCAGTGGGATTTCAGGCATGTGCGACGAATACCACAATGCATCCATGCCAATCATGAATTCCCTCGTGCACGCTTTTCAACGACATGAGGGAATGGGATGGTTCCAGGGAATAATCTCCGGGACTAGTCAAATAAGATTACCGGGATTAGGCATGCACGCCACCAGAGGGCTGTGGAAATAAATTACTGCATACATGGCATCTATACAAGGTCAAGTAAAAAAGGGCCATCAACCCAAGCTCGTCTGCTACCAATACACAGGGACAGGCAGGACAGGACAGGGACAGGCCGCAAAATACTTCCTGGCTTCAAAGTTTCTCAAATAGGTGGCCACTCGGCAACCAAAACAGTGGGCATCTGAGGCTGTGCCTCTTCATTTTCTTCCAGCCCAGCCCGACTGGAAGGGCGGTTCCAAAACGTAGCAGACGGGCGAGGCAAACAATACGCAGGAGCCCGCGCGTCTCTGCGGTGCCCTGGCACCTGAACATTGCCTGCAACCAGATATGGCTAGTGCGACATGCAATGATGAAACGCATGCAAGGGATCCAAATGATCCAATAGGCTAAGGAAATAGCAGCATGTGCGCGAGCAGTGGCAATAGATGGAATGGAATAATTAGCCTCCCAAGAAGTACCAGACTCTGCGAAATTTTATTGCATGCCTCCATCTCTGCAAGGCAAAACAAGCTCTCCAATGACAGCCTCGGCACAGATACCAAATCCCGCCTTCCGGGAAACTTCAAGACCATGAACGCACTTCGGCTGAAGCAACAAAGCAACCGCGTGCCCTGTGTCGCCTGTTGTAATGACCGCTCAACTCAAAAGGAGTACTGTCTCGCCATGACCGAGACCTGGCGCACAACAAAAGAAAAAGCCATCTGCACAAAAGCCTTATACAAAGCCGGAAAAGAGCGGTGTCGCATCATTGCAGAGTGCTGGCTCTCAGCAGAGACAGGGGACCAATCACTGCATGCAAGCAAGGGACAGTGATTGTCGGCCCTTGGAACCCACTGATACCAACCCACAACATTAGGGCACCGCCCTCAATGCCTCACTTGCCTCAGGTGCGATAATCCTCCATCTGATGGCAGGCATCTCTGCTCACAAAGCAGGCGAGGCTTAAATACCCGCATCAGCGCCGGAAAAAAAATGTGCCCGACCTCATCTGCCGAGGCTTCTGTCAGCGCAACAGTCCAGATCTGATCCGCCAATTTTCAGCACTGATCTTCAAGTAGTGTAGGTTCCGTACAGAAAACCTCCCTGTTCCAAGGGCGCATTATGCGCTTCCAACAGACTGGTACAAGGGAGGAGGCTTGGTGCAGGAGTGCAGCTCAGGCCTTGGGCTCAGTTGCTGGCGCAGCTTCCTCCTGCCTGGCAGCTTCCTCCTGCTCGGCAGCTTCCAGAGCCTTGGCAGCTTCCAGGGCATCCGTAGCTGGATTTTTCTCGACAGGCGCCGATGGATCCGAGCTCACTGGCAGCTCATCGGTGTGGACCTCCTACAGTAATCACAAGTATTTCTTTTAATGATAAAATTGCTTCTCTGACCTCATCCGCACTGCAGAGACTCCTTAGCGCGGTGAGATCCCCCGCGTTCTGGTTAATGGCAAACGAATGGCAAACAAATGGCAGTGCCAGCAAGTGTTCATGGCCTGCATGACGCTCACATTGTGCAGCACCGCTCGTAATATCTCTTTCCCTCCTCAGACAAAATGGATAGAAAGCACACAGCCACCCACAAACTATATTACTCCATGACAGGCGCGGACACGAGGGCGTGCAATGCCCATGAGCAAAATGAGACATGAATCAAGGCAGTGCACCCACCGTGACATTGGAGGCTGTGCCGCCGTTCACGAAGGGGGAGGCGTCCTGCTCTCTGATGAGAGGTAGGGTCCCTGAGCTGGGCATGGAGTCGGAGTAGCCAGCGGTGTTGCCCTGCCACAACATACCACGCGTCAGCAGCCTGCTGCGATATTTGGTGAGATTCTGAGTCGGACCAGAATCCTAGCATGATCACCAGATCAATCAGTCACGATTGAGGCAGCTCAAGAGCGTATAAGCGCTTTGGTCACTACATCAAAAGATGTCTAAAGCTAAAATGTGAGCCATCTGCACAGATACCTCAAAATAAATCCAGTGTGATCTTGTCCCCTTGGCAGCACGGCCAAAACAACGGCTCTCACCCCGAGCAACACCATTGATGATTGGTTCAGAGCCATCGTCAATACCTTACCAAGGGCGTATGCTCCTAACAGGACCGTCAAAAGCATAGGTCCCATTGCACAAGTCTGGCAATGCTGAGCACCATTTTTTTTGAAGGGGGCACTGCGCAAATAGAGGCATGAGTGCGCACTTGGTAGAAGTTGAAGCCAGAGGCTGACTTGGAGGAGTTGGTGCTGTGACCCAGGGTGGAGGATGAGTCATCCGAGTGCGCCGCACGATCCAGCGGCGACACAAATGACTGCGCCGAGGCCGCACGCTTTGGACGGCTGTTCGGCTGAGGCGGCAGCGCCTGATCAGGCACAGATACCACAGCAAACTCAGCTGCCAGTGTCAGTAAACATCCACACCGCTTCACCAGGGATAGCTTTGAAATCTACTGCTGAAGCATGAGGAAAGCGTGGCAGAGGTAATGACACTCTCTGTGGCGTTGTGAGCATGCTAGCACAATCCTGCGACTACTGCATGAGAATCAACTAAGGCATGAGCAGAGCATGCCAGAAGTAGGCAGACTCTTCCAAGCTGGGTGAGCATGGCAACTGTACGCGGGTACAGTATAGCCAGTGCGGTAAGCTACCTCTAGGCATAGAGCAGAAAGACAAGCGTGCAGATGGGCAACGCTTGGACGCTTGCCATGGTTGCCCACAGTGGAACAAAGAGAAGGTAAGTGTGGCTGACCTGCAGGACGGCCACAAGCTCCTTGGCGCTCGGGCGCTCCTCCACGTTGGTGCGCATGCAGATGTCCAGCAGATCCGCCACTTCCTGTGTGCACTCCTCGCCCACGCTGCACACCAGCGCATGCCAGCTCAGCTCCATGTAATCCACGTGCAAGGGCATTGCATGAACACACTACCACATGAACATTGCACTCAACCCCTCTCCAGAATGCAGTCTTTGATGCCCCAGAGCTCCACTAAAATCAATTGCACCCCTGAGCTGCCTGATGAGGACTGCTGATGACAGAAAGCCATTTGACCTTTAGAAATGAATCACATATCCGCTGCCAGGCACACAGGTGAAGGACAGGGGAGTAACAGTTGTCAACTGAAGAGTGAAAGGTGGACGGATTCTCACTGCAGCTCGCGCAGCTTGCCGCGGCGGGGGATTTCGCCGGTGACGAGCTCCCACAGGAGCACGCCAAAGGAGAAGATGTCGGCATGCTCGTTGCACTTGCCTCCGGTCAGCAGCTCGGGGGCCGCATACGCAAATGTGCCCATGCCGTTGAGGTTGCTGATGTGCGTGTTCTGCACCATCTGCGCCAGACCCACGTCCGCGATCTTGGCCTTGCCCTCCCTGTGCATTTACATGTTCTAAGTCAGTGTCCCCTCCTTCTGCACCGGAGAAAGTTTTGTCCCCTCTTACCACCCCGCGGAAGACAGCTCAGAACCAAAGTCTATGTAAGGCATGTTGTGTTTGTTGAACGGAGCCAGAGCTGGTCTCACACCGAAAAGTAGAACGCACTCTGGCTGTAAAAAGTAGATCGCCACAAGCATGCAAGCTCACAGCACATCCTCGCAAGGAAGAACTTTTGATTGTGATTGTCAAGTAAGTTGCACAGGAGGTGGTCAAGAGGGTGTTCCTAGGTGCGCGCATACCTTGTGAGGAGCACGTTGCCGGACTTGATATCCAGGTGGGCAATGCGGTTGTTGTGCAGGTAGGACAGGCCACGCGCGACGTCCAACCCAATGTCCAGACCGCTGCACAACAAATTAACACAACTCTAAATCACACCTCACATTTCGATCACATTATCTTCCCTGCAGAGCCGTGCTCCACACATCCCCCCCACAAACTTAAAGAAAACAGACAATAATTGTTATTACATGCTTTGAGGCAAGAGGCAAGGTGCGTCTGCACACAAGCTGCAATTTAAGGCTGCCACAAATCTAAACAACAAATAGCCCGGCGAAAGGAACGCTGTTGACGCTGCAGACAAGATAGGGCACATATCGACTCACCCCTCGGCCCAGACGAGCTGGCCTGAGCGGATGAGGTCAGAAACACTGCCGCCCTCCATCAGCTCGCACACCAGCATGGTGCTGCCAGGCGCCACGCATGCTCCCTACACATGCACACATGCACGTTCAAAACCACCTTCAAAGCTAAACAGAGCAAGCATTGATTCGACAGGCATCATGTCATGGACCAGGCGAGCATCTGACGTGTTATCTTGGGACAAGGAACATAAGCATGCAGCTCCAAGCATGTCAAAACCGCCCATCTGGCGGCTCGGTCAGCAGCAAATGCACCTCTTCACACTCAAGCCGATGGCCAATCGGTACCGGAAAACACGACATACAAAGGAGGCAAGAAAAGGCTGCAAGGAAGTAAGAGCGCACCAGGAACTGGACAACATTGGTGGAGCGGCACTCCTTGAGGATGGCGATTTCGCGCAGGAAACGGATGTCGTTGCGCGCGTCGTGCTGCTTCAGCTGCTTCACTGCCACTTGCTGATAATCGTTCCATTGCGCCTTGTAGACCTGTTGTACAATCCAAGAGGAATATTAAGCGCGCTTGCCACACCCTGCTGATGTGCCTTACCGACGATGGTGAGCTTGATCTCCCACAATGCGTTTCTCAGCGCTCTCCATTGCTATCAAATATAATGCATTCTGATACCTGTGGACGTAGCATCAGGCATGATGTCGGTGCCTGGTGCAACGACACACAGGCACCAGTATACAGTGCATCCGACTACTCATCATAACTTCTGGGGTCAAGTTCAGCAGCCACTGTAAGCTACGGGGCGCTGTCCATTGCATGGGCAGCGCCGTGTTTGCCCCTAATGAAACCAGGTTGACTGGTGCACGAGCAACACTAGAATGATTCCCCCACCTTGCCGAAGCCGCCGGAGCCGATCTCCCAGTCGCTGCCGTCTGGGTGCTTGCAGATGACGATCTCACTCGGCTTGATCTCCCACGAGGATGAGGGCACCACCTCTGGCAGACTCGACGCCGCGCTGAGCTGCCTATTGCATCACCGCGAACAGCTTCACTCAGTGGCATGTCAACCCAGCGCTTCAGCAGTAAAAAATGCCAAAAGCAAGGGCAGTGCCAGAAGTCTTGATCCCTTCACAGCAGCTCCCGCGCATGGCACTTCAACAACAATATAGATCATGTGAACAAGGGCAGTGCCAATTCACATCAGCTCCCTCTGCAATGTGACCACAGGATCCACTACGAGCAAAGTACTGCCAAACATTTTGGGAGGCCGACGTCACAGAGGGGTACTTGTGCTCCCCAATATGCAAAAGTAGAAGAAGCAGCTCTGATGTTCCTCGGGAACACAGCATGGCCGCCCAGACAGGTTCCTGGCGAGACTTCACAGCCACCGCTTCTCAGATAGCACCTAGTTTGCTGGGCGCCTGGCAGCATTGCAAACACCACCAACCTTCCAACTTGGGGCCCCCAACAACAAAGGCAGGCGGCATCCTCATTGACCTTCATGCACGACCGCTCACCTGGAGGCCTTGCGTCCGGAGATGAGGCCGACGGTCTCTGAGGAGCCGTTGGTGCCATTGGTGCCGTTGGAGTGTGCCGTGCTGCCGTTGGCAGGAGGCATGCCGGCCACAATCTTGCCGCCGCTGCCGTGCTCGTCATCCTTGGACCTGCACCAAGAGCCACCACTGCTAATTTGACCTCCAGAGCACAGCACGCACAGATAGAAACGAAGAGCAGAAAAACGGCGAGGCACCTGTTTTTGGGGGACAGCAGTCAGCTAGAGTAGACCCAGTCAAGTCCTGAGCTAGAAAGATATAGGAAGTGCCAGGAGCACAGCGCTCTGCGACAGATCGGTGCTGAAGTGATGCAGGGAGATGGCGTGGCAGAGGGCAAGCAGGAAAGCCTGTGCAGGGTGCTCACCCGTCGCCGTACTGCTTGTCCATGTAGGCCTGCAGCACATCCTGGCCCCAGGGCCTCTCCAGCAGGGCCTCTGCCTTCTTGTCCTCTTCCTTCTGTTCAGAGCATGCATTCATGACTCAGAGGCTGTGAATGAGAACACGAGAGGCTGACATGCGAGCTACAGATTAGTCTGAACATGCGCAACACCACATGTGAGCCCAATACCGATAGATGCCAAGATCACCAGCTGGTGTGCACGGACCACAATTGAGCTCCAAACAGCCATGCACATCCATTCACGCACACGGGTCGGGCAAAAAGGTAGGAGTGCTTTTCGAAAAGCTGAGGCAGCGGTGCAAACCTTCTTTGTACGGCGCCTTTGCAGCAGGATATACAGACCCCAGCAGAGAGGGATGTGCAGCAGAACAAACGCTACTGCACATGGAATGCCTGCACCACAGACAGAGTGAACGTCAGCATTTAAATTCATTTATATGCTCGATAGCAGACTAACCAGTCATACAGGTATATGCAGAAATCTGCACCCTTATGTGGCAGCCAGCACACCATATCGAGATTATTTCACATCTGCCACCGTTGCACTTGAGCCGGAAGAGGACGCAGGACACACAGATGGCCTTTGGGTGCAAACTCACCGATGGCAAGGGCCAGCTTCTTATTGACTCCAGCAGAAGCTGAGGACGCGCTCCCGACACCGGGAGGGGGGATGTACGACAGCGACTCTCCTGCAAAGCCAATGAACACCTGCCTTTCAGTACGCAAGCACCATCACCTGCCAGATCACACCTTGAAGCCAGCACTCCTGTCTCAACATGTGCCTCCATATAAGACAATTGTCAAGCAACACAGAGCACATCCTCTGACTCCTTAAAGGGCTGTCGTGCAGCCACGACCAACTTTGCAGCACCGCCTGTAGCAATATCACTCCCACTTCAATTCAAAAAGGCATGTAATGTCACAAGGCTAGACAGCAACTGGATTTGAATCCAAGGCGCAGCCTATAAGCAAGCATTCGCACCGGTGGTGAGACAGGTGTCCCATGCGGAGTCATTCCGGCCGAGGCCTTCGCGGTGCAGCACAGGGGTGATGCAAGTGTCCTCCACCACGTAGCACCAGGGCAGCTCCGAGGGGGTGGTGCGGATGCAGCTGCCATTAGTCACGCTGTAGGCGACGCCGTTGGCCGCCGTGTAGTTGTACACCGGCTGGCAGTTGCAGTAGTTCACCGTCTTGGCTGCAGCAGGCCGGGAGCACACAAACACTCAGTACCTGGTCCACTGTCTTGACTGAGGCAGGTCAGAAGCGCACGAACAAGGACCTATGGTCAGTTCACAGCATTGGCTGCAGCAGGACAGGAGCACACAAGCAGGCTTCAATAGCAGTGGGAGGCAACATGCAACCCAAGACTTGAGAGATACAAGGCATGATATATCAAGAAAGTCCTGCTCCTGCAATGCGAAAGACTAGAATGAGTCCCGTGCGCGACTTATCAGGCGCATGTGCAAAAGCAACTGGAAATAAGTCCTGTTTCCTTTTTGAGTCGATGCCTTCTGTGGGTGAACAGGTGCATGCTTCACCTGGCATTCAGAGAGAAAGTCGTGTTAATGACATGAGCAGGGTATGGGCTCACATGTGTCCATGGTGTGGTTGGAGGTGACATTGGCGCAGTTGTCATAGTACAGGCCGCTCTGGTCTGCGATCGGCTGGTGCGAGCAGGTGTTCTTATCCACATAGCACCAGGGACCCGCCGATTTGATGCCAGGTGTCCCGCACGTGCCATTGAAGTAAGACGTCTGGTTTGAGCCGGGCGTGGTGTAATTCCAGTTGGCCAGGCACTGGCAGCCGGTGGGCGTCTCAGGGCGAGGCAGCGCCGGTCCCGTGGGGAGAGTGGCAGATGCCTGCCGGATGTCATACTCCGTGCCTGTTTTGACATCAAGGCAGCAAACTCAGCATCCGGAATTCGACCACTTACAAATTTGCATGTAAATCACTGCCTTGTGCAAATAAATGACACTCACAACGATGACTCCCTGAAACTCATCATACTACTCACACATCTGGAGCATCTGACTTGCAATGCAGGCAATCCAACTCCGAGAGAAGCCCACCCATTGACTGTATTCAAATGCTTCGAGACGAGCTTGCAGATGTCAGAAGAAGAAAAACAAGGGATCAGACCTCTGCAGATGTCATAGGCCTGGCCATTGGGCTTCTTGGGGGGAGGCTGCGAGCAGCTCTTCTCCACAACCAGGCACCAGGGAGGGATGTTGACATCGTCCTGGATGCAGCCGCCGTCCGACTTGAACACGGTCCCATTCACAGTGGTGTAGTTGTAGGAGGGCATGCAGCTGCAGTAGTTGATGGTTTTCTCTGCAAGCAGGCAAATATTCTGCAGTCAGACACTTTCTATGCAAGCAGGCAGATATCCTGCAGGCAGGCCCCCATCATCTCCCCAACCCGACTGCAGCATGCATCAGGCTGGGTATATATCGACTGGTCCCCAATCAAAGCAGCATCAGGAGAGCATCTCTATTGTCAAGAGCAAGAGCAAGCTGTAGCAAAGGCATTCTTAAGCGCATTCATGCTTGGGCTTTCAAGCTGCTGCATGCCGGCATGCTACACAATTCCATGCTTGGTGACGGTGCAAGGCTAATGCAGTGCATTGCCAAGCAAGCTTCCCTCAGCGCACCTGCATCAATGGTAGTGTTCATGCCGGGGTCCATGCAGGCATCCCAGGCAGCCGACACCTGCCCGTTGTTGCTGAGGAAAGGCTTGTGCTGGCAGGTCATGGGGTTGACATAGCACCTGCGGCAGAGCCACAGGATGCTTTATTATTGTGATTTTCACGAAGATATGAGTCCTGGGACGGCTGACATCCCCACATCCCAGCTCTCACGATTTGTCTCCAAGCACGCCAGAATCCTCCAGCATGCTCTTCAATTTTGCCCGCATCCAAAGAACGAGTTTGGCAGTGTTGTCTGCAGGATTCAGTCTGTGCATGCACGGAAGACCAGGTTGCAGATTGTGACCAAATGTTCTTGTTCTTATTCAGAACTCACCAGTCTGTGTTCCAGTCACCATCGGGATTGGCACACGTCCCGTTGACAGTGTATTTGGTTCCCTTAGTTGACGTGTACGTCCATATAGGCAGGCATTCGCAACCTGCAGTTGAGTCAAGTCGGTCAATGGCAAGGTTTCTGGTACGATCAACTAGGTAGTACAAGATCAAGGACCATTCACCAACCTAAACCAACCACCAGATGCGAAAACAGCTAAGCTTGTCAAGAATGTGTCAGTCAACCGCCCTTCCTTACCTGTATGGGCTCCCTGTGCTGGGACCCATCTCTGATAGGCAGCATCGTGCGCCTGCAACAGATCCCTGCGGTGCACGATGAGCACACTACATCAGTGGCATTTGTGGCAACAGGACGCCGCAATTGTACAGCCCATGCCTCCAAGAATGATGCTTGGAACCATCCTCGCTCGATCCCTAGAAAGTGCAGAAATAGAAAACCAAAGAGACCGATCCGCGATGGTGCACGGCTGCTTGTGATACTGAATCAGACGCCCCCAGACATCTCCTGGCGATCAAGGAGCAGCCCACCTGGACAACCGACCGTAGACACCTTGTACGAAAAGTACGCTGAAGAGAACCAGCGCAAGCCTTGCCGCGCCGGTCTGCTCCATCTAAGATCCTCACTTGACTCCCGGCACCCTCACTGTGAAACCTCCCCAGTTAACTCCAACCTGCAGGATAGTTATCCTGGGCTGAGGGCAATCAAGAACGCGGCGCTCTTTACCGGCCCCACATCCACAGCCCCAGCCGGCACTGAGGGCTTTCCTCAAGTCTTGAAGCCCTCGAACAAGAACAAACAAGCGCGATTTGTACCTTGGCGAGGTCTAAAGCAAGAACCCAAAGTCACCGCGTGAATTTCAGCGAATAGATTTCTCCGTACTTCGGAGTCTCGCCGTTCGATAATTCCCGACCCCCCGGCTACCGTGTCGTCATCACCAACACGGTCAAAGATTTGGAGGGATCTATGGTGTGACAGGATTATTATTATTATTAATATTATAATATGGCAGGATGGCCTGTAGTACACTTTGTGGCCTTTTGGTACGGGAGAAAGCGCGCAACCAGAAGTGAGAAAGCTGTATCTCACCTTTGGTTGCTTGAATTTCAGAGAAACTGGCCTATAGCTACGTATGCGCACTGTTGCAATTTGCATGCGGACACTGCATGCATGCACTGACTCAGAGCTGCTCGGAGCAGGCATGCCACTCAGTGCCAGGCTGGCATGATGTCAGCACCCAGTGGCGCCCCTCATGAGGCTTGCCTCCGAGACAACAGTTGATTTCAACAGTGCAGCCATGTGATCACTGTCATGACTGGCATATGCATGATCATATCACTGCATGCCAGGGTTTGACAGGGTTCCTAGAAAAAGCTCAGGCCAGCCCCTAAGTAGAGCAAGGGCCGGCAGGGATGAAGCCCCCGGCCACTGCCGCTGTAGTAGCTGAAATATCGGGGCATCCCTGCAATTCCTAAGGTTTTCCACCGGGGGAATGCAGGTATTTCTTTGTATATGGTCTCTATATTGCCTGAAAAGTCTGGGGTGTCCCTGAGGCACAGCCATGTGGCTTTGGGGCGTTATAGCAATTGCGTTGCCCTGACGCCATTCCGCCAGACTCAACCTTTCCTGGGGCTGCCCTAACCTTGCCCCTAGCCCTGAACCAATTTGGCCAATCCCTCCAGAGACACTGGGGGCTGTCAAACCCTGCTGCATGTATGCAGTGATTGCTTCTCGCTGCCGGTGTTTCTCGCCAAATATTTTCACAATTTGATAGTGCTGCAGTGGCAATGATCATTTGTTCACCATCGGCTCATGGCGCCATGCAGCGCGTGTGGCCTCTCCTCTCAATGAGGATCATTCTTAAGTAGCAAAAATCCACTCCAATTGGTTGCAAGACCCTTTTCAGATCTAATTCAGATTGAAACAGATATGTGCTAGCTGTGCAGCGGTATCAACAGCGCAAGAACATTCCTGAAACGCATTTGCTTTGCAGTTCCAAGCGTTTCCTGCTTGACCAAACTGCCTAATTGTACGCAAACACTCAGCAAACCTCGATCAGACAGAAAGGGCATCCCAACAGGTGGCACTTCAGGACAGCAGTTCTCACCACCAGTGGCAACTGGTGGCGTTCAGTGGCATTTAAAATCTCAAAGAGGTCTCATGTTCTGCAAGGTTCACAACGCAGCAAAATTGACAGGAATTCACACTAGATCATTCAGCAAGGAACACTCTCAGACACGACACAATCGCTGTCCACAGCTACATATCATGTGCAAGCAGGTTCAAGTTCCCACGTTCCAACGTTTCATTGTGGTGAAACACATCATGCCTGACTCACGCACCAAAGCAGACCAGACCAGAGCAGGGGTGCAGGCACATCATCGGGTACTTGTGGTATGTCTGCGTTTCCTTCCTCCTCAAGAGGAGCACAGGTGGGATAAGCACAGACTCAGACTGCCGGGCCTCTCAGCAACATGGGTTGCCCAAAGAATGGTGAAGCATGCTTTGCCTTCAGGAGCCAGGCGATGCCAGCTGAGATCAAGGGTGGTGCGCCCCTCTGTCTGTCTGTCTGCAGGGCATGACCTCCTCAAGAGGAGCGAAGGTGGGACAAGCTACATTCCTCACACTGCCGGGCCTTTCAAGAGGGCTGCCAAACAATGGCAAAGTGTGCTATGAGCTGGCATGACATGGCTGACAAGAAATGACGAAGTCTGCCTGGTTATGAGCTGGCAATACATGGCGGACAAACACTGGCGAAGCATGCTTTGCTGTGAGGTGCCAGCTGCGATTAATAAGTGTGCAGCGCAGTGCTGCCCTTAGCAGCTGGCTCTTCGCCCAGGGCTGCAGCAATGGATGGCATTAGTTTCGGCAGTTCTGGCAGCAGCATCAGTGGAACGCGCATGCCATCGCACGCGCATGCCACCATCTCGCTCAGCGGCCCCGTTGTGGGCAGCCCTACAGGCACCTGCGCACACCACGTGGACCACTTTTGTCACTGCTTGCACTGCTTACTCACCTCATTATTCGCTAGGAGCTTTCCATGTTCCCTCACACAGCATTTGAAAGCATTAGGCAATGTTGGATGTGCTTGGGGCCAAGGGCACACAGTTTTGGTGGCATGGTGTGTTCCTTTTTTGTCTGCACGAAGCTGACACACTTGCCGCAGCTCCATGAAAATAGGATTTTAGCATCTGTGGCCACTACAACAATACCAAACGCCAGGAAATTGTACATGCATATGCACAAAGATTTTGGCAAGTGCTGGCCGAGAGAATCATGATATGAGAGATATATTGGTGGGGTGCATGCATGCCTTGGGGTAGCGGCTGCTGAAGTGGGTGAGGATGACTCGGTAGGCGCCCATTCGCGCAGCCACGCGCAGGGCCTCTTCCGTGGTGCTGTGCCTTTTCTGAGCCGCCTGAGAGTGCAGCGCTGGCTCAAACGTGGCCTCGTGGACCAGCAGCGTGCAGCCGCGGCCCGCGTCCTGCACCATGCATGTCAATTGATGGCACCATATTTTGGTTTCTGGGTACCTTTGAAAGTAAGAAAGCCAGTTGAAGAGAGCCACTTCACTTCTTTGTCTGTCACGCCGAGAGTGTCTGGCCGACACTGGCAAAAGTCAGGGACTGAGCGACCGCATTCCTTAATAGATTCTTGGAACTCTGATTGTAACTCTGAATCACACCTTAATCTTCAGATCCGCATAACACAGTACAAAATTTGTTTGAGTTTGAAGAGGCTATTGGAAGCAGCTCTACCTGCAGGCGGCGGCAGGGGCGAGAGTCGCCGCTGTAGACCAGGCTCCAACCGCAGATGTGGCGCATGACTAACCCGTACGCGTCCGCGCAGTGCTCCACCGGGACTGACTGCCAGCTCACCATGCCTGCGCCATGTTCTCGTGAGGCCCATAAATCTGTATAGGTTCCTTCCCCATAAAATAAGCTATGGACAGACGCTGTGTTCACTGCGGACAGTGCATATCCGGGCCGTTCCTTGTAAAAAAATGCCGACTATGCTTGCGCGCTCCGCATCACCACGTCAGCAATCCTATATTCTTCCATTACGCGTAAACAGAGTCAGAAATTTCCTTCACTGAGGATGAACTGGACACATTATATAAACTGTGGCATTGTGCATGCAAATAAGGAAGACATTCTGCCTGTCATGCTCATCAGCCAATGGCGAGTGGGACCGCCGTCCGCGTCAAAGGTCCTGCAGTGCACGAAGTGGTAGCGCAGCTGCAGCGCCTGAGCCGCCTCTGCCAGCCATCTCTGCGCGGCCGAGGGGCCAATTACCTGCACAGGACCACAAACGCTTAATGCTCAAAGCCCCAGTGACAATCGGTGCATTGCCAGCAATGTCAGGGTGTGTATGTATGACAGGTGACGCTCAGTACGCCCTAACCAGCAATGTCCAAGTAGTAGGGGGCTCAACCTGGCAGTGAAGAAGGAGTCTGGTGTTGTGTGCATAACAAAATCACAGTATCAATAATTATGACACCCTGATCTCTCCTTGCATACATCACAGGGCTGGTGAGGTTCCCATGAATTGTGAAAGACTTAATCGCAGCGTTACTCGCCAGAAGGGGTGGGCTGCTGGCAGAACGGGCGTGCAGGATCCCCGGCAGGCCCAGAATGTGGTCAGCATGCTTGTGGGAGAGCCAGATGGCGCACAAAGCATCCACCTGCACAGCCACACCATGCTCAGGGGAGCTCCAGGCGATTTTGGGTGATTTCGCGGTCAAAGGAGCCACGCGACGACTGCAAATGTGGCCCTTCGGCACGCGGAGAGCGCTGCATGCCAAGCATGAAGGCGAACGCAATGGCTGCAGCAAGCGGCCTCTGTGGATCGCCAACCTGTTATCACTTCAGAATCCATATCCACTGGCAATGCATGATATATTTTCCAGAGCTGGCACCCTATCAGCACACCCAACACCAAAGGTACGACAACTGTCATCAGCCTGTGGTGCTCAGCACAAGGTCATCGTCTGGCAGGTCAGGTTCATACATCGAGCAATAAAGCCCTATTGCTTCTCACTGCTCATAACCTTTTTTATCAATATTGTTGACAGAAAAACCCGCGCCTGTTTTACCGCGCCGGCCGGCCCGAAGTGGCGCACGAGCTGGCCGAGCGCGCCTTCACCGGCATCCAGCAGCAGTCCCCGGCCGTCGCTCAGGCGCACGTGCACGGCCGCGCCGCCACGGTACTTGGACGGCTCCGCGCAGCCCGTACCCAGGAACAGCACCTGCGCCGCATCGCCGCGCGCCGCCATTGCCTGCAAGGGAAAAGACACAAAATATTACTCATGCTGCCATCTCTCTTACTGCGCCTGCATGGTTTTCCCACAAAAGAAGTAAGGTTGCTGGGTGTAAGCTGGCCCAATGTGACGAGTGACGCATGGGAGATCCCAGAAGTGGTCGTGTCAAATTACTGGAATCAATCAACATGCTTCACCGGTTTCAAGACCATAGCTGACAATCTTGAAGTGCTATTTACAAACTGTAGAAGGAGCACTGTGGCTGTAGCAGACGCTTGCAGCTGTGGGAGGGCGCACCTTCAGGCACTCAGGGGTGGCGGGGCTGCGGGCCGGGCAGGCAACAATCATTTTGGGGACGTTCTTGGCAGCCGCCTTGGCAGCTTCCTGCGCCTGAACAGGCCCCGCTGCCTTGGCAACTGGCTTTCCCTGCTTCTGATCAGACTGCTTCTTCTCTGCCTGCTTCCTCTCTGCCTCTGGCATCTGTGACTGGTGTCCAATGCCCTGAGCTGCTTCCTTCATGACCTCATCGAGCTCTGCTGCACTGTCCGATGGCCTGCCTTGCACCCTTTTTTGGCCCCTTGACACATCTTCATGCTCTGCCATAGCTTCTCCATTCTCAACCACCTCTGCATTGCCTGGCTGCTGCATGTCTTCGGCCTCCTGGCTTTCAGCAGGCCCCAAATTCTCCTCAAAATCTGGCCTGTTCAGGCTGCCGCTCTTTGGCAGGCTCTCCTTGGGCGCCACCTCATGTATATGTGACTGCTCCAGGACTGAGTCAGCCCCTCCATCAATTGCCAGGCTGATCTCCATGATGTCCATCGCTTCCCTGACATGCAGCTCATCCTGGCGCTCAGGAGGGGAGCCACTGCCATGCATCTTCTGGCGCAGCGCTGCGGCGGCGCCCCTGTTGGAGGCATTGGCCTCTGCGTCCGCCATCTGCACATCCTGGGACGCTGCGCTCTGCTTGCCGGCCCTGCGCCGCTTAGCCGGCCAGCCGTCGCCGTCCCCGGCCGGGTGGGGGTGGGTCTTCGGCCCGCCCCTGTATGCGCAGAAGATGTCACCGATCCCACCACCGCTAGCAGGGGAAGCCCCAAGAGGGCACAGCGGCTGCGCTGGTGGCTGCCACGGCCGCAGCTGTGGCCGGCGCGCGCAGCGCGCGAGCACTTGCGGCGGCCGATGCATCGCGGCCCCCGACGGTATCGGCCGCATGCGGCCGGCGGGAATTGCCGGAGCCGACGGGGGGATGAAGATGATGGGGCCCGGGAGGACCTCCGGTGGCGGTGGTCGGGGGCGAAGGGGGATCAAGCGGTGGCGGTGCGGTGGTGGCTGGGGGGGCCTCCGGTGGCCAGGGGGCACCGAGCGGTGGCCGAGGGGGATCGGGCGGTGGCCGGGCGGGGGGAGCGGGGAAATAAGTGGCAACCAGGAGCTGTTTGCGGCGGCAGCGGGCGCCGGCACAAAGATGGTGGCTTCTGGGCGGAAGAAGGGAAGTGCAGCAGGTCCGAGGAAGGAGAGGTCAGAGGGCGGCTGTTGTGGGGCGGCGCTGGGCTGAGAGGGCAGGTGGGTGAATGGCTTGGAGAGGGGCGAGCCCTGCAGACGATCAATCAGCTGCTGCAGCGCTGGCCGGCTGGACAGCAGCTCCTTCTGCACCTCCCCTGCCAGTCACATGACACAGTTGAGTCAAAAGACATGCAATTGATGCCATTTGATGTCAACACCAATAAGAAGAGCATGCAGAACGGCTGATCAATCGGCATGGAGGGACAGCGCCTTTGGCAACATCAAGGCAGATTTGCATTGGTAAACAAAGAAGACAAAGCAGGCTCTCCATGCATGCAACATGCTCCAGGTTGCCGACAGTATGAAAAAGAAGAAATGTAAGGGGACCTGCCTGCATTGACTGTGCCCTGCACCCTAATCTGCACTAGGTGCTGGCTGTTCGAGCTTGGCACCGTCACAGCCACTTCCTCCACTGCATCTTCAGCATCGGCAGTAGCATCTGGCTCCTCAGACTCGTCAGGTATGAAGATGTCCTCGCCAGAGGGAGCTGTCGTGGCGGCAGGGAGAGGGTACACCGCAGGACTGATGGCGTTCAGCTTTGCCAGGTTCCTGGCAGATGCGATGTAGCCCAGCTCCGGGCCATCTCCAGATTTGGCATCGCATGCAAAGATCTGCATGTTCCAGAGTCTGTCACACGAGGCCAAAAATGGAAAGACAGATAAGCACCTCCTTGTCTGCTTGGACGATCATATCAGAGTTGTGGATGATCGTCCAACATGATTGTCCAAGCTTTTCAGGAGGTGCTGCAAGCTGCAATTGCAGCTCTTATCTGTTAGGATTCAAGACACTGTTCAAAATCGAGCTTGATATGGCAGATTACCACAAAGATTCTGCTATTGACCACACCAACATCGTACATTGCATATACACCAGAAACATTATTATCTCAGCCTGGCAATGCCAAATCTTATAACACACACCTGTTGGCCCGGTAGGTGCTTTGCCCAGTCCCCATAAGCACTCGTCCTAACTGCAGCAGCTGCTGAAAGGTGCAGGGTGCTCACAAATCTGCGCATGCAGCCAATCTATTTATGGATGTCTGCTGTTACAGCACACATTGCCGGATCTCTAAACCATAGAATTGTCAGTCGATAGAAATCAGAGCCATGGGCATGCATGCAAGTTATTAGGCACTGAGGCAGACCTGGAAGCCGACTGCAGCTGCTTCATGGCAGGATGGCTGGACAGCAGCCGCCACTGCGCCGGGTCAGGGCAGTCCACTACCAGCAGCGCATGATCGGATGCCTTCAAGTGGCCCAGCAGTGCACAAGCACGCTGGGGCATGCCTGCAAGGTGATTGACTTCAAGCAGGCCTTTGATGAAGCGCAAATGGATGGACATGCTCACTTTGGAGGCGACATGGGGATTCAACTTGACATTTCTGTAACAGGCAACTCTGAAGTAATTCTGGCTAGACTCCTTGCTAGCAGACCGAGCACACACAAAGGTCTTGCTGGTCCACTTTTGGTCAGGCTTTGTGAGGAACATAATTTGCTGAGAGTGGGTTCAGCTGTTGCCTACCAGATGTGCGTTGCTTCCCCTGCTGCACATACACTGGGTTGCCACCCGGTTCCAGGGCACTGAAGGCCCCCTGGGTGCCTGCATCTGCCCCTTTTGTGGCCGGTGGGCATGGCTGCCGGGTAGCTAGGACTTGTGCTGCCTGCTGCAGCGGCAAGGGGCCCTCAGGTTTACTCTTCTCCAGCTGCTCCAGTAGCTGCTCCTGCTGGCGTGAATTACTTTCCGCCGTCGTTATTGCAGCATTTGCCTGCTGCTGCTGCTTCTTCAACACCTGCGGCATGCACATACTTTCAGGGGGCAACCTCGCAAGCATGCATGACATGACCTGGAGAGCAAAACACTTGATGGCCCAAGGCAGGATTTCCCAGTCAAGACTTGAAATCAGCGGTACAGATGGCTACACATAATCTCGAGCGAACCCTGTGGCAGGAGTTTTGGTGAAGGAATGCGTTGATGTATCAGTGTACCTGGAAAATGCTTTGCCTGGTGGAATGCAGCATCAGCAGCTGATCCAGCTCTTGGAATGCAGGATTATAAGCCCCTGCTGCAGGCTGATCCATGGTGGCTGAAGAGGCCTCTGGCCCTCCATCTGCAGATTCAAGCCTTTCTTGTGGGGCATCAACATCCTCTGAGGATGAGTCACTCGCTGCAGAGCTGCTGTCAGCGCTCACCAGATCCTCATCACTGCTGCTGCTGCTGCACATGCTACCACTGGTGTGGCAGGCATCATCATTGGATGCAGCCAGAGTCTTTGGTGCATCAAAAGACTTACTGCCCAGCTGTGTGAGCCACTCTGGAGCCTCCCAACCAGTGGGTGATGCATGCAGAGCAATAATTGCAATTTGGGCATCCTGCACAAGGATGGTATTTTCTTGGCAGGTGATGCATAAAGCTTGTGCACATTCACCTGACTTTCTTGTGGCACTATGCTTGTCCTTTACACACAGGACACAGAACAACGATAATGGATGTTTGAGGCTTGCCTCATAGATGGGGCTTGTCGCGGAGTGTTTAATCTCTGTGATGAAAAGGCTCGGATGCTTCCACCTCATGAAGTGCCGCAATGCATGCACCTGAGTGACCGTGCCTGCGTCATGAAAACATCATTGTCAATCTGACATGGCTTGCATGCCTTGCCATCAGCATGCAAAGGGCATGTGATGCATCTCTGATGCCTGCGGCCATCTTTGAGATCTTACAGGGCAAGTCAAGAGACCCACCTTGAGGACCGACAACATGCAGGTCTTCGTGGCCATCCCCTCTGAGGCGCATCACCAAAGCAGCCAATCCACCCTGCAGTCAATTGAAAGTGTCAGCGGCCTTAAAGCCACACATGCTAGCACTATCATTCAGGCTCAGCCTTGTCCTGCAAGGATGCCTTCTCACCAGTGCTTGGGGTTGCACGGCGAAGAGCGCCCGTAGCTTTGCAGACGGCCTCGTCTTGTGCTCCAGAACCAGCCTAGCGTAGCCCTCCGGTGCATTGAACAAGTACTGCATATTGGAGGACGAGAACGTCAGCACATGGCCCAAAAGGAAGTGCAATAGAACTGCTTAATTGCGCACGTCATAGGCAATCAAAGACTGCAACTCTTCATTCAAGAATTTTCGAGGCCTTTGCAGCACCTGTCGACCGTTCTCGCCCAGTGTCAAGAGAGCGGCAGGTTCAATGCCATCGCCTACCGCTGAGCAGAGGTGAAGGGTGCAAAGTGGCGTATTGCTCATGAGTGGCGCCTAGAGTATTTGATAATCAACCATGATGGCATTTTGCCTGAATATTTGAAGATGGGCTTCTTGAAAATAGTAAGCCATGGTGTTACAAGACTAGTGAAAGCACAAGTAGCCAACTATGGGACAGCTATAGGGCATTGAATCGACCATGACCACCTAAGTTTGTGTGGAAGACCGAGAAATCTTATGGAATGGATGTACCAGGCGATGCTAAAGACGCCTTCATTCCTCGTGCAGGTTCCTCGCATGTGGAAGCCAAAGGGAGCACCGTCGGACAGAGCCATTGATTTTGGGAGGAAGGAGAGAAGAGACTCTCCATCCTGAAGAATCTTCAGTGAAGATTACAGCTCGCGCCAAACTTTGCTGTCGCTCCTTTAAGATGCAAATCAGATCATATAAGCTGAAATTAGGGCATTCTAAATGTTCCTGAACAGCAGAATCCTTCGAAGCGGTCCTTCATCTTCACAACCTTGTTACAGAAGGTACACATCCTTCAAACTTTCACAGTCTGCCAAGCAAGGCCGCAAACTTTGCCATGTAATGACTTGCCAGCTGCACATAAGCATGCAGCTGCACCTCCATCTTTCATGAGCAAGAATCCTACAAAGTTCAACTCCCACATCGTGTTTGCGCGGCAGTGCTTTCTGACTACACATTCCCCACCCAAACAGGCCCTGTGCTTGTGCTACGCACTCCCTATCTGACAGGAGTCCACGCTCCATCTCTGAGAGGAGTGCATGGCACAAGGCTGCCTACTCCCCAGTCCAGCGGTCATCAGCATCCACCGGGCCAGCCTCCGCCACTCCGCCGTCCCACCTCTCATGCTCACTCGCGGAGCTCTCTTCTTTGCGCACCGCATCCCTGATCTTTGCAGACCCCTTTAATTCCCTCTCCACCGCCCTGTACTTCCTGCCGCCGCCGTTCTCCGTCCCTGTCTCCTCGCGTTCCCTCTTTCTGGGCTCCTTCCTGCCCCTGGCATCCCTCTCCTCACCCCTGAGTCTGTCCTCGCGCTCTCTGTCACCCCTGGCAGCCCTCTCACTGCCGCTCTTCTCCCGCCTGTCTCCCCTGGGCTCCTCGCGCGCTTTGTCCTTCGCTGAAGAGCTCTTGGCGGCGACTGCAGCCGACTTCTTCTTGGCGGGCGGCGGGGCCTCGTCCTCAGAATCAGAGCTGCTGTCGTCCGATGAGTCATCCGAGCTGCTGCTGCTGCTGGAGGCTGAGTCGTTGCTGGCATCGCTGTCAGAGGATGAGTCATCGCTGGAGGACGAGTCATCGCTGTCCGAGTCGCTAGATGAGTCGCTGTCCGAGTCGCTGGATGACGATGAGTCGTCGCCCGAGCCACCCTCTGCACGCAACATAGGCACACAAAGCAACTCAGACTGCCGCAAACTGAAAGCCCCCAGAACCGCCACTGCAGAGGTGGAATGCCATGAAAAAGCACATGCCGCAGGGGAACACCTACCACCGCATGGGACAGTACATAATGAGCCTCCAACCAGAGCCGATATGTGAGCAGTGCCCCATCTGCCTGGCCTCCTATGCACCTCATGCACAGGTTGCACCAGCGCCCATTACTGAGGCTCTAAAACGCCCCAAATGGCACAAAGAACACCTACCCTGAACCTCGTACGCAGCAAACGAAAGGATAAAAGGAAGGATCGCGCGCGCACCGAAGGCGGCTGCAGCGGAGGCGGCCTCGCGCTGGGCGGCGAGAAGCTTGGGCAGCTCTGCCAGGTGGCGGCGGAGGCCGTCGGTGAGGCCGCCCAGTCCGATGGAGGTGAAGAAGTTGATGGAGAAGCGCATGTTGCGGGGGGAGTCGCGCGGGAACAGGTTGCCAAACCACTCCGCCAGGCTGGGGTCCTGCAGCCGCTCGTTGAGGCTGCGCAGGCCCATGTTCTCCGACAGGTCCTGCGCAGAGGGGGCAACAATTGCGTCATCTTCTGCTTGCGGAGGACAATTGTTGTATTTGTGACAGGGTGGACACCAAGTATATCTTGAGCAACGTATTTGTGTGACTGTTTGGTGCACTGGTGAACATTTGCTGATGGCGATAAGCTTATCACACATGGTCAACAACGACGAGCAGAGGCTTCTGGTGCTGCCAGATACTCTCAGCACATCACAGTTGCACAGCCCTTGTCATCGCACAGACCGTGCATGATGAGCACAATCTTCTGTAGAAGACTGCCTGGGATATGCAGGTCCCCTCTGACAATGGGTGTTGCGACAACCTTCCACCAGGATAACTCCAAATATCTTCCAAGGACAAGCAGCATGCAAACAGCGTTGCGGGCAACCCAAAACATGCCGCCAACGACAAGCAGCATGCCAGTGATAATCTGAGTTTGGCGGTCTTATCAGCGCAGCCAAACCGCACCTGGAAGAGGACTTTGATGAAGATACGGGAGGAGGAGGTGGTGTCGTCCTCGGTGAGGCGCACAGAGTCGATGACCTCCCAGGAGATGGCGTCGGTGGCCAGCAGGTGGCCGAAGAAGCGCGCCACGTTGCGCAACTTGTTGGTCTCCAGCCGGTGGATCAGCGCGTACTGGCGCCGGAAGCAATCCTCGAAGCACGCCTGGTACTCGCGCTTCAGCAGGCAGAATCGCTGCGCCAGCAGACCGTAGTACCTGCGAATTCAAATTCAAACTTAAAATAAAGAACACCCGTTTCAAAACTTGGCACTGCTGAAACTCGCATGCGCTGCTGTCGAGACCACAGGGAAGCTGCAGGATGAATGCTCCTGTAAGCATTGCAGAGTGGCTCTGCAATCAGTATTGTGCAGCAATGCTGCTGTAAGGACACTGACGGCCTGCTGAATATTTCTGTCGTGAACAGCAGCAACACATGCATACCTTGATAATTTACACGCAATGACACCTGGAGTCAATCCATGCAAGAGAAAATTCAGTGCGTAAAGGGCCATGCAAAGGAGAGGAGGGCATGCGGACGCACTTGGAGTAGCTCTTCTCCTGGCTGCAGCACTCAATGACCATCGTGGCGATCTCCACCTCCTGCCCCGGGCCCAGCTGGATCTTCATCAGCTTGTGGCCTGCCTCCTCAAAGTCCAGCGCGCTCATGATGGTCAGGTAGATCGTTCGCCGCAGGTTGATCAGGTTCGTCTCGGTGTTGTCCTGGATCTTCTGCGTGCCGCCACTGGGGACGGCCGCGCCGCCGGCGCCCTCCTCGTCGGATGACTCATCCTCTGAGCCGTCGTCTGAGTCACCCTCTGACTCATCCTCCTCGTCCTCCCCCAGGATCTCCATCTTGATGGCCTGCAGCGTTCAAGTGCCTGTAAGAGGTTTTGAAGACAAGCAAACAGTAGGGGAAGTACTTCCATCAAGAGGTGTTTTCTTTGCAAAACGCCTTATTACTCAACGGCCAATTCTTGTTGTTGTGACTCATTGAACATCGAAAACATCTTCAAGTACAGTCCAAAATGCAGCGAAATTGCCACGACATGCAAGGTAATTGGAAAGGACCCCTGCCAACGAATTACATAGCCTCTGATGCGGATCAGGTGCCTCATGACCTCCACAGCTCACAAGCACCGGAAGGAGATTTATGGAAGCCAACCGTTGCCAAGGCGTGTGAGCAATGGCGTGTGATGAGGCAACTGACACAGTTCAGCATATTTCGAGCACACATGCACTTGGCAGGGGCCACCCACCTCGTATCTCTTCTCGTTCTCCTGGTACTCAGGGTCGACCTTGAAGATGTCCAGCGAGATCTGGGCATTGTAGCCATCGCTCTCCTCCAGCGACACCTGGCACATAAAAACCATGTCTTTTACACATGCATCAACAAATCCATGCTAATTCACAATAGATATGCCAAGTGGGTGACAGACAAGGGGGAGGAACCCCTGCAGCAGCACACTGTAAGCTCGTTGTTGCTAGCTTCTAGCCTGTGCAATCAGATGGATGAAATTGCACATGAGGAACAGGGGATACTTGTAGCAACGTCCTCCAAAGCATTTCAAGGAGGGTGTGGGAGCGGGCACCTGGTGAGTAATCTGGTCCTCAGGCTCCACCAGGTCCAGCTCCTTGGGCACCGACTCGAAGCCCAGCTCGTTCAGCTGCGCGTTCTTCAGCTTGCCACCCCTTGCGATCTGCGTGCAAATCAGTCATAGTCTCAGGCAAGCGCAGGATGAGTAGATACTGGCATAGCAACTGGCTGTAAAGCTCCTCAGGGGCGCTTAAGCGCCCAATGATCGAGGCGTGGGTTCATCGCTGGGCACATAATAGTGCAGTCTTGAGCAAGAGATAGCATCCAGCTATGTTGAGCTCTGGTCGGAGACACTTCAGAGTGCCGCAGCTTGGACAACATGGGACAGAAGGGCCATGAAATGAATCTTGTGAGGGCAGGCAGGGCAGTGTCTCACCACTTCCAGGAAGTTCTGGATGAGAAGGCAGGTGCGCTTCTCGGCCTGGCCCTCTGCCAGAATCAGATTCAGGCGGCCCCGGATGCTGCAGCACAGCACACAGGACTCTCAGAGAACACCTCATCCTTCTGCAAAACCCTCTGTTGTCTTGCCAAGGTTACATGCCAAATAGGCAGCAGTTAAAGAAGCTGGCCTCAAGTCTGTTGCAAAAGGACACATCTTCATGCGCAGGGCCTCAAGATCAGAATGCTGGCGGCGAATTTCTCGTTCAATGACTGCACAGTCAGCCAGCAGGGCCAGGGGCGCACATCTCAAAGCCCGGCTTGTTGACATCCTGCAGGTAGGCGCCCACCACCTTGAAGAACTCCAGCGCAATCTCCACACTGTCCTCTGCACGACAAGCACACAGGCAGCCCATCAGCCACCCTTGCCATAAAGTGTGAGAGCAGTGGCAAATACATGTGCCTTCATCAGTCACTGCAAGTAACACAGGTGGGCAACTCCCTAGGGCATACAAGCAAGGCGTTTGCAGGCATCTCCGCAGGGCATATCAGAATTGCTGCAATTCTACTCGAAGGAGCAGGGGCAGGGTGAGAAGCAGCTCGGTGACATCTTACTTCAGGCTCAAAAGTCAGGTGAAACTTCTTCACTACAACCATCCTTGCAGGACTCACCTGAGGGGTTCTCCAGGAGCAGGATGGCGATCTCAAAGGCTATCATGTCATCAGCGACCTGCTGATTGACCAGGTGGCCGATGAACTTGGACACGGCCAGGCAGATGGGCTTGTCATTGCGCTTGAACGCCCTCTTGAACTGCGCGCAACAACCAAAACCCACTCAGACTTCATATTTCAGGGCACTGCTGTCACAACATGAAGACTCTGTTGAATGGCGCAAACTGCCTCCCAGGAATCCATGAAGCAGTCATCCATTCAGGGAATACATGACAACAAAATACCAGCTGAAGCCTTGAAATATCATCAGCCAAACAATCACTCAAGGATTCAGCCTAAGGGTGCTCCTCACCTGGAGGATGAGGCGGTGCAGCAGGAGCTGGCCGACCTCAGGGAACTTGGTGTTGATGACGGCGACAAGGGCTGCAAAGACGGGCGTGAAGGTGGGCGAAGCCATCTGCGACTTCATGATGCTGCGGCAGAACAGGCCTTTGCCACGGTCCAAATTCTGCGCGCACAGGACACCACACACTCAGCAAATCCACATGCATTTCCGTCAGATGCCCATGACATGATAGTGCTGACTTCTGCTGTTGGACAACAAGTAGCATGCCCTCAGCACTCAGCCCTTCAAGCACTTGTGCAGTTTAGGTCATGCCTAATAACCAGCTATAATAACCAGCTTTTAAGGCTATAATTTGCACTAGCACATACTCAAATCTTACAATGCCAGCCGACAGGTCTACCAGCATCAACTAAACAACACTCTTGAATATTACTCCACTTAGATTGACATAACTCTATTTAGGCAGGTCCACCGAACATGCTGGCAAGGATGGGAAGCGGCAGAGCAGCTCACCTCGCCGAAGATCTCTGGCAGGACCTCCTTGAGGTTGGTGATGTTGACCTTGTTGATGAGCCCGTTAATGGACTTGCGCAGCGCGTCCCAGCGCAGCCGCTGGTACTGCGCGCTCGTCTCGTCCTTGGCCTCACGCAGCATCTGCGCCAGCTTGAAGGGCGGGATGTATACGCCCCCAGCCTTGCCCGCCGGCTTCTCCACGCGCTCTCTCGGCGCCTCCACAGCCGCCTGACACAAGCAACAGCCTTTTAATTCCGGGCTTCGTGATAATTTAAGGTTTGCTCAACATCTGAAGCCTACAAATTTTGAGGTGAAACCAAAAGCAGAGCACCATAGTCGCCAGCATCTCGTCGCAGTGAAGAACCGCCCACCAGCTCACTTGTTAGCGCACATTCACGTCGCATTTACTGGTGTCTTGACTCCAAGACGAGGTGGGGGAATTAAATTCTGTTGCTCTCATGCAGGGACTGCGTGGGCTGACAGCTGCACGCCGCAATAGGGCGAAAATCTGGCGAGCAGAGCCAAGCCGCATGCAGCAGGAGTGGTTTGTATGGGTGACGCACCGGGGCTGGTGGCTCTGCAGGCTCTTCCGCCGCAGGTCGCTCAGCGCGGCTGTCGCGGTCATCTCTACGGCGGTCGCCGCGGTCGGACTCTCTGCGTGAGTCATCTCCCCGGCCGCCTCGGTTTGGGCCCCTGCGTTCGTCCTCCCTGCCCCGGTCGTCCCGGCGGTCTCGTCCCCTGTGGTCATCCCTGTCACGTCCTCCGTAGCGATCCCTGTCACCGCCCCTGTCGCTTCGCATCCTGCAGAAGCACAGTGCACAGTTGATGCGACTGTCAGGCTCAGGAACCTTTTCAGTTGTCTTCACACAAATGAAGGTCGCCATGTAAGTGAAATCTGAGGAAAGCAATGCGCGAGGAGACACAACCTGTGAGCTAGCACGTGAAGTCATGCCTGCCATATTCCCGCGCACCCATAGAGGTCATTAGATAAGGGAAGTTTGAGGGAGGCAGAGCACGAGGAGATGCAATCTGTGTGCTAGCAAGTGGAGCCTTGCCTGCCATATTCGCGTTCACGTCCACTCTCCCTTCTGGAGTCTCTGTCCCTTCCTCTGTCATCTCGCGTATCCCTGTCCCTGCGGCTGTCATCTCGGTCATCCCTGGCCCTCCGAGAGTCTCTATCAGCGTCTCTGTCCCCGCGCAGGCTCATGTCCTCCCCTCTGTCACTCCCTCTTCTTTCGTCCCTGGTCTCCTCCTTTCCCTCAAACTTTATCCGTTGCCCGCCCCTGCGCTTGTGGGTCTCCTCAGAACCGCCATTCTGCACAGGGCTATCCCTGCAGCAGAAGCACAATACCTCGAGATCAATATTAATTTAGAAGGACAAGACCTCTTCTCTCCGCAGCAAATGTCTGAAAATAAGACCATTAAATCAATTCATTTACGATGCGGAGCAAAGATCTACAAAATAGGGACGCGCAAGAGAAGAACCAGATTTGATTTGTCAGAGCAGGTACAGAAGCTTGTCCACCCAAAGAAATGGTTGGTCCCATATTAAGTTCAAAAAAGACATTCCCATACGTGTTGGAAACGACTTCTACTCATCGAGGCCATAACTTTGCAGGAGAGCATCAAACCTGGTAGCTGCCACTGGAGCCTCCTGCACTTCCTCGTCATCGCTGTCTGTTGGTGTATCGCCATGCGGCGCCATACTTCCGTTCCTACTTTCACACAAAGGTCGAGTATAATTGCAAGGAATGCTCGAGGCGTAGAGGAGAAGAATGCAAGCTGCTGGTTATAGATGACGAGGCGGAGAGGAGCCCGTGGACACGCATCTGAGGGCAGGGCAGATGCATGGGAATGAAGCAGCACCTCCATGCGGGGCTTGCGCCGGATTGGGTATGAGTTTGTTATTCGGTTTGACAC
>JADEYI010000092.1_pt1 | contig 165978 bp, 248 predicted proteins | sample 8542331 | NCBI WGS metagenome assembly JADEYI01 (sample SAMN16510988, study PRJNA670497) | mine drainage metagenome | isolation source: biofilm near Copperflume 1 | place: Germany: Marsberg coppermine Kilianstollen | collected 2018-02 | reverse complement strand
GCCAGATCCAAGCAAGACCCAATCAACCGTGGGCACGGTGCTCAGTATTTATACCTGCCAGCCGCCTATCTTAACATATAGCACAACAATAAGACAAGGTTGCTGGTTTCTCCACTGCACTATTTCCACAGGAAAGGAAATAAGCTCTGGAGCCATAAGCACAGCGGTAACAAGGTGGAGGGCATCCTACATTGAGCGGGAGCTTGTGCAGCAGGATGACTCGTCCCAGCTCGTCCTCCACTGCCACTGCGCCCGGATGCTCATGAGCACCCCTGATCACCATCTCGCGCAGCTCCTGTGCAGCAGCCCACCGCAATTTAGCCGAGTACATTTGCATGCCAGCTCAGAAATACCATCGCACATGGAAAGGGGACTATGAAGACAGCATGTTGAGCCTCTGTCACAATGGAACGGCAAGCAGAGGGTGAAGGAGAGAAGGGCCGCGCACCGCCACATTCCAGGGATTGACGCGCTCGGGGAAAGACAGGCGCACGGCAAAGTAGGGCGGCACGCCGATCTCCCCCGCGGCCAGGTAGGGGTCCGGGGAGATGACGGAGCGCGCAGCAAAGTTGACGCGCTTGCCCATCATATTCTTGCGGAACAGGCCCTCCTTCTTCTCCAGCTGCTGCCTTATCCCCTGGCCCAAATTGCAGACGCGCTCAATCTTTGCAACGCTATATTTCTTCTATAGGAGCTCCTCTTCCGTCTTGCTGCCAAACATGAGAAACACTGCAAGGCAATCGTGGTCCCCAGCATGCATGAGCATAAGAGTTGCGTGTTCAGTACGCTCTCATCAACATCAGGGCTTTGGACCACTGCAAACAAAGAACCTGGTGATGTGTGGACTGCAATAGGTGGGCAGACCTGCACATCGCCCTTGGCGCCGGGGCCGGCAGTGGTGGAGTCGAGAAGGGAGTTGACGTGCCCCTGCAGCGCCAGCCATGTCCTGAGGCTGTCCGCCAGGCCCTTCTGCCGCAGCACCACCCTGTTCTCCAGAATCTTCTCTGTGGCCCCCACCGGCTCCGCCGCTTGGCTCACCAGCTCCAGATTTGCATTGATGATCTGCAAAGGCATCACCCAGGCTCAGGCGACAACAGCATACCCACAAAAACTGCCAGAATTCACGTGTGTTGGGGTGAGCACTGTGAGCTGTCTCAGCACGCTCTTGCTTATACTGTACACATAAGAGTTTTGGGGATTCAAAAGCAGCATTACCGGAAAACGTCCTCTTGGATGATGATGACAAGCTTAGCATGGGATCCAAAGCATGACAGTGTCCAGCCACACTTCAATAAATTGCGCGCACCCGGGTGAGGGCGATGTTGTGGGGGTGCTCAAAGGCGGCGTCGCCAATGAAGCTGGGCGGCCGCACGCGGTTGGGGGCCACGGGGACGACCTGCAGGAAGAACATGTTGTACGCGTCCTCGAAGGCCCCCGGCTGCGCGCCACCGGCGCCTGCGCTGAAGCCGAAGATGCGCAGCCGAGAGTCCTGCGCGTACATGAGCGATAGCGCGTCGGCGTTCTGTGTCCACATGCGCCGCATCACCTCGCGCACCTCCGCCACCGTCATGAACCGCGGCCTGTGCACGTGCAACTGATTTAGATTCTACTTCAAGAATGAAATCCTTTCAACTTGATTTTCGCCCCAAAAAAAAACTTGAAAAGCGGGTTGATAGAAAGTTATGTAACCATGGCGAATATTAATTGCGATAAAGCGTTGCTTTTTGGGATTTGGATGGAGCTGTCCTAATCATGCCATGACAGTCAAGCAAAACATGCCCACCTTTTGACAGCATACGGAACTCTGGATAAAATTCAATCCCAAGATGCGGATCATCATGTGGCTGCTGCAAAAGTCTATGAAAGCATGCAAAGAGGGGAATGCACCTCTGGGCGGCAGAGGCGGCTTCGGAAGCGTCCTTGAGCACCTCTGACTGCTCCAACACCAGGGCCTGGTTGGGATCTTCCTCCATCAGGTCCTCCCCCTGCCTCTCACTGGCTCTCGCCAACTGCTCCGCCAGCTCAACCTCCATCTCCTCAACCTTTGCACATGCACTGCGTCAGCAAAACAGCACAACAAACAATATGCTCACAGAAACCACTCAATGTTCCACATGGTGTAGCTTCAAGACTCACCTCGTTCTTGCGGGACGTCTTAAGGGCGCTGGTAATTTCAATGCCCTTCGATTGGTTCTTCTCCACCTTCTTAAAGTCCAGCGGCTTCTGGAATACCTTCGTGCATCCGTCCCTGCACAGCATCACAGACCTTAACTGCCAAAATCTCTGCACATCTCCTCTGCCGATCTTATCTGCATACATTAAGACAGAGCCATAATGGCACATGCAAGAACAACAGCACATCCAAAGCAAAGTCTGATGGAGTACAGATTGCACAGAACAAGTCCAGGCAATCTACCGTTTCAAGACGGGGGCATGAGCGCCGCAGTTGGCGCATTGCTGCACAGGCATGCGCCTGAAGAACTCGCCCACGGTCTCTCGGATGGCCTCGAGGGAGAGGGAAGTCATCTTCTCCCGGTGAGCGGATGCGGCGGAGGTGGATGCAGCTGCATGGGAGCTGCGGCGCTCTGCAGCCTCAACATCCCCTAGACCCGCCAGCTTTGCTGCCAGCCTGGCCTGCTCTGCCCCTGCCTGCTTTGGATCGATGTCCATCAGATCCACCCCACCTGCAATAGACCATGCAGCATGTCAGCACATGCTTCATTGGACTTATCAGCACGACACGACCGGTGCGTTTTCGAGGCAATACTGCCCAAAGCCTTGTGCATTACAAAGGTCAAATAGAGTACATGATGCACAAGTCAAGAGCCTCTCCTGCGCACCTTCGAGCTCATCAACGCCAATCTTCTCCACAGCTTTGGCAGTGGCGCTGCTGCCTCCAGTAACAACATGCATCGCCTCTACCAGCTTCCCCTCCGCCAGAAGCTCCAGCTTCCGCTTGTACTGCTCCACCTGGGAATTTTCAGCATGCATTAGTGTTGCACTGCTGCCACCCTCCCAAAGTTGTGTGGGAACATGGCATTGGGCATGGTGGCACTCACCTCTGTTTGGAGCATCTTGAGCTTGAAGCAGTGGAGGCAGGTGCATCTGAGCAGCTTATACATCGTCCTGTGGTGCACAAGACCAAGCGGTGAGTGCAGGTGAGAGAGTATCCTCCCAACTTGTCCTTTGATGGTGATAGCATTAGGAGAGTGCGTGTCGAATCAGAGCGGAAGGCGCACGTGAAGACAAGAGGATTGTACACGGGTACTGCCAGCTCAATGTGTCCAAAGTGCCCTGGGCAGGACATGTAGCCCTGGTTGCATGTGGCACACCTGCGATGACAGGCAGATTGTCATTAGCAGCTGGTGCCTAGTACACTTTCAATTCCTCAATTGCAGGATGAGCATGCCCACGAGACATTGTGAGGAAACACTTACTGTCCCTGCTGCTCCAGGGGCCCCATGGCTGGGTCATACAGGCCTCCAGGTACTGCATTTCTCAGGTTGTCAAACACAATGGGGCTCACGATCTGCTTGACACTAAGTGCGCGTATCTGCAATCCAGGCACATAGATATTCAGACAGACCTATGTCGAGTACATCACATGCATGTTTGATTGAACATTACCTTCAATGGTAATGAACAGCTGCTCTAGGAGCCAGATCACTTCTGAAGTGAGGGCAATCTCACTAACTTATCACTGGCAAGAGAAATGAACTTGGAATGTGGAAACATCAAAATGGTCGTGATCAAAATAACGGTTAGACATTCATGCTGTGCTTATAATAATACCTCTTCTTCACTGTAGAAACCGAAGGAAATTGCTGAAACTTGCGCCGACGTCACCTCCCGACTTGGGATGGCAGACATCTTTGCGCTTACAGATTTTGCACTACATATGTTTTATAGTAGAACTCCTGCATTTTCTGCTGGGCAATGCAGGCTTGCAACCGAAAGAGCAAGTCGGCCAACCCGCACCAAAAGCAAGGCGTTCCCTGCCACTTCTATTTTTAGCGTGTGAGTCATCATAGGAGTTCGATCGCATCTCATGGTAGCTTTGTGCTGCTCGATTGGCGCAGAGACAGACAATCTTCGGACTAAGAAATACACCTCAGAAATCAGCATGATTCTTCGTCAGACAAATTCTGGAAATGAGCAGTCGTGCCATCGAGACATCTGATTGAGCTGCGATGCTGCGGCAGGTAGAGTGAAGCATCATTCAAGCCTATGTAACCGACAGTTTTCAGTGAATTTGCAACTTTTGTAGAGATATCGCTGAGCAGATCTCCTGTGCGTACAGAAGTCGGTGATTCCACCCGAAAAGGAAGAGGAGCTTGAGAAGAAGGCGTATGAAGCCTTGCAGGTCTGTGTGCGTCTAATGCAATTATCATTCTATGACATTGATTACGTGGCTAAGTATACAAATCAGTTGCAGGTGCATGACTCTCAAGCACTTTCTCAGTTCCCAAGGGTGACGACCATGCAGGATGAGTTCAAGCACGAGCATCAGAGAGTGCTGCCTCTGCAAACATCGCTTTCCCTCAGAAGCGCAGCCCAGGTTTGCTTCACGTCCAAGCAGATGCACTCAATCGATGTGGACAAGATTGACCTTTATTGGGCTTACCTATTGAACCCACATACTTGCTGTGAGCAGGGCATTGAGGCGGCCATGCTGCTGCTGCCTGAAAGGACAACGTCAATGGCATCCCTCATGGAACTGGCTTCAATCCAGGTCAGTGTCCTAACCAGTAATATTACTGAACTACCTGTCCATGAAAGTCAGTATTGTCCAGCTCAGTGAGAAAAGAAGGAGGCTGACAGAATTGATGTGGCACAGGGCTCTGGTCGGGACAGCTCTTCTGGTGAACAGGAGGACCAGGTCTCGCAGCTCAAGCATGAAGTGTTTGTCTTCAAGGCAGCTGCAAAACAACTGGGCTTGATGCTCATGCTCCGCAACAAGGAGATTGAAGGTGAAACAACAACAACCTAATTTAGACTCTGTGCTACAAACCTAATAAACAGTAATACCATTGCAAGAGCACGTCCATATTAGGGACATCAGAGGACGTGTCAACGTGCAGACTACCTGACAATCCTCTTTGTTTGCAGCTCTGCTGCAGGAAGCTGACTTCTCCTTTGGGGATTATCAGCCAGACGAAGACAGGACAGGTGTGGCAGACTGGAGGAGGAGGGCAGCTGAAGCAATGCAGGAAATCCATGCAACCTTCAACCAGGAAAGCGAGAATCTGGGGCAGGTGCATTCCTCCATGCTACAGCATGAACAGCTGTTCTTATCGTTCTGTTCGCCATAGAGCTGCCAGAAATGAAGCCTTCCATCATGATGATCATGGATGGCTCTTGTAAAGGCAATTTTCCACTATAATTATGGCTGCAGTGCCTTGACAATATTGTTTACCACAGTGTGCACATGACAGTACAATTGTATGGTGCTCACAGGTGAACATGGTGCCTTTGGTTGGCACTGTGCCTCTTCAAGAAGGACTGCCTTTGCCAGCAGAGGAAGACCACTCCCTGCTACCCAGTTCCTCCCATGTGGCATTTGTAGGAGGCCAGACAGGCACGCTTGATGCAGTCACGGGCACAGGAGAAGGGTTGTTATCTGCTGCTCAGCCCTCAGAGAGCCCGGTCACTCTGCAGCTCTTCATCGTCAGCCAAGAGGGCGCTGACATGAGCCCTGAGTCTGCTGTTGCTGGCTCAGCAAAGCGGCGAAGAAGCTCGGGGATCAGAAGAACTCTCCTTGCCCAACTGCAGGTGCTTGCCCGTACCACACCCTGAACAGCACCCTGATATTGATGGCAGACAAAGTCGCGCTTGGCAAATGCAGCGAAACTGCCAAGCATGACTGTTCCTGGTATCAAGCACACCCGTCGTAAATACAAGCCATTTTGACAGAGTGCCTGGTGCTGACAGCTGCGCTCGGAGCATCTGGAGCAGCAGCTGGCTGCGTCCAGAGAGGAGTGTGCCGCCATCAGCTCCGGCCTGCTTCAGGCCCTGTCAGCCATCAGCCGCCGCTCATCCCAGGTATTCCCTTCAGTGAAAAGAAAAACGAAACAAAAATGTTAGGATTCTTGCGCACCACTCAGCCAAGGTGTGCCACACCCTGGCAGGGCTACATGTCCTGCACATAGTCTTTGCTCTTTTGCATACTGCCAATTCTTACAAGACTTATTCTCCATTCAATTGTACAGGACAACCCGGCAGATAGCGCGCGCCGGACCACAGAAGTCGCCACAGCAGCGGATGCCGGCGCTGCCAGCGAGCCTATTCAGGAGCAGGTGCATGCGCTGCAGCAGACCTGCACCCGCCTCGAGCAGGAGCTGGCCGCAGAGAAGCTGCGCAGTGCCGAGTTGCAAGACGCCTTCCTGGCGGCAGAACACAGGTCTGCAGCGCTCGGCAGCCAGCTCGAGGTACATTGTGGTTCACCTTGCTGCTTCTTGTTTTTACATCGCAATTTGGTTTATGAATGCATCTCCTTGTCTTATACCCATAGGAAAATTGGAGAATAAATCTAGAGACATCAAGCACACTTACAGTATCATTGATTGTTATTTGCAGGAGGCCCGCGCCCTGGAGGACGTCAAACGGGCAGCGCATGCCGATGACAATGGCACCCAGTCAGAGGCAGATTCGCTGAGGGAGGCAGTACAAGCTCTGGAGACACGCTGCAACGCACTCGCCAGCGAGCGCGACAACCTGCGCCAGGCCCTGTATCTGGCTCAGCAGCGCGCTGTGCAGCCCAAGATTAGTACAGACCTGCAGCCTTCCGTCAGTGATGGCACACCAGGCAATGGTGATGTGATCACTCCCGGGCAGCCGCTGGATGCTGGCTCAGAGAGGGAGCTTTCAGTGGTTCAGAATCCGCCACTGGAGAGCGGTGCCAATGTGGCAGGCCATACAGAGGCCAGGGGAGAGCTGCAGGCCGACCAGGTGCTGCAGGATGGGCAGCAAGCAGGCACAGCGGAGAAGGGGGGGATGCTTGAGCCAAGGGAGGGGGCAGGTCCGGCACTTGCGGCTCAGACTTCTTCTGAACGCTCTGGAGAGACCCAGGGCATCCAGGCTATGCAAGAGCCGCGGCAGATCCCCAGTGGTCTGGATGGTGTTTTTGGACAGAACCAAGCAGCTGCACTGGTACAGCAGCAGCCGGCGTCAGCGCCTGGAGCTTCAGGGGAGGTGTCCCCTCAGAACGGCGCGTTGGCTGTGCCGACGCATCCTTACATGAACGTGGAGACCGTGCTGGCCATGGAAGCCTTCTGGGCAGCAGAGCGCGCCGCACAGTACCTCAACGTGCCCACATTTGGCGCCTACACTGCCCCAAAGGTGGCCTACACCCCCAGCAATGATAGCATCCCTCCACCCGCCGCCTCCTGCACGCAACCGGTGGAGGCCTCCAATGCAGTAACGGGGGCAGCAGCCAAGGAGGCCTTCACTGTCAGCTCTGCTGCGCACCAAAAAGTGCTGGCGGAGATTGCAGCGCTGCTGGCAGAGCTCGATGGCACCAGGCAGAAAGCACAGTCTGCCGCGGAGGGCCGAGAGGCGGCTGCATGGCAGCTGCAGCAGGCCTCCAGGGAGCGAAAACTCCTGCGCACCGCAGTGCACGAGCTGGAAGACAGCTTGCGGCAGCAGCTGGTTGCCCCGGAGCTGGAAGCAGCAGCGGCAGTGCCTGCTGGACATGCATCCGTGGCGCAGTCTCCTGAGCCGGCAGTGACGGCCCAGCTGGTCAGCAGTCTGCTTGGCCAGATTGACTTGCAGGCAGCCGAGAAAAGTGCTCTACTGGAGCAGCTGCATCAAAGCAGAGTGGCGGAAGCGGCTGCGGCAGACCAGGTCCAGGAGATCAGCTTCCTGCAGGACGTCTGGACACAGAAGCTCGGCTGCCTTCAGGACGAGTGCGATTCCCTGAAAGATGCCCTGCACGAGTCTGGCGTGCACCTGCAAGAGAGCCGGCAGAACATGTCAGAGCAGGAAGCTCAAATAGCAGATGTCCTTGCGCGTCTGGTTGATGAGGAAGAGCATGCAGCCGAGCTGGGCAGGCTGCTCGTTGCACAGGACGCTGCGCAGATGTCACTGCACTTCCATGTCTCAGCTCTGGAGGAAGATGTGAACGTGCTACGCGATGAAGCAGCAGAGCATGCCGCTGTCACCGCCGATCTGACCGCCGAGTGCCGAGAAGCTCAAGCTGAGCTGGCAGACCGCTCTGAGCGGGAGGCCACCAAGGTGGATGACTGGGCGTCCCAGCTGGCCTCCAGCGAAGCAGTGACTCTGCTCCTGCAACAGGCGCTGAGGGACGCTGACGAGACCATTCTCGAGTGCAGGGCGCAGATCGCTGCTCAGGATGTTGCTAACTCGCAGCTGACCAGCGACCTGAGGGAGGTGGAGGACCATGCAGCCGCACTCACCCGCCACATTGTGGCGCTCGAGGCAGTGTACACAGCCCTTGTCGGGCAGCTGTCCGGCGCGCAGCAGGAGGCTGAGCGCCTCAGCGATGAGTTATTCGACAGCAAGGAGCTTAGCCGCCAGTCGCGGAGCGGTGGGGATGGTGGGGATTCGTCCATGCCAGGTGGCGCCAGCCTGGCGGCTGTACTGGCCAGGGCTGCATCCTTGCGCGCGCAGCTGGCAGAGTCTGAGAGGCGTAGGGAGACTCTGGAGGCCCAGATTCTGGACCTGGCGCCATCCTCGGCTGCACCTTGGTCCGACAATCCTGCCCGGGAGGATGGCGTGGCGACTGGGCAGTTGAAGGTCCAGGCAGGAGCGGCAGAGGGCGGTCAGGGCGTGCATGCCTGGCAGCGTGAGCTGACGGCGGCATTGGAGGACGCTAGAATAGCGAATGCCAAGAGCGCGGTGCTCGCGGCACACTTGGAAGACTCTGAGACGCGCCGGGAAACGATGCAGGCTCAGGTCATGGACCTGGCTGCAGCTGACAGTGCCAAGGGGTGGAGGCCAGTCACCCCATTGAGGGACGACGCGCCAAGATCCGATGTGCAGAGCCCAGATGAACTGTTGCAGTCTACCTCCGCAGCAGCAGATGCGCCCAATACTGCTCAGGACGTAGCTGCAGAGCTGGAGACTTATTCTGGGCACCTGACGCTATCCCCTGTGAGCGAGGAGCAGCTTCGGCATGAGGTTCCAGCTGGGCTCACAGAGGAGGTCAAGGCATCTGAAGCATCGCTTGCGGCGCTGCAAGCGCGATTGGCTGAGTCAGAGCATCAGCGAGCGGACATGGAACTGCGGCTGAAGCATCTCACGGCGATCCCCTCTGCAGGTGCCAGACCGCACCATTCCCAACCCGACGTCCTGTAGTTGTGTTGACTGGCGTAATGAACATTTGTAAATTGTATGGTAATGCATTCAAAAGGTCAAAATCATACTGTAAAGGCAATGCTGTGCTCAGGCAGCGGGGGCGGCGAGACCACCATCAAGGCGCACTATGTTGCAAAGGCAGAGGAGGCCGCTCCACCAGCCGTAGCAGAAAACAAATGGGACGCCACAGCACCGCAGAGCAAGACAATCCTGGTATCAGAGAGCCCGCTTGGGGCAGCAGATCCGGCCGCCCAGAACAACTTCATGGATGATGACGGCGCTGCAGGCGAGTTCTTTGAGGCTATCAGCGTGTCTGGCTCACTGGAGGTCGCAGACCAACGCCACTCTGCTTCGGTAGCCAGCCCCCAGGATGTCATCATACCTGTGACAGCTACAGCAGACCGGGATGCTGACAATGGCTTCATAGAAGACAACGCCTCTGCAGCTCAATTCTTTGAAGCCATCAGCTTAGCTGGCACAGTGGAGGTCACAGACTATTGCCACTTTGCACAGGATGAGGGAAACATGGATTGGGGGGAGATGGATGTCATACCTGTGGCGGCTATGGCAGATCTGGAAGTCCACAACTACTTCCTAGAAGAGACCGCAGTCTCAGCTCAATTCTTTGAGGCTGTCAGCTTGTCTGGCACAGTGGAGATTGAAGACTATCGCCACTTCGCACAGAATGGCCGGCACTCAGATGGCGCAGCCGCGACACCGGTACTTGCATCGGATACAGATGAGGCCGAGAAAGTCACTCAGCATCTGCAGGAGCAGTTGAGCCAGACTGTAGAGGAGCTGACAAAGGAGCGGGAGGAGGTACGTGCGCTGCAGACAGCGCTGTCCCAGAGCGAGGCAGTCTTTGTGGAGGTTGAGGCGCAGCTGCGCACAGCCCTGGAGGAGCAGGCCCGGCTGGAGTTGGCCCTGGCTGCCGCTGAGGAGAGCCTGCAGCGCGCGCAGACGGCGGCCGGCGATGCAGAGGCGGTGCAGGGCACTCTACAGCAGCAGCTGATCACCCAGCATGAGAAGACCGCCAGCCTGGAGGCTCAGCTGACTGCCAGCGCTGCGCCGGTGCAGGTGGTGTTAATGTGCCAGGAGCCGCCTCGGGAGGGCGCGCCCCTGTATGAGCCACCTACTGCTGCGGAGTTAAATTGTGTGGCAGCGGGAGCGGACGCAGAGGGGCGCAAGGAGAGGGAGTGGGCTGCACAGCCGCCGGTGGTTCTTCAACTGATCGTGCAGGCGGGGCCGGAGCCCTTCTCGGACACCGCTGCTATTGTAATGAAGGAGGGAACACCGGTGGACACTGATGCGGCCAGCCTGGGCTTGGAGCACATGCAGCGCGGCAACGGAGGGGGCAGCGGCAGCGAGGAGGCGTCGGATGATCTGCCGGGGCTGACCGCGATTGAAATGCTGCCAGGGAGCGAAGCGGATGGGTCAGCCTCCTCTGTTGAGGTGGCCTCTTGGCACGGTGCTGCTCCAGGGGTGGAGACCGACGTCGCAGCAGACACGCGGCCAGTGTTGCTGGCAGGGGCGCCTGACACTCTGCTGTTGCATGCCAGCGAGAGCAGTGAGCAAGCCGTGATGGTGAACAAGGGAGGGCAGATGGTTGCATCAGACGAGCCACCTTTGCCGGTGGTTGTAGCGGAGGACTCACTGGCGACAGCACTGGCGACAGAGGAACCTGCTACACTCCCAGAGGATTTGGTTATTGTGGACTCAGCTGACAGGTTGTTCAATGCTGGCGGAAGTGAGGACCCGCTGTCAGAGCCGCAGCAGGCTCCAGAGGCCTTTGCAGTGCTGTGCTGCGAGGTCTTTGAGCCGCGCTCTGGCAGGGATCGTCCTGACATCGCGCGCATCACCGAGAACCCCCTCTTCACGGCTGGCCCAAGCAGGGTGACCGATGACGCGCCGCCGCCGGTAGCACTAGCCCCTGACGTGCCAGTGGATATCCCCAGCGGTGCAGCAGCGAGCAGTGAAGCAATTGCATTCAATCATGGCATGAAGCAAGTGCCGGTAGGAGATGCAACTCTGCCGGAGCAAGCAGACTCGCAGGCAGAGCGCACAGTGGAGGCCCGCAAGGTGACAATTTCAGCAGATGAGATTACAGAAAAGCAAAGGATGATGCGGCCACTTCTGGCAGATGCACTCTTGTCGGAAGAAGCAGATTCGCAGGGAGAGTATACAATGCTTGCACCTGAGATCACCGCTTCAAGTGACGCATTAGAGCCTTTGGAGCCTGCAGCGCCAGCAGAAGACAGCCGCGCCGCTGAAGCTGCAGCAGAGGAGGCCGGGTCAGATCACGAGAAGACTCTGAGGGGCCGGCACGCTCGCAGCATGGCCAGGAAGATCAGGGAAAGCTGGGCCTCGCTGCAGCAGGAGCAAGCGGCTGAGAGCAGTTTGCAGCAGCACGACGCAGGGGCGGAGACAAATAGAGAACGGCGCGTCAGCAGTGTGCATGGCGGCAAGCCTTGGTCTCCGCCCAGCATTAAGGACGCCATGGCTTTCAGCAGGTGTGGCAAAGCCGTTACTGAACATCCCACTTGCATTATTTGCGAGCCTGTTGCATTGAAGATACACGCACCACAACCCTGTTTTATCTCCATATTAAATACTTATACATATGGGTATCTCCATAGTGATAGCAGGGCCCCATGCAGGCGGCACACTGATGATGGGGAGATTGAGGACATTACGGATGTCATCTATGCCAACTGGGGCACCGTGACCGATGGGCAAGACAAGTCAGGTCAGCCTCCCAGGCCCCCATGTCCTCTGCATTGATGACACACCTGTGCTGCTTCCTTCAAAGATAAGCAATTTGTTGTTTACAATCCCTGAAAGAAGGAATGTGCCAGAAGGCTGTCCCATGGGACATGCAACGAGGTCCTAGCATTCCCTGCGCAAAGGTGCAGTATATGGAATAAAGTATTGGTACAAATTTCAGGCGTATGTTTGGGTGGCAGGGTTGTGGCGCAGGGAGGATTGGGATCGGCTGTTGCTGAGGTGTGCTGAGCTGGAGAGGACGCTGAAGCAGGCAGCGCTGAGAGTGACGGCCCTGGAAGGTGACGCCACTGCCGCCGCCTCCCAAATCTCCATCCTGCAGGCCGAGAAGGCCGCCCTGACTGCCAAGTAAGCGCCACCACACTAGTATACAGTGTATTTGACATCGCACTGATGCTGCAGACATGTACTTCTCTGAAATTCAGTAATTTGTTGGGGCACCCGTTTACAGCATGTGAACATCCTATCATAGATATGCCTGGATCAACTGCAGTTCCCCTTGGAAGCTTTAGGTGGCTGCCTTGGCAGAGCAGGAAACAGAAAGAATCACCCAGACATTGAGAACAGCAGTTGTGCTGCTGATGCTTGCAACCCTTACCGTCATGCTAAGACAAGTGTGAAGTGCTGTGGCTGTGGCAGGCTGGCAAGGGCAAAGCAGCGCAGGCCGGCAGCAGGGAGGCAGGCCCAGCTACAGAGCGCCGGGTCAGGCTCCAGTGCAGACGGCGCTCCCATTCCTGACAGCGTGGCGGTGGCGCAGCAGGCTTGCAGCCCTCAAGGCGCTGCTGTGACTGGGTCCCAGTCAAACATCCAGTCAACAGCACAAGGCAGTCAGACTGAACCAGTTGCAGTAGTGGACATCAATACTCCAGTAAATGCAGAGCAGAGCGCCAGCATCAGCACGCAGCGTGACACATTAGAGCAGTCAGAGTTTTCAGCCAAGGCCTCAACTGCTGCAGCTGATGACACAGTCAAAGCTGTCGGCGTTGTTCCTGCCATTGGGGGACAGCAGGAGAGAGCAGAGAACAAGCAGCAGCTGGCTATAGAGCTCACTGCAGATAGTCAGAGTGCCAGCTTGGATGCACCCCAGGCACAGCTCATTGAGACGCCCTTGCCAGAGACATCTTCAGTTGCAAAGGCAGCAAGCGCTGCTACAGGGAGACCAGATGTGGCACTGGAGGCGTATCTGTCTCATATTCCATCAGCGAAGACACCCTTTGCTGACGATGAGGTGCTCGCCATGAACGTGGCAGGTGTTCCTGTCAGCAGTGCACCTGACAGCGAGAACAGCAAAACAAGTGTAGCCAAGGGAGGGGCAACATGCGATGACAACGTACGGCTTGCAAAGCTGGCGCAAGAGACGGAGGCGCTGCGCGCGAAGATGGCGGCGGCCATCGCACGCATTCGCAGCCTGGAGGCCGAGAAGGCCCTTGCTGCACGCGAGCTCGCCGCTGCTTCCAGCACCACACAGGTGTGCCTCCTCCACACTCTTGTGATTGCTACACAGCAGTGTCCAAACACACCTATGCTGCAGCTTGTCTCCCTTGTTATTGTGGTCACAGAATACTATGAGAGAAAGGGATGAAGACCCAAGTGTTTGTCTTGCATGCTTCAGGCAGAGGATGATGGGGCGGCAGAGGACGCGTCAGACACCTGCTCACAGTGCTCAAGCACTGGGACCAGCCGTCAGGGGAAGTCTCCCAGGGTACATCAGGGACGCGCGCCCTCGAAGGGCCAGGCAGGCCGTCCACGGGGCAGTCTCAGCGAGCTGGGAGCAGTCACGGAGGATGAGGGTACAAAAGTGGCGTGGAATCCGGCGGTGCATGCAGCGCCCAGCTTCAACCGGCTGCAGCAGATGGCGCGTACCATCTCTGAGCTGCAGGCAGAGGTGGCTCTGTGGAAACGCTCTTCACAGGTGACATCCCTGTCACACTGCTCTTTTGCAGTCTATCTGTGCATTGGTGTTTACTGCTTGGAAGAAGAAGAAGAAATACTGCATGCGAAGACGGGTGAGGTGGATGTGCATGCACATGCGCAGGGTGCCCATCAGGAGATGAAGAAGCTGTTCCGCTCGCTGAAGGAGAAGGGGACCATAATTTCCAGGCTCGAGTCTCAACTGTCGACGGGCTTCTGAGAGGAGTTATTCTTGCGCAAGTAGGCATGCCAGCATAGCTGGACTGAAGAACAGAGAAATTAGACAGACATACCATGCAATCTTTGCACTGCACTGGGTACCAAAATATCTAAGTTTTAATTGGCAACATCTCGTACGGCAGAGACAACTTTTGCAATAGGATGAACTGCAGTCATTTGAAATGCATTGGTGGGCACCGGTGCTGTGCTATGTATAGTGCATTTTATAATTAGCTCTTTGCAAATAAATCATTTGAAATGATGATAGACTGCTTGCTTATGCAATTGACCAACAGAGCTCGAAGACTACCTTGCTTTGACATAGCTTCTCAGCGTTAAGACAGCGTTCAAGCAAAGTTGTTCCTGAACAGTGGTGACATGCACCAAATCGTTGACCGCATGCATGCATGCATGCATGTTGCATGCCGCCCTCTGGGAGGGCTATATCGGCGCAGCCACTCTAGCTAAGCTGTGGCTCATTCTTCTGGGTTCTCGCCATTCTAATACAAACTGCTAAGGAGAAAGTTTCAGATGCATGCCATGCTGGGATAGCAGATAAGGCTGACTGGGCTCACGTGCTCACAAATGCCCAAGTAAGAGTCTCGCAAAGACGTTGTAGGGCCATATTGGGTGAGGGGCAAACACTGCATGGCTTCCTTTGCATGCAGAGGCCCCATTTCTGCGTGTCTTGACCGGCACACTTCGTTTTCGAGGTGTGCATCCCTGTAATATTTCTGCACTTGATGCGTGGAGCTTTTCGGTCTATTCTTTATGACACTTAGTGCAGAATTGATTTTTTTTAGAAGCTTATTATTTCTTAGAGGATCTGCCTTGTTGTGTTGTGCTTTTTCACACGTCTTGGACGCATTACATCTGTGGTGTCTGCCTCAGCTGCCTCCTTCATCTATGCAAATGAATTCCTCGATGCAGGTCTGTCAGGACACGCGGAGCAATATTTACCAGGCAGCCGCTGTGTGGCAGCCCTCTGCTGGGCAACAAAACGTCTCAACTGAACCTCTTGACGAGGAGAAATTACACTGACAGAACAGCAAATTTAAAAATTTGCGCAATCCAGATAGACAATCGTGAGCTTTTGGTTGGGGATTGCCTTGCGCTCACATCGTTTTGCCTGTACAAACAGGTAAACTGCTTCATGCAGGCTTCACCAAAGCAGATTGACACACCCAGACAGCAGTGCTGGTTAGTGGATTGGTCCCTAACATCACGTGTGAGCTGCCTTGACATCTCTTTTCGACATGCAGATAACATCGCTGCTCTTCCTCCCGGACTTTCCTGGATGGACGGCGCCGCTGCACTTCAACCCAGTCCGCTTTGAGGAGCTGCTAATCTTTATATTCACTCTGTGCGTGTCATGGGTCAGCGCCTGTGGCATCCTGGGCGGCTACAAGACTGTGGCCACCTCTGGTTAGCGCCGGCACAGCCAACTTTTGAGCTTCACCCTCGTCTGTTGCACCACGACCATGTGATGAAAGCTAGTATCGACTGTCATTGACATGCTGCAGATCTGCCCACTGCATTGGCGCGGGTGAGTGGGGCATGGTTGATTGCCATGCCGATTGCTGCATGCAACCTGATCCTGGTCACGGCTGCGGAAGGGAATGACCTTGTTGGGGACTCCTTCTTTGGCCACGTGCTACCCCTGGCAGCCAGAGGTGCGTGGAGAGCAAGGACTAAAGGGATCCAAATGGATAACAAAAGCTTGATGTCCATTTCTGCAGTATCTTGGGCAGAGCAGATATGGCAGTAACTTGCTTTGTTCACCATGATGACAGGCACAGGGGAGCCTTTTGTGACTGCAGCTGGTGTCCTGGGGCTTATGGCAGTGTGGAGAGCGTTTTACACAGTGTTTCTGGATTTTTGGAATGTCCGCACCTTCACTGATCAGCCGATCAATCGGTATCAGGTGTGCACCCATCTGCTGTCTGAACATCTGCCAAAGGTTGCCTCTGACTTACTTCTAGGTGTCCTGTTGCTGACATGCTTCTGTGTCTTCCTTTTCAGGACATGAGTGCCTTTTTGGACGCGCTGCGGTGAGTCTATTGGATCCCTTTTGTCTACGCTATTTAACTTAGGAAGACATTGTGATTGCGTTTCTCCTTGGACAAAAGCACTGCCGGCAGCTTCAAATTGTTGCTGAGCTGAAGTCCTCAACCATGGCTGTGCAGGTCGGCATTTTTGATGTGTATTTGTTTCAACATCTTCCTCCAAGCCCTTGCAGATGCGCTGGGAGAGGAGAGGATTGAGATGATGGCAGACTCACTCTTGAAAGGCAGCCTGTCTCTTGTGCCTTTCCAGTGACCCTGGCAGCGCTGCAAGAAAAGCTCATTTTCACGGGAGCAATGTATCAACAGCACTCAGCACCACAATTCCTGTAGCCAAATCTGTGCATCTGTGCACCTGAACTTCTGCTGACCGCTGAGGACGCGCAAAGACTTGTACAATTTTGGGAAGACACAACAGTTCTGTTTGAATTGCAAGTATTGTCAGCCGCTGATGAGCACTGTATCGCTCATGAGCAGTATTGCACTTGTGGTGTATTTAGCTGGACATGCTACCCATCCATGTTTCATGTTGTCATGTGCTATGGACATAATGTTGGTGAAAGTGGATCCGCTCTCAAGACCTGTCCGGAATTCCTGTATGATGCTGTGAGTATCCCGGTCTTCAGCATACCATGGACAGTCAAATTGATGCATATGCGTGCCATGTTCCACACGTGTCCACTACAAGACACCTATATCTCGTACTGCTGCATTTCATAAGTTGACAGTGCCTTTTCCATAAAGTTTGCCATTCAGCCTTTGTATTCCTAGGAGTTCACCGTTCAGTTCATTTTAACATATACACAAATCCTACAGCACCACGAAGCTCATAAAGGTTCAAAAACGCTCTCAAGCACAAAGCAAACTGCACCATGCAGCAGGGTGTGGGTGCGGGAACCCCTCTTGGCATTCCCCTGTGATTGTGCAAAATCAGACGGAGGACAAAATCAGCCGGAGGACACATGCACAGACCGGACTTTTGCGAGGCTGAAAAAGTATCTATTCGGCAGCGCAAGAGAACATGAATGTCAAATTGCGTCCCCTCCTGAACAACCATCTTCCACAGCAGAGCAGGCGCCCGCAGGCTGACACTCTGAGAATGACATGTTGCCCCACGTGGGCTGAGCAGGCCCCAAGGCCCTATAAACTCCTCAACTCTGGAGGCAAGATGAGGGGGTGCGTTTGTGGATCACTTGATGCACACATTATGGCAGAGCTCTAGGCTGATGACACTGTCAATATAATCCCCTCTTCTGACCACCGTGCCACCGCCGTGAGTGCACGTTAGAGTCTGGCAACATTGCAAATGTGCTGACACACTCAGAAAGGTGCAGAGACACTCTCCTTCGCATCTGCCAGCTACTTCCTGCTGCCAAGGAAGCGCTGCACTTTGGTGGAAGGCGCTGTGGCACCGGGGGCTCAGCCGGCGCCGAAGCGGGTGAGGTCAAAAGTGTAGGTGGCGGAGCAGCAGTGGTCGACGTCGCGCGCGACCCCCACGAGGGCGTCGGCTTTGCCGTAGAAGTTGTCCTTGAGGGAGATGACGATGGACTGGAAGCGCGCGGCTGCGGCCGGCCGCGTCTTGGCGCGGATGTAGTCGGCCACGCGCGCCACGTTGGTCGCGTCCAGCGCCGCGTCGATCTCGTCCAGCACGAAGAAGGGCGACGGCTGGTACGAGTGGATCGCAAACAGCAGCGCCAGTGCCGCCACCGTCTGCACACAGCCACAGCACACGCCCTCAGAAAGCCTCCCCGACAAGTCATGCTGGTGGTCAGAAGATGCAGCTGCTCCAAGCGCACTGACGTTGGGGATGCACTCAGAAATCCATGAAAAACCAGCTAAAGGCCAACCCCTGTGGCAGCCCCACTCTGAGAAGCTTTGCACAACAGCAAACGGCATGCAAGAGAAAACCTTAGCCAGCAAATCGGTGAGAAGTGATCGCTGGAAGGAATTGTGTTCAGCAGCTCAATCAGAGCGGGTGGTTCTGTCTTCTGAGATGATAGCAAGTAAAGATTCCAAAAGGGCGGGCGGTCACCTTTTCGCCGCCAGAGAGCTGCTCCATGTCGCGGAAGCGTTTGGTGGGCGGCATGGCGGTGAACTTGATGCCGTGCAGGAAGGGCTCGTCCGTGCTCTCCAGGCTCAGGTACGCCGTGCCGCCCATCGGGTGCACGCTGCTCCCCAGAAAACTTAATCAGTTAATATCACATCCCTGCTTTGAATGTCGTGTGATAGATTGCTATACCTAGGGAACAAGCTGGTGCCTTTGGGTCCATGGAACACAGATACCTAAACGCAACACCTCGACCCCAAAGTGATGTACATCCGGCTGACAATGTCACCATGTGCAGTGGTGTGAGCCAAGCTGCTACAAGCTATGGCGTAGCGGAGAGGGGACAGGGGCGTGGAAGGTGTGCAGGGCAATGACTTGGGCGCACCTGCTGCGGGTGAGGTCCTTGAAGATGGAGTCGATGACGGACGCGATGTGCTCAAAGGCGGCCGTGAACGCGTCGTAGCGCTGCTGGCGCACGCCGTTGAATGCCTTGGCGATGGCCTTGGCTTCCTTGCGCGCAGCCTCCAGCACCACCTCCTGCTCCCGCTCCCGCGCCTGCACCCGCCACCCCAGCCAGCTTCAGCCCCGCAAAGCATCCTTGCAAAAATACCATCTACCTAGAGAGGGGTCTGCTGGCCGCCGGCAACTATGGAAATTGTCGCCCATCTCTCAATGAAATATGCAGGCATAGAGTCCATTATGTAGACAAATAACTTCTCCAGGGAAGTGGTCCCTTGATGCAGTGCTTAGCAGCACCGGGGCAGCATGTCCAAGCTTGACAGAGGCAGGCCACAAGAAAGTAAGCTGGCAGGGGTCCGAGTAGGCAAAAAAACTACCAGTAGGGGTGAGGATGTTCACCTTGACGGCCTGGAACTGCTCGAGGGCTTTGAGGTTGGGGGCGACGTGGGCGAGGGCGGCAACGCGCGCATCGATCTCGCGCCGGAAGTCGGAGTGCAGCGACTCTCGGTCGGCCTCCGAGCGCGCCGCCGTCAGCTGCCGCTTCAGCCCCGAGAAGTCCAGCTTGAAGCGTCCCGAGGTGCCCGCCCGCTCCTCATCTGCAAGTAATTCCCATCCCACCAGGTCATGCATGCTCACAGGGACCTGTCTGCCATTCAGCACCGTCATCAAAGGTCTAGCTGCTTTTGCTCCAGAATCTTCTGGGAGCAGTGCTATGGTGCTGCAAGAGAAAAGGGTCAAGACAGGTAGGCCATGTAATACCTTCGTCTGCGCCGTCCTCTGCTGCATCATCCTCTGCTTCCTCCTCGTCCTCATTGTCCATGGACCGCACCTTGTCGCCCTTGCGCGGAAGCGCCACCTGCACCGCACTTAGCAACATGACTCCCGCTGCTCAACTCAAGAAAAGCCACTCTTGAACCTGCCTGTGAATAAAATAAAGGCAGGCAATCTGGTCTGAAGGGGAAGAGGGCAAGGGATGCACCTGCTCCATTTGTGCGGCCTCGAGCAGATCGGAGCGCTTGGTGGCCAGGGCCTCCAGGGCGGCCTCGTGGGCGGCGAGCGCGCGTCGAGCGGCGTTGCCTTCCGCCTGGTGCCGGGCCACCTCCTTCTTGGCCGCGCGCACCTCGGCCTCCGCCGCTTCCGCCTGCGCCCTCAGCTCCTCCATGCGCGCCGTCTGCACGCACGTACCTCTGGCTTCAGAATTCTCAAGCAACATTTTTTGCATCCAGGGCATCAAAGTGACTGCACAAGTGGTTCTTATTCAACACGGCATGACATCACCAAACACAGGAAGTGGTGAAAGACTTTGCAAGAGCATAAATACGTTTCCAGCTGGTATCATTGACGAGGTGCCAGTGACGAGGTACTCTACAGGTACGCCAAAAGCATGGGACAAAGAGACAGGAAGTCCCAAATGTGTTGCAGCAGGCATATGCTACCCTCTCGTAGGGAGCGTCAACATCGGTGCAAAACAGGAGGGGCTGGGGGACTGTGGGTCACTGCGCACCTCTGCAGCCAGCTCCTGCTCCACAGACTCTGCAGCTTCGGCAGCAGTTTGCGCCTCCGCCTCCAACTTTTCCAAGTTCTCCTGTATCTTCTTCACCTCTGCCTTGGCCGCCGCCACGTCCGCCTTCAGGTCCCGCCGCTGCTCGTACGTCAGCTGGTGCTTCAGCTTTGTTGCCTGCACAGACAAGAGGCGCTTGATGAGCAGACCCTGCTGTTTGTCATGGTGAAATTTGGACACATGTATGGGGAAAATGGCAAGCGCATGAGGGGTTAGTGTTGAGGGTACAATTCCTATTCACGGCGAAAGAAGCTTATGGCCAGTAAGAATTGAGTATTTCCCGAGTGACGCGCATAGGTGATCACATGCACTGCTTATGCTGCTCCAGAATGATTAGAACATGGGACCCTGTCGGGGTGTGTCGTCACTACCTGGAAGACGATCTTCTGTGCAATATACTTCCTGCACTGCGGCTAGGTGAGACAAGTCCGATCGATGAGGGATAGCAGCAACTAGGTTTACAGCGAGGAGACGTGATGACAATGGCTCAGAGTTTGTGAAAATGCTGACATGAATGATATTCAAGTATTCCATCTTGCTGTGTTGGGTGCACGGTCAACTACATATAGAATCTTGCACAGGAAATCATCATCATGGGGGTGTGCAGGGGGGAGCTTCTGTTGCAGAAATGTACATGTAGTGGAAGAGTCATGGAGAAATAATGTCCCACTGGTCCGTGGTTCGAGTCTTGAGCACGCCAATGTAAACAACATCTATGTAACAACTTCCTTCCTTTTTCCTTTTCCTTTTGCTTATGATGCATGTTGAATATTCATCTGAGGGAGGTGGGTCTCCTGCTATCCTCGAGGATCATCTTGCAGAGATTGAGAGGAGTTTTAATGAAGCGAAGTGATGTACGTTGTCACCTGAGATGTGAGGGCCATGCGCCTCTTGGTGAACTCCTCTGTGGCCGCTGCATTCTGCTCCATGTACTCCCGGATGTTGTCCACGCCAACCTGAGCACGATCCTCACATGCCAGCTTCAGAAGTTTGCCATCTGCAGTCACTGAAATACTCGTTCTTGTGTACAGTGACATGTGCGCCTAATGTTCACTGGAACCCGCGAGGAACACAAGCACACCTTCTTGCTGAAGGCTGCAAAGATGCGGTCCTCAATCTCATTGATCCTCTTCTGCAGGCCCTCCATCTTCCTGGCGCGGTCATCGATGGCCTTGCGCAGCTTTGTGGCGCCCGGCAGCTTCCTGTGGCTCTCCTCGCGCAGCGCCTTCGCCTCGCTGGCTGCGTTCTTCAGCCTCTGCTCGGTGGCTGCACAGGTCAACACGGTCCGTCAGCACTAAGAAGAACAACACCTACTTTATCTTCATCAACATGCCAACATCCATGGGCACTCCAGCCAGGCACAAAAAAGGTGTACGCAACAGATCAGGGGTTGCCAGTGCTCATTCAGGGATGTGGGTCGAGCAATGCACCTTTGAGCTCGCCAGTCTTGAACTGCACGTCGCGTTCAAGGCCGGCAATCTCGCAGCCCAGCTGCTGCTCCACCTGCACCATGTCGCGCTGGGAGGGCAGCTTCTCCAGCTCTTCTGCCGCCCTGTCCCGCTCCTGAACCACATATCCCCAATCACCTCAAACATTCCGTCTCAAAGTCAAGCTCAGATCCATCAGTTCAGCGGATAAGAGGACTGTGAATGACTCTTGAGTGTCTTGCAGTACCACGATGTGCACAGCATGCAGATCCAGGTGCCCCTTAAAATACATCTGGATCAAGAGGAAGCCTCAGTGCACACCTGCTTGAGGCCGTCCAGGGCGCTGTCGTTCCAGCGGGAGGCGCGTGCGGACTCGTTGCCTGTCAGGCCGCCGGTCATGAAGCCGTTCTTGCTGATCATGGTGCCGTCCGCCGCGACCACCTTGTGCCGCTCGTTGGCGCTGTACGCCAGTGCCCGTGCCTCATCCACGCTGTCACAGACCAGCGTATTCCTGCACAACCACAGCACATGCCATGTCACGTCTTTGAAGCCAGCTCAACCGCGCTGATGTCTGCATTGAAGCCCTCTCCGTCTGGCAAGGCCTTGATGTATACATGCTGGGGGAGAGGGATGGGTTTAGCAAGAGCACTCACCCGCACACTGTGAGGAAGGCTCGCTCCAGGGAGGTGTCATACTCCAGCAGGTCCAGGGCCAGCTTGGCTGTGCCGCCCAGCAGCCGCAGCCGCTCATTCACCGGCTGCAACAATGAGAATGTCCAGAATTAGCACACATTGCGCTGAACAAGACATGGAAACAAACAGCGTGTCAAGCTGCGTCAGAATCCTGCAAAGCAGCAGAGTGTGCGGTTCTGGACAGCAGAGGAATGCCATGGAGCCCACACGAGCACCATAATGTCTGTGTCACACACATCGCGAGTGATCAAATTATGAGGGCGTGCCTTGGGACGGACGGTGTCGAGGGGGAAGAAGGTCATGGGCGCGACTTGGTTGGTGCGCAGCCACTGGATGCAGTCCTGCGCGGTCTCCTTGGTGTCCACGATGACGCCGTCCAGGTCGCGCCCCATCACCACTGACATTGCCAGGTTGTATTTGGCCTGGCTCACCCTTGCCAGCTCAGTCACCCGCCCAAACACCCCTGCCACATGCAGCCCATTGTCAAACAGCATTCTCTGCCGCTCGCTGTGTTTTGACATCTCTGAACCTCTCTAACTCTGATCAGCAATTGCACAGCCAACAGAGAGCACTGGGAGTACATAGAAAGCCAGTACCACGCTCGGGAGATGACAGGCGGAGCAAGACGAATGGGCATGCAGAGAGATAGAATATGTCTAGGGCAGTGGAGGCGTGCCTGGGTGCAGGCGTTTGAGCTGCTCCACGGCGGTGGTCATGCGGCGGTCGCGCTCGGTCTCTTTGCGGTCGGCCTTGGCCTCGCGCAGCTGCGCCTCCCCCTCCTCCAGCTTCTGCGTCAGCACGTCCCTCTGCGCCCTGCCACCCACCCACCAGCACATGTCTCAGGAAAGTTGGTGGTCACTGATTGACAGTCACCCCGACACATGCCCAGGTAATATGCAGATCACCTTCCAACTCTGCCAGAGTGTCTGTATGTCAGGGGGCGGTGCTGCAATCGCTAAATCTTGAGCAGGGTATCGCATGTTTATGCCAGTTACTCCCTGCAAAATGAAGCCATCCATGAAGCTCTAATTGGCGTGAGATGTGATGCCCTTGAAGAAGCTCACCGCTCCCGCCGGTGCTCGTCAGTCATGGTGGTGTGGGCGGCCTTCTTGGCGGCCAGCTCCTGCTTGGCTGTTGCCAGTTCAGCCTGGGTCTTGGCGAGTTTCTCCTTGAGGCTGGCCTGGTCTGCATCCAGCTGCGCCACTCGGCTAAACACATCCTTCTCTGTGTCCTCCAGGTTGCTCAGGGCTTCCACGTCTGCGTCCTGCACATGACACGCATGCACTTGTCTTAGGTGCCTAAACTTCACACGCGCGCATGCAAGATCACTTGCAGTATTTGTTAATCAAACATCTGGGACAAAACAGGGACAACTGGCACAAATAGCAGTGCAATACGTGCGGCAATCAAATGTGGTACCTGGGCTGTCTGGAGGGAGTCATGGTCGGAGCGCAGCTTGGAGGTCTTGGACTTGGCCTCCTCCTGGATCTTGTAAAACTCTGCCTGGTGCTGGGCATTCAGGTGCACCTGCCCCTCGTTTGAAGCAGTCCTCATGTCCTCCTCCAGCTGCTCTTGCGCTGCATAACACTCGAGGCTTCCATCAGCCCAGACTCAGCAACTCTCAAATCAAGACTATCACTCGTACATGTGCTGTCAAAAATGCTCTGTGAGCATTGCATATGCTTGGAGTTTTTATTCGGCTGTCTCACCATCAGTGATGTTCTTCAAGTCAGTCTCGAGCTTGGTGATGTGCTGCTTCTGCTCCTGGAGCTTCTTCTCCTTGTCTTCCACGTTCTTCTTCTCTGCCTTCAGCCGCTTCTGCAGCCTTGTGAGCCCCTCCTTCACCTTGGCTGAGTCTGGGCTCTGCTCACCCCACATCCACCACATCAAATCCGCCCATCTTGGTACATACATAGCATAGTATCATGACAAAGTATTGGAGAGATGCTAACCACTGCAATGAACGAATGCTAAACACTGCGGCATGCCGCCGCTGTGATGTGTGGGACACAGGGTGGGCTGAACACCCATGGCACAACAGCAATGACATGCAACGACTTGCAAGAGAGCTATGATGCTGCTTGCCTTCTTCTCAAGCTCTGCCTTGCGCTTCTTGTGCTTGCGCTCCAGCAGCAGGCGTTCCTTGCTGAAGCCGGCTGCAGCCTTCTTTTTCTGCTCCACCTTCGACTCACAGCTGTACAGCACCTTGGCCGCACCATTCAGCTCCTCCTTGTGCTTGCCAGCCTCTTGGCGCACCCCCACCATATCCTTCTCGATCTGGAACAGCTGCCAGAGGTAGTACTCCGCCTTCAGGGCCTCCTGTGCAGCAATCATGCGAAGATCTTGTCAAGCCACATTTGAACACTCCTTTGAACACTCAATTCAACCAAATCTTCACTTTGGCACCAAGGAATGATGAAATGGCAAACTCACAAGGTCCCGCTGCATCCAGAGGTGCTTCTCAGCCTCCTCCTTCTGCTCCTTCTTCTGCTTCTTCTCTGCCATGACTGCCTTCTTCTTGGAGAACACAAAGCTGGTCTTTTCATCTGCCTCTGCCTTTTTGGCCTCCAGCTCTTCATACTCCTTCTTGAAGGCAGCAGAGCCAGATATCTGCTCCACCAGGTTGGTCATGTCCTTGGGAGACAGGGCTGCGACTGACTCGATGTCTCCCTGCATACAAGCAACTTTAATCATCCAGCAGGATTAGTCAGGACGAGCAGGAGCAAAGAACCAGCACAAAAGTTTAAGCTCAAGCATTTCTATGTATGGTGACCTGCATCAAAGGATCGAGACAGGGGATCACCTGGAACACCAGGAAGTTGCGAGCCTGCACTAGGATGCCATATGACTTCAGCTTGTTGTTGTATGCCTCCCAGCTGGCGTTGCGGTCGTTGATCTTGTACTGCGACTGGTAGGACGCATCAGCTGACGCGCTGCTGGGGATGATGGCACGCGTGAAGTGCACCTCCTCACCATCAGATGTCTGAAATACTAGCTTCACATAGCCCCTCCTGGGTCTATCCTCCTCGTCCTTGCCCTCGGAATTGAGATACAGCAGCTCCTTCAGGGATCCTCGCAGCTGAGCTGTCTTGACTCCCAAGACAAAGCTGATGGCATCCATAAGATTGGATTTGCCACTTCCATTCGCTCCCACGACAGCAGTGAAATCATAGAAAGGGCCGATAATCTGTCTTCCCCTGTATGACTTGAAGTTATCAACCTCGATTTGCACGATGCGGCCCTGATGGGGGCCATCCACCGTTCTTGTCATGGCACTCTGTTGTTTAGTATGCAAGTCCTACGTGAAAATCATCGCCACATCAAAGCCTGCCTTTGCAATTCCAAAGGCTACAGAAACGTTTTACACGAAGTACAGCCCAGTCGATTTCTTGGATTTCCAAAGCCCGAGACAGGAGGTTGCATGCCCTGCTGTGCTAAGCTTTCCCGCAATTTGCAGGAACGCCGCCGTCCGCCTGGCCCTCAGCAGCCGCAACAATCTGCCCTTGCCAAGCCTTTCCATCACCTTGTCCCAAGTGAGCACGAACCTCCGCTCAATATCTGATATACACACTTTGCAGGACTGCAAGGTGGTGCCGTGCATCAGGTGACTGGGATCTGATTTATTGAGGAGGAGAATCCTTGAGCTTTGCACAGTATGGCGACTGCCATCAGCAAGAAGCGTAAGGTGAGCCATATGGGCATATGCTGCTTTTGGCGATTCAGAGACGGAACCCAGCATTATTCTGCTGCGATGGATGGGCCGTTCCTCTTCAAAGGGCTTGGAAAGACGTGCTGACCACTTGTCTGTGTCTGCAGTTCGTAGCAGACGGTGTTTTCTACGCCGAGTTGAATGAGCTCTTCACAAGGGAGCTCGCAGAGCACGGGTACTCCGGCGTGGAGGTCCGTGTCACACCGCTGCGCACTGAGATTATCATCAGGGCGACCAGAACACAGAACGTGCTAGGTGAGCTCGAGGTTCTGGAGTTTCTTACAAGTGATCATTTATAATCTGTTCAAAATCTTGCAATGAATCAGCTGTCGACATGCATTCCTCTGATCATGTTATTGTGCATTTTCTTCTTGCTTTGCTGAGGACACCGAGTCACAGTTACTCTTGTGCTTGTGGAGATATAAATGCGGGTACTGTGGCGTTGCAGGCGTGAAGGGACGCAGAATTCGGGAGCTCACAGCGGTGGTGCAGAAGCGGTTCAAGTTCCCTGAGAACAGCGTGGAGCTGTACGCAGAGAAGGTGGCCAACCGCGGGCTGTGTGCCATCGCGCAGGCCGAGTCCCTGCGCTACAAGCTGCTGGGAGGCCTTGCCGTGCGCAGGTTAATTTTCCTTCCTTTCGGCTTGCATCTGCAGATCACTGGGTCATTGTTTTGTTGTTTGCTTGCTGTGGTCGCATTCTGGGCTGAGCTGGAATGTGACATGGCAGGGCGTGCTACGGTGTGTTGCGGTTCATCATGGAGAACGGCGCCAAGGGGTGTGAGGTGATCGTGAGCGGCAAGCTGCGCGCCCAGCGTGCCAAGGCCATGAAGTTCAAGGACGGCTACATGATCTCCTCCGGCCAGCCCGTCAATGACTACATTGACAGCGCTGTGCGCCACGTGCTCCTGCGCCAGGGCGTGCTCGGTATCAAGGTGCCCATCTTTTCACCTCTTCTTCTGACACTGCAACAGCCCTGCCTGCTGTGGTGTTCCCATGTGCACTGTGAGTGACTGGACACAGTTCCATACTGCTGGTCATTACAGAAATCATGTATCCATCAGGGTGCATGTTGGCACCCTATGGCCAGAACAAACCTTCTAGGCTGCATCCTGTCCTTTGTGAGTTTATGCAAGCAGGTTGGCGGGTGTTTGAGGGTGATTGCACCATCATCACAATCTTTTAAGGGTATGGTGCGGTATGCTGATTTGGTGGGTCCTGGCACAGGTGCGGATTATGAAGAACCACGACCCCACCGGGAAGTCCGGCCCCAAGGCGACCATGCCCGACGTGGTGGTGGTGCACGCGCCCAAGGACGAGGACACCTCCTTCGACAAGGGCATGGGCAAGGACAAGGAGGGCTACGTCAAGGACTTTGCCGCCCCCGCCATGGCGCCCCCACAGCCGCAGCAGGCCCCGGTGCAGCAGCCCGGCCTCGCCTGAGTTGCCCCGTGACTGCAGCCGCCGCGGCTGCGCAGCCGTTTCCTTTCTTGCTTCTGCGCGTGTACCCTAGCAAATTCTGCGTGTCTTCCTGCCTGTCACGCACGTGGCGTGCGGCTGTGCCTGTCGTTCTGGTCTGGGCTCCTGCTTGTGTTGCCGCATCTGCTGGACACCTGGCAGAAGTCTTTTCGCGAGATGTCTTTGTTCAATGCTGTGATGTGTTGGGAAGGCGCTGAGATAACAGTACCAGGTGTAGCTAATGGTCACTGTGCTGTAATAATTGATCAGATGCCCTCTTCTTGATTTAACACCTTCAAAGCCATGTTTGGTAGATTCCTCCAAGCGGATCATCTTTGGATCCTCAGTGCACACCTGATACTTTCGTCCCGCAGCTGCCAGCTCTAATTGAAGGCTGCATCACACCTCGATTCTGATGATTCTCACCGCCTCGAGGGCTCTTGGCCCGCCGTTCCGCTGGCATTGGGATGCTTGAAGCATGAGTAATTACTTGTGTGCGCAGCTGCAGCGGCACTCGGCAACTTGAAGTTGCTCGATCACCAGCATGAAAACTCTGTGGCTGCGCAGCAGCGCTGCTGATGTCAACATCAACATTGCAATCGTGCGCACATGGCATGGGCATGCATATTTTCATAAGCGATCATCACAGTGAAGATCAGTGATCTTTTGACTGCATGAATTTCATCTCTTCTGTGACAGACTCGCATCCGATGTGAGTCACAGGGCAACTTGCAATTGATATTCAAGTTGAATCTAGCTGGCTCGCACAACGCCGGCCCGGTGCCATGCATGCGTCACTGAGCGCTCTCATGAATAAGTCCGCTCGCAAGTGTTCTCCCTGTCACCAGCTCCCCGATTAGGGCAGCTCACCCATTATTACCGCTGAGCAGTGATCCCTCATCCCCGTCGTTTGTCACTGTGACAAAGGGATTCTGTCTGTCACTGAATCTCGCACTGCCGCGAAGCCGGATGATGACATCAGTGACGCTGAGCTCATCAGTCAATCATCACCAGAATCCATAACTTCGGATAGTCACAAATATTTCGGTCCTGCCGGTGCAACTGTCGCTCACCAGGCTCACAGCCGAAGCTTTGGGAGGGGCACACTGTTGAACTGCGGCAGGGTTTCGATCGAGCTGGGTGGTCACTTGCTTTTGTTGGGGGGGGATTTTGTTCTGGGGAAAGGATGCACCTGCCGGACGCCGTCATCAAGAATGTCGCTGACCGGTTGGTGCAGCAGCCAGACAGCCAGACTGTCCTGGTGTCGCTCATGTCCATGTGCGGCGTGTGCAAGCAGTGGCGGGATGTAGCGCGTCATCTTGAGGAAGGCGTCCTGCACTTCGACGCCCTGCGAGCCTGCGGCAGGAACAGGGTGGGCCGGCCCCTGACGCCCGCCGAGCTCACGTTCCGGAAGTCCAGCACGGCCGCCAAGAAGGCCTTCTTCCAGTCCGCCGCGCGCCTGCTCACCGGCTACACGGAGGTCGTTCTGGCCGGCGAGGGTATCACGGATGTCACGCTGCTGGAGGCCGCCAGAGCTGCCGGAGACAAGCTGGTATCCATCGAGGTCAAGGTACGTGCCTGTATGATCGCTCAAGCTGGTTCCTTTCGCCTGAAATCGGGGGCGGGGAAGCTGATTCGGTGGCGTTTCTGCTGAGCAGGACACTTCCACCGTCACGGACGCTGGCTTCGCGAGCCTGGCCCTGTTCACCCCCCGCCTCGTGCGCCTGCGGCTGACCAACCTGCCCCGCGTCCGAGGCGGCTTCATCGCCGGCCTGCTGGAGCGCTGCCCTCGCCTGGAAGTGCTGCACCTGGAGAATCTGCCTAGCTGCTGGGAGGGCCAGGGCTTCAGCAGCCCCAGCGTCAGCAGGGCCAAGGCCCTGCGCACCCTGAGCATTCTGGGCTGCAAGGTTGACATGAGCGCTGCCGCTCTGCTGGCCAAGGTGTCCGAGCTGCGCTCCTTCACCTACGACGGGCCTCCCAGCCTGATGCGCGTTGCCACCACTTTTTGGTACGTTGCCGTACCACCCACATCCATCTGTGTCCGCAATTTCTGTAAGAAACATCCTGATTGCCATTTTCTCCTATGATTGCGTATTTCACAGGCCCCCACTGACTTACAAGGGTATCTCTCTATTCCAATGCCCTTGGCATCGTGTTGAATGTGGAAGTGGGGGGTGGTAAGGCAAGCCTAAATACGCATAGTGAGGCCTGCTAGGACGGATACAATTCGATCTGAGACAATGTACCTCTGTGTTGCTGCAGCCCAAAGCTGGAGGAGGTGAGCTACACCTCGTCCTGCCCGGAGGCGGTCAACGAGACGGTGCGGTGCCTGCTGGCCGCGCGCAACCTGCGCACGCTGGAGATGACGCCGCGCAACATGGCGCTGCAGCCGGAGCAGCTGCACGCGCTGGGCATGCTGCCGCTGACGGAGCTGCGCCTCAACTCCTTCATGTACAACCAGCAGCCCGCCATCAACCGCGCCAGCCAGAGCCACCTCGACAACGAGGGCGTCCGCGCGCTCGTCGACTCCATCTGCCACCGCGTCAACGCCCGCGCAGGCACGCCCCTCCCCCATGCACCCCCTTCTGCTCTTCTATGCCCACGCTCACCACCCTTCTCTGGCACTCTTGCATTTGTGAATGCAGTCGATCATGAGGCAACCAGCTTTATCTCCAGGTGGAGCTCATGTGTATCACATGACATGTTAAGCAGCGTGGTTTGACAGCAGTCGCGCTTGTCTGACGGTGCTCAAGAGACCCACAGCTGCCTCTCGGCTAGCAGAAGTCTCGGCATGCAGAGCAGGGATGCTTGATGACAGGCGCATATGTCTGAGCTCAAGACGCGGTTTCCTCTGGCCCTGCTGACGCTGTGCTGCGGATGTTCACAGGCCGGGAGGCGAAGCCGTTCCGGCTGTCGCTGTGCGGCGCGACGGCGCTGACGCACGACGCGGTGAGCGCGCTGCTGCGGCTGCCGCTGCTGAGCGAGCTCAAGATCGACGGCTGCTTCCGCATCAACTCCATGGACAAGATGCGCCTCGTCGCCAAGGTCAAGGCCGGCGCCAGCCTCGGTGCCTCCACTGTGCTCTGCGGCCGCTCTGCCGCCGAGTCCGCCCAGGACCAGCGCGCCTTCGCCTCCCACCTGCACCGCATGCTGCGCTCCATCGCCTGATGTTGCAGCGCAGATCATCATTCCACAGCCACGCACCACCCCTGCTCAGAGATCTAGACGATCATCATCGTGTGCCAAGACACACAGAATGCCAAGAGAGAGCGAAAAAAGCACTGTAGACTGCATGCAGCATGGAGTCGGACAGCAGAGCTCGCCCAGAGGCTGTCCTCTGGGAGGCTTGCTTGGATCTTCTGCCACCATGGGCAGGTAATAACATAGATAGAGGCACTGGATACTTGATATTGAGAAGGGCATTGCAGTCTGCCACAGCACCACTGGGAGGATGGCATGATGACACATGGTTTGCATGCATGTACCGGCTGATGTTTGAGCCTCTGCCAATGCATGCGGGAGGCGGATCAGCCTAGCCAACTAGACGAGGCTGGTGTGACATAGCGATTCACGCGCAGCCTCGATCAGGTGGCAGGAACAGATAGACGTCAGTTTTGAGCCCTTGTCGCTTTGTACATGAGGCCGTCAACTTTGGCCGAAGAGCAGACAGGGCGTTTCCACACTTTTCCGTCCGGTCACTTTTATTGGAATTCGACGTGCCCACTTCTGTTTGCTGGAGGCGTCCTCTACCCTCAGCGGGTGTGGGTGTCTTCAATTTGCAGGATCTGGGTTTGTCATCTACAGTTGGTTGACTTTTATACTTGGGCTGGTTTCTTGATGTTGAGGGCCAGAGCTGGGCTCTCAAGCCTGCTCGCCAGACATGGTCATATCCTGAGGCCGCACGCAAGCCAGGCATTTGTTTGTACTGTCCAACAATTTATTTGATGTACAGCAGCCGCCTCACCCGAGGGGGCCAACATGCCCTTTTGTGTTGCTCTAATAATGCTGAGTACCAACAGTTTATACAGGGAAGTGTTTTGGGTATGTCAATGGAAATGTGATAGGGGTGCGCTGCTTACTGCAGCTGCAACCTTTCAATAGTACTTGGAGGCAGTGTTGCTTACGGATCAGGCATGGGCATCTGGGCACAAATGCCGTGACTGCTTTGGAAGTGTTGTTGACATCAATTTAGGTCTGGCGAGTAATCAACACCATGTCAGTGACCCCTAGCGGCAGTCCCTACGTGGCATCTTACAAGTTGCCACAGCAAAAGGCAGTGCCCAGCTCTGTATGGTAGAGTTTGCTGTGTAAGGTGACAGATATATGATCGATGTGTTGTGAAGATGGTGTTAACTTCAACAGATGCACAGATCATGATAGCAAGACAATAAGATGCTGAAGAGCACCAAAGTCAGTTCTGCTTGTACAACATGCATGTCTGTGACATTATTACAGGCACACTGATGTAGACCAACTAGCATGATCATGACTTGGCAAGCTGCAAGCCTCTTTGATGTCTTGAACGCATTTAAAAACATAGCAAATACTCAGGCACATCCAGCACAACTTGTGCTTAAGACTTGAAGTCTTAAGGACTCCTGAAGCCTTCAACACATGCAACTAAACAGTGCTGACACTGAGAGAAGGAGGAAATTCAGCACAATTAGCTGCCTGCTCTGCAATTCCTGGGCCGGCATGGAAATCCATCTGGCGCCAAGGTGTCTACATATGAGCTGGCAGGTGTCAGCGCCCCAAGCGCACGAAAAACTTGCAAAGCATTGCAAGAATATATTTGTGCTTTGTCACGGTCTCACACACAGCAAGTAAGTGCAGCTGCCACCTTTAGAAAAACCACCATTGCACAATGTCCTTTTAGGCTTGGGCTTCCATATGCATACATATCTTGGTGGCTAATCTTGCATTTTCAGACCTGTTGAAGGACAACTTGGCGAGGGACCAACAGCTACTCCAAGCACAAGCGCACATTCGTCATGCATTCTGACATATGACACGCTCGCAAAGCACCTTGACTGTCCCAGCATGCAACGGAAAATTGTAAATTCCACAGCCACCAACAACCCAGCCAATAGTGAGGCTCCTAGCAGAAAAGAATACGATCATGTCACGAGAGCGGTCAAGAGCCCTATTCAAACCTCCAATGCATGGAAGATGAGGCAGTCAGCTCACATGGGAAACATGCCACATGTGCAAAGTCCACAAATTCATCATGCTCATCACACCATTGCTTCCCCATGCAGCAGCGAAGGGCTTCCAAAAATCGGCTAGCAGTGTCTGACCACTTTCTTGATGTATCTCTTCCAATGGTCCTCTGCAACATGAAGCACACCTGCTTCCAACCATCCTCTTCAACACACAGCACAGCTGCATCCTCCTCTTGCTCCAAGACGTCCATGCAACATGAAATTGGTTGGACAGCAGCAAGTTACATGGTGGGTCTGCGCCGCCGTCCTGCCTGCAGCACGCCGGCGAGAGGACTGACAGCCACATCAGGAAACTGGCTGTCGCCCCCTCGCAGCGCGCTCAGGCCAGAGCCGGCACAAGGCGGGTCTGCCGGGGTGGGCGTTAGGGGATGGCCAACCATAATCAGGCAGAGGTTTCTAAGTAAGGAACCTCTGTTGACGGCATCGGGCATCAGGCAAGGGCGCTGCTGAGGTTCCTGAAGGGGCTGGCCTCCGGCAGGGACTCCAGCAGGATTTCCTTCTTGATGTTCTGCGGGGCCCCCGCCTCCTCCCGCAGGATGCCTGTTATCGCCAGCACGTCCGGCGTGTACGGATCTGCAACCCCCAGATGACAAGTGTCACTTCACTGTCAATTGAACTTGAGAGATGTACACATCACGGTCAGCGAGCGCCAGATAAAAGAGAAACGGTTGCCTCGCAAGACAAGCTTTTGCAGCAGCAACACGACAGTCCCCGGCCCAGGAGCACAAAATGAGAACATGTATTGGTCAAGAGATGGGTCAAAAATGCAGGCAAGGGTGCAATGTGCAGGCAGGGGTGGGGAGGGGCGTACATCCAGCCACCAGCATCTTGGCGTGCTGCACAAAGTCCATGCAGCGGCAGAACTCCACGATGAACTCGCGCACGGCCACATACTCCTCCTCCAGATTGGCCTTCAGGTCATCCGCCGCCTTGCACGCCTGCAGCACCACAGCACATGGTCCTCACACAAAACTCTATCTGCTCATGGCACGCACAAAAGCGATCTGCTGCAGTAGCCAGTGGAAATAGTAGGTGAAATCACAGGTACAAAAGGGCGCCTGACCTGCACATACAGCGGCGCGTTCTTGTGCTCTGTCTCAGCGCAGGGGAAGTTTGCCTGCAACACAAAAAAGCTCTCAACATTCCTATATCTGACTCTCGTTGACTTTAAGAAAACCAGGGAATCTGTATGACTGCCCGGTGCCCTTCCAGACGAGCCAAATGTGTTGGAATCAGATGACCTTGCTAGTCCTTTGATACAGATCAAAAGAGACCGCAGCTTGAGGAAAATGGCCAAGAGGCCCCACCTGCAGCGTGTTCATGATGGCCTCGCGCGCCTCCAGGATCTCATGCATGCGCGCAAACAGCACGTTCTGCGCCGTCAGCAGCCCCTGCTTCTGCTCTGGCGTGTAGGACGAGGCCTCCTGCGCGCAGCATTTCAACCAATGACTCACAGTCCACCACTATTCAGGAAATGGAAGTTGCTGTACTGGCCTAGACTTTTCTTCTTTGGGAGTAGCAAAATTAGACAGGGAGAGTGAGAGCAGCTCACCACAACTTTCCGCCAGTGGTCCTTGCCGGGGTCTGTGTAGGGCTCTGCATCCGAGGCGCCACCGTAGCGCATGGCTGCAGCTCTGCGGAACAGTTGCGCATCCAGCCAGCCCATCAGATGGAACAGGTTGCGCTGCGCCACACCCCACACACTGTTTCAATGCCATCATCACCATGCTTGCGTCAGTTCATCCAAGACCTTCCCAGTCAAACATGACACACTGTCAAAGCTAAACTTTGCTGACTCATCCATTACAAGGGCTTCCTGTGATGTCGAGCATGGGATAAGGCACAGTGAAGCTGGTGGTGCAGCTCTCACCCGCGCTGAGATGATCTCTTGAATGCGCAGGTACGCCTCTGTGCCCTTCCTCTCCCCGCCGTCGGCCAGACACCTCGCCAATTCCTGCGCGCATTCCTGCATGAGGCAAAAGAAAGTTGTCAGCAAACCCCTTAAAAAACAGCTTGCTGCCTTGAAGAAGCGTCAGCCAGGGGTCAAAAGCGGGGGCCTCACGTTGTAGATGGGCAGGATGTGCTGCATGCTGAGTTTGCCGGACGCTGTCAGGAGCTCGTGCTCATCAATGCTGCGTGCCTGGCCCTTGCGCACAACACTGCAGAAGCGCGTCAGAGCCTCTGCCAACGCTTCCCGCTTGGCCAGCTCGTCATGGGTCTCGCACGGCTGCATGGCCTGCAACTCACCAATCAGCCCTCGTCATTATCTTTACACGCATTTCCTGCCAGAGGCAAGGTGCGCATGCAGACAAGCTGCATGTCAAGGCTGCCAAAAGCCTGCCCCTTGCTGGCCTCCTCAGATCCAAGCATGATCTTATCAACTGTGGGGATGCTACTCAGTATTGTAGCGCGCCCCTTGAACCGGGGCCAGCACACACCAGCATAGCACCCCATTTTAAATGCCAAATCGCATGGCTGCACCATACTAAGTACCACAATTGCGCTAGGCAATGCCATGGGGACGCAAGCCGGGAGCATCCGAATGGGGAGCAGCTTGGCATCTCACCTTTTGAATTGTCATGCTGCCCATCTTCTCTCGTACCACCTGAGGCAATGTGGCACAACGTCACCAACTGCAGGGAAAGACACAATCACCTACAGAGGACTGCGACCAACGCATTTTACACCGCCTTGCCAAAAACTCTACCTTTTCCATCTCGCCACACTTCAGCTCGTATGTGGACTTTTCCTTCTCAGCAGCGTTGAGCTTTGCAGTCAGGTCCTGGATTTGCTTCTCATACTCCCTCAACTTGTCCTGCAAAACAACAAGCATTGAACTTGGAATGGTGGATATTCTCTGACATAGAACAAGTTTGCATCTGCTTGCATGAGTAGGGTGAGCCAGCTGTTGGTACAGCTCCACCTATTCAAAAACAGACAACTAGGGTTTGCCTCTTCAACTCTCAAAATTGAGCACAAAGATCACGATGGCGAAATAAAATATCACCCTGCTACAAGACATGCACCACACCTTTTGCCTCTGTCTGAAGCGAGCTGCTGCCTTCCTATTCTGCTCACGCACTATTTCCTTCGTAGTCAAGCTGTGTTGCTGCTTGGAGCCATTCTGCTCGAATTTGAAGCTCTCCCTCGATGTCATCTCTGGAAGAGATCGGCTTGACACTGAATGCAGAGGCTCCCTGTCGCTGACTGGTGGGGCTGTTGCAAGGTCCATATGCTGGCCAGATCGGTGGTTGTACTGGGGCGGGGTGGAGAGTAGCATGCCCCTCCCGTAGGAGAGACCATTCATTTCCATGCTCAAGTTTGGCAGAAGATGTACAGGCTGCTGCAGCGGAGCCAGTGGGAACAGGACATCGGTTCCGAGATGCTGGGTGAGGGGAAATTCGGTCGCAGACGCCCCACCAAGCATGTCCGGAATTTGGAATCCATCATAATCTAATGGGTAGATCGGAGGCCCGTTCTGGCTCTGCATGTGCCCAAACGAGACGTTGAGTTCCCTTAACGGTGGATGCGTCAGGCTTCACGTAAGGCTCTTCGATCTTTTCTCAGTAAGACAAACATACAACGTCTCAAGATCGACATGACAGGATGACTTTAGAAGTAGACGTCTGGTCTCTCGTCATAATACTCCCGTGCTTTTCTCCCCGAAAAGGACCATTTTTTTACGTGATCCGCCTCGGCTCAAATTACTGAGGCTACGCTGATGGGTTGTTTTCCGATGAGGGGAAAAAGGAAACATGCATGCCTCTTCCTTCATAGATTGATGTGACCTTGCATTGTGATCCTTGCTGTTGCAATCTAACAATCTTGGCAGGAGTCCTGCAGATACACCAATTGGCAAAACCACACCGGTACGTGTACAATTGTTGCAACTTGTCACGGTACTAGTAAGTAATGTACACAGAAAGAAATTTAAATGCTATGCTAGAAGAACCTCTGCAACTTGCCATTTGAAATGCCAAGGTGCTTAATCGAAAACAATACAGTTGTCACTCAACAATTCTGGTGTCATACTCCTTCCGTCGGATCACCGCCGCCCGGACCCTTTTTATCTTTGGAGATGTCTGCCGTGGCAGCGGGCCGCAGCTGCACAGCGCTCAAGCCCAGGGAGAGGCCCAGCATGACTACCACCAGCGCGTCTTGCCAGACCAGCCCCTGGCTAGTGTGCCAAAAGCGCCGCAGCACCTGCGCATGGCGCACCGCCCGCGCATTCCTGGTCCTCCACCGCACGCGCTCAAATCGCTCCTGCAACCCAGAACACCCAAGCTCATGCCCACATGCATTAGTTGTGATCGGTCAGGTGGCATGAGACAATGCCTAGAAATTTATTTTCCCCGTGCTGTGTTTCCCATGCGCAGAAGAAACACATCAAGGTGCGACAGCGATCTGATGACGGCAACGCTACAAATAGCACTGCAGCAGGGAAGCGGGTATCCGAGAGCCGGACCTTGTTGGCCTGCGCTTCAGCCTTCTCAGCCTCCCAAGCAGCTGCTCTGGCCCTGTGCGTTGCCTCGCGCCGCTCCTTCATGGTCTGCTCATCCATGCTCCTCTTGAACCTGTCACAGCCTAAATTTTTGCTGTGCTACCCTGTTTACGATGCTCTTGCACACACGCAGGTCCGCTGAAGGCGCATTGTACAGTGCAACAGGAAGCAATGTGGGAGCCTACCCTTGCCGCTCGAACCAACTGGCAAAGGCCTCCTCGAAGTCATCTGCTCCGGGGCGCCAATTGCTGGATGAGTAAGGCCCCTGGCTGCCGATGCCTCCCAATCCCCTTCGCAGGGAATCATAGGATGATCTTCTGCTAGCATCGCGCAGCACCTGGTAATCATAAACAAAGGCGATCAGAAAATGTCCTGCAGCTACAGCCGTGTCTGTAGTACACAGGGGCCGTGTTTGTGTTGGCTGCAAGATGTTCTGTGGAGGTCTGTAGTGACAAGTGGCTGACCTCGTATGCCTCTGTGACCTTGCGGAAGGCTTCATGAGCGCTTGCATTTCCAACATTTCCAACATTCCTGCACCAGGCACAGACGGTACTAATACTGGCGAGAGAAGATGAGCAAAATCTACGGATGAAAGGTCAGAAGGATAGGCAACAAACCTGTCAGGGTGGTGCTCTAGTGCTTTTGTCCTGTATGCCTTTTTAACCTCCTCCAAGGAAGCAGTCTCCTCTATTCCTAGCACCTCGTAGAGGCTGGCCATCAACACCAATCCCACCACAGCCTGGTTTGAGGCCCATCATCTCTTTGAAATCATTCTTGAAATCAAGCAATCTGCAATGCTAGATTCAACTCCAAGATCAGAGAGCCTGTTGCAACCCTTCACTCCTTGTCACTAGATCACTGACCAATAAATTTATTTAAAATCGTGATGAAATTGTAGAAGTTTCAGACCAGATCGCAATGCACATTAGTATGGATTCCGTTGCACTGTTTGCGGCGTGGACGAAAGTGTTGTCGAGGTTGCGTTTCCAGGAAGACGTGTTCTTAGGGCTCACCCCTGATCTTGCTGACCCCGAGGGCAGCAACGAAAGAAACTCCCAGAGCCTGAATCTTCTTTCAAAGGACATTGCGAGGTGACAATACTTGTTTCTTTGCATCAGAGGGTACCTGTTGGTCCCGTGGAGGCTGCTGATATCGTTTAGGCGGGCTAGTGCTGTTCCTGGTTGGAAGGGGGATATCCTGCAGAGCTCGTGGAGGATGCCGAGGGGTGGTTTGGTAGGGGTGAGTTTCTTCTAAATGTAAAGAAAACGCAACATTATTTACTATGAATGATACAGAGCTGCCGCTCTGAGATGAGAGCATCATATCAACGTCACGCCTGCCCTAATGACCCAAGCAACTCCAACAAGATCTCGATCTACAGCCATTCCTTCATATATTATGATTAAGCAATTCAATAGTTGTATGAAGCTGGTGCTCTATGCTGATCATGCAGATCCTGCCGCCTCAGTTGAGATTTTCACCGGGTGATGTAAAAGCTGCCGCTATGTGGGGGGCAACAGCAGCAGTTGGGGCCATATGGCTCGTGCAGGTAATGCTTGTGCCACCACAGTTATTACTTGCATGTGTTCAGTAATCTGTCACATGCCCAGTGCCGCAGAACTCTTCACAGGGGCAATGTGCTATGTGCAAGAGGCTGTCTAGACAAATGCAAGGTCATGATGGCATAAGAAGAAGATGGAAGCTTCTGTGCCCAATGACGAGCACGTATGTGCTGTGCAGCCTTTTGATTACATCAGAACAGTGATCAAGGGCCCGGCAAGCCCAGGAGAGGAGGGGGGTCCGCCTGCTGCAGGACAAACAGGCCTGCAAGAAAAAAGCGACGCAGCTAACACGGACTCCTGATCAAAAATAAGGGAGTTTTCTTAGAATGCAGCAGTGACTGCAGAGCAGTCGAAAGCTCAGTGTGAGAGAGATGGGGCCTGCTCAATCTATCGGCCTCGATTGATACATGTGTGGTTACTCTGATAGCAAACCTGCTAGTGGCATCTTAGCAAGGGGCATGGAGCTTTATTGTTCTGTTAGGAGCCATCATGGCATTGCCAGTAGATTTTTGTCCAGGGCACATGATATCTTCTGAACAAATTTTGATAATGAGCACCGTGCTGTGGGTGACCCTTTCTTAGAGCAGCATCACGAGTTGAGCTTCCTAAGCTTGCAAGAATGTCTGATAAAGACATCATGATCGGTAACTCGATCCATCCAGTCTATGCCGATGTGTGATCATTTCAAGCAAAGCGATCAAGACCCAAGCTCAAGTAAAAAATCCAAATGAGTCCTTTTTTGGGGGGCTGCCGTACTGACGTCATGATTTACGGCGTGATTACGTCAGACCGAAGACACCGTAAATTAACAGGGCATAACCCTCTCCGCATCATCGCTTGCTTGGCCAGGTTGTGAGGACTTCATGGCCGGTCTTGGTGATCAGGATGGTGTGCTCAAATTGTGCAGTGCGCCCGCCATCCTTTGTCACCACTGTCCACTGGTCCTTCCACATCTTCCAGGCTGTATCACCCTCCGTCAGCATTGGCTCGATGGTGAATGTCTGCCCTGGCTGCATCACTCCAGGCTCGTTGTTTCTGCAGTGCATCACGTGTGGGGCAGAATGGAACACTCTCCCCACTCCGTGACCCACAAACTCCTTCACCACACCGTACTTGTGCTTGTCCGCAATGGCATGAATTACCTGCGCATCACAAGGCAAAGGCATGTCAGCATTTACACCAGCCATCTGCCTCCCCTGAAGTGCAATAGGCACGCTGTGGCATGAAGAAAATAAAACTTGAATACAGACCAACTTGTATGGGCTGAGCACACTGAGCATCGTTCAATTAGCACAATATGGTAAAAAAAATCACCTTGCCGATGTGCCTGACAGGGACACCTGGCCCACACTCAGCAATGGCGCTCTCCATGGCAAGTTGCGTCACCTCGCACAACCGCCGCGCCTTGTCATCAACCTTACCGACATAGAACATCCTTGAGGTGTCTCCATGGTGCCCCTGCAACAGGAATTTTTTTTGGCAAAGGGCATGTGGACCTGGACCTAAACCTATCTACTGTTGCCATCACTAACTTTCAGGTCATAGGAGTCAAGGTATTGAGGCTTGCTCACATTGAGATATACGGTCACGTCAATGTTGATAATATCTCCATCCACAAGTGGCCGCGCGTCTGGAATGCCATGGCAGACACACTCGTTGACCGAGGTACAGACACTTTTTGGAAAATTTCCTGCAGCGCCAGACACCATGATTGAGATTGTTTTCGAAGTGTTCTCAGAACTCAGCATGATCCTGGCTGTATTTAAGAATTGTAATTGAACACCTGTGTGGTGCTGGCAGATGTCTCACCATACGTTAGGGGAGAAGGGTAGGCTCCATTGTCAATGATCATCTGGTGCACCGCCTTGTCAATCTCATCAGTTGTTATTCCGGCCTGCAGGCGCGGCAGAAGGGTTCATCAATAGTTCAGGACCACTCAGGCAATTGGGCAAAAGAACAATAACGCAGCAGGCATGAGAAATGCAGCCATGTACCTTTACCAATGTGCCAGCATGCTCCAGCACATCAGCTGCTAATCTGCCCGCTGCTCGCATCTTTTGTACACCCTGCAAGCCATGCCACCCGTCATGCCCCTTCTTGGCAAGTCAATGGAAGAGGTGACAAACAATCTGGGCGTGCTAAGAGGGTGATACCTGCGCGTCATGTACTTGGATGTCATCAAACCATGGATTCTCCCCAGTGTCCACATATGGGGGCCGGGGTATGTGCTGTGGCACGGCCAGGCGTGGGGACACTGTGTGTGGTCTCAAGAGGGCTGTCGAGTTCGATGACCTACAAGCAATACATAGCTTTCACGAGCTGGCTTAATGTACTTCCTTGCTCGTAGACTCCAGATCGGTGTCCTGCTGTTCCTAGCTCTTACACAGCACAAGTGCTTGCAGACACTTGTGCTGCATATCAGGGAGGATAACAAGAGAGATAACTTGCACAACACCTGTTAAGCAGTTCATATGCCACACAAAAACCAGGCAGGAAAGCAATCCACCACTTACGGTTTTTCTCGTATGGATAGGAGTTCGGCCAATCCTTTGCGAGCCAATGCAACTGTACGAAGGTGCAGTTTCCTTCTTGCGAAGTGCGTAGTGTGGATTGGCAAGGCGTAAAGACAGTATTGTCTTTGCAAACAAGCTGTGGAAGACAGAGCTTGTTCAAGCAGCGCACATTTTATAATAGAGCGCTGCATGGCATCCGTACCGAATATGCAACAAATCAGATGATACTCAGCGTATTCAATCGCTCTCTCCTTACAGTCTGAGCAGCGATCAGGAAATTGTCCGAAACAGGTTGCCAAATTGGGCACTTCCTCCAAAGCTTCTTGGACTTCTGCGTTGATGACCAAGAGCATGCGCAACATTATCTGATGCATCAGTGTCTCGTTTATCATCTCGAATTTTGCAGCAATGGTACCATTTAGAGTCAACAAGTCTTTCGTGCCCTACGAGTCCACTAGTTGCTTCCCCATTCAGAACTTGCCTTATGGTGTGTTCTCAAAGCGAGGATCGGACGAAAAGAGAATTGGTGTAGCCATCGGATCGCAGATCTTAGACCTCAGTGAAATATCGAGAGCAGGACTTTTCTCCGAACCCATCGAAAGGGCATTTCAGAAGGTGCATCACAGAAGAGACATATATAAGGGCCTAGATTTTCGATGGGCTAGTATTTACCTCAAGATAATAGATATCCAACTGTATGGCAGGCAACAAGGAATTACAACCTGGATGTCTGTGCATACAGGATACTCTCAACGATTTCATGGCTCTTGGCAGGCCGATCTGGCAGGAAACCAGAGCTGCTCTGACTGACTTGCTAAATGCTGATGTTCCGACCTTGAGAGACAACCAAAATTTGCGGGATGCAGCATTTGTTCAGCAGGTTGAAAAAAGCCCATGGACACTTTGAGCGCGGCCATGGCATCTGTTCAGTAAATGCTTGATCTGCTGCATACACGCACTGATTCTTGTGCTGTTGGTGCAGGCTGATGTCAACATGCATCTTCCAGCCTCAATTGGAGACTACACCGATTTCTATCTCTCCCGAGAGCATGCAACAAACTGTGGCACCATGCTGCGAGGCGCCCAGAACGCTCTCAGCCCAAATTGGTATGTGGAGGTGCTGTGCCTGTGCTCCTACACTGCTCCTCGGTGCTGTCCTCGAACCAGCCACTTCATGCTTGATCGATGCGTTCTGCAGGCTGAGCCTTCCAGTCGCATACCATGGCCGCAGTTCATCTGTAGTTGTGTCAGGCACACCTGTGCAACGCCCTCGGTAAGAGATCTCCAATAGATGCAGTTCTCTAGCATCAGATATGCGTTCTTTACATTCTAGAGCCAAAATTGTGGCTGATACACTGACATCTGCCGCCCTTCAGTGGGCAGGTGCTGACAGATGTGAAGGACAGCAGGAGTGCGGCTTTGATGCCTTGCAACGTCCTAGACTTTGAGCTGGAAATGGTGTGCGCCTTTAAAGCATCAGCGCAATGCTCTGGACTCTATATATGAGACAGGTGTCATCGGAGGCCCGTTTCATTTCGTGGATTTATGAAACTGATCATCACAGAACAGTCATGGCTGATGGCACTGTCGGTGAGCAGGCTGCCTTTGTGGGCACCGGTAATCAGCTTGGGGAGTCCATCAGCATTGAGGAGGCCGAGGACAGCATTTTCGGCCTCGTCTTGCTGAATGACTGGAGCGCAAGGGACATCCAGAAGTGGGAAATGGCACCGCTTGGTCCCTTCAATAGCAAGAATTGGGTGGGTGTTTTGCTCCCTCGTAAATCAAAATGACCAGGTCAGGTGAAATTTGATGGAGAATGCTGATCCACATGTTTTATTGCAGGCCTCAAGCATTTCCCCTTGGATTGTCACTCTGGATGCGCTGCGTCCATTCAGGTGCATCCCCCACAAACATATATAATTCAACATTCTGCATCACCCTTGAGCTTCGCAAGCCAGGGGGATACTAAATACAACAGCTGTATTTATTTGTAAGTAGTATCGCCCTGCGCAAGCATTATTGTTATGACATTCTGTGACTGTTTACAGATGTCCAGCGCCAGATCAGGACCCTCCAGTGCTCCCCTATCTGCAAGCGGGTGATCGGCACAGCTATGACATACACCTGGATGTGGAGATCGTGCCGCCAGAATCCACTGGCAGGACGGTTGTGACGCAGTCAAACTTCAAGCACCTGTGAGTACCTGAGTTCCCCTGAGCTGCGACGGCATTGTCTGTGTGCAGATCTGCAAGTGGGCTGTGGTCAATTGCGTGCTTACAGAGCTGCTGCTGTCAATCAGGTACTGGACACTGCCCCAGATGGTTGCGCACCACACGGTCGGGGGATGCAACCTGCGGCCGGGAGATCTGCTTGGGACTGGCACAATATCCTGCAACACTGTGAGCATCCAAACTCTTACTTTGGGCTTGGCTTGCTACACTGCCTGATCAAAGGAGTTTTTTTGTGCCAGAATGCAGAATCATCACAGGATGACCTCTGTTTGGGCCTCTGCAGGAAGATGGGCAAGGCCTGGGATGTCTGCTGGAGAAGACATGGAACGGATCAAAGAGTGTTGAGTTGAGTAATGGAGAGCAGAGGAAGTACCTACTGGATGGAGACACTGTCATTTTGAGGGGTTACTGTCAAGGTGATGGATATCGGGTTGGATTTGGTGAGTGTTCAGGAACAGTGCTGCCTTGTTTGTGAGAGAGTGGATATTAGTCGTGACTTTACAGACGTTCAAGGATGCTTGGACTAGTACTAAAGAAATACTCAATTGCAGCGTCCTATTGCACAAGCAAGGGCGTCAATTGATTTTGCTGATTTGGTAGTAAACATTAGCCCCTTGGGGAAACATATACAATGTTGCAATTGCAAATGCCACAATGCCAGAGTCTGACTCAGACTGAAAGCTTCATCAACATAGGACACACAGCTCCTTGCTCCTGCTGTGCTGCTGCTCCACGTGCTCCACAAGGGCTACAGCATCTGCAAAATGCTGCCCACATTGCGGGCACTGCTCCGCGCCTGCACATGCCCCAACTCTCACTCTCTCTCGGTTCGCAATCTCCCATTTGTTCTCCGGAACGTGACCCATTTGGAACAGAAAAAGGACACTGCTGCATGTGTCTGTACTGGCCAACTCTGCAGTTCCAAGAATAGAAAGGGGTCATGCCTGCAGCTGCATGGGAACTGCCAGTAGGATGGAAAGCATCCACATGGAACAACAGCTCCTGGAGTGTCCGAAAAGTTTCGCTGCACTGTGGACACCGTTCTAGCCCACTGCTGCTCCCGTTCTGTGCCCCCTGTGTACACAGCGCGCCACGTCACACCAGCGGATTGCTTGCGCTATTGGTATCAGACGCCAGCGTGCTCTGAAGGCAGGATGTATTATTGTATAGAACATGATGGATGCTTCACAGCTGCAAGGTATAACAGTGACTCACTTTAGGGGGTGCTCTCCTGCGCTCGGCCGCCTCTGCTGCAGCCCTGTTTGCTGCCGGTGCAGTCGGCCTTGGTGGGGGAGGCTCGCTGACCTTCCCGCTTTTCTGCTGCCCAGATCTGGCTGGGCGTGACTGAGGCTTGCCGGGAGCAGGTGTGCCAAGCCCAAACAGACTGCGCATCTTGCTAGCAAGGGGCTGCTGCTGGGCTGCTGCACGATAAACAGAAAAAATGGTTGGATCAAGGGACGAAATAGGTGTTCAGGTGAATGTGGACGTGGCATTTTGTAAGAGAGGATGTGAGTATTGTACCAGAGCGGCTGGCGCAGTCATGGTCGTTTGGGAAGCGATGCTTCAGGCAGACGCTTGTCCCACAGGTTTTGCAGCTGTAGGTGTTGACACTGTTCAGCTTCTCCTTGCAGTTCGGCACAGGACACTTGGGCTTCTTGTGCACTTTGGTGTAGTTCATTGGGTCGCAAGCCTGTCACAGAAAAATACAAGGTGTCAGTGCAAGTAGGCCTTCAGTCCTCAACAGGAAAGTGATCGGTTGCATACACAGAGAAACGCACCTCTTGAGTATGCCTTTCGAAGGCAGCATTTGCATCTTGGTCCGGCAGGAGCTTGATGGCCTTAGCGCACAGTGGGCATATGATTGTCGCTGTTTCACGCTCTCCAGCTCTCTGACAGGAGTGAGCTGCATACTTGCGGTGCGCAAGGCAGAAGACCTGCCAAGAGACAAATTCAAGTTCAACTTCATGTGTCAGCTTTCATTTGTGATACTAATACTTCATCATACTGCTAGCAATATTTTCAGGCATCGAAATTCCCGTTTCTCAAGCAGATCAGCAGCGCACTTTCTGACAAGCGTCACACTTGAAAGGCAGGAAATCGATTTGCTGGCAATCTGGTTCTTCACAATGATCTCCCAAGGACATCAGGTCTGCCTCCTGGGGATGAGTGCTTGCCATCTCACGAAGGACTGAGCAGATCTTAGAGTGTATTTTTAGATTCTTGCCTGCACCCGGTGCAAAAGTCACCTTACAGAGCTACCTATGCAATACAAAGTTCTTCAGATCAACATGACAAACTTCAAGGTAGGAGGGAGGGAGAACCTCGAGACTGAAGACGAGAGCCAGTGACGTAACGTTGTCAAGCACGTGTTCGCATGGAAGCTTCATGAAGGTACAGAGCAACTGGAATGTTTTGCCTTTGTCCTGTCTTTCATCGTGAAGCAATCGTTTTTGGAGAAGATGTACAACAATATAGAGCTGAACCATGCTTCAGAATGCAGACCAATAGCAGTAGACGTGCACGTACCCTTTCAACTTGAAATCAAATTCAAGGCCGGCCGGCCGTGCCAAGTGGCACGGCCCAGTGGCACGATGCACAAGTGGCACGATGCACAGGCGCGTGCAATGTATACTCTTAGAGTAGCAGGCATGATTCATTATAAATTTTACATCTTGTAGCATGTGCATGGAGAAAGCAGAATGCAGGGCCATCCATATCATAAAGGCTCCCTCGCGGGCCGTCACAGCGCCATCATATAATCAATATCTTCGGTGTCTGAGCTTGACTGCGCTCGGTGTCACATGTCAACACGCTTAGACTAGCAGCAGAAATGACCCATCACACTGTAATGATCACAGAAGTTGGGCTGCTGGATAAATTATTCTTAATTCAATTACGTCCTGCCGCTGGTATTAAATCCCCTTAAAAATGTTTGCCTGAGATGTTCTTGCCAGCTCGTGTTGTTAGCAGCTGCAAAATGGGATGACTCTTCAAGATGATTCAGAGATCATTCTATCTATTCCTTCTGGTGTGACCATATACTTTTAATTCCTATAATTTGATGTTTTGCTGGCGACACTCCTCCTGTGCACCGCGGACAGGGGCAGTGGCTGCCCACACTGCGCGCTGCACGTGGCCGCCTGTCATGCAGGTCACGTTGACACACCTCTGCGTCAGGACATGGACTCCACCGCGGCAGCCGCAGCTGTGCCATTGATGCGGGCGGCAGGTTCGCCCAGGCGGAAGGGGTGGGCCTCGGTGTTGAAGACCCAGTCAGAGAGAGGGATGGTGCTGCTGGGGCTGAAGAGCAGGTAGAGGTACTTGAGGGTCTCCGCCAGCCAGAAGGACTGCATCTTGTCGTCCAGGGTGGGCGGTGATATGCCCACGTCCACCACCCCTGAGTAGCCTCCACTCTCCACCTGCACAAGCCCATGCACGACTTGAATATCCACAGCTAAATATCCCTTTACATTGAAGGCATTTAATGCTCTTGATACAAGCAATCAGCCCAAGCAAGAGCTGCCCCAGCCTGCAATGAGCAAGCACTGGAGAATAAACGTAGACATAGTAACACATGCAGTTCTTTATTTTCTGTGCAAGGGAGGCATGGGTTATTTTTCTGCACTCCTATGGACCAGAAGCCCTGTAATGGTTAGCCACTGTCAAGGGGTCAAGCATGAGCCGGCGTCCTGACCTTGGAGTAGGTCTCGAAGGCCTGGAAGATGGTCCAGCCCATGTCGCGGTAGATGGAGTCGTTGGTGATGCGGTGCATCATGAAGATGGACTCCACCACCTCTGGCCGCAGGATGTTGTAGCCCGTCACCTTGGACATCACCCCCGTCTGGAAGCTCACCTGCTCCGGGCCCAACCCTGCACACGTTGCACACACCGCCCCTCATTTATTGCTCTTCACGTGTGGCGGAGACCATGGCGTTTCTGCCAGAGTGCCCCAATGATCTTTCACTCTGCACATGTGCTGGCAACCCTGCCAGTGCTGCAACCATTTTCCTCTGCACAAGTGCTGGCGACCCTGCCGCTTCTGCCAGTGCTGCAATAGGAGCGTAGGGACTGCTGTGCTGACATTCTGGAGGTGCACAGACATTCATACTTTGACATGCAATGTTGTGGATTAATTCCAAACACCCCAAAATCGTCACAAGTAGCGCAGGAAGTGTCTAGAACCACTGACTGGAGAATGGAGGCGGCGTGTGGACCTGTGGGCATGTGGCGGTACATCTGGTAGCAGGTGTTGGTGAGGTTCCTGGCGAGCGCCATGTAATTTTCCGCCCTGGTGCCATTCACCGCCCCCGTGTGCACTCCCAACGCCAAGTTGCCGGCAACAAAGCACGTCAGGTGCTCCAAGCGCTGAACAAACACCCCCCTGCCACACCACAGCTATCAATCTCTTCGGCAGCAGCATCAGTATTGTTCTCAAGCACATTCATTCAGAAGCAGCGAGTGACATCCTGCGGGCATGGCCATCAAGTGGGGCCAAGGTTGAAGTGGGCCAGGCAAAGCATTGCTTCATCAATCAGAACGAAGCTCTCTGCAAGCAGAGCGCATGCACTACATTGGTTGTGTCCACCAGCAATGTTTAGGGCAGCATCCAGGAATATGAGCTCATCCCTGCCATGCAAGACTTCCAGAACGGCATTGGATGTGACACCTTTGCACAATAGCACAAATATGGTCTGCTGAGGGCTACTTACCCGTTGATGTCGCCCACGTACTGGAGGCCGTCTGAGGAAGTGCCCACCAGGCGCTTTAGAACCTCGTCCATGGCGCGCACCCACATGCCCCGGTACATCTCATCCGTGCGCCCCTTGAGCACCCACACCTTGAGCAGGTACTCGTAGCAGGAGTCCGCCAGCGCCCCCACGCCCACCTGCCCGCTCGAGGCCGTCCCCGTCTCCAGATTAATGTACAGCGGCACCAGGCCCTGGACCACAAGCCACATGACTGGTGTGAAATTGCACACCTTTCAACAACATTCAAAGCCATGGCACATACACATTCTTGCCCTGTATGCTGTGAAGCATGCTCCACCCACAGTTCGTCTGGATACTAGAGAAAATGAGACAGACAAACAATTTGAGTTGCATTTCATCCCATAAAGCTCTAGCTGGCCAAACAGGTGGCTTAATTTGGAGCAGTACTGACGTTAGCCCCCAGCGCAGCAGGACCTCAGGAGCATGTGTGGGTGGGAAACCTTTGCAATGTAGGAGCCAAGCGCAATGCAGCGCATGGGTGTGTGTCAAGACCAGTCACCTTCCCCATTCTTGGAACATTTCCTTTGTGATTGCCATCAGCCAACAATCCTCGACAATCCTTCGGTTGGCCGAGCAGGTAGAGCCCACTAATAGCACTGACCCTGGCCTCCAAGCGACACAATACCACAGGAGCTTGTGTAGGTCTTGTGAGAGAGCTTCAGGACTGCTGTTGGAGCCGTGGGGACTGCACAGCGGAGGGTGAAAGGCAGGCGGGGATGTGTGAGCAGGATGATGTACTTGCCTGGTCAAAAGTTGCGTTCAGGAACTTGATGATGCGCTCTGCTGCCACGCCGTACTTGGGCTCCCCCGTCAGCCTGCTCAGGTGGATGAACTCCATCTGCATGCCAATGGCAATCAGTCAATCACCTCCCACAGATCAATGCTGATCCGACTTGAACCACCAGCAATGAAAGTAATGGAAAACCTTGTGGCAGCAAGGGGCACAGCATGCTGAAGGAGGCTGCTGCAGCATGCTTCTGATTCATCCCTCAGATTAGTACTGATTTAATTATTGGATACAAGTGTCTGCATGGGAGGATGTGGGAAGAGCAAGTGGCACACCTGGACGGATCCCAGCTCTGACAGCACAGCGCCGTTGGCGCCGCCGGCCCAGGAGGTTGCCTGGCTGACCTGTGTCCCCAGGTTTATGGTGCCTCGAGGGATGCCCGTGGGCGTGTCAAAAGCCGGCATCATCCTGTCTGCAATGGCCTGTGCCCTGCAACATCACAAGCAGATCTTAGATGCGATGATGTATCCTGGTGTGCCTATGGGACTGGGCAGCTCTGTAGAGGGGAAGTGGAGACAGATGCTGAAGGAGGGAGGCGCTCACTTGGTCAAGAAGACCTGGTCCCCGGAGAGGTCGTAGGCAGAGAGCAGCCCTCCCACGGCGCGGATGACCAGCTCAAACAGCGACGTCTGGCAGTTCCTGCACCAGAACTCAGCCACACACTGAGCGCGGTTCTCATGGGCAAGCTCTCCCTGCAGCTGTCATATTAGTGCACGGGCAGCAAGCACACAATTTGTGCTACAGCCTGACTGTAGTCATACCCACCTTCCCAAACGGTAGGGATGAGACCTATCAGGGTCGCTGCATTGCTCGGCTGAGCTTCACAATATGCCACGCAGCCACCTGCGAAGAGGTAGCTCACAAAAGGGTAAGAATAAGGATGAAGAAATAAAGGTTGGGCGCTCACAGGTCGAATGACATCTGGTCGGCGACCCAGTCGCGCGCACGGCCGAACTCCTTGCGCATGCCCATGATCCACAGCGTGCCAAGCGCGTCCAGCAGAGTGGCGCCTGTGTTGCAGAACGCAGTGCCGCCGCGCCGAGACACCGGCAGCAGCTCGTCGGCTCCCCACGCATACTGCACATACCCCTTCCAGCTGTGCCGCATCGCCGCCTTCACCGCTGCCTGCCGCCTGCAATTATATATGCAGCAGGCACCCTCAGCACGCTCAAGGGTCGTAGAAATGCTGCAGTCAAGCAGTGCCAGAACAGAAGAGACACCCTGGCAGCTGATCTTGCATGCATCACCTCTGCTGTCTGCGCTACAAGGGCATTTTCTTTTTATGACTATTGCACGCAAAGAAGGTAAGGTGCGTCTGCAAACGAGCTGAAGGGGCACTTTGGTGATACGTGTCCCAAAACAATCCAAGGCATGCAGTGGCTGCCACGGGCAACAATTTTGAGGGCTGGGCAAGAGTGACCACTCACTTGCCAAGCTCGGTCTTTGGTTGCTTTGTGTCCTCAGGGTCGAGCAGGGTGGCTTTTGCTTCTGTCTGCGAAACACCCTCCGCTCCCTTCGCCACCCTCGACTTGGCAAGCTCCTGTGTCTCCCTCAAGCGCTTCACTGTCTCGTCAAACTGCGCCATTGTACCCAGCGGCACCTGTCATCACAGAAGGTACGCTGAGAAACTGACAGACACTTCTTGAAACATTAGCTCGACATGAAAAGTGTCTTCCAGTGCATGGCATTACATCACCTGGTCGGTGATGTGTTGTTGCACTGCCAGATTTGCCGCCTCCTTCCCAACACCATCAGGCAGACCAGCAAGACTCAAATTTGTTGGCCTGGTAGCCTGCAGAAGCACGTGTGAGCTTTAATTGACCAATTGCTTCGTGCCATTCTCAAGACATGTTAGCGTGCATTGATATTGATGCAGCCAAGAAACGCTGTCATCCAATTTATGGCAGCAATCTCATTCGCTGTGCACACCTGTGCTTGCAGTATGTCCTCTCTAGCCCCAATAATCTTCCTGTTCTGATCCAGGGGTGCAGCTCTGCTACCTTCTTCCAAATCTGCAACGATCGTCTGCACAAGGAACGAGAAACTTCGCATTTGTGACACCGAATGCAACGCCAACCTTCAGTAAATGTGCAGCAACAAGCGTGGCCAAGGACAGTCTTCACCTCCTTTCGCTGCATCTGTTGGAAGTTGAAGTAAGGCTTTTCCGCGTCCCTGAGAGCATCCGTGTGGACCTGTGCTGCCGCGCGCGCCTGACACATCGCAGAGCCTTGCTGGCAGCTGGTGGTGAAGAAGGAGTGCTAAGGACATGCAGGGTCTGTGTGGCATCAAAGTGGGATTACGTTGCAAGTACAACTCACCACACGGCTACTTCGATCATGCATCCACAACGCATAGACTCCCAGCAAAAGAATGGGAATGATCAGCTTTGACAGGTTGTCCTGCACAGAAAGACATCTTGTTGGGACAGCTGGGACTATTGCTGGGACTACGTTTACATGCCGATCGGCGCACATTCGATCACGATGAACAACTTAAAAAGGATATATATGATGAGCATGGATCAATTCGAGCACAAACTGTCGCGAGAAACAACATGGAAATGGGGCCTACAATGCGGGGTGGTGGCCTCTTGTACGCTGAGCTGTTCGTCCCCATCCCAAGCATAACCGCTTAGATTTATTGTCCAATGGTTTTCCGTCGTACATCTACGCGGTTATGTGGCACAATGCCCAGCATCATGTATGTGTATAACAAGATGCGCAAGCTAGCAAGACCTGCTGAAAGGTTGACATTTATCTTGGTCAACAGCACCCAATTTCATTATGGGAACAATACTTCTTCTTCGCACCAATGCTGGCGATGCACGATCTTGACGAAAATTCAAGCTATGGAGAAAACTCCTCGCAAATTGGACTCGCTGACGTTAGTGACACGTGTATCGTGCACGTCAGACGACAGCTGGATCTGGATTCAAACACCCAGAAAAACAGGTACAGAAAGACAAATTACGGCGCCGTACAAGAAGCCCAAATCACGCACTGGTTAGGCCTTGAGCCTAGGGAAGCCAAAGAATAGGACTTACAGCTTATGCACAAGCTGCCCATAACGACATGCGGAGCATTTCGTGCAGAGGAGCTTTCTGAAGGTCTCACTGTTTCGCTTGTAATCCTCAAAAATCGCCAATGAAAGTCGCTCTATTGATTGGAGTAGCTTTGGGCCTCGTCAATGTGCTGCGGACATCGGGCCAAACTGTCAGCTTGTTCGGAAATATATGGACTGGAGATGTAAGCTACCCATAAAACTCTCTTTGGGCTTCATCCATCCTGCTGAAGAATCTTGTACCGAACCAATGGTCGATACATCCGGTGTTCTAAGTTTGCATGCAAGGGTGGAAGCGGATGGATGAGACCCTTGTCGTGCCAGAGAGATGGCCACTGACTCATTTATCGCAGCCCAACCGTATGGTATCAAAGCTTGCATAAACTGCAGGCTGTACAATGTAATTGCTGAACATTCTCCTGCAGAGAAGTGGAACGTCACAAATACTGTGTCAAACTTCTTGACTGCACTTATGTGTCACAGGGCACCTACTATGGAGACGCCCAGGGGTCTGGCACCTGTAGCTTCTCGTTTTCAGACGCACAGTACCTTCCCTGGGCTGCTGGCACCTCCTTTAGAGTGGCCATGGACTCCCCTCTCTTCTTCAACTCCCAGACTTGCGGCATGTGCATTGCCATGAGAGGGACTGGCCCGGGCAGCGGAGGTAGCACCACTCTCTCAATCTCACCAATCTCTCACAACCAAGATTCCAACTTGCCTACTTGCTGCTTGGACCACCTTGAGGCCTCGTTGAAGCAACACAGGTAAATTTAGACTGGCCTCTTCCAAAAATTACGTGCATGAATGACCAGGATGTGTCCTTGTGGTGCAGGCGACCCCATTCCCCTGACGACCCAGTACGTGCTGGTGTCCAATCTCTGCCCTGAGTGCAAGACGGGAGACCTGGACCAGGAGAAGGCTGGAGATGGCCGGTGGAATATTGAGTGGTACCCCGTGCAGTGCGCGGTCGGCAACACCCCCTTTGTGTACTCCTTCCAGGGGTCAAATCCATACTACATCAAGATGCAGATCGCCAACCACAGGCACGCCCCATCCCTGCCTCAATCGCTTGCTTTTATGCAGCTTGCTGGGGATCACTGCTGCATGTTTTGTCTTCTTTTGCCGCACACAAACTATTGTTACTATTAGGGGCTGTTCTTGCCAGAAGCAAGGTGCGCTTGCAGACAAGCTCCAGGTGAAGGCTACCACAAATCCTACCGCTTGATGGAGTCGCCAATCCATGCAGGACCCAATCAACTGTGGGCACAGTGCTCGGTGGTTACCCAAGCCCACGCCAGCAGCGCCTGGTCACACTCAAATGGGTGTCTGGAAATCTCATGAGTCAGTGATGGTTCTGTGGTGCAGGGTGCCGGTGCTGAGCGTGCAGTGGTTCTTCTCGGGGACATGGTACGACATGAACAGGGTGGGCGACAACTACTTTGTCATCCAGGCCATCAATGACCAGGCCCTCATCCTGCCCGCCCAAGTCAAGATCACCTCCATCTTTGGAGACACCGTCATTGACACCGTCGCCACCTCTTCGCCCACGGTGAGCCCAAAACTCACAATCATCTGAAGCCCTGCTGTACTTTCCACCCTGCATATCTCTGTTCGAACAAAAATGAGGGCACTGGTGCATGCCCCGATTCGATGAGTAGCCTGGGAAAGAGCTTAGTGGCAGCTCACTAGATCTTAGATCTGGGGAGACTCACTGTCTCCAGGCGACGCTGCAAAATGTTATGGACAGTCCTGTCTTTGGCATTTCTTGAACCAACGCTGCCTCGTTTCTGTGGCATTCGTAAACCAGCGCTGCTCTGATGCAGGGGCGCGTGACCGGCAACGTGCAGTTCCCGGACAACCCTTCACTGCAGACCGTCCCAGATCCCAACGCGGCACCTGTGGCGACTCCACCGCCGCCGACAGACGCCGCGGCCACGCCGCCCCCGACAGATACGGCAGCACAACCGCCCCCGGACACTCCACAGGTCACGCCCCCTGCTGCACCGGTGGAAACCCCGGCTGCGCTGATCACCCCTGCAGACACGCCCACCGAGACCCCCGTGGCAGAGCCAGCGGCGGTGCCGGTGCCCCCCGCTGCACCCCCCGCCGACCGAGGGGACTCGTCCGGTTCAATGTGGGATGCGGCAAATCGGCAGAGCGAACACCTGACGCCCCAACAGATCGCCCAGCTAAATCCCGGCAGCAAGCCACCTCAAGCCCCCGGCACCCCAGGTCTGCTCTCCTGCAGCTCGTTCTTGGCTTTTACACACCAAGGCTTTGTAGATACTCACCTTGTCAGTGGCGACGTCCGCCCTCCTTTCCTCGCAACACAGACAATCCCATGCAAACCTTCTGCTGCTGCTGCCAAGTGCCAAAGCAGCCTGTATGCTTAGAGCGGGAGATCAGATGGCCAAGCTTGATAAACAGATGCACATTCTGCGCGCGCAATGCTGAAGCTGTGTGCGCGGTGCAGCTCCGCTGGACCCGTACGCGCAGTGCGGAGGCATCAACAACGCGCCGCAGCCGGATCAGTCGGGCGACTTCGCATGGAACACCACGGCCTGCCCCACCACGTGGACCTGCCTCAGCAACGCCAACCCCTGGTACTGGCAGGTGTGCACTAGGCCCCAATCTCAACTGCTCAAAAGTGCTTTTGCAGGGCAGCCTCTTCCCAAGACACTGTCTCTTCTGTCCTTCGACAGCCATTTCTACGACTGTTCTGCTCCTCGATAGGGACACTGACGGCTTGGCTGGCTGCCAGTGCTGAGCATGCTTGATGGTGTTCTATGTGCTGCAGTGCCTGCCCGTCCCGGATGGGTTCGATACCAGCAGCCTGTCCAAGAAGCTGCCGCTGACGGTCAGCTTCGCCAAGGCGCTGAGCTCCGAGTCGTCCTGCACGCATTATGTCATGCCCTACGGCCAGTGTGGCGGCTCCGCGGGGGGCTGCTACGGGGACCAGTGCGTGGTAAGTCACACCTTAGTCATCAGTCACACCAATGTGGCTGCCATTCTTTGCTCGTGTGAACAGAATCTGAGTCGACCTTGCCTTGTCCTGTCTGCATCCTTTGCAGAAGTCATTGCAGTGGAAGGATTGCCAGCTACTGGGCATTTCCCTGACAAAGGGCATGAGGTGTCTTGTGGTGCACAAAAGATAAATGCAGGAGTACCATATGTATGCCCATCTGGTGTGTTCTTGACATCAAATAAGTGCTTGAAGGCTGTTCATCATCCTCATGCGGATGGGAACTCACATTGGGCTGCCATGCAGGATGCTGTGTGGAGCAGCTCGTGCTGCGCCCCCAGCATGAAGGGCGAGGCCTTCAGCTGCGCGCGCAACAGTGCCATGCTTTGGACCTGCCTCCCAGACACCCTGATCACCACCTCTTCCTACTCTGCCACGGTGCCCAAGGCGCGCATCCCCTGCCAACTCAGCTCCTGCAATGTGTGCTTTCGGGCACAGTGCTACAGAACTCGCACATTGCAGCACAGCTATGCCCTCATGGGACAGGCCAGTGAGGGGCTGTCAGGCAGCAGTGTCCCGCAAGTGCGCATGTAGCATGTAAAGTGAGACACAAAGGCGTGTGTCAAGTGGCGATGATGGGGTGCAGGATGCGATTGGGGGGTCCATGGGAAGCCCCACGGTGCTGGCAGCCAAGCATGGGGCCAAAGCACAGGTCACCAAGTCCTTTGCCGCCGCTCTGGCGGCCAAGGCGCCCAAACGGACCGTGCAGGTCAAGAGCCTCGCTGCCACCGCTACCAAGCCGACCAATCTGCAGTCCTTCCGCGCTGTCCTACCCCACGGCTACAACGGCCTCTCTTTCGGCGGTGAGTGCCATGTCCCCTGCAATCAAGTGTCATAACCATTGGGCATGAAAGCCTTTGTAATTGTCTAGGTTGGCGATGGATAGAACTTATTGAGTTTCGCCGCATGGAGACGAGCTCTGCAAACCTTTTTGAGCCCTCTTGCTATTGTCCTGCAATTTTCTTTTGGCACAAGGGGAGCTTTGTGTGGTGCCGGTGCAGCCAGCGTAGATGTGAGCGGCATCGGCGCTCCGGTGGACGGCAACCCAGGAGCTTCTGCTGATGTCTCCGGCGGGGGACTCACTGACTCCACAGGGGGCAACTACGGAATGATCAGTGCGCGCCCACACAGCTTCGCCAGCCATGCATTGCCCTTTTTATGATCTTCAGCGCTTCCAATCCTTCATTGATCATATGTCACGTTGTGCAGCGCAGCCTCTTCATTGCAGAGATGCTAAAGCATTGCTCTCGTTTGCAGGCATTGAGGATGCAGCGCCCATTGCCAACTTTACAGCAGGCCAAATCAGCAAATACATCATCGAGAGCATTTCCACAAGAGGCGCTGGAGCTGACTGCCTCATCTGGGTGTCCGAAGGAGTCCAGTGCGGCGGCAAGGTCTGCCCATTACTTCAGCCACCTTGCACATCCGTCCCCTCTTATTTTTCAAGCCATTCTGTGCATGCATGATTCACTGGACACTCAAGTGCTAGCTTGACCTTAAAAGCATGCAGGGGTGCCTAGACAGGCCCTAACTCCACATGCATCAACTCCAGTATGGCCACACAGTAGGGTGGGAGATAATCCATGTGGCTTGCGAACATCAGGGGACTCTGTATTTATTGAGTGTGTGGGGTTGCTGGCAGGGCGGGACATGCCACAGCGAGAGCTGCATCGACCAGCAGTGGGATGGAGCCTGCTGCCTGCACCCCCTCAACAACTGCCAGCGCTTCGATGAGAACTACTGGGAGTGCCGCACCGGATCTACCTTTGTGTCAGCCGAGTAGCCTGCCCGCCCTAGCCAGCCGCCAGCTCAGCCTGAGCCACTGAACCTCTGCCAATGTTGGTTTCTGCCAAACCAAAAGACCAAGGCTTAGGGGGGAAGGCCCCGTGCCGGCGCAACACCCCTTTGGGCTTCAATGCACAACAAGAAACCGCCCTACAGGTCTCCGCAGCGATGCTGTTTTTAACCACTCGGTTCCTCCCTGCTCTCTCCCACAAGCCACGCACAAGCTTCACATTGAGGTGACGCCCTTGTCTGCCCAAGCAGAGCACCCGGAAGCCCAGCAAAGGAAACAATGAGTGCAACCGGCTGCAGACCAGCATCTGCTGCTGCATCAAGGAAATCAAGGTGCAGATGCTGTCGCGCCACAGACCGTGCAGCTATATGGGTCATTTCAGAAGGGCGCCCGCTGCATTCTGAGTCTTGCTGTGCCTCTGCCATGAGCAGACAGTTTTGGGGGTTGTTGTAACACCATTCCAGGGACATTCTTTTTCACTGTGTGCTCTCAAGACACATGTATCATTGTCATTGCAGCGCCTTAGGAGACTCGCCATCTGCAACACTCTCTGGTGGCTTCCTCAGCCAAGTTCTGGGATAGGCTGTATCAAACTCCATGGACAAAACAGCATGTTTAATGTCTCGCCATCTGACAGAATATTGCGCGGGTTGGATACAGTACTGCTACTCAAAGGCACTATGTACTGTTCTGGACATCACGGATGTTGGTGCTAGGGGGAATCTGTGGATGGCAGCTGCCTGCTAGTGCCACTCAGTAGACTCAGTTGCAAGTAGGCCGTACATACGTGAGGCAGTTGAAGTTGAGGCGGAGAATATGCTAGAGATTGTGCTCATCTCTTTTTTGTAAGGATTCAATTGACAAGAAATTGCCAGAGGACTGGCATCATGTCATCATGAGTACAGCGAAATTGCAGCTGTGTGACATAATGACTGCATGCATATATCATATGATATATGTCCCCACCTGCCAGGTGCTTCTACAGCAGCAAGTAGTGACTGTATGATATGCATGTGGAAGAAATTTATTGCATTCATAAATGGTCTTCCTTTCGAATCCCGCAAATTAAAGGCCAGAGAATTACAAACTACTCCATCAGTCTTCCAGACGCATGCAAAGTAGCTGCCAACGCACCTTCCAAAATCGAGGAAGCTAGGAAAGCTGCAAGCCCATTGATGCTGGCGTATTCTTCTCTCGATTCTCTTCCACTTAAATACTGACCTTTGCCTTGAGTGTTGTTGCAGCAATAATGCTCATGTAGTACTTGCATGGTGTACCGCGAGATTTAAGTACAGCGCACAGCTCTCAGGCCATGGCTGCGTGCCTTCCTAGGGATTGTAAATGCCTGAAAATGGTCGAAAGGTCGCAATGGTTCGTCTGAGTAATCTAGGAGCTCGTTGATATCCTTCGAGTCAAATATGACGAATTTATAATAAGCGGCAGCTGACTGGATTGGTAGCAATGCCAACGCCTCTGTGAGAAGGTATAAAGCATTGGACAATGCTGGGAGGGGCAGCTCGTGGGAATGTAGAGGGCCTACAACGTGTTTTTCTAGCTTGGGACTACTGGGAGTTGGCAGATCGTGCTGGCGCAGATGGTGGTGTGACAAAGGAACTTGAGGCTCTACCCCAATCATTCGAGTCTGCAGAGGTGAGCACAGCTTTGATGAGAGTTCCCTAGGACATCTGCAAAAAGAAGAATTCCGTGTTGAGCCTGTGCTACGGTTTTTAAATCATTAAAACAGCATTTTATCACGCGGTAAGCCAGGTTTGCTCAGTGTGTTGCTTGCTGTGTGCAGGATTACATATTCCGATTCGCGCCACTAGTGCTTGAAGAATTGGGAGCCCTCATATTGCAAGGCAGTGATGAGGGTGTCATGTTCCAGCCACATCCTGCAGTCCTAGCAGCCTATAAGCAGGTGACATGCTCTTCATTGAAAGCCGGCGCCTGTTTTGACTGTTTTCTCAGGACAAGGAGTGGCATCTTTGGATTCCTGCCTGGGACTCTACACACAGATATCTGTGCCCATATTGCGCGTGTGATGTCGCTGATCGATTTATGTTTGCAGACCGATGACTTCCTCATAGCGCGTCTGGCGTTGCCGGCCGGGGTGGCCAGCACTTTCAGGGACAACGACGCCATCCTCCTGTCAAAGGATGATCCCAATGTGCGACAGCTGCACTATCATTAGCTAGTCGCCGCTTGCTTGTGCTTGCCTTGGCAGAATGTTCTGTGAAGTCCCAGGACAAAGGATTGACTTCTTGGTGTATCTCCAGGATGAGGATGCCATTGGGCAGCTGCATGCACTGGGCAAGGTGGAGGGCAGGGAGGGGGAGCAGAGCCTGTCTGTGTGCTTCTACCTGTCAGATGACTCCCAGGCAGGCAATCCTGCTGGCATGCAGAGGTGCGATGCCTGTACTTTGTCGTTCATTCTCGTGTCTTTTGCAAAATATGTAAGCATAGGAATGCTTCAGACTGACACAAGCTTCAGGAACATGCGGTAAGTGCATTTGAAACGGCATGCTTCTGAGCTCTGTAGTGCTTTCTGAGGTGCGTTTACATGCAAGAAGATTGGACTCAATGACTCACAGACCCAGCATTTTGTCATACATCGCCCAGATAAAAGGCAGCAGTCAGCAGGTTGTGTCTCCTCTGCAGGGTGCGGGCCATGCGAGCGGGTCTGTCCACTGCAAACAGCTGCTGGTTCCTTCTGCGCCTGTGCAACCTGTCCACACTGATCCGCGAGTGGACGGCCCTGCATGCATTCCCATCACTGTCCTTCAAGGACGTCTTGCTCTCAGCCAAGCCTCCATTGAAGGACGGCAAGCAGGCCCTGTGCATCCCTCAGGTCTGGTACATGGACTTGTGATATTTTCAATATCCGAGGCTGCCCCTGTCAAGCCAAGTGCCTAAGAAGCACAAGTTGAGCAAGGGTGCATGTTTGACTGAATGGTTTGGTGAATGTGGGCCTGTGTTTTTTGCAGCGCGTGCAGCAGGCGATGGAGGCAGAGTACAATGAGAGCCAGATGAGCGCTGTGACTGCAGGGCTCGATCGGTCCCCGGTCGTCCTCATTCAGGCGTGCTTTCTTACATGGCCTCACTGCACGCCCTCTGCCTGCTGCCACTCTGTGAATCCCTGCAACCTTGGCACTTGCACACACTGTTTTGAAGTGTGTGTAAGCGCTGAGCCCTCCAAAATGACATGCAGGTGGCAAACTACCTTTGTTGCACTGCCTGCCTGCTTTGCTCAGGTCTCTCTTGCCTTTGTGTATGATCTTGTTACGATGGTGGTTGACTGTGGTGCAGGGCCCTCCCGGCACAGGGAAGACGAGGACAATTCTGGGCCTGCTGTCCATCATACTGCACGCGGCTCCGGCGCACTCCGCTGGCCTCATCAAGCGCGCCCCAGCAGCCCCCATGCCCGAGTACGTGACGGACGACGTCCGCCGCCTCTGGCGCAGCGCCGCCCCCTGGCTCGCCGGCAGCGCCGACCCCAGGTCACCTACTGCTTGACGGTCATTTGCAAGCACTTGATACTAGCTTAAAGACACTCAGTCCTGCCTGCATGCCGCTGATCAGCATTGATGATGTTGATGATGATAATGGGCTGCATGCAGTCTGCCGCGAGGGTTTTTTGGGCGTTTTTGCTGTTGAGTGCGCTGTTTTGTGCATGTGGAAAGTGCACGATATGCCTGGTTGGGTTTTACCGCAGTGACAGCAGACACGGCTGATGTTTCTGGGCCCATGCAGGGACAACGTGTTTGGGAGGGATGCCGAGAGCGAGCGGGGAACGTTTGGGCTGCTGGACACGCGGCCGCCCGTGCGAGTGGGGCAGGCGGTGGGGCCCAAGGCGCACGTGCTCGTCTGCGCGCCCTCCAACTCTGCCCTCGACGAGATCGTCTCGCGGCTGCTGCAGGCCGGCCTCCTGGACTGGTGCGTTTTTTTATGCCCATGCAAGCGTGCCAGAGCTAAACATTGAGCTCGGAATCGGGGTGAAGAAGTTCTTTGTGTCAGGGGAGCATAATTGTCACAAAGAACCATTCTGTCCCGCGCAAGGGGACAGAAGGCTGGCTTGGCAAGGATGAAAGGGGCCAGATCTCTATCAACCTTGCCTTCGTAGCCGCCTTGCAGGCAGCATCAAAAGCGGACAATGGTGTATGCTCCTGGTGCATGCATTTTCAAAGAGATCAGTCGTCTCCGCAATGCAGGGTCTGATCTCTGTCTGGTGTGGCAGGCAGGGCAACCGGTACATACCCAGCATCGTGCGGGTGGGCCTGTCCGTGCACCACTCGGTGGAGGCTGTCTCGCTGGATGCTCTTGTAGAGCAGCGCCTCCGCAGCGCAGCCAAGGCAAAGCTCCTGCACCCTCTGCCCCCCATGCCTCAAAGTAGAAGCATCCTTCTATCATCAGTGACAAGATGCTCCAAGTCCCCTTGCTTTGACGCCCCCGCATTACTGCTTGCTGTCTTTACAGACGTCTGACAGCTTGAGCATCAGCTGCTCCAAAGGAAGGGTTGCTCTTGTCAGGGACGCTTCTTTGAGGTATGTCGCAGCCAAGCTATCCCCACTGCCTTGCTGGTCTTGGTGACCATCTGGTGTCACAGCGTCAGCGTCCCGGCTGACGTGAGAGTTTGTTTCCTGGGAGCGCAGGGCGGGCAGGCATCCAATCCGACGGCGCGCGACCGCATCAAGCTGTCGATCCTTGAGGAGGCGCACATTGTGTGCTCCACGCTCTCCTTCTCCGGCTCGGGCCTCTTTGCGCGCATGTCGCGCCCCTTTGATGTGGTCGTCATCGACGAGGCTGCCCAGGCCGTTGAGCCCTCCACTCTCGTCCCCCTCGTCACCGGCTGCCACCAGGTACCCCCACCATGCATCTGGCAGGGCTCTATCACCCAGCAAAGTCCATTGTGTGCCATCTGCATTGTTGCTCGCCTGTCTGCCTGGCAGATTGGGACTGACAGCAGGTTCACTGCAGATCCATAATTGTAGCAGGTGCTCTGGGCAGGCTATCAGTGAATATTTATAGGGCCCCAGTTGGATCTCGGCTTATCAACGTGGCAGTTGCAATGCCAGCCATCATTGGGATGTGTGGAGTGCAGGTCACTTGTGAGCACAGATCACAAGCGCTTTGCATGGGTCAGAGAGGACGAATTCCTAGTGAGATTGCCTGCGTGCGCAGGTGTATCTGGTGGGCGACCCAGTGCAGCTGCCGGCCACGGTCATCTCCTCCCGGGCGGTCGAGCACGGCTACGACAAGTCCCTCTTCAAGCGCCTGCAGAGCTCCGGCTTCCCCGTGCAGGCAAGTCCCCAGGGCTCGCCAATCCAGAACCAACTTGATGAATCCAGACCTGCACCCTGCAATGCATGCTACAGCATGGTCTCAACAACAATTCCCCAGCTGCCATGCGAGATCAGCAGCACGAGATTCCAGCAATTTTCAAAAAAAATGGAAGAAACAAAGTTGATGCTGCTGTTAGTGCTAGGCTCCAGAGTATTGCTGCTGCAGAGGTCCCCTTCCATGCCTTTAGCTTTGAGTTTGCTAACATTGTAAGAGTGCTACTTGATGGGTGATTGACGTCTGCAACAGATGCTGGACACGCAGTACCGCATGCACCCGGCCATCTCGGCGTTCCCTTCGGCTGAATTCTACCAGGGCAGCCTGCGCGACGGCGAGGGCACCGAAGCCAGCACCACCCGAGCCTGGCACGAGCACGCCGTGCGCCCCCATCCATGCGACTCATATACTCTTCAGCATCGGAAGACAATGTCATGCATGCATTACCCGCCAACACACAGTATTATAGTGTGAGCAATTTCCTGCTTTCCAGCAGGGTTTCCTGGTCCTGAGAAACACACACAAACTTTCAAAGGATGCCCTGAGCGCATGCCGCACGCATTTGGTCAAGCCTTTGCAGGAGTCGAGACGAGGGGCTTCCTGTTAGGTAGGACATGCAAGCAAGGAGGCAGATGACAAACAGGTGACTGATGTGTGTGCGCAGTGCTTTGGGCCGCTGGCGCTGTTCCAGGTGGCGGGGAGGGAGATGGTGGAGGAGGGCGCCACCTCCATCATCAACAAGCAGGAGGCCGAGATGGTGCTGTGCATCTACCGCGAACTCGTCTCCCGCTACCCGCACCTGCGCACCTCCCACCAGGTCGCCATCATCTCCCCCTACTCCGCCCAGGTGAACCCCCCAGGCTTTCGACCACTTCTTGATGACAATTGGGCTAAAAGGGATGTGAATCCCCTACTCCGCCCAGGTAAACCCCCACCCCCCGCCCTCTATTCATAACCCTGGACCCTGCAGAATTCAGACGCACCTGAGAGCTATTATCACGCACGCTGTTTCTGCCAAAAGGCAAGGTATGTCCTGCAGACAAGCTGCAGTCAAAGGCTTCCAATCCTACCCCTTGTTGAACTCGCCAGATCCAAGCAAGGCCCAATCAATCGTGGGCGCGGTGCTCAGTCTCTATACCGCCCCTAGCCAGCCGGGGCCATTGCCGAGGGCTATTGCATGAATGAAATGGGGGTTTACAAAGGCTAGCCTGGTTCTGTCCATGTTCTGTCCATGTTGCCATTTCTAGCATGTTGCCTGGCCTCGTCTGCATTGTGTGCATGGCCCTGGGGCACTGTCATTGAGGTGATACCGCGTTCAGCACCTCTTTCTAGGAGGAAACCTGTTCAGGGACAGCTGGCATTGGGCGTACAGGAATATGATTATGTGTCTCAGTGGGACGGCGGTTGAGCAGAGTGCGGTTGGTGCAGGTGAAGCTGCTGCGGTCGAAGTTTGTGGAGGCGCTGGGCGCGGAGGGACGGCACCTCGTGGATGTGAACACCATCGACGGCTTCCAGGTCTCATTCTCTTGCATTTGCGCATGCTACGATCTCCTTCACACTACCACGACTTGCGTGCAATCTCGCTGGGCGTCCTGCGCAGTTTAGGAGAAGAATCGGGTGGTTGCACTCCAGAGGATCTTTCCTTGCTACAATCCTCCTTCACCTGACTGAGGAATGGTGTTCAGAAGAGACGTCTGCAATGGTATCATGGTATCTCTTGCAGCGCAACAGACCCATCATTGTCAAACTATATGCCATTGTGAATACCCTGCTTCTGAAGAGCATGGCAGAGGTGCATGACAGCGGTGGCGGCTGGGGGTGCAGGGCAGGGAAAAGGATATAGTGATATTCTCGGCGGTGCGCTCGTCGACGCAGCGCAAGGGCAAGATCGGGTTTGTGGCGGACGAGCGGCGAGTGAACGTGGCCCTGACGCGCGCGCGGGCGAGCCTGCTTGTGGTCGCCAACTTCAAGGTGCTGGAGCGGGACGGACACTGGAGCAACCTGGTCAAGCACGCCACCGCCAACAAGTGCGGCGCCTCACACGTTCATTTCATCTCGATGAGTGAGAATGTTCAAAGTTCCGGCAGCAAGTGCACTGCACAGCTCGCTGCATCCCTGTGTCAACGATCCTGGGGAGTTGGCTTGCTGCGGCGGGGCTCAGTAGAGGATATGTCAAGCCATGCAGGGTCTGCAAGCTCCTGGAATGTCAGCTGTGATGCATGGGTAAGATTATGTGAGGGTGGGTGCAGCAGTGCGTGTTTGCCTGCCCATGACGCGTGCATGTCTGGTGCGCAGGTACCTGTACGTCCCACAGAAGCCCTTTGTGGACTTCCTCAGCAAAGTCATACAGGGCCAGGTCGGGCCATCGGAGGATCTGAACAGCGCTGGGGAAAAGGTCTGCCTCTGCTGGCGTCCCTGCCGGACCTCATGCGATGCATATGCAATTTTTACAAACCCACCCTGAATTTGCTCTTCTTGCAGGATGTGCTGCAGCAAAGAAAAAGCTGATGGCGCTTGATTTGTGCGGTCATGGAAGAGACCTTGAGTGTGCTGAGTGCATGCATGCGCAGGCATCATTTGTTGCACAAGCGGAGCCCGGTGTCGAGGACGACGCAGACCTGTACAGTGATGAGGAGGCAGATTACATGGAGACAGATGTGCCACAGCCGCTGGCATCAGGCATCGATGCAAGCGCTGCAGTGCCACCAGCCAAGGCAGATGGGGCAGGAGCAAAGAAAGGGGCAAAGGGCGCGAAGCGTTCAAAAACAGGTGGTAGGAGATGACGAAGAAGTTGAATAAGATCAAGAGACACTGATGATGTCAACAAAAAACAGTTTGAACTGCATTCTGAACCGTCAATTACAGTTATTAATTGAAATCAGTGTGAAACACCAGATGCAGTGCATGGCTATAATGTATCAATAAGTGTCAAAGAATCAACTGTAAGGTTACAAGAAGTGCTAGCCTGAGTTCCAAGGTATTTCAGTCGCATACTAAGATTGAGCGCACTGGATTATCAGCGATGCTTCATAGTCATCAAGTTCTGAGGTTCTTGTTCGGTGACAGCAAGAGTGTCATCTGGTTGCCCATCATGCGAGCATCCTGAATCACTACAGCATTCTCTCCAACGTCCTCCACGAATTTCTGCAACACCCAGAAGCCACATCGTGAAGTTAAAGCTATCATCCTTGGGGGACATGGCTTGTGACCAAACTCTAGGAGACAGCATAAGGGAGAGGATTGAGGGAATCATGTAGGCCGAGCACGCACCTTAAACAAATCCTTGCCAATCTCCTGGAACTGCATCTCACGTCCCTTGAAAGTCAAGGTCAATTTGACTTTGTCTCCCTGCACAGCAATGCAGACGCAGTCTCATCTGCTGGACATGGACACTGCAGACAGTGCGCAAAACCGCTTCCATTTTGAGACACCAGTAGGTGCACGAAGAGTCTTTGTCGATGACCTCACCTTTGCGATGAATTTCTGAGCCGCCCTCAAGCGCACTTGGTAGTCATGAACATCTGTGCTCGGTCTGAACTTCAACTCTTTCAAGTCTTGCCTGCAGCACGCACATGCCAGAAAATGTGCGTGCATGTTTCAAGACACATAAAGAAGGACCAATAAAAAGTCTACGAAGTGAAGCAATCATGTACAGAAAGACACAGGATAAAAAAGCAAACACAAGGTACTTCTCATATTCATTCTGTCCAGGGCAATGTCCCCACACTTTAAGACATCAGCTAAGCAAACTGCTGAGCTCACCGTGCCTCCCGCTGCTTCTTGCTGGCTTCTTTGGAGGCCTTGGCCTGCTCGAATTTGTATTTGGAGTACTGGATCAGCCGCACGACCGGCGGGTCAGCATCAGGAGTGATGAGCACCACATCCACCTCTGCCTCATCCGCCATGTCCAGTGCCTCCATCAAGCTCATTATCCCCAGTGGCTCCTTTTCCTCATTTATCACCCGCACCTCGTCCGCACTGCGCACTGTGCCATCAGACTGCTGTCCCCTTGATCCAATACCAGTGGCAGCAAAATGAACACAAGAATGACGCTTGCAGCTCTAGGATAAAAGAACAGAGCTGCTCACTCGATCTCATCATTGATGAATGTGTCAAACTGCCCCCTGGGACGCTCATAGGGCCTGCGCTGGAATCCCCCCCTGCCGCCTTGGTACGGCTCCTGGCCGGGAGGCCTCGGAAACTGACCCTGCAGCACCAGAGCAAAGATGCGTTGGACAGGCGGGAACCTGAGCCAGCTGACAGCACGTTTGCACATGACACTCCTGGGGGACTGCACTGCCAAGATGTGGGGGCAAGGGAGGCCCAAACAGCACCTGCCCAGGTGGCGGCCGGTAGCCTGTGGTGCTGCCACCGCGGCCCCCTCCCCTGCCACCTCCGCGAGAGTTTAAGCCCCCTCTGCCACCACCTCTGCTGCCGCCGCGAGAGGTGCCGCCACCTCGGCCCCCTCTGCTCGCCCCACCTCTGCTGGGTGGTCTGTTGCACGTGACAACCTGCGATCGTGCAAAATTCCTTAGTACATAGTACTGATGTGTACCTCCAGGAGGTTCTGCATGGATCATGTGTGTTGGGACAGGTATGGGACTTGTCAGCACTTGCAGACGCTGCTGATAGCGAGCTGATATATCTGCATGTCATTGTGATGGCTCTCTGCTATTAATGGCTATTGATCGAAAGACCTATGCATGGACTGCTCTTTTAAACGAATTGTACGAGTCTACAGCTGAAACTTACTAGACGGTGTGAGGGCCCAAGAGCCGATCTTCCAGCCACGCTCGCGAAGGGACACGGCACATTGCTGCTGTGAAATAACGTTTGTGGAGATTTGTATGTCCTCCAAGGACTGAGCAGCCCTTGCATATTTTAACAAGTACTCAGCCTGCAGTAATTTGTCTGCTCCTGTATCAAAGGGGTGTTCGCAAAGGAGAAGAGTCCGGTCACGTCTTTTGTCGACAAACACAGCTTACAACTCTGCACCTTGATGGTAAGGCATTGACACTATCCTGTCCTAGCTTCACGCCCAGGCCACGGCACCAGGATCAGCGGCACCAAAACAGGCAGCTGCGTTTCCAGGCACGTGCGAGCATGTGACGCATTTTTCTGTTGGGAGCTCCTCCTGTGCCATTTGAACTGAACTGATATGCAAAACTATCCCAATAGTAAATTTGTTGACCTATGACACCATAGACCAAAGGATACAATTTGTTTGAGGAAACACTCACTTCAACTCATCTCTGACAAGTCCATGAGCAGGTCTCAAGTCCGGATCACAGAACGATCGTAAAGTTTATCTGCGATTTCAGCTTTGATTGGTTGATCGCACACATGTGGAGGCGTTTGCCCAGCCTAGTCAGGTCCTACAACAGGGTGAGAAGCACGCCTGGCTACTTGCCATGCACTTGCATTACTGTATAGAGACGAAAAAGCAATTGATCAGATGTGAGTTTTGTGGAATGCAGACTGTCGTCCCAACGCATAGGCGCTATGCCACGGGGGTCATCGTGCCAGGCATCCCAGCAGGCCCTGACAAAATACACCTGAATGGTCTGGTGTTCCACGGGTACCATGGCGTCCTCCCAGAGGTAATTGCAATGCAATACTGATATCTGTGCATGAGATGATTGCTCCTTTAGATCAAGTACCATTCTTTGAGCAACTTGAGCACATCAACAGCCACTGCATCTATGTTGGCCGCAGGAGAATAAGCTGGGCCAAAAATTTGTGGTGGATGCACAGCTCTTCTGCGATCTGCAGACCCCTGGCCTGAGCGATGAGCTGGTGGATACTGTGGACTATGCAGCTGTGTACAAGTGCGCAATTCTGCTCAATGAAACATGTCTGCCCCCCCTACTAGAGTACTGGCAACAAGTCATGTGGAGATATTTGCTCTGCCTTGCCAGGTCCACAGTATTGCAGTGCTCATGAAGAGGGGATGTTTCCACTGAGCGGCTTCGCCTGCAGAGACATCAAGCTGATCATGGAGGGCAAGCCTCACAAGCTGCTCGAGTCCGTGGCCGAGGACATTGCAGGGACGGTGCTGCAGGACTACGAAAAGGTGCTGGGCATCAAGATCAAGATCCAAAAGCCCCAAGTTGCCATTGAGGGCGTGGTCAAGTACCTTGGTGAGCACTCTCTGCAGTACTACCGTCTGGTCACTGCATGTACCCCTCCAAGAATTGTCCAGAGCAGCCCCTCCCTGCCTACAGTCCTGATGCATGTATGCATTCTCTCCTGGTTTACTTCTGAGTAGGACAAGCGCAATCCTGAACTTTCTTCGAGGTAGCCTGAGCGCAAATGTTGTATGCAGGTGTTGAGGTTGAGAGGTACCGCCATGACCACGATGACATCCCCTGAGTGGCAGAAACGTGACATTGGCATTTCTCAAGAGCAGTCCGGCACTGTGTCGTTTCGGCACATGATCTAGCATAGGGACACCGGTGCTTATGAAGTCACTAGATTGCTCACTGTTGTGGACAGCATCAAATCTGCGCAGCATGCTTGCATGACTGATCTCAAAACTTGCTGAGTATTGTGAAGAACGCATGCCTGTGATAAACGTTGAGTGAATGAAAATTGAATGATTGTGTGCTGGCTGTTGCCAACAAAGCCCCGGGGAAATTGTGATTTGGACAAGATCACAGATTAACTTTTTGATTATTGCAATAAGTCGGTCAGATTAAGAGCCTAACAAGCCGTACTAGTCACAGGTGTGATACATAGGTCATACAACACTACCATAATCATATAATTGCTGATTAGAGAACGCTCATGCACACAGGGTCTCATGGTGAAGCAGTCCGGCATTTCTCTTCCCTTGTCTGTGAGGAATCCGCATTGGGAAACGCCCCATATCAACATACATAAGCAACTCACACAATGTGCACGTTTGTTCGCATACTTCACAGCCGAAACAGCACAAGAATCATTGGTAGGTAAATAATAACGTTGTTATTTTATGAAATTGATTATCGCATGCATGGGTGGCCGGCAGTACTTATGCTCCATACAACTTTGTGAAAACAATTGTCAAAAATGAAAAATCGGTGAAGAAGCAAGATCACACAGGGCATGCAGGCCAGCAGTGATCATCCCACTGCGCTATTGTCTAGCCAATGAAATTCAAATTCTCGATGTGAATCTTGACCATTCCTTTCTCTTGAGCGCCGCGCTGCTGTCAGTCTGCCAGTGTACACCAGAGTGCACGGATGGCATATTTAGATCTCCAGAAGATCTTCAGCGCTTGGCCGGCTGAGCTGCATACCCCAGCACAGCGTGGCCCTGCAGTTCGCCCTGCGGGTGGTCTGAGGTGCCGATCACAATATACACATTGCCCTTGAGGAGCTGCTGCACTCCAAAATCGTAGGTGGGGTCATTGAAGGTGAACTTGGCTGCGCTGGTGCTCAGCGCCCTGGAAGGGCTCTGGTCAATAAACCTGCACATGGAGAGCCCACGCTCAGTAATGCAGCCCCTTCTACAATTAATGACCATGCAACGATTCCAGCAAACTTATCTCCACGTTCCCACAGACTCTGCACCCTGCACAAATCAGAATTGTGCTACACCGAGCAAACCTCATGGTGGGCAATACTTGACCAACACACGCCATGAGAGTGCCAGCAAATCAGGTGCTGGAGGATTCAGCAGGAACTGGGTGTAGTCAAAACTTGCAGATTATGCTGCCCAGTTGTCTGATCAATCCCTCCACATCAGCCTGGGGAACTGACCTGCCCACCCAGCCGGTGGCGAGGGTGAAGTTGGACCCGTCTACTGGGGCAATGAGGCCGCCCTTGGGAGTGGGCAGGCGGTTGCTGGCGAAGGAGTAGAGGGAGTAGGGGAACCAGCCCAGCTGCCGCGAGCGCCCGATTTGGAACCACACCGAAACGTTGTAGATCTCGTTGCCCGGCGCCAGACCGCCCAGCGTCACGTTGTACGTCTGCGCACCACCCACAGCACGGCAGTTAGACACTGGCATCCTCACCACTGAATGCTTCTTACAATACAATACGCTTGCACATGAGCGCTTCTTACTAATGGTCCACTGGGTGCCTACAGGAAAACAATGTCAGGGAGCCATGCTGGACGACAGACAAGGTGACTTCCTGACACACAATTTTTTCTGGTGGTGGTGGTGGTCAACTTTGGACTTTCATTATAAACAACTCATCATGCAAGAAGGGTGGCCCTACGGAGGAGGTCCTTCCACAAAGATGTCAAGCTTGCAGACACAATGAAATGGCAACGCAAACAAGGTATGGAAGCCAGCACGGAGCACAAAATGACCAGGAGAGTAATGACATGGTGAACCAGTTGATTTATGCTCCCCTGCAATGACAGGGGGAATTGGCACGCACGATGGAGGAGTTGTCGGGAGCGACGAGCATGCCGATGGTGCCGCCGCCGGTGGTGTTGATGCGCGCGTCAAAAGGCATCAGGTTGGCGTGGTATGGCAGCGCATTGCCGGGAGTCACCGGCATTTGCTCCACGCCGTGGTGGTCCTGCCGCAGGCCCCCCACCGGCAGCGCCGCCGCATTCAGCGGCTCCAAGTTCCCCTCGCTCCGCAGCTGCGAGGTAGAGAACCCACATCCGTACTCAGCACAACCTTTCTCGTTGTGAAGCAGGACGGACGATCCACCACTAAAAGGAACATCTAGCAGGAGTCGGCAATAAAACAGCGCCAGCAGTAATAATCTAGAGCCTGGACCCTCAAGATCAGCGCTGCTTGCAGTTTCTAGGCCGGCAGCTCTGGCAGTCAGCAGCTGTTTACAGGATGATTAAGCCCAGGCTCATGACAGACCTGTGTCCCCTCAATCTTAGCAAATTCATGTTTGCTAAAACATGCAGCGCTCTTTACGGGGATGTTTTGATGCAGCAAGTCCTAAGAACTGGCACCTTGTTCCTTGGTAATATAATCCCCAGCCCCAGATAGAGGGGCAGTAGTGGGTTGAGTCCTCACCTCTGCGTTGTTGCAGCAGCCCATGGGCGTCAGCGGCTCAGGGAAGTTGGTGGTGTACAGGTTGATGACCGCGTGGCCGGCGCTCAGGTTGGAGACAATCGCCGGGAACGGCACGGCCGCCGCTGCATTGCCGGTGATCATGATGCCCGTGCCATTGCCGTTGTTGAACTGCGTCTGCATCACCCCACAAGTCCCCTCAACCCACAGTGCTTATCGTGGGAAGCCAGGAAAGCTAATGATCCCACCTTCCCTCACAACTGGAGCATGAGTGCCAATCTCAGGAGATACATTTGGCCAGCCCCTTGGATTAAGGCCTGTCTCTCACACATCCCTGCTGTACCTGTTGAAATTGGATGCCCTTCCTGGAGGTCACCTGGTTACTTGAGCCAGTGGAATACAATAGGACTGTAGGAGAGGGGATCGTACCATCTGCACTGTCACGTTGGGGCCATACATCGCAGCCAGCGTGACGGCAGAGGAGTTGATGAAGGCTGGCACTGACAGCAGCACGGACTGCAGCTGGTTGGTGATGTCAAAGGGGCGGTTGAGCGTGATATTGAAAGAGATTGTGTCCGGCCCGCTCAGGCTCAGTGTCGCCCTCCCCTGCACAAAGGAGTGCAAGAAACTTTGAGATGCCCCCTGCCATCCGCTGGCCTTTGCAACACCTTCAGGAGCAGGAGAAATTATGCTTCAAGGAAGAAACGGGCTTGCATGTTCAGAGGTCTCACCTTTGTGGGGCTGTTGCTGAGGCCGTCCAGGTCTGTGCTAGTGAGGAAGGAGCCCCAGGTGGCATCGCCCCGCTCGATGGGGGTGACAGCGTCCTTCACTCTGCCTTGGGGCGGGCCTGCACTGAGGGTCTGCAGGGGCAGGGGGTTTGACTGCCGGGGCGCCAGGAAGGACATAGTGGTGCTCTTCTGATCAGCCACTTGTTGTTGCTGGCCATGGCAGCTTTGGACCAGGAGTGCAACACCCACTACTAACAGCACATGGGCTTTGTCAGCACCACGTCTGGCAATGACTGCCATCACTGAGCTGCCTGTCCCTGCACAAAAGTTCCCACGCGTTCTCAGAACATCGCATCCTTGCGCCGCAGCCGCATGATCGATACGCCTTCCGTTACACATGCCAAACTAGCAGTAACTAATATATAATTGCAGGTTTGAGAGGGCCGCCAGTAACGCGCGCTTTCTGGGCCTGACGATGGAACGTTGCGCTAACCAAGCTAGGTCGACATGCACAGCCCTACCGCGCTAGACTCACCGGTCTTTAAGCAATTAGTTGGCGATCCCAAGTACAGAAGCAATCTTCAAAGATCCCAATGGCTGCCTCGCTGGTCCTTGTCTCCGGGCAATGTGCGGCTGGTCAGTCTTTGTACCACGGAATAATCGGGACACCGCCCAAAGTTCAAGCTTTCTAGCGATCCCTGTATATCTCAAATTTCTTTCAGCACAAGGAAGTGACTTTTAAGATGTGAAAGGACCGCAGTGAGACTCGCATCACACTCGTGATCATCAAGTGAAGCAGGGCATCGCCACTCGAGTGTCGATATAAATTTCCCTTGTCATTGTCTGACCTGTGTTCAAACTCTTCAGCAACAGTCCACAGGGATCCATAGGTCCTGTGAAGTCTGCTAAGAGATCACACATATTAACTTTTACAAGGCAACGCGATCAGTTCGACCTTCTATGGTCAAGCGCGACCTGATCTGTATACTTGCGATTGGATCCGTGGGCGATATTTTGCCCTTGGCACAGCTAGCAATCCAGCTTTCTAATGAAAATACCAACATCGTCATAGCATCCCATATCCATCACCAGGTACGCCTATTTTTTGGCAAAGGCATGACGACACCCTATTCTCACACGTCAGGTACCAGCAACAGAGAAGCTAAGAACTCAGTTGTCAGTATTTATGCAGCACGCTTGCTGAATGGACGCAGTGCCTCAAAACATTCATGCGCTGTGCAGTCTTGGCTTGTCCCTCTGGTGGAACCAGCAGGGGTATTCTTCAGAGGGCTGTCACTGCCACCTGCGCGGATTTGGAACAAAAACTCCCAGCCTGGTACCCAGCACGTGGATCAGCATTTGGAGGCTTGCATTGCGATATGCGAACAAGCACTTAGGGTCCAGATCAAAGCCCCTGTACAGACAGCCGCAGCGGAAGCCAAGCAAGAGGAACGTGGCAGTGCTACTGCGCGCAAGCTCATTGTGCACAATCTCTTTGCACTGGAAGCCTTCCACATAGCTGAGGCGCTCAGGGTGCCCAGCTTAGTGGTGTCGGCATGCCTGCCATACCCACCACCTGTATCATTCCAGGCCCGCTTGAAGGCTGCTTATCCTCGGCTGTGGGACGCTTTGCAGCACAAAGGTGGGTTGCTTCCTGCTTCTCCCTGACAGACTGCATGCACACCGCTCATATGCAGGACTGCCTTCAAGAAAGGGAAGACGTCTAATATCCCACAGCCGTGTATGGCTCAGGTGAGGGGGTCAGTTGGGCGGAGATCGAGCACTGGATGTGGCCGCTTTTTACAGAGCGCTGGGGAGTCTGGAGGCAGCAGCGCCTTAGTCTGCCTGCTGTCCCCTACCAGAGAGCCTCAAGGCTGCCACCTGCACCGCTCCTGCTGCTCTGCCTTAGCCCCCAGCTTGTGAATCAGCCGGCCAACTGGCCATCATCAATTGAGGTGAGGATGCTAATGATAAGACAGCAACAGTATCATGTCACTGATCTTGACAGATGACAACAGTGCCGATTGATGATTTCATGCACAGGTCTGTGGATCTTGCAAGCCATTAGAATATGGGACGATGCGAGAGAGCAGCCGGCAGTGTCCGGGCATGAATGCTAATACATCTCCGCAAAAAGACAACGGTGGCGCACCAGCTGCAAAGGCAAGGAAGCAGGCAGAGGGCAGTCTTAGAGATGACCATGGCAGCAACTCAACAAGCAGTTGTAACAGAGGAAATACGAGCGTGTCAAGTGCCCCCTATAATCCTGGATGTGGACACTTAGTAGGGACTTCTGAGGCAGCTATCACAGGTCCTTTGATGTGGCCTGCTTCATCCATAAATCTTGATGACGCTGGCTGTGAGAAGAACTTGCTGGATGATGAGAGCCCACTTATTTGCATGGACTTTGGAAGCATGGGCTCGATGGGGCTCCTGGGCGATGCAACACGCCTGGTGAACGTCATGGCGCTTGCTCTGAAGCAATCCGGTCTGCGCGGCGTACTGCTGACAGGTGATACCGTAGCTGCTTCATATTCTCTACTAATCCAAATTGTTGCCCATGTCCCATGAAGAGCCAGCACTATTGTGTTCAACACTTGATCATTTCCACCACGTGCCGGGCAGGCCAATGGGACGCTCTCCTTACTGCGCACAAAGAATTGTGCCAAAACAGCGACAGTGGTGCACTGGCTGTGACGGAAGGCTTTGTGGATCATGCACAGCTCTTCTCGCGGTGCTGTGCGCTTGTGCACCATGGCGGCGCCGGCACTGTGGCGGCCGCGCTTCGAGCGGGCCTGCCATCAGTCGTCTGCCCTCTGCAATTCGACCAGTTCATGTGGGTACGTTACACTGTGGGATGTCTCCAACCCATAAGGCAATGCATGTGTTGCATCGCGTTTTTATAATGCAAGTAAGAGATAGGCCCGCGTGGCTTGCAGATATGACACCCGGTACGATGCTGCAGGCGGACAAATTGGAGCACATGGGCCTTGCCAGGGTGCTGCCTGGCAGGGATTTTCTGGATTCGTCAGTGGAGGTAGCTGCTGCAAGGCTCTCTGCCGCACTCTCCGCAGTTGTGCGCTCAGATGCCATGAGGAGCAGCTGCCAGCAGATGCAATCAGACATGGCTGCTGAGGACGGCGCTGCGGTGGCTGCAAGTCACATCAGAGAAGCTCTCCGTTCTCAGCCATATGTTGAGGTAGGGTGCAGCTCCGCCCCAGAATAGTTTCATCATCAGCTGGTTATGTGAACAGTCAAGGGAAGGTTTGAGCGCCTGCATACTGTGCAGGTGATCGAAGATGATTTGGAACAGGAGCTGGTGTGCTTGCCAAACGGCTGGGAGGTGCACGCCAGCAGCCCATCAGAAGCACATTTCCTGTACCGGGAGATCTTTCAGGACCACTGCTACCTGCAGCATGGCATCACCGTGCAGGAAGGGGATGTTGTGGTGGACGTTGGCGCCAATATAGGTGCCTTTTTGCAGGCCCTTCTCATGCTTACCTCCATGTCAGCCAAAGTAGCATATTTTCCCTTAAAGTTGCCCTCTCATAGTTTGGTGGTGCTGCATTTGGGCAGGGCTGTTTTCCTTGTACCTTCTGTCCAGGGAGAGGGCCGAACGACCAGCACACATCTGGGCCTTGGAGCCTCTTCCGCCAAACATCTGCCACCTCAGTAAGAACCTAAAAGCTTTTGGAGCTGAGGCGCAGGTGTGTCCAGCCGTCGCACTCTTGGGAAGATCTCCTTTGAGGAGTTTCCAGACGGAATATAAATCGTGACAGGTGCCCATGGTGGCTCTTGATTGAGCAAGGCATGACGCAGAATCGTTGTTGCATTGCGCAGGTCTCAATTGTCCCTGTGGCGCTTGGCAGCAGCGCTGGCACAGCGCCCTTCACTTATTACCCCAAGATGCCTGGGAACTCCACGTCACGGCCGGCAGAGAAGGAAGCGCTGCAGTCTGGTTGCATGCATGCTTCTCGATTTGAGGGCGCCAGCACGCACGCCTGCCAGGTCATCACGCTGGATGACTTCATGCGCCATCATGCTGTGACACAGATCGATCTGCTCAAGGTATCTGCCCTTCCTTCATCGCTGCACGCCTTCCCCCAACATGATTGGAGTCATCTTGACATTGCCAGATGACTTGCATGTGAATGGGCTACAGGGTTGGGTGCGAAAATTGCTGTACGCATGTGGGTGCACACAGCAAACGAACTGCCGCCAAGTAAATTTGAAGTGCATGTGTTTTCTTTCTACCATGGCGGTGGCTGTTGATCGCTTGTTTGAATCCCAGGTTGATGTCGAGGGAGATGAGGAGGATGTGCTGCTGGGGCTGTCCCAGTGGGAGGGGGTGGCGCAAGTGGTGGTGGAGGTACACTGCATTCAAGGGCGCGTGGAAAGGGTGAAGACGCTGCTGGAGAGCCATGGCTTCTTGGTGGTGGATGACCAAGGCTTGGCGCCAAACACCGCCATGATCTATGCTGCTCGCGAAGACAGGCTCCTCGGTGTAATGGAACATGCGTAGCACTTGCTGAGGGACGACCCAGCGTTATGGATGCAGGAATCCTGACTCTGCATGCGGCAAGAGAGGTCATCAAGTCCCGTGGCACGTGGCCACCTGTAATGCATGTAACATCATGATGAGTAGCCCACTGGGAGCCGGCTGGCGCCAGTACACTACTACCAGTAGTAGTGGAAGCCTAAATATAGCTAGCTACAGGCTACGAATGACATGCGTACATCCCCCCAACGAATCGCATAGAGATCTGCATGACATGTGAGGTTGCTGTACAGCTAGGATTGCATGATTATGTCGGCGCACCAGTGCCGCGTACTATGTAGTACTTATTGCCACATGCGCAACTGTGCGGCACACTCACAGGCTGTGGCATCACTGATGCGTCATGCAAATCTGCATAGAACATCATCATGATGATAAACTCTGCATGCTATGGTTCTGCTGCCACACTAACAAACCCTGACCCCAGCTTTCATCACAAGATCCACGGTGCAGGTGCTGTTGTGGGACCCCCCACAGAAGCGGAGCGGGGGGCAAGCCGGTTACTAATCTGGTGGTCGCGCAACGTACGAAAGCCCCAAGACAGAAGGGGCACACTGTTGACTTTCTTTATCAGGCAATGCCATGTGTATGTGTCCATTCCATTGATGTTGGAAGTAGGTGTTGTAGCCGCGATGAGATTCTTCTGTCCCGTGGCGTTCGTTCAGCTATAAAAAGAGCACTCCTGTTAGTCGGGAGTCTCGCCCTTATTGAATTGAAGTTGGAGACTCTTTGTGCAGCTTTGCTTTCAGATCGGCAAGCAGAATTTTCTGAATAGTGAATCCGATTAGCCATTCCGGTCGTCCACCGTCGTCTCGGCATGCTGCGCAATAAATCATGTTGCCGTTCTTGGCAGAACCTTGCCTTACAAGACTTTGTGATGGGCAAAATGCTGTGTACATTAGCTTGCAGCAGGATCTGATATGTGAGCGGAGGTATGTTAACATGTGACTGGCATTCCTGTGTGTTAACTGTCTATGTCTCATCTTTCCTGTCGCACCATAATTTGCTAATAATTTGCTACTATCATACCGATCAATACGAGTCACATACAGAATGAAGTTTCTTGACTGGACAGGGACAGCCCATGAGGTGGATGGATGTCAGGCTGCTGCTGTTGGCGGTGCTCGTTGGCTCTCTCGCTTACAACTCATGGAAAAGCCATAGCCTGGTCCATGTGATCTGGGCACCCCTGAGCGCACGGCTGTCTCCTGTGCTGCCGGGGGCCACCAGGGCACAAGCAGCCTTACTGCACGCAGAGGCTGTGCCCGGGCAACCAGCAGCAGGCAGCAGTGACCAGGTCAAAGCAGTCAAAATCAAAGTGAGGAAGGGCCTGGCGTCTGAGACGCAGGGCAGAATCAGACTGTCAGTCAGCCGGAAAGAAGCCGTTGCAGGAGGCCTGGGCGTAGGAGACGATGCAGCTGAGAACGCTGTGCAAAAAAGCATGGATGTGCGGACGGATTTCCTGGGGGCTGGTAGCAGAGGCGCCGGCCAGGGCAGCTTGAGTGGCACTCAGAAGGGCCAACCAAAGAGCTTGGAATTACCTGAGACTGCCCCTGAGAACCAGGGTGAACCCCAGGGGCCGTGGGTGACACTGCAGCAGGGCAGATGGGGATCAGCGAAGGCCTCCGTGGACTCTGCAGCGGCCACCACCGCGGGAACCTTGCATGGCTTTGACCTCTCAGGGCAGGCAGCCGCGGCCGCCGTCCCGATGGCGCCGGCGGGGCAGAGTTGCGAGTCATGGCTGACGCAGGCCGACGCGCGTGTCTATCAACGAGACTTCCAGCGACAGCCCATCACGGTGATGGAGGGCTACGGTCAGGACACTGAGCTGGCAGGCTGCGCGGTGCCCTGCAAGATGGTGGGCGGCGGCCCCGGGCAGCCGGCAGAGGGGATGCCGTCGTATGACGCGCATTTCGGGCCGGCCGCCGGTGCCGCGCCGGGCACGGGCCTTTCAGTGGTGCGCAACATGGAGAGCATGTCTAATTACCCGGGGCTGGCAGTGGAGCGCGCGCGTTATGACGGCTATGACATCGTCATGACCACCCGCCTGGACTCCGACGTCCCCGCCAGCTACTTGTCATGGGCAGGTGGGCGCCTGAATTTCTTTTACTGACTGACATGGCCGCACACTACTGTGTCCGCTCAAAGAAAATGAACGAAAGGACAAATTACAGCACGTTTGCATCCTCACCGAAGCAGATATCACCCCGGGCCATAGGTCACAAATGCAAAGTTATAGTGAGACATGGAATATTTATGCTCTGGTGCCCTAGCGAAACGCTTTGCTAGTGCACCAGCACAGTCTGACATTTGCATCTGGCGTCCTAGCAGAAAGAGAGACGAGCTGCCTGTGCTTTGGTGCAGAGTACCTGGTGATGAAGCCGCTGGTGCCTAAGGAGGCGGACGTGGTGGCCTTCATCTCCAACTGCGGCGCCAAGAGCTTCCGGCTGCAGGCGCTGGAGGCACTCAGCGCCAACTTTACAGTGCACTCCTACGGCCGCTGCCTGCACAACGTGGACACCAGGGACCCCAAGGCTGACGTGCTGCGACGCTATAAATTCACCCTCGCATTTGAAAACTCGCAGGTAATGACAAGGCCTGCCTGGAGCTCCACCTTACACCTGTTGGTTTTTTTTTGCACCAAAAGGCTCTCAGAGTCAGAGTCCCCACCAAGGTAGCACAGAAAGTGCTGCGCCTACCATCACCAAAGCAATTTAAAGCTAGTCAAAGCTCTCCCTGCGTCTTATGGCTTGGTGTGCATGGCTTTGCACAGGAGCTGGATTATATCACGGAGAAGTACATCCAGGCGCTGGAGGCGGGCAGCGTGCCCATTGTGATAGGCGCCACGAATATTGCGGACTACGAGGTGGCGCCCAACAGTATGCTGGTGCTGGAGAGCATGGAGGACATCCCGGCAGTGGCCGCGCGCATGCAGCACCTGCTGCGCAACAAAACAGCGTACGATGAGATGCTGGCATGGAAAGAGATTGGGCCCCAGGACAAGTTCCTGGCGTTGCTGGATTTGAGTGTGGTACACTCCAGCTGCAGCCTCTGCATCCACCTGGCCACGCGCATCCGCATGGCCGAGGAAGCCGCGCAGCAGCTGCGGCGGCAGCCGCCGTGCAGCTGCCGGCGCGCCCCCGGCGGGGCCGTGGTGCACCACTTGCTGGTGAGGGAGAGGGGCCGGTTCGAGAGCAGAGATGTGTTTCTGGATGGCGGCAATCTCACAGTGGCTGGCCTGCATGCGGCGATCAATCAGGCGTTTGGCAGGGCGGGGCAAGTGCCCATCTGGCAGTCCCACCGACCGGACTTCAAGGGTGGGGCCCGGGGAATTGGAGAGTTTAATACGCCGATAGAGCTGCGCATCTACCGGGTGTATCAGGTTGGGCAGACACAGAGGGCTGCGTTGTATGGAGAGGCGTCCCTAGACACTGACCTGAAGGTTGCTGGAGTTGTCAGCGGCAATCCATGCGCCAAGTTGGAGGTTGTTTTTGTTTGATCTGGAGCGATTGTGTTGTATACTAGCTATGTAGCACATGGAGTATACCATTGCCAGCATAATCAATTGTGTTGGTTGCCTCTTTCAGTCTCGTCTAGCAAAGCCGTTGGGATTTTACTTTGTTCAGGCATTGGAGGGTGGATTTTTTCTTTCTAATGAGGTGGCTTTCTAATAATAAGACACTCTTAGTTGTACGGTGGGCGTGATATGTTACTGATGGAAGTGTTTGAGAGACATCACTTTGGGAGTTATTCTGCAAATGTCTGCTACCAGGTCTGGTTCGGTCAACAGTTGCTGGCCAGCACCAAAGCAGGAAAGGACCATTGCATGCCTGAGTTGCAGTTTGTGTAGTGGCTGACATTGAGTGTGAGCTTAGCCAGCTGCAATGAAGTTGCTCCCTCGATCCGTTGTTAGCCTGAGTGCCATTTTGACCCCATGTGCAGTGTCGCGACCGCGGCTGCAGCTGATGCAGCTGCAATTCCGGCCGTGATAAAGCAACTCCACCTTGCATGCTTGGAAGGGCTGACAATCAGTGTTCTCTCAATCAGCGAGATGTATTGCAATAATTCAAGCACAATTTACTCGGGTAGAAACATCTTTTGCAAATAGAAACGAGTTCTCCTTCATACTCTTCTTGACGATTAGTAATCCCTTGGCATTTATTGGATCGATCAAAGACAGATTTATTTCTTTTGCAAGCACAGAATCTCATCCGGCCAATTTACAAGTTTTACTGAGCTCCAATACATACATATCAATGGCGAAAGAAATGTCAACAAACGACCAGGTCACACTTTGGACTTTACCTACTGAGGTCAGCTGACAACAATACTGCAGTATTGTTAATGCATCTTCTTATCTGTTGCTTGTCACTTTTCGACACTATATAATTGCCGAATTCTAGTATTTTAACACACTTACAAAAGCAGGATTGGCCTGTTGCGGCTATGTCATTTTACCTCCCCGAGGAGATCTGGCAGAGGGTGGCGTGCTACATGAGTCTGCGAGAGTGGGCAAGGGTGTCAGGGGTTTCCAAGACTACCTGGAGCGTTGATCTCCTCTCTTTCAGGACCTCAGATGTGCTACTGGGCGTGTCAGGTGAGCAGACATAGGCGTTTCAACCAAAATCTGCTTTCCTTACTTGCTTGCATTCCTCTGGTTTGCAAAAAAGGCATTCTTCATGCTGTTTCTGTACGGAGAAGCTTACTTAGTGCTCCCTATCTACAGTGCAATAATAAAGTACTGTTCAGACTCGCTTGCACAGTCAACATTTGCAACAGCAAGGCCCTGCATGTCTACCGATGAAGACAGATTTGCAATGTATTGACAGGCGCAAAATGGCTGATTGCACGCTGGCGCCAGACGCGACACCTCACTCTCAGCCTGGTTAAAGAGACAAGCAGCGAGGTCATCGATGCATTGTTGACTGCAAAGCAGAATGCCAATGGACTGCTGCAGCTGGACATGCTGTGGAACGAGATATCCAAGGGCGCAGATGCCAGCACTGCTGCCAGTGAGCTGTTCTCTCGTCTGACTGCGCATGCTGGCGGCCTCTGCACATTGTGCTTGCACACTCCCAGCCTCTCCGTGCTGCCGCCGCTGCCAAACTTGCAGCACCTGGTCCTGGAAACCATGCAAGTGGACCTTGCAGCAATCGCGCGCAATCTGCCTCTGCTTGTGGCCCTGCAGACCCTGTGCATCATTTGCTACACCTGTGAGGAAGGCGGACACGAGGCAGAAATCGCCCTTGGCGGCCTCCGTAACCTGCACCATGTGAAGCTGCAGCACATTGTTCCATCCAAGCTGTCCCTGCCGCAAGCCGCAGCGCTGCATGTGGTTGTACATCTTGAGAAGAGCGCACGCCATCCGGTGTGGCGCGGTGTGCTGCCGATGCTGCGCACATTCAGGTGGACCAATGATGCACTTGATCTTGTGGAGCTGCCTGAAGTCCTGAAAATGCCCAGCGGCCTGACTGATGTGCTGCTGCACATGCGCGATGTCGGGTCCAGCGAGCAGCCGCTGCGCCTGCTCGAGGCCTTCACGCCGTCGACCAATGTGTGCTTCATGTGCCAGGATGGGTGGTTTGATGTCTGGGGCGGAATGTGGTGCCATCTGTGTGTCAAAAGCATGGGCTCCCTGGCAGTGTCAGCCTTGCACAGCAGCCTGCCAGACTCGTGCCTGCAGAAATTCAAGTTTGAGGGTGAGCTGTGGCCGCGAGGGTGTGCTCTGGCAGGGAGCATCCGACAGGGGTTGATCAGCAAGAAATGCCTTGAGAAGCGCCCCAGGTGGCATTCACTCGTATCTCTTCGTCTCAGGTGTACCTGCAGGGCTTGCAGGCTGTGCTTAGAGAGATCTGGGGTTATAAAGAGGCATACATACCGCTGAAAATCCTAATGTGCATTGGTGCCCTGGGTACTGGGGCTACAAACGCAGTCATTTGATGAATGCTCTTGAGAGAGATCATATCATTGGGCACCCGACAGTAGCAATTGCCTTGCCTTCAAGGTATGTTTGATTAAGTTCTGCATGCAGTTGGTGCTCAATTCAGAATGTTTCTATCTTCATCCTTTGGTATGGATAAGGAGGTCATGGATGGTGACAATGTCAGCAAGCTAGCAAGAGTTTTAACCGTCATTAGTGCAGCGCCACCAGATGACATGCACTGCAGGCGGTCACCGGTCGGCACGGTGCCTTGGGCGCTGTCTGTGGCCATGACCGGCGCTGCCCTGTTAACATGTTGCTTCAATAAAGGCATGGCTCTTGCAGATGCAGACTGTCTGCTGTAGCTGGCTTGCACTATGCTATTTTGCAAATGCACCTCTGTGCCCCTACATGCATAGTATGCATGTGCTCTGGCCAGCCTGACACCGGAGCATGCTGCGCAGCAGACAGTTCTACCTCTTGGACACATGGCAGTTCTGAACACCCATGGCACTGCAGCTGCGTGGCCGCCATGTGCGGCCATGCGCTGGCCAGCGGCGCATATATGGTACATGCATCATCATGATTCATGCGCAGTTAACTCAACTGGCTCGCCCCAGGCACCAGCTACTCGCGGTTGAACCAGCCGCCACATGCACACACCTTCCACGTGCACCTAATGTTCAGCATGGAGTTATAATAAAGGTGACTCACTTAGATCAACTTCAAATTCAGTGCATCTATCTTAGTCGGTTCTCGAGGGTTGTGTGATGACGTGAACATTACCAATCTCAGCACGCATAGCATTGCACATCTCGAACTCAATTCTGGTTCACAGTGCCATTAGGGCAGTCGTGCTTGACCCACTGGCAAGTTTTTGAGAGATTTCTGAGAAGCCGAGAAGGTCCAGTGCAAATATTTGCGGGATCTAAACTCTGCCACACATGAAGTACGTTGTGATTGGGGGTGGGATTGCTGGAACTTGCTGTACCGAAGAGCTATGCCGCCTTGTGAAGCCAGATGACCACGTAGTACTCATATCTGCTGCACCTGTTCTGAAGGTAGGAGCGGACACGGCAAAACAAGCACGACTTGGATGCTTTGGTTTTATGCGATCTGGTCAGTAATTCACCATCATTTTTGCAAAGAGCCTTCTAAAGTGAGTACTAATGGATGCAGGGAGTGACCACCACGGCCCGTATTACCCAGAATATAGAAGACTTCGAAGGTGAAACTGATGGAAGCTGGTAGGCGTTGACCTTGGTGGAAGTTAGCTGTCCCGGTACAAAGCTCTTCGAGGGCTTGAAAATTTCATGAAGATGACTCATGCTGCAGTGGTGGAGCGAGACCTATCATCGCTGCCTTTTGCGAACCTGGAAGTCCTGATCGACGAAGTGGTTGCAATAGACACACTGCAGAAAAGAGTCCATCTGAAGAACGGCGGGGAATGCACATATGACCGGCTGTGCATCTGCACGGGTGCAGTCCCCAAGGTGAGAATCCTACTGCAATTGTGCAGTTGGGGCCCCAACCTTACCTGTCAAGGACCCCCTGCAAGGGCGGCGCTTGCCACTGCTGAGACTTACTGCATAATGTGCAGAGTCTGGCAGAGCACGCTTCAGTGGTGACCCTGAGGGACAGCACCACTGTGGAGGAACTGGTGTCCCGGCTGCCAAGTGTGCGCCGCATTGTGCTGGTGGGCAATGGAGGCATTGCTTTGGAGCTTGTGCATGCGCTGCAAGGCATGCAGGTAAAATGGCGATTCTCGTGAATCCTTTTATGATTGGATTTTTTGTATCTTTATTATTCAGAGAGTAGATTTCGAGTGGGCTAAGAAGCTGTTCAATCTTCTTCATGATGCAGGTTGTATGGGTTGCGCGCCACTCGCACATTGGCGACGCATTTTTTGATCGGGATGCAGCAGATTACCTGTTGAGTGAACTCAAAACAGGATGGATCACCCCAGATATTCAGGTGCGGTTGATCCAGCAAATTGATGCAGCACTTGTTGATGAACAAGGGCAGCAGACACATTCCCCTCTTTCACAATTATTGAGTTCAAGCCCTTGAGCAGGTACAGCGGACACGGACGCAGAGCAATGCCATAGAGACACCCTGCAGCACATCAAATGGAAACACCTCGTACTCGATAAAGACCACCCAGGTGATTGTCATGCCCTCATTATTCTCACCTTGTCCCAAGCTCATTTTGCTGAGTCCATAGTGGTCTGAAATCTTGCTTAATACAGGGGCGCAGCTTTGGAAATGCAGTGGGGCCACGCTGGACATCCGCGCTGCCGTCAGGGCCTTCAGAGCGCTCCATCACTGTAGAGAATGACTGCGAGGTTGAGCGCCTGGTGCGCAGCAATTTTTTCCTTGGAATCCTGCAAGCCTTATGCACCTCTTGCTCGATGACTTACAGCCGTTTGCAGCATTTGTGGTGGCCTTCTGGATGTGGATGGATGTGTCTCTCTGCATGTTGCCCGACGGGTACGCACAGCTTCATGTGGTGGTCCAGGTCCCAGATAGTGGAGATTGGCCAGTGACTGTCGAGCTTACAAATGGCCACAGTCATGGAGCAGACCTGGTGGTGTGCGCCATCGGCGTGGTCCCCAATGCAGGCTGGCTCCCGCAGGAGCTTGAAAGAAGCGAGGACGACGGCGGTGTGCTGGTCAACAGGTCTGCGTGATACTCCCTTGTCCTCTGCATCACTGCTGTGTCGCAACGTCGTCATTGCCATCGTTAATTTTCTCATTCTAATATAATCATTGGGTGCTGAGCAGGGACATGAAGACGTCTGTAGAGGGCGTATGGGCTGCGGGTGATGTGTGCACTGTCAGGTCATCAGAGCTGCAGCCCCACTGGTTCCAGATGCGCCTCTGGACTCAGGTGCCCCACTGCTCAATCTTTCCTGGTGGCCTTCCTGGAACCACATACTTGGCATGCACGCAGCTTTTTGCAGGAGTGTCTTTTGTAGCATGGGGGTGCAAATATTCCCATGCACAGCGCAGAGAGGCGATCTGGTTGTGCAGGCGCGTCAGATGGGAGCCCATGCGGCGCACACCATGGCGGGTGTGGCAGAAGAGACAGGCAGTGGCTTCACTTTTGAGCTGTTTGCGCATGTGACTCGCTTTGTTGGCAAGAAGGTCGTCCTCCTTGGCCAGTACAATGGGCAGCGCCTGGAGCATGAGCCCGAGTCTGACATGGTCAGCTACTCACGCATCACCGAGGTGAGATCCTTCTGCCCCCTCTCCAATACCTTCCTGAGTTCTCCTAAGGCGCAAGTGATATATAACAAGGTTTCTCTTTCGGCAACACAATGGTGCACGGGTTTATGGCAGCAAAGGCAAGCCTTTCTGACTGCAACTTGTCTTGATGGGATGGGGCTGTTCATTTGCATCAAGGTCAAGAGCAGCGCATGCTGAGAGGGAGTGTGTGCTGCAGGCTCCCGAGAGCTCGTTCGTCCGAGTCCTGCTGCTGCGAGGGCGCTTGGTGGGAGCAGTGCTGATTGGGGAGACCGAGCTGGAGGAGGCCTTTGAGAACCTCATCCTGGATGGGCTTGATCTGTCCACATATGGACCTGCGCTTCTGGACCCTGATCTCGAGGTGGATCACATCTTTGATTAGTTCCTTGCATTCATGGCTGAGAGTGGGGGTCTCTGTCTACGGGCATGCAGCCACACAAGGATGTGCAACAGTTTTCGATGTGTCATCAAGGTATCCTTCCGAGAATCAGGTACTTGAAGATTCACCATAATGGGTGTGAAGCATACACGCTTAGTCAGGAGTGATTGATTCGCAAGTGAAGCATACCCGGAAGACAAAGCTGAGAGCCATCTGAGCGCTCAGCTGATCAGCTCTTGGGTTTTAAAACATTGTCTATGAGAATTCAATGCGGGCCCGGACAGTAAGTTCAAACCTTCCAGTTGGAATGCGTTCTGACTGGCCCAGTGCTGTGGGCATATTTTTTGAGAATTCTCCTATAAATTACAGGGTCGATTTATTGCTGCTGTCTAATCATGGTCCAGCACGTCTACTTCAGCTGCAGCTGCCTTTCATGAAGTAATAAATTATCTTGTAGCATGCTGTGTCGATGCGCATCAAGGGATACTCAATTATTGTACCAGACACATCCGTCAACAAAATTTTGGAAGGAGTGCAGTGCACCATTCAATGTCCGCAATCAAAGCACCAGTATTCTTCTGTGGCCATGTGCCATCTGATAGAATTGTGCAGCCCCCAAATACTGCGGACTACTGTACGTTTCACTCGTCGTGAGCATTACTGGGTCTAAAATACACGCAATGACCTGCATCTGCAGATCAATGCAAATGGGGACTAGGCGTTTCAATGAGAAGGTCAGCAAATGCCCACAAGAGGAGCTGAAAAAGACAGCTACATAATCCAAGCTGAGCAAGCCTACAACAATTGGGATCAATCCCGCTCCTGTCTTATTTACTCAAATTCCATCCTTTTTCCAGAACCAGTAACCAGAAAACCTTAACACCATGACCAAGAAATCTTCTCAAGACTAGGAGGTGTGAGCCATTGGTCCTTGACACTTGGGACCACCCGTTACCACTTGGGCACATACGTTGCAGTGCATCTCGCTGGAATTTCGCAGCGTCCGTCAGAGGAGGGGCACTCAAAACAGACTTTTGTGAGGGTCAAAATGTACCTAAACGGCAGAGCAAGGGACAGTACTTGTCAGATTGCATGCCGTTCTGAATAGCAATCCTTCTGTCAGCTTTGCCACCTGTGCTCAAAGTCTTGGCCGAAGCCGAGGCGGAAGACATCGCTGCCGATGGAGAAGAATATGCGCGGCCGCAGTGAGAGCAGCCAGCCGAACAAAGTCTTGGGCCGGGCTGCCCTGGCCCGGTTGGGATCGTAGGCTGTGATGTCCGCAGGCGCATGCAGCGTCCCTGGCCCAGCGTTGATGGCAACCCGGATGGGCTCAATGCCTGCTCACCCAGCAAAGAGACCCCATTGATCAAGCACAGCCACAGCTAAAGCGGCTCAAGCATTTTCAAAGGGAGCACAGCTGTTGTCTTTTCCTCAGATAGTCTCAACCAGGGCGAGTCACACGACGGCGCAAGCGGCAGGTAAGCACATCAATTGCTTTAACCTCTGTAAATGCCTCAATGTTACTTTCAAAATTCTTCTTTGGAGTAAGACTGTGGGGCTAGATGGGGGCGCACCCATGACGGAGCTGTACATGGACCAGAGCATCCTCTCCTGGGCAGTGGAAAAGTTGCCGGGCCACTCGTGGGTCTCTATGGACCCGGCATCCAACATGCGCTCTGTCGCCGCCTCCCAACCCAGATTCCTGTGCAGCCAATTGCTGTGTATCAGACATCTCAAATCCACATTGGTTCCTTTCTCCACCGTCACATTTGAGACGAGATGATTGCCATGCAAGCCTTGCCCCTAAGAAAGTGATGTCAAGTCTGGGCATGGCACCCTGTGCCAGGTTTTCTGGACTCTGGCGGTTCCTGAAAATTGGGGGGCTCTGTGCCTATTGTCATTTGGTGATCATTTGGTGCAATATGATTATCAGGTCTTGGGGCACTTATGACAGCGGGAGGCTTCACCTGAGCTCGTCTGCAGACAGCGGCGGGGGCTCCTGCTTGAGGGCGTGCTCGATGTGGTCGCTGAACTGGGCGGGGCTGCTGTAGACGAGGCAGTTGGAGAAGGTGCTCACAAAGGCGTTGCAGGGGTGCTTCGCGCAGATGAGCCACTTGCCCATTGCAAGCGCCTCCATGCTAGTGGTAGCCACCACGTCGCTTGTGCTCGCATTGATGAACACCTGACAACGCACCCCAGCACAGACACAAGCCTGAGGTTGTGGTGCTGATATATCGTAGATGGCCATAGTGTATTGGCCCAATCTTCCTTGCCAATACGCTGCCTTCCCATGAATAAGTGTTCGCCGATGAGGGCGAATGTCTGAGATCTGAAGTTTGATATGGCACTTGGCTTCAGGAGTCCCCATAACATGCCGCCCAAAGCAAGACAAGGGAGCACTGTGGGGGTTAATTCACCTGGTAGTCCTGGATGGCAGGGTCCAGGTGGTCTTTCCTGCCCAGAAAATTGATGCTCAGGTTCAGCTTCTCTGCCTTTCTCCTCACCTGCGCGCACAGATGGGATCTGCAAACTGCCCTCCCCTCTAGGACATCATCAGCTCCATCTGCATTCATACTGTCATCCTGCTTCATGCCTGTGTTGCACAGTCAAGTGTAGCGCACCGATTCGAATGCTTCGCCGCTGCCGTAAGCATCGATGGTGGGGTGGGACGTCTGCTTGTCCTTGGTGTGGCGCTGGTGGAAGTCCAGCAGGGCCAACAGCTCCTCCCACCCCTTCCCATACACTATCTTGCCCAGAAAATACGCGCCCTTGCTGAACCGCTTGCCCCCCTCTGCGATATCAACCCTGCTACTTAAGGTGCATGCATGCGATGAGATCAGCTGCATCCTGCGTGGCCATGGTGCACAGCGCCTGCATGCATCTTGCGATGTATGAAGGGTGCACATCAACCTGGAGTCCAGTGACAGAGAGGTGGCCGTGGGCACCTGTAGGAGCAGCCTTGGCAGCACCGGCCTGCACAAAGCTGGGGGCTGCGCCATGCACGCACATGGTGACCGAGCGCGGAAACTGCTGCACCGTGTCTGACAGCTTCACAACCTGGTCAAGGCAAACAGGTCTTGCTCAGTCCCCAAAGTCGTACATTTATGTGCGCATGCTGAAATGCGGCCCGGGAAACTGTCCATTCGTGAGCTGCAGATAGGATCTGCAGGAGAACTTGCCTTGTGGCAGTGAATGGCGCATAGCAGCGAGTTGAAGACGGTGGAAATGCCGTACATGACGATGCCCGCATTGCGGCGACTCAACTCCCTGTAGGAAGTGTGAATGATGCCCACCTGCAGATGATCACTTGCCCTGCTCACACGCTTTGTTGCTGCAAAGGTAGAAGACACTGTTGATGTGGCCTGAGTCTGGAAGCTTTAGTCTGTGGCCTGTTCCCACAGGCTCCATAAACACCCTTAAGGGAGTAAGAACGAACAGCTCACCACATGGTTAAAGCGCTCTGTCCAGCGCGGCCCGTGGTGGAACCAGGTCAGGTGCTCAGGCTCCTCCAGGATGACCACGTCAGCCTTGCACTCCATCACCACCCTGGTCAAGTCCCCCACCGGAAAGATCCCCAGCATTGTGCGGTCATATCGCCCTGAGCATTCGCCATAGACCTCCATCAAAACCAGAGCAATAACAATCTTGGACAGCTGCTCCAGGAAGCACCCAGGACTGCACGGGCCATACTCCACAGCAGCGTTTCGGAGATGCTGTGCGTACCCGGGTACCAGACGATGTCAAACTCTGGGGAGAGGCCGGTGCGCTGCTTGACCCACTCGCGCATGCACACCTCCTGCTGATGCGGCGCCTCGAAGCTGAGGTTGTTTGGGAACACTGTGTCCTGATCGCACCGCGCCAGCCAGGGCACCACGAAAGTCACCTGGACCATGTTGTCTATTTTGCTCAAAGTCTCATGGACACCAGGCAAGCAATCTCAGGCAGGGAATCATGAAGTGAATGTGCTGCGCACCTTCAGGTCTGTGCAATGGGCCATGTATGCCGCACGCAGGAGAGGGTTCACAGCGGTCCCAGTCATCCATGGGATTGTAGCTGTGCTGACGATGGCTACATGCCTGCATGGCAGAGCAAGTATTTGTAAGTTGTTTACAGTGGCGAATCTGTCCCTTTCAGCACATAGAAGAGGCCTAAGGGCACACCTGCCAGGGACCCTCAGGCTGCTGCCTTGTCGTTTCCCTTTCTTCCCCATGCGCCTGCCGCACACCACAATACTGACATGCTTAGCCCTCTATCACAGGCGGAAAGCACCGTCCTTGGGAGGAACAGGATGAGTGTAATTTATGGGCAACAGATACCATGCTGCAGAAAATGCAGAAAACGCACCTTTACAGGCTAAATGCTCTTCTTTTGCTCGATGATCGCGCCTATATGGCTACACCAGTATCACTGTGCGGAGACTTTTCTGTTCAGGCGCACTATTCTATTCCAAAATTGGAATTTTTCGACTGGTCCAACCAGCTAACATTCTGCCTTGAAAGGGAATGCAATATCAAGAACGGCCTTTAATGTACTAATTCCATAGATTTTCTTCATGAAAATAGCGTCTACCTTTTGAATGCATTTCAATCATGCCTAAAGGGAGGACGAAACAAGACTCATGAAGTCGGAAAGTATCACGAAGATATATGTTGTCTTTTCAAGCAGGAAGTGAATGGCATCAGTCCACGTTCATCCGAGCTCTCAGTACAATTCCAGGAAAGTTGCTTCTGTATCACAGGAAAATTGGGAATCTCTGCGAATATGAAAGTTCACTGGCTGTCGTCATTTCAAATCCTTTATAGACCCTAGAGGGCTTCTAAACCCCACGGGGAATTTAAGATGAGGTTTGAGATCTCACATTCTCTCTTAAGAGTTCCAGGCCAACGAGCACAATCCAGGCTTTTTGTTCCAGACACAGCTGCAGAAATGGCCGCTATCACCTCATCATGCGCTGCTCTGCGCCCTGCGGGTGTGCGTGTGTCAGCCCCCCGTCAGGCTCGCTCTCGCGTGGTTGTCGCGGTTGCCAAGACTGAGGTGAGCCTGAGAGTCGGTTTAACGGTTCTAATGCACGTCTTTTTTGCCATCAGAAAGCATTTTGCAACATTGAAGCCCGCAGCATTTGGTACAGTTTAGTGGGCAGGGATTGGAGATGAGGCATCCGATTGTGGCTGGGAGGGCATTTCTGTGCAGAAGGATGACAGCAAGATTTGTGAGCATTGTAATGAGCTATAAAGACTTTATGGATCTCTCAAAATAGCTGTTTTGCCAGGAGCTGCAGCACGTAGCCTGGGCCATGTGCCTTGCTGTCTCACAGGCAGTGACGTGTCTACTAACAAGAATGATGTTTTCACAGGAGCAGAAGCCTCAGAAGATCGCCCAGGTGGCAGCAGCCAGCCTTGCCGCTCTCTTCATCTTCGCTGCCCCCTCAATGGCCGTGGACAACTCGCTCCTGAAGAGCAAGGTCTGCGCTGCGCAGCCCACCGCCAAGATCTGCCTCAGGGGATCAGCGCTGAAGAAGTGAGAAACGTGATTGAGGAAGCCGACAAAGGATTGAACTTGTATGGCCAGCAGAGAAGATACTGGGATTCCCGAGAAGACTAATTGCATTGAGATTGGACTGTCAAGCTTGTAATACTGTCACAGCGGTTGGACTGCAGTCAATAGACAGCTGTGCATTGGCATGTCTATGTCACCTGCATCTGCCGTGGCTTACCAGAGAGACCTACAAGATGTTTGCTGCATAATTGACGTGGAAAGGCTTTTATCAAATCAAGCAGACAAGTTGCTGGGAGTACCGTCCTGTGATCACAGCTCGTGCCAGTGCATCAGTGCATCACATCTGCGGACTCGTTGTGGCAACCACCACCCCTCAAATAGAAAAGCAAGACTCTAAACTGACTATTGTTGCAGTCTCGCTGTTGCTCCTCTCTCACTTGTCACTGTCACAGCACAGAACAAGGCACCAATATTCATCTAACCCTCACAAGGCACCAACATCACCAGTAGCATTGGATGGCGAGTACCAGCGCCGGTGTCAGCACAAGCTGTCCAGGAGCGCCGCGAGCTGCTGAGGTGAGGTGAGCGGCACTCGGGCCGCCTCCTCAGGTGTGTACTCTGACTCGAGCAGCGACGCGATCTGACCGTGCGCTTCGGCGATGTTGGACTTGATGGGCTTGAAGAGGATGGCGTGCGTGGCCGGGTTGTTCAGGTACAGCCGCATCTTGGCCACCACGGCCGGCAGCTCCTTCTGCAGCGCCTCGCGCACGCGCACCGCCATCTCCTCCAGTCGCTCCGGTGCAGCGAACGCCTGCGCATGCATATTCTTGCTGGTCTCGAGACGAGCTCGTATCTTGAAGCCCCATATCTGGCGCCTCTCCCAAGCAACGCCAGCACATGACCTTTAGATGCGTCCCATCTGTGAATGATTGTCATGCATGCACTGCCTCCTGAGCCGGCAGTTGCTGCCGAAAGTTAGGCATGCAGTTTGTGTTAGCACCCACGTACTTCAGAACAAGCATGCGCCCTATCCTGTGGCATTCCATCAATGCAGGGGCGCAACAGACAAGCCTGGCTGGGAGTATCTAGCGATCTTCAAGCGTTTCCAAGACATGGACCACAGTTTGGGGCGACATGCCTGTCTGACCTGCACCTTGGCAGATAATCACAGAGAGCAACTCCCACATGTATCTGCCCCTACCCCACACATATCAGAGATGTCACATATCTGTTCAAGGGTGATGCGGCGGCACCTGTTCGCGGAGGCGGCGGCCAGGGTTTAGGGAGGAGGCGACGCGCACGGCAGTGACCTTGGTGATGAAGCTCAGCATGGGCTCCACCGTCAGCTTGGTCACTGCCATGATGAACACCTCACACGTCGCCTTCAGCAGCTTCTCCAGCTCCTTCTTGCTGTCAATCTGCATCCACACACATCCGCTGCTTGCTAGATGCTTGACAACACCAACCCACCTGGATAGATCCTTGGCCAGAGCTGTGGCGAGAGCTGTGGCAAGAGCTGTGCACAGGCAGTTACCATGGGAGAGAGAATTCAAAGGTTCAGTGGCAGGATGTGGGTAGCGCACCAAATTCTCCATCAATCTGGGAGCTCCTCTGCTCATGAATTGCACCATTGCATTCTCGGATGACAGTGCGAAGAGAGATGCTTGCCCTGCATCAGGGCCCTCTGCCAGTCAGCTTTTAGATTCAATACGATTACTGCAGTCCACGGCAGACAGCAAGGTAACAGCACTCAGCATGAGAGTTGCAGACGGAAGGGAAAGCATGCCTGCAAGTATTCTCCTCAGGTGATCACGCATGTGGGTGAAGTCCAGATCCTTCTCTGTGACAGAGAAGTCTGCCTCGAAGGGAGCAATCTGCTCCCTAAGGATGAGCAGCTGCTTTATGAGGAAGAGCTGCCCATCCATGGAGGACGATCTGCGGCCCACAGCGCGAGCAGCCATCTGCAGCCACAGCCCCGCTGCTCAGTGATACATGTGAAAGTTTCACAGCCTTATTTACCAACAGCAGGTCTTTAGACTTGGGGTCACTAGCCGCATGACATTGAAGCTAAGGTTTCTCACCTGTACAGTCGCAGCGCATGATGACACAGCATCCTGCGCAAGGCCCGCAAAGACCTTGGCCTCCACACAGCGGTAGAGCTTGGAGAGGCAGAGCAGAGTCTGCTGCACCGGAGGGTACCAGGTCGTGTAGGCATTCAGGGAACTCTCCCGCTGCACGAACAACAATTGAAGATCAAATTACCCTCCAATGCCATGCCATCTACGCAAGCATGTTCTTGTGTATGCTGCAATCATTCAATGAAGTGGAAGGGGGGAGCTCACTGTGGAGTCCTGGGCGTGTGAGCCGTTCCCATTGTCTGTCATGAGCGGCAGCTGCTCGGCCTGGGAGTCTGGCACGGCCGCGTCCGGCTGCTCAGCCAAGCGCACCAGCTTGTTGGGGTAGTCCAGATCCTCCGCCTTTGGCTGGAACCCTGTCACCTCCTCCTGCACCCCAAACACAGACACTCTCTCAGCAGTGGCATATAAGTGGAGCGCTGCCATACAAGCCTTCAGGATTATTGCAACAAGAGGAGCAGCACTTGCCAAGTGGCTTCTGATGAATGTTTGTACAGCAAGCCATCTGGCAAAAAGCAAGAAAGTCTGTCCATAATGAGGCAAGGTGCTGGTGATAGAGTCTTGGAACGTGTCATGATAGCAGCAAGCATTGCAGCCAGTGTGCACAGTGGATAGCCACCTTGATGAAGGCTTGTGCTCGGAAGGTGAGCCTCTCCTGGATGTCTGCCAGCGTGCGCAGCAGCACAGGCCTCAGCGGCGCCACTGCATCCCCTCTCCGCCCCAGCTGCTCCTCCAACACCTGCCAACAGGACACCACTTCTTGGTTCCTCTATGACTGCCGGCGTATGGCAAAACATGACATTGCGTCTTACTCTCAAAGCTGTTCCTGCAGAAAGAGATTGCTTCTGCAGACAGCTGCATGTGAAGCCACAAAGCCTGTCCTTTGGGACTTTGGCAGATCACCCAATCATGGGCATGGTGCTTAATATCTGCGTACCTGGCAGCTGGGGGCCTCACTTACTCAACTTTCTATACAGTTGCCAAAAATGAGCCTGATAGAGCAAAGGACAGTCACCTCATGCTGGAGGATGTCGACGAGGCCGCAGAGCTCGTCCAGGCTCTGCAGCTGGATGAAGACGGGCCTAAGGGCGTCGTACAGGACGGTGCACAGGGGGTCCATCAGGGGCGCCAGCGCGCCGCTGTCGCTGTCAGACTCCGGGAAGAAGTGCTCAAAGAGCTGGTGCTCCATCTGGCACACCTGCCATGCCAGGTACAGCAGCAGGTCAATTATTCTCTATCACCCCCAGGACTTGAAAAGTGAGGCTAAAAGATGCACGGCGCAACCAGCGCTCATGACTTCTTGGTGCTTCCCTGATAATATACCTCAGAATGGACTCCAGCAATTCATGGACTCAAGCTACATCAGACTCCCTTGAGTCCGACAACATGTATTTGGCGGGCCAATTAAGGCAAAATTCGGCGGGATGACATAGTGGATTGCACATTGCTCAAATCAGGCACGGTGAAAGTGCCATGGTGTGTCTCATGTCTAGAAGGAGCAGGAAGGCGCACCTGCATGAGGTAGGAGCAGCCGGAGCGCGTGAGGGAGGGCAGCGGTTCGCGCGCGTACTCGGCAATCCTGTCGGCGGTGATCTCGGCCACCAGGCCCAGGCGCACCTCGCAGTACACGCGCTGGCAGTCCGTCAGCAGCTGCGCATACTCCGGCCGCTTCGCGCGCGCCGCCACGCCCGCCAGCAACCCTGGGCATCAACACAATCTAGCTCGACTCCACTGCGCCTGACTTGTGCAATACTTCCTTCATCTGACTCTATGTACCCAGGCAGTGGACGAAGTGATGGAGGGGACAATCCACTCGCTGACTATCCACTTTGGACAATCTTGAATCCGCTCTCGCGTTTGTTTTCAAATCTACTCCGCAAGTCTCAAGTGCCACATGAAAACTGACAGAAGACGCCATTGAGAGTGATTCCTGCAGGTGCAAGCAGGATCGAGTGGTCCAATTGGCCAGCTCACCTTTGAGGCCGGGCTCTGCGGCAGCGCGGAAGCGCACGTACAGGAGCGCTGTCTCGGCGCCCTCCGCCAGAGGCACTTTGGCGTTTCCCGACCCGCTCCGGACCAGGCCATTGGCCGCCGCGCCACTGCCGCCCTCTGGCTTGCGGCGCCCGCTGCTGGAAGCTTTCGCCTCTACAATTGCCGCCTGAACCTGTGCATCCCAAGGCCCACATGTGAAACTTGGCAATGCAGCATCAGCACAAGGCAAGCACAAGCACTGCTTGCAATGTCATTGAGCAATCTCATTGCATGCAGGAGGTGCATATGCAGGCTCAAGGCACAACACACCTGCTCTGATGCATGGCGCATGACCTGCTGGACCTTGGCTCGCACTGTGGCCAGCGCGCGCCCATGCAGCTGCCGGAACTTGCCGGCGTAGGCTGTCGAGTCTGCATACTGGGGGTTGGACGCCACATACCTGCGCACACAGGCACAGCTCTCACTCCAACACTGCAACTGACAAGTCTCACAAGACCCCTATGTCAGTGGCCATGCATCCCTGGTGTCCAACTTCCACCAGACACAGCAAACCCTTGGATCTCGTTGTGCTCCACGTGATGGGCTCCACGCGCTCTCCTTCTTCAAGCTTGAGCAGCAATGTGCCTTTATAGCCTCAATTTTCTACATTGCACCTGCAGGCTTGCAGCGTGGCTCTGCAGGAATGACACCATCCTAGAAATGACCGACATGAATGGGTCAGTGCTGGTGTCGGTAGGGACTGTGGGACTTGTAGTTGCTGGTGGCACGACTCCCGCAGCAGGGAGCGTTGGTAGTGGAAGCAAATTGCATCAAGCATGTCAGGGGGCCAGGGGCGCACGTGATGCACTCGTCCAGGCGGTGGAGGATGGGCAGGAAGTGGTCCGAGTCGACAGCCATGACGCCGGAGTGGAATTGCGAGGCGATGCGCTCCAGCTCGTCAAAGTAAGCCAGCTTGGCGCGCAGGGCCTCGGCAAACTCGACCAGGCGCTCCTTCTCGTCCACCAGCCGCTCGCAGCTTTCGTGCAGCGCCCGCGTCTTGGCGCTCACGTTCCTGTGCTGTGTCTTGAGCGTGTCGAAGCCCCGCAGCGTGCTGTCCACCTGGCAGAGCCCCACGCACCCTCGTCAGGCGCTGGTGACAAGCAGAACATCAGCTGTGGCCCTTTGTCACAGCGGTTGTTTGCACCCTATGTTCAATGTGTCCAGCAAATATGCGTTCGTCCCAGAAACTGAGTATATTGAAATATTTCCGAAAATATCTTGCTGCCAAACTGGAAGACTCAGCCAGGAGTTATCAGTGTCCAGTGTGGACATAAACATTGGAAGATAGTAGCAATGATAGTGGCAGTGCAGGTGTTCACAAGTATGAGGAGCACCTTTTCAAGAAGGTGATTGCAAGAGGTCAGGTGGCCTTTCAGCGCATCTGCATAATTCCGGTACTTCTGCTCTGTTTCCAGGGTTCGTGCTGCCTCCAGCTCTGTGTGCCACCGGTAGAACTGGCTGCTGTTCTGCAGCACGACCTCCTCCAGTGCTCCAACAGACACAGCATCCCCCCTGTCCTCTGATGCTGATGGCTCAGCTTTCCCAGGCGCTGCCTGCTCTGCTGATACCTGCAGTAATCATCAGGCGCTGTGGACACGGGCCCATGGACTGCCGTTGATTGCTGGAAGCCTTCACAGCGATACAGGTGAGCTGATAGCATAAGAGCTGGCAAGAGATGGACGAATGTGAGAAGCAGTTGGCTCGCACGTGCTCAGGGAGTGGTCGCTGCGAGCAGAGCGCGGCTATGGACTCAACAGCCCTCTCCTGTGCCTCACTCAGCAGGGCGCTATGCTCCCAGACGCTTGCCTGTCATAGATCAGGAAATTTAGCTATATCCTAACACCAACAAGGACCAATATGAATCTGAAGAATTGAAGAGACCAGCAAGGTTGAGCTTCACGTACCACATTGTAGCTTCTGGACGCAGTCCCACTGAGAGTGCTAGCAGCTGTTTTTACTTCACCGGCAGGTGGTACGCCATATTGAGGTGCTCGAGTAGTCATCGGAGTCTGATGCAGGCCTCTACATCACAGACTATCTGCCAGGTTCGAAAAGCGCAGAGAAAAGCAATTCACTTGTGAAACGTGCGGCAGGTTCAGATGTTTATTATGTAGTCATTTTGGACGTTGAAAACCTGCACTTTCCAGCCCACCTCGTTTGATGGGCATTGCTAAGCCTTCCAGAAACACAACGCTAGAGCGTCTTCGATGCATACTGATTGGATTCAATGTTGAACGAATGAACGCATGCAAGAAACTATTGGAGTTCTGGATCTATCGATCAGCATGGAGCTTGCGCGGTAAGGTGTCGGCAGGACACAATCTGCTGACTCACAGAAATGCATGCCGGGCAAAATATTGAGATTCCTTCCTCGTCAAACGTCAAATTCAAAATATGAGTAATTTGTTGATGTGAGGCTTTGTTCCATTTTTTCGACGTGCTCATCTTTGTACACTGGGCCAATCTTGAGCAAAGCAGAGGGGATGAGACCTTTCCTAGCAAGAGCAGGGGCTAGAATACACCAGTTTTAACTATGCGAAATGTTCTAGAAAGATAAAAGTAACGGTTTCAGGTCGAAGTTCATGGCTCTGTGTGGGTGGAAGATGGTGCTCACAACTTGCAATGCGTAGCACACATCGACATGGATGACAAAGCTGTGCGCTTCGCCTATTCTGATGGTCGATAGATTTCCCAAATGTCCGTGCTATACGTACTTGCAGTCTCGACTATCCAATCCTGAGCACATTCCTGAGCGCATTTCTGCTTTCTTTACTCTCTTGCCCTTCCTGGTGTCTCAGGAGCGAAGGCCCAGCGCCTTCAAGGCTCGCGCTGGAGGCATATTGGGCACCCGATCTGGGTCCATCTCAGCGGCACAAAAGGCTGCGGCCAATGTGGTGCGCCGCTCCACTGGAAGAGGTGTGGCGGAGTCTCCGCGCGGTGGCCTTGGCAGGACTGCCTTCCGAGGTGTGCCACTTCCACAGTGCAGTCTGTGCTCTGATACATTTGATTCTCAATGATGCTTCTGATGTAAATGAAGTTTGATTATTGGTTATGACTATGCGCATACACAGGGAGGACCGTAGGTGGACGCGCCAGGGGCACAGAGCCGGCACCTGCCAGTGGCTTCCCAGTGGGGCAGTCAGAGCAGGCTGACGGTACATCAGCTCAAGGAGGCGGCCAGGCAGAAGAAGCAGCTGGTGGGCTCTTTGCAGCAGCTCAGGCCGGGTCTCCAGGCGAGATTGGCGGCTCGGCGCGCGGTTTGCCGAGGCTCAGGCTTCCAGGGACGTCAGCCGCGGGTAGGGCAAGACCAGTTGCGCGTGGCAGCCCCCTGTTCAATATCAGGGGCCACCTGGGTGTCGGCGGTGCAGAGGCCAGGCGGTCACCCAGGAGGCTGCAGCGGGAGGAGGCTGAAGATGGCCAGCTTGCAGATGAAGAGGTGCACTCCAATTTTGCGTTGTCTGTCAGAAATCTCCTTGTCACTGCGCAAGTTGGCTCAATCCGATTTAATTGATCAATCCCTTTTCGTGGGCTCTCACATATTCCTCATCAAGTTGAGAGGCAAGCAAGACTTGTGATTTGCAACATCCTCTGCGTGAGATTCCAGGAGGTCAACCAATCTCTGTTGGTGATGTAAGTTGGTGGACTTCATGTCCCGAAACTCGTGTGCTGCTGCTGCAGGGTGAGCAGGGTGTCCAGCCGAGGCCATTCTCACGGCCGCAGAGTGCGACCAGGATCCAGGTTCCCAGCAGCATCGTGGCAGCACCTGAAGCGCTGGCCGATGCAGCAGAGGAGGAAAAAGAGATGACTCCGGCCCAGATCGAGGCAGAGAGGCAGGCAGCTCTCCAGAGTATGCCGACCTTCCATGGGAGCGGCAGCAGAGGAACCCCTGCAGAGCCAGCTGCCACTCCATCTACTTCATTTCCCTTTGGCCGGCAGCCTGCACAGAAAGTTAGCCCCTTTGGCGGCGCCGGCGCATCAGCCAGCCCCCAAGTGGCGGCAGGCTCACACGGGCCGTCTACTCCCAGCACGGCGTGGCCTTCCACAGCCATGAGCTCGGCAGCAGCCCAGCAGAACGCGCGGCCAGACAGTGCCAAGGCGCCTGGCCGCGCATCAACCATCTTCGGGCGCTTGGGAGCCGCCTCTGCCCCATCGGCCAGCACTCAGGCTGCTCAAGTGAGATCCTGCCCTCCAACCCATCCCTAATGGCATCAGCCGCAGTGCTTCTCAACATCTCAAAATATTTGGCGGGCATCTCTGATGGTGCACAAATAACAGGCATGCCTAGTGTGATGAAGTCCATGGGTGCGTCTTGGTCAGGTACCAGAGTCGGCGAGCACAAAGGCGGCAGTGGACGCGTCGGCCAAGCAGCGGCGGTCACAGAGGTTTGGGGCCAGCCTGCAGGACGTCCAGGTGCCAGGGGGACTCGGCTCCAGCCAGGGTGCCGCGTTTGGTGCGCATGCTTTCGCCCCCTCCAGAGAGCCGTCGCCAATAGGGCGGGCCAGCCCAGAGCCCATGGGAGACGATGCAGACGCTGGCCCTGGCATGATGGATGATGACGGTGCGCTCTACACTCATCACCACTTGTACCTGTATGTTCATTGGCTTGGGTGGGAGCTATGGTCAACGGCAACGGTTATATGGGCCACTTGATATGGTCTACCGCAATTGGATCAAGGAAACCGCTGTGCCATGCAGGCGGGGGCATCCAGCAGGGCACCATACAAGGCACCTGCACTGACATGTGCCCGGCGTCGGAGATCGAGCGGCGCATGCGGATCGAAGACATCTCCTCGTTCGAGCGGATGGTGCCGACCCGCGCCGAGACCACCACGGAGCTGGCCGTCAAGAAATTCGCCCGTAATGTGCGTCACACCTCCCCTACAATAACAAGTTTGTGCGCAAATACACCACTCGCCAGGGGCACGCCAGCAAACTTGAACCCATGCTCATTGTGAACACTGACAGCAAGGGGTCATTTGTAGATCTTCTGGGGTGTGCAAATGCACTTGCACCTCTCTGCTGGGCACAGTGCAGTTCCATAAGAGCTTTGGGAGGTTCTAGAGATGGGTCGGAGACAGTCTCGCCTGAGGGTGGAGGTGACTGTACGTGCAGATAGAGCAGAGACCGGAGAACTTCCGAACGATGGAAGCGCTGCAGCGGACGATGGCGCACCTACGTGCGATCATGGACCGGCAGGACTCGCGACTGGTCGAGATCCACAAGTTCTTGTGGGACCGCTTCAGGGGCGTCCGCCAGGACCTCTTCGTCCAGGGCTTCGAGGTGCTTGATTCCTCCCCATGCAGTGATTACAATCACCCACTTCCCCATGTCTGCACAACAGCACCTCTCAACAGCTGACGCATTCAAGACCAAGGCATGCACTCTCAATGGTGTTCAGCTCTGTATGACAGTGCCCATGCTTGGAAGGAGTGCAGCACCAGGTTGCGAGAGGGGGTGCTATGCAGGGGCCGGACGCGATAAAGATGTATGAGGAGCACATCCGATTCATGATCCTGGCGGAGCACGAGCTGTGCGAGGAGACCACGGCCGCCGCAGACCAGGAAGCCTTCAACAGCCACCTCAACCTGGAGCAGATCAACAAGGTGCCTACAAGACTGACACTTCACACTTCAATGCCTGCTGGCGTTCTTGACCATATCTGACTGTCCTTCTTGCAAGCATTATCTCTGCTGACGATTGTCAAAGCTCCTCAACTTGCCTTGTGTCCGCAGGCGTTGATATCGCTCAATTCCATGTACGATAAGCAGCGCGCAAAGGGGACGCCCATGGCGACAGAGGTGGAGTTCCGGGCATACCATCTGCTCACGCTCATCGGCACCCACGGCCGCTATGGCTATAATTCTTCAGAGTACCAGAATGCCCTCTCGGTAGTCTTCCTGCCTCGCCCTGACTGTTTCGCAACCTCCAAAGCCTTCCCTTTCCGCACGCTGCCTGCATGTGCAGCACTGCTGATGCTAAAGGCCCCTTTCTCATGCATGTTCAACCCGGCACACAATTGGAGCAAGCCAATGGCATGTGAGGATTTGCAGCGCCTGTAATGGATTTTTGCCGGTGGCCTCTTGTCTTGCCCCTCATCATGTCCACTGCACGATCCAAGCAACTTCTTGTCATGTCAGGCGTGGCAGGCTGTGTTTGTCGCTGTGCGGCAGGAGCTGTGTGAGCGTGATGCTCATGGATTCCTATCCCTTGCAGCTTCTCGAAAATCTGATGGAAACGTCATTGAATGGACTGTCATCCCAGGCATCGTAGGCTGATGGTTCAGTTGTGTGTGGCAGGACCTGTGCCCGGAGGTGCTGCTGCACGGGGAGGTGCAGCGGGTGCTGGCCATGCAGCGCGCTCTGGACAGTGGCGCATGGGTCGCCTTCTTCCGCCTGGCCACGCACGCCCCCTACCTGCAGGGCTGCCTCGCCCACATGTACTTCCGCGGCGTCCGCGCCAAAGCGCTCACAGTCCTCGCCTCCACAGGTGCCGCCCCCTTTCTGCCGTTGCTGCCGCACGCAGCGAGAGCCAGAGCGGTGTAAGAGCTGCTGTGCTTGCTATCTTGCTCAATATCACGTCATGCTCAGTTTCTTCCTCATTGTGTGCGGGGTCGTCTACAGTTAGAGACCCTCAGCGTACTTGCCTCCACAGGTCCAGGCCCCTTTCTTCCACTGGCGACCTGGCACAGCCAAGCTAGAATCTGTTATTTGGTGCAGGGTCTGGTCCGGCCAGCAGGGGCCTGGAGTACTCGCTAGAAAAGCTGAAGAACAGCATCCACCTCAACTCCCTGAAAGATGCTGCTGAGATGTGTGAAGCCGTCGGGCTGGAGGTCACTGCCAATGGAGACAACACACCTGTTGCCATCCTCCCAAGGGCACGTTCCCAACCTATTGCATGCTATGCTTCTGCCCTGCTCAGCCTGGTTGCCTTTCATGTACTGCCGTCAACAGCCACTACAGGTCTCAGCTGCTCGTGGCATGCATGCTAGGAGTGCGGCTGGCCTTGCAAGAGTATCCGCTTTTGTTTGCTCCTGGGAATCGATCATCTATGTGTGCCCATCACAAGATCTGCCTGGACCATGCAGGGCTTCAAGGCAAACTCCGACAACGTGCCCCGGCGGCGCTCGCACGCCATCAGCGCCAAGGCGCAGCCGCTGCGGAGCCAGGTCGCGCAGAGCATCGTGCCCGACCCCCGAGCCGCGGCACAGGCGCAGGCGCTCGCCCAGCAGCAGATGGAACGCCTGCTCGCTAGGCGCACACAGCAGGTGCGCAGAAATCTCTCCAGGTACCTGGAAATTAAGTAAGCATCATGGAAAGCCGTGAGTGGTGAGCATACTGGGCCGTGAGCTCACACTTGCTCTCGGCCTGGTGTGCATCTTAATTTGACTCTGCAGTCCTGCTTGAGTTCCATCTACTCAACGTCAAGGTGTCTGTTGCTGTGCGCAATGTCCGAGTGTCTGTTGCTGTGCGCAGCTGAAGAGAGTGTTTGTGGGTGTGGCGCCAGGAGGCAGAGGCTGCAGAGCGGCAGCAGGCGCAGCAGCAGGCGATGGAGGCTGCACGGCAGCAGGCCGCTGCAAGGGCGGCTCAGGAGCAGGCCGCCAGGGAGGCAGCACAGCGCGACAGAGAAGCCCAGCAGGTGATTTTCTTGCGGAAGGAGTGCACATTTTCCTGTACTTGACGTCAGCTGCTTTATCATGGATTTTTTGATGGCCAGTATAGGCCACATGCTCTGACACTGCACTTCATATCTGCCGCGCACCCTGCAATCATGGTCATGATTTGGCGACAAATTTCAGTGCTGGTTGCCAACGTGTGCCACATGCCTTGATGCATGACTCCACCCATGCCATGCACTGTGCATTAATGGTCACAGGGTGCAGCCAAATGTGATTGCTGGTTGCAAAATGTGTGCCTTATGCCCAGATGCATATGTACAAGTACCCTGTAAAGGCGGTCATGAGGCGCTGATATGTTTGGTGGCTGCAGGCCGCTGCAGAGAGGCAGGCGGAGTTGGTGCGCCAGCAGCAAGCGGCTACCGAAGCGGACCGGCTGCAGCGTCAGCGGGAGCGCGCTGCAGCCGAGGCTGAGCGGCTTGCGAAAGAGCGGCAGCGCTTGCTCGAACAGCTGCGCCAGGCGGAGGAGCGCGCGCAAGCAGCCGCTGCCGAGGCCCGACGCAGGTCTTGTCATCTTCTTTTCCTACAAGCGAGTACATGAGGCATGTTCAGTATGATGTCATGCTACACTTTTGCTCTTGTGCCTCTTGTTCGCGGGCTAATTCTTGCAGAATATTGTGCTTCCTTGTTGCAAGAGCACAACAGAAGTTTTGCTGGATGCTGGGGGTGTACAGGGAAGAGGCCAGATGGCAGGCTGAGTTGGAGGCCAGGCGAGCAGAGCAGGAGAGGCAGCGGCGCGAGCGTTTGGAGCTCGTGCGGCTAGAGTTGGAACGCCGTCGCCGCCAGGTGCTCCAGCTGTGAATGGCATTTCCTGGCATGTTGACATCCCCACAAGCGCAGCGTCTACCGTACTGTTATCGTATGTAGTTTCCGGTTGAAGCATGTTGATGTAGATTTGTTTCATGTGTTCATTAGTAAGATATAACTCAACAAATGATACAAAGCTGCTGCGTCAACCATGATTTAAAGCGGGGTGTTTGCCCATTGGCAACATCATCAGGCGCACATCCTATGCATGGTCGAACTGCCCATCTCAGTACAACAGGAAGGTAAGGGCTGATGAGGGGAGCTCGGCTGCAGGAGGAGGGGCTGAGGGCGGTGGCGGCCAAGCGGCTGTGGCGGCTGGTGCGGCAGGCGGCGCGGCTGTGGGCGGCCGCGGTGCAGCGCGCCAGAGATGCCCGCGCGGCAGAGGAGCGCTTGCTCAACGCCCTCAAGCGCGTCAACGTCGGCATGCATGCCCGGCCTGTCGGGCCCTTCAGGAGCCCCTCTGCTGCACCTCTGCCAGAGGTACCTGCTGCCTCCCTCCCTTGCCTTGTGCCTGTCTCCCTTAGCAGGAGGTTTGTGTTGCCACTCGATCTACTCTTTCAAGTCGTACCCTCCATATTGCACAGTGTGACTAACTTGGCAAGTTGCATATACTCCGATGACCATCACAGCAGCACAAGCTTGGATGCAACGGGACGTTTAGCAGCTGCACAATGCGTGCCACCAGAATGTATTGTAAATATATTCTTACTCATTTCATGGTTTCTCGGCTGGCCAGGTGGCGGGCAGCAGGGTAGCGCAGTGCAGCACGACAGAGAGGGCGGCAGCCATGCGCGAGCTGCTAGTCCCTCTGGACCCGTCGCGGCTGCTCGGGCCGGCGCTGGCCGCGCGCAACCCGGCAGCCGCCGTCCTCTTCTGGAAGCTGGTGCTGCTGCAGGGCCTTGCCGGCGCACTGGACTCCTCCCAGGAATGGCTGTGCTCCAAGCTGTCGCTGAACAGGTGACGCTTGTTGTGCAATTATTAGTCACCGACCAAAGTGCTGTCATCCTTGAAAACTGATGCTACCACAGATGCAATTTATGGGTTCATTTCTCCTGCCTGAAAGTGAACCTATCTCAAGTTTGCCTTGAAGTTGCTCACCTTGAACGCAACCGCCGCAGAAGCTTGCACCATGGCATTGAGTCAACTGAGTCACTTCTGTTTTTGGGTCTGCTAGGGACTCGAAGGACACTGGAGCCCAGAGCATGCCATGCACCGCTCTGAGCAGCCTGCGAGAGGCACTTCCTTCTGGAGGCGACCGGGTCCTGCACACTTGCGTGTGTGATGCCAGCGCAGTATTGGACAGCACAGCTGGAGGACAGCAACATCTGACTGCTGCCACTTCCGGCGCGGCAGCCATCCTGCTGCACATCACAGAGGGGGATGATCCCAAGTCTGCGCATCAGAGGCTGCATGCTGTGCTGGACTCCCTAGGAACCGGCGTGCAGGTGCGACACTCTTCAACCTGGTAGTAATCTTTCTCCCATACCTTCTTCTAGTCCACATCGCTCGAGTGTTACAGCCCTAGCAACTAGTGCTCACAAGAAGATGTGCTCGAAGCCTCAGGTACCTCTGCTGCTGGCATCCTCCAGCACGTCCTTGACCGAGTCAGACCTGGAGCATTGGTTAGACGGCGTCCTGGCCAGCGATACCCAACTGTCGCAGCATATTGCCGAGCGGCAGGTCATCAGCGTCGCAGCGCCTGCCTCGACCGACGCCAACCGAAGCCTCGAGCAGGGCCTCTTGTGGCTGGCCGCGCGCGCCCCAAACCAGCCCCGCCTCAAGGTGGGCATTGTTGCTCGTCACAGTCTGGCGCATTCCCTGCATTGCTGGGTCATCTTTGGAAGCTGCTGAAGTGAATACGCATCTGTTGGCTATGTGATGACAACGCTGCTGGGCAGCATCCATTTGTGTTGGATTGCATGCAGCGCTTCTGAATCTCCTCTAAAGTGAGAAAGCGCTTTGCTGCACCTGTCAGGTGGTGGACTTGCGAGAAGCAGCGCGGGAGGAGCTGAGGGCCCGGACGGGCGCGCTCAGTGGCGACTCCACACCCGCGGTTTGGGTGGCGGCCTTCAACGAGTCCCTGGCGGCAACCGAGCGGCGCGCGACTGCCGCGGCCGCATCGCGCGCAGCCGCCTGGCGCTGGCCGCCGCTGGAATGCGCCGGCATGGAGGGAACGCTGCCTGCAGACTGGCACAACCCTGCTGTGCAGGCCAGCATCTGCCAGGCCCTGCGCAACCTGCGCCTGCCAGTCTATCCCCGTCTGGGCGCCCATGAAGGTGTACACTCTTCTGTGGGTGCTCCTGTGAATGTTGCTTTGATTGCTCCTCTCAAGGCTCCCTAACAGAGGACAGAGCCTTTGTGCAGGCATCTGTCTCTTGTTTGAAGGAATAGTGGCTGGGAGTTGACTACTCTGGGTCACATGTGGCATTTGACATCTGAAGAAAGCAATATCTGAGATATGAGCTGAGATAGATTTTGCTTGCCTGCAGATGTTGCGCGGAAGGTGGCGGAGTACGTGCAGGATGCACTGGGAAGCGCGCCCGCAGGCGGCGACTGGAGACACGTCCTGTCGGAGGCCTTTGTGCGGCGTCTCTTTGCCCTGGAGGCGGCCAACCTGCAACCAGCAGTCATGGTGGACGAGCCGGAGCAGCACTCACTGCCTGCGCCTTCCAATCTCCAGCTTCCCACCAGGGCTCTAACCGGCGCTCTGTCAGAGCCGGACAGCCCGCCCCGCAAACGCAAATGGAACGGTGCGCCACTAGGCTCCGTTAAATTTCTTGACCAAAGGAGCGCAGGTGAAACTTAAGAACCATCTGCAGCCTGGATGATTGTCAATGGGCTGGTGGTCTCAATTGTGTGGTTGATCACAGGGGGTCTGGGAGGGATTCTGGCTGTGAAGGCAGCAGCGCATGGCATTCAGGCGCCCAGGTTCAGCCCGGGCGTCACAGCTCGAGTGCAGCTGCCGAGCAGCTCTGCCGCAGCTGCGTCCCCGAGCAGCGGCGCCGGCATGGCCGACGTGTTCGCAGGCGTGCCCTCCAGCGCCGATGAGTCAGCGCGATGTGAGCGCGCCGGTGCTGCGCGCAGACTGGCGCTGCTGCAGCAGGACATTGAAGCAAGGCTGCAGAGTAATGAGCGCCTGGCTCAGGGACTCGACAATGTCTCAGTTAGCCCGGGTGCCCACGTAAGTGGTGAGCAGCAGACGCCTGAGCGGCAGCCGCAAAGTGAGATAGACAAGGAGCGCGCACTGACGGCCTTCCTGGAGCGAGCAGTGATGAGTTGCTAGAGGTAGCCAGCAGTTTCTCGCCAGCAATGCATCATTGAACCAAGAGTGTACTGAAGGCGACCAGTGATTGGTTACCAGTCCAAACGCTTGCGTTGTCAGATTGTTTGCCGGTTACTGGTGTAAATTTCTGGAGAGTGGGGACTTGCTTAGAATTGGTTGACTCATAGAATGGGAGACATTGGAGCGCTAGATCTACTCAAGAGCTGAGCACATGTGCATGATCACCGGCATGCTGCTAAATCAGCCTGGGGCGCTGCTAAGAGCGGGCCTTATATAGTGCAAATCTGCTATGAAGGAGACTTGTAACACATGCCATACTACTTCGGCTCGCATCGGATGTGCTCATGCACGCGGCAGCATCGTACGGCAGCTCATGCATGCGTGACCGCCAGTGAGGGGCAGCTGCCTGTACTTTGCAATTGTATATTGTAGGCCCCTGAGCTTGTGGGCCATGAAATCTGTAACATGCAGCTATTCATGACATTGTCCCCCTGGCACACATCCTTGAATGTGCTTCATTTCTTGACGCTCAATGGATAGCTACGGTGCAGCTACACACTGTAGGGACGCCGCTGACCCAACATGTAGACGGACGTCCAGGGTAGGTCTTGACAGGCGCTCTCAAGGATATCTGAATGCATTCTTCTGTAAATTCTCAATTGATGTAAGAAAGGAAGGCTTCCAACGACCTGCTGAGCACCGGAGTGGAACGCTCGCTCCAGCAATGGTGCATAAAGTGCCCGGACATAAGAACTTACTGTGCAGCTTAAAACAAGATAGATCACAAATCGAACGCCAGGCAAAACAAATATGCATTGATACAGTGTCAGGATGGGACAAGATCTCTCAAAATGACATCACGGTATGTAGTAGAAGACATCTCCATTGACGTCTAGCAGTATACGTACTTCCTTGGATGCACTTTGTTTTCCTTAAGCGCTTTAGTATGATGTAGGTGAGTGAGATCTCGGGAGGGATCACCAATCTTTTGTGGAAGCTGACACCATCACTGAAAAGCGGACTGGGACCAGTAGTGGTGCGAGTGTTTGGGGAGCAGACAGACCTCCTGATTGACAGAGAACGTGAAAGGGGGGACCTGCTGCAGCTGAATGAGGCTGGCTTCGGTGCACCGGTAAAGCATCCTAGTCTTGTGCTCCAACGTCACTTTCCTTGTGAGCAAGGCATCACCTTTGAGCACCGCAATTACGAGCTCAGGGCCAGTCGATTGCAAATACTGATTTCTAGGTTGTTTCACAGATTCTGAGCACCTTTGACAATGGGAGGGTGGAGGGCTTTCTGGACATGCGGACATTGACACCAGAGGATATGACAGAACCTGCTATGGCAGTCAGGATAGCCCGCCGGCTGAAGCAATTCCACACTGCGCCCATCACATTGCATGGCAGCAATGAGGGCAAGGCCGAGCCTTTCAAGACCCTCTGGAAATGGTGCGCCCTCAAGTCCTCCTCTTATCAAATTGGCTTTGGCAACGCCCCATTGCTGGATCACCCCCGGCATCTACTTTTATCTCAGAGATGTCACTGTGTGCGTCTCAGGTTGGACATGGCAAAGGAGATCCGGTATGCGGATGAGGAGAAACAGAGGGCACACAATGCCGTTGACCTTGGGGCCATGGCGAGAGAGCTTGCATTGACAGAAGAGAAGAGCGCCCAGTTGCAGTCTCCAGTCGTCTGGAGCCACAACGACCTCCTCAGCGGCAATATTCTTGTCTCAAAGCAGGTGCTACATCCAGAGACAGTCATGATCCCATCAATCTGCCACTGAAAGCATGCCATCGTTGCAGCTCTGCAGGAATCAGAGCTCTCAAAAATTAGCATGCTGCAGAGTGTGTCCAGCGTGGCACTGTGATGTTCAGGAGGTGGAGCCGAGAGGGGCAGTGGGCACTATGCCCTCCATGCAGTTCATAGACTTTGAGTACGGCTGCCACTCGTACAGAGGCTACGACTGGGGCAACCACTTCTGTGAGTATGCCGGCTTTGAGTGCGCATATAGCCGCTACCCGGACAAAGAGCATGTCGCCCTCTTCATTCGGGCCTATCTGAGCGAAGGCGCCACCAGCCCTCCAGTCAGTATCCCTTCCCCTCAAAGTCTTCACTGCCTCCCTTTGAATTTTCACGGCATTGCCCCAACAACTTTCCTGTCTACCATCTTGACTGGCCATCTCTCAGATGCTCTGAACGATGGCTTCAGATATGTGCTGATATTTTGGCTTGTGATAAACTGTCTTGTCACCATTGCATTTCCATCATTGGTTGTGTGCCTGCAGTCGGATGAGGAAGTGGAGGCAGCTGTGGCGGAGGGGAACTTCTTTGCGCTTGTGTCCCACCAGTTCTGGGGCATCTGGGCCCTCATCCAAGCGCGCTATTCTCCCATCGACTTTGACTACTTCGGCTACAGCAAGCTCAGATGGGACGAGTATTACAGGCGGAAGGAGGAATTTCTGAGAGATGTTTAGCCCTTCCTGAGTTGGCATGATGTCGGTGTAAATGTACATGATTTGCAATATTGAGAGGAGATATTCCTGGAGTGTTCATGAACATAGTAACACTGTACAAGTACAGTCTGCACACCTTCAAAGCGCGTGCCCCAGTCTCTAATTCAGAATTGTTTTACGAGTATGACGTACTGGAGGTCTGGAGGCAATTAACGGTAGATTAACATTGATGTCCAGCATTGATCAAATAATCAATTTATGGAGAAGCAACTGTTGAAATGCAACATGTGCATCAATAAATCTTGGGGATCTTTGTCACTTGAGGGTTAATTCTGCTCTCATTCGATCTCCCAATGCCATTGCCATGGCCGTTCACCTGCACACATCCAGAGTTGACATCAGCAAGCATTGCAACGGCACCAATTCATCGTTATGCTGCGCGACAACAAATCTTCTGACATATATGCATGCTCCTTGCCTCTGGTAGGAAGAACGTGTTGATATGATGCATGATGGCACTGGGATTGTAGGACGCACCAGGTCTCCAATCCATTTCTGGCAGTAGCCATCCTGCAGCGCGCTTGCTGCCTCATAGCTTTCAGGCACATCAGGAGCGACATCGCTGTGACCTTGACTGCCACCGGCAGAGCAGTGGCTCCAGCCATTGCAGCTGCCATCCCCTTGCCCAATCAACTGCTCCACCTCTGCCACCAGATCCATCAGGCTGCCCCCAAACTGCCTGGAGCTCATGCCTGCACTACTGCCGCTGCTGCGCTCTGTCTGCCTGGGGCTGCTGCCTCTCGGGCTGAGCAATATTTGCGCATCCTTCCCGACGCTCTGCTGCGAGGTGCGCCCTGTGTCAGGTCTGCTTGCCGCCTGGGGACCTGGTTGCCGCAGGGCTTGGCATGGCATCTCGGCCCTTTCCTCTATATTGTTATGGGATAGCCGCGCCCCTCTCCCAGCTACAAGCCCCTCTGACTGGGCGCTCTGCCCCTCGCGCTGAGCAGAGACCGCATCGGGGCCGCTGTCAGATGTTGCTTGGCTGGCGGCTGATGACTCGTCACCCACCACGATTAAGAATGCGCCGCAGTTGCCCACTGTTGGGTCAAAGCGCAACATGCGGGCCTGAGTCAGTGCTGATGTCTGCCCTGACGAAGCTTCTGAGGTAAGGTGCAGCTTTCTTGCTGCCGTCTGACGTCCTGCTGATTCATCTGCAGTCGCTTCTGCTTGGGTCTTGCCATCATGGCTTTCTCTGCAGCCTTGTGCGCCTGGAAGCTTGGTCTCGCTGTCAGGCTGCTGTGAGGCATGGGAACTCATGCTGTCGCGGTGGACCTCTGGGGCGCCAAGCTGCTGCTGATGAGCATCTTGATGACTGAGCTTGTCTACGCAACCCCCTGAGCTATCATTGGCGTTCTGTCCAGGCTGTTGCAGGCAGGCAGCAGGGATCCCCACCACAACCACGGATGCTCCCGGTGCTTCTGTAGCATGCGCGTGCCCATCACGTGCTGCCTGGGCAGGTTCATAGCCTGTGCTCTGAGCCTCTGCTGGCTGCGCGCTACCTTGCACTGGCTGGCCTGCATTGTTCGCAGATGGACGGGCAGCCTCCTGGTGGCTGGCAGCTGCATCCAGGAGCTGCACTCTGTGCTGATACATGCGCAGCAGAGCCAAGGCATGCGCGAGCTTGGATCGCAACCTGTGGACAATCACGGCTGCGAATCAGTATGTCGGATGATTCAAGGATGATCTGCAGAATAAGGTCCAAATGACAAGACGTGAAAAGTTGATCCTTACCCCGTGTTCTCTTGGACTATTTCCTTGTTCTTCTCACGCAGATGCTTCAGCTGCTCGGTCTGGTCCTCATGACCCTGCATTGAAGCTAAAGGATATCAAGCTGGGTGTTCTCAGATGTGTACTTCAGTATCCCATTTTCAAGCATTGGCAAGCTCAGCTGGCAGAAGCGAGCACCCACCTTTGAGCGGGAGCGCTGGACTTCAGCTTCCTGCTGCAAGTCGACCACCTGACGTATAAGTTTGGCAACTTTCTTCTTATCTTGAGGACATAGATCGCGTAGGCCACATCCTCCGTGTCCCTGGCGCAATGACGTTTCTATATAAGAGATGGGCACATCTTGATGCATACATGATGCAGTCAATCCACAACTTTCTTCGGCTCGCTGTTATAGCATCGTAACTCAGCGGCGATACAGAGATGTTTTTATGTCCATCGATGAGGCATCGTTCCGTTAGAAGACGCTGACTGTGGCAAGAGCGTTTCACCTCCGTTATCTCCTGAGAAGCGGGGTGTGCTGCGCTCATCACCATGTCCTCTAGTCAAAGCAATATTGTGAAAAGACTATTTGGAAAGACTCCACTCATCAAATACCAATTCTCAGGGAACCAACGTCCACAGATGATTCTTCAAACAGAAACTTTCACTCTTGAATACGTTGCTGCAACTAGGAAGCATCAAAATACAAATTTAACTGAAGTGTTTGTAAGCCTGCTTTTTGGACCTTTCGGGCAAAACGAAAGTGGGGGTCGCAACTTCAGAATAAGCACCTATGATTTAGTAAGCGTGACATCATGTCGACACCCACAAATTTTAATGCTGCGTGAGCGACCCTTGTCCATTGAGGCAAGACTCGGCATTATCAAATGTATTTTGTATCCATGAAGGTCTTCGACCAAGTGCTACTGTCGTCTCGGGGCAGCAAAGCGCATCGCCACAAGAGATTTTCTTAGGAAGGTGCGCCAGCTCCTCATTTGGCTTGGCTTTAAGTTTTTTGTCCTGATATGTGTGAGAATATTAAACGCACTAATCACTGTGATGGATCCCACGCTATCGACGTCGTTTTGGGTGTTAGAGTATCTGATGGACACGTATCCTGTGTCACTTCTCTTCTTCTCCCAACGGGCCATCGACATTCTTCGACGACCCATAGATTGATACAGAAGAGTTATTTCATTATTTAATGACGATCAGCCCGTGTCACAAAGTTCATGTCAAATGGCAGCTTGGAAGCAGGACTCCTGGCGTGTGACCCGAGGCTTACGTGATGGCAATGCAGATTGTGGAAAACACTGTAACAACGTGTGGGAAGAAGCCAATGGGGTGCCTGCATGCTTTGACTGCAGGCAGTTGAGCGGAGGCTCTTGGACTCGTGCTGGCAGCTCCAGCGCGCAAATCATGGCGAGTGCCACTCTGAGGAGGTACATTCTCGCCTTCCGCGTGGCCGAGCTACAGCTGTGCCTGCAAGAGCTCGGCCTGTCCAAAAAGGGACTCAAAGGGGAGCTCCAGTCTCGTCTGTTTGCCTACTTTGGCGATCACACCGGAGTGGCCGCCCGAGGGGTGAACCCTCCCAAGGAGCAGCATAGACTCGACACAGCAGGTTGCACATGCTCCGTGCTGACCTGATGGACTTCCTCACAGCTTCTCTTGCATACTTTTGGCTTGATCTGGTTCTGTTCGTGTGAAGAGTCCAAGAATGTGTTCGCTGGGCTGACCCTGTCTCTGTGCATGCAGCGCGATTGGTCACCCAGATATACCACCGCATGAAGGGCTTACCCAGCCCTGAGGCTCTTCCAGCCAGGGAGACCATACCAACTGCAGGGTGAGTCTCCCTCTTTGTTGGTTTCCTGTGTTGCTACACTCCCGGGCCAGTAGGAATGCTTGAATGGTGCTCTTTTGGCGATATTCTTAGCGCCACGTCCCATGCAGGTACCTTCAGGGCTCTGGAGATGTGCCGTTGGCTCCAGCGGCTCCTGTTCTGCCGAATGGGAATGCAGCTGCGACAGTGCAAGCAGCCGCGAGGAGTAACACACAGATCAGATGCATCTGTGGAAGCAACTATGACCGAGGCACCATGATCCAGTGCGAGGTGGGGGACGTCTTCCTCAGTCCCTACGCCTCTGTTTAGAGAGAACAAAAAATTGGATGAGTCGATACCTCAGTTGGGTTGGCTACCGGACATTTCAAAGACTCTGCCTAGGCATTTCCTGCTTACTTTCAATCCTGGCTTCTGTTGGGGCTGTGAGATAGCATTGCGGGGTCCAGGATGAGGCATGCGGGGTGTGGCAGCACTGTGACTGCGTGGGCGTGAACTTGAACGCGATGCCGGAGCACTATTTATGCGAGCTGTGTCGGCTGGCGCGAGCAGACCCCTTCTGGCGCCGCGTGGGGGCCCCCGTCATGTCCCCCGTGAAGCTGGCGCCCGTGCAGCCGCCGCGCAGCTTCCCCGATGGCAGGACCCAGGAGGAGGATGTCGTGCAGGTGGCAGACCGCAATTTTATGCTCAGCCACGCTCAGATCGACCCAGCGCGCCGTCAGAGCCACAACTTCCAGCTGCAGGTGACCACAGGGGTACCTCTGTGGTGGTGCCTGAGCCCGCGGATCTGACTGCACAGCAGTGTGTAGTGGAGCTTTCTTTCTGCATGCTTGTTATGCTGTCCAGCTTGATATAAAGCTTGATGTAAGCCATGCTGCTTAGCGTCTGAAGCACAGATGTATGGCAATTCCTCCTCTTATCATACTGGTGAGACCGAGCAGCAGTACCACTTCAATGACGTGTGCTGTGTTTTTTTCAATGAACAATAAGCCTGAAGCGTGTGGTGCAGGTGGCATGCATAATGATGGGGGACAGCGTGCCGATGCGAATACACTGGCCGCGGCATGCGGACCTGCGGCTGAACAACATGCTGTATCGGCCCTACTCCCGCAACTCTGCCACCAAGCTGGGCGCCAATGCTCGGGATGAGCCTGCCTCCGTTGGCGTCATGTGCTCGCAGGTACCCGCTCCTTTCCATGTTCTTGCTGTCACACTCCGCAGCATGCTTTGCTTCCCACGGCACCTTTTACCCTGCTGCAAAGGTCAGACAAATTATCTGTGAGTCCCAAAAGCTCCCATGCATTGGGAAGTCAGCCACCAATTGATGTGTGATATTTCAGGCCTGCTGGAAAGCTTGCCATATCTGAATGTGAGCATGGGTGGTGTGCAGGGGCGCAACCGGCTGTGGGTGTCGGTGATGGAGTCGCGCAGCTTCTGCGTGATGGTGCAGCTGGCGCAGCGCCGGACAATGGACGAGGTCAAGGCGCTCATGGCCCCGCCTGAGACCGAGCAGGCCGCCCTCAAACGTGTTGTCCGCCAGGTGACACTCTGCCCCTTTGTGACCCATCACTTACATTATCCTTGTCAATTATTCGCATGATTGGGCCCCATGTCAGAAGAATGCTACAAGCTATGCCTTGTCTGGCCAACCCACGAGAGTGCTTATAAAATGACAGGGTCACATGGGCCACATGGCGCCCTCTTTTTAACTTGTAACGCTTGGGGCATCAGACACTAGAGAGCGGGTCCAAATGGCATTGTTTTTGGCATCAGCACAGTACAGTGCATGTGCAAATGACAACAGTGTGGGCATCAGCGCGCTGCTGAAGCGCTGCAAATGTGCAAATGCAGACGCGCGGCGTGAAGGGGGAAGGGGATGACAGTGATGACGAGGTGGAGATTGGGCGCACAGTGGTGTCGCTGCGGTGTCCCATGTCCGGCAGCCGCATGCGTGTGCCGGCGCGCTTTGCGTCGGTGGGCGGCCTCAACGCTTTCGACCTGGATACCTTTCTGGACGTGGTGCAGCGCAGCCGCAAATGGCAGTGCCCCCACTCCATGCGCAACCTGCCCGTGCAGCAGCTCATGGTCGACGCCTACCTCTCCCACATCCTCGCCCGCCTCAAGGTGCCCCTTCCTTTACTTTCCTGCTGTGCAGGCCGTGAGCCCAGTCCAGTTACTTCAGGGTCCCCGCTACGCTGCCTGGTTCTGCTATGTAACGCTCTATGGAGTGCACCTGATTATCTGCCAGATGTGTTACTGGTACCGCTGAGGTGGCCACAGTGCGCCCCGAGAACTGATCTTCGCAGGGGCAATCGACTTCTATCCCTTCATGGATTCAAGGCGGTCCTTGGAGACATAAATGTCATCTGTCGGTGTCAGCATTCACTGGGTGCACATATTGGAATTGATGTGGGTGTACTGAAGTTGATGTTGCTGCGGGGCAGGACATGGCTGAGGTGACAGAGGTGGAGGTGTCGCCGGGCGGGGAGTGGCGCGTGGGTGGTACAGAGGGGCGCTGGCACTCCATCTCCGAGGATCCCAGCCTCCCCATTGAAGACGTCAAAGTCAAGGCTGACCCTGAAACCGCCAAACAGGAAGCAGGTCGGCCCCTCTTCTCTTCTGCGCATCTTTGGTCCTCAACAACCCCAGTCAAACTCGCTCCAGGCGTTGCCCCTTGTTCAGCATGTGTCTGCTCCGCATCTGTAGAATGCAAGGCGCAATGGTGATGTGAAGTGCAAAAAACCTGGAATAGTACAGAACAGGAATAGTAGTATCAGAATGCAGCAGAGTGGATGCCGAAAGCGTTGCGAGCGCAGGCAGCGCGGGCGCGTTTGACAGCGACAGCGACGAGGAGATGTCAGAGGGCGAGGAGCTGCGCAGGGCGGCAGCTGCGGCCAAGTCAACAGTGCGGCCCAAGCCGCCGCCGGACGTGATCGTCATCAGCGACTCTGACGAGGAAGACGATGCAGAGATGTCTCGCCAAGGGCCGGCGCCCGCTCCGCTCCGGCCGCCAGCTCCACCGCAGCAGCACCAGACAGTGAGGCTCCTTGCATCCCCAGCAGGCCCTTTCAGAGAATTTATTCAAAACGTGCTTCTGTGAGGGTGAGATTGTATCTTATTGGCAGCGCAAGGGGTCACGAGTGTCAAATCGTGTGCGTCACTGAATAGGCTTTCTCTGTTACCAAGAGGCTTGAAACTACCGGTGGTGCAAGATGTGGATTATTGGAACGTTGCCTGCTTGGAGCAATTCACGCAGTGTCCCTCACATCCACCAAGCCTGCAGTCTTTGAGGATGATTGCTCTGCTCAGGGGTATCAACCGGCAGGGCACGCGCCGCAGCCAGAAGCGAGCTCGTCGGGCCGCGGGCAACTCCAGCACTCTCCCAATTCCTACGGCCGGCAGCAGGGACCTGCTCCTACTGGACGCTCCTACGTGGGGCCGTATCCCGGCTCGTTGCCGGCCGCCGGCGGGCACCGAGCGGCTGACCGGCCCGGGGGAGGCACCGTCGTTCGCGGCCGCGGCATCACACTGCGGCTGCCTCCGCGGCCGGAGCGCCCACCGTCGGGTCAGTCGCCTTTCCCGATGTCAGGCGTAGAGTATCTCTCAGTGCTGGTGGGGTGGTCATGTTAAGAGGAGTGGCTTGCATCTGGGTGTGGCTCTGCTGACAAGAACAGGCTTTTGAATGCAGGGCCGAGTGTGCCTCAGCCTGCAGCGAGTGGCCCTGGCAGCAATTCGGCAGCCTCGCAACCGCCCTACTCGGGTAGATCTCTTCTTCTCTCCAAGATGCCTTTAAATTCCTTCGCACAGCAAGCAGTGGCCTTGGCGCTGCCTTACCTGAGAATCGCATGCAGCTTTTCAGAAGCGCCATTGACGAGCATACAATGCTGGGATTGAAGTAGCGTGCTGTGTCCGCAGGGATGTTGGGTCTCTGGCCCCAGCATGCTCCCCACCCCACAGCAGCATTCCCCATAAGACCCCACCCGCCTATGCCGCCACAGGGCCCCCCTCCTGGTACGCAGCCGATACCATTACTGCACAGTGTCTCTCTGTCAGCTCCAGGTTGTGTGCACCTCTGCCCAAGGTGACAGCACCAGTCTGTGGCTATTGTGGTAGCATCAGTGAGCAATGAAGTGCGGAGATGAGAGGCTTTTTTGTACATGCAGGCTACACGCCGCACTTTCTGCAGAACCTGGGACACAGCGGCATGCACAGACCCGCTGGGCCGCAGGCCTCCATGCCAGCATATGCTGTAAGGGCCTGTCCATCTGTCCTGCCAAGTGCACACATTTGGTTTGCTCTGACTGGACTTGGCCTTACAGCGCATACTGTGATGCTTGCATGGTTTCCCATGATTAAGTGGGGTCTTATGGACTGCCAGGCCCAGCCAGTCCCATACGGATACAGACCGCCATACCAGCAGGCCAGCATGGCCCAATCATATGCCACGCCACCACCTCAAAACTACATGCAGCGACCACAGGTGCGTTTCTTCCTCCTTGAGCAGTCGCAGCTGGCACTGCCTGCCTCCCAGAGACATCGTCTGCTCTATGCTCAGCTTTGCCGAATCGGAGGATGGCTGTATTTCAGGGCAGTTTGGCGGGCGCAGCTAACCCCAGTGTCTCCTGGGGCAATGCCTCATATGCCCAATACCAGCAGCCTGCACCAGCCGCAGTCCCTCCGCCTCCGCCCTTGCCCACTGGTAAGCATGTTTCTTGCAACGTTCCCTAAACACAGTTGGAATAAAGAAAGAAACATGTTTGAAGGGATTCCAGTCCTGAGCTGCAGCCACATTGATCTGTGCATGTTGGAGAGGCCTGAGACTTCTCATTGTCAAATATGATCTGTGCTTGCAGTAAACGCAGTGATTTCTCAAGGTGCATGTGTACTTGCAGATTATCCCTCAGGCGCTGTGAGGCCGCCTGGGCGGCAGCCACCTTCGCAGGAAGACTCTGGCGACAGGATGCCAGACGAGTTCAGGGATTGGCTGGGTGATTTTGTGAGGGGTGAGGCTCGCAACAACTGCTCCATCTCTGCCCATTCTTTAGTGGGATGAATGCAGTCCTGTCCTGCATGCACCTGTTATATAAGCATGCCGCCCTCTTGAAAATGTTGCTGGTGCAGGTGTTGATGACGCTGAGTCAGGGGAGGGCCTTGCTGAGCTGAACCAAGGGGCAAGCATGGGATCTGCTCTTGCAGCCCATGCTCATGCTGGTGAAATAGTTGACCTTGACTCCAACTCTGATGTGGAAGTAGACTGAGAGAGTGTGTGCACGTGCCTGAGTTCAGCTAGAAGTCCCCCTGCTTTTGACTGGGATCCAGATGCTCTGGCCCAATGCGCATCAGCATGTTTTGTATGCGTTATACGAATAGAGTAAAGAGCATACCTGGAGGCCATGGCCACTGCTTTACTACATTACTGTACACAAGCGCTTGTGGAGAGCCTACAAACCAAGCAGTGTCACTACTGTAGTGATCATTTCATTGAGTGCAGGCAATTTCTAGTACTATTGTATATGGTCAGTTCTCTAGATTGAGGTATATTTAATATTGGGTCACCTGCCTAGGCAGGCCTGTGAATATCTCGTGATAAAGATGTACATGTGTGCATCGCTGCGCTGCGTGCTATCAAATTTGCATTGTATTCTGCATATGTACATGCGCTGTCGTGCTTTGTATTAGGAAAGCTGTTGTTGGTACAACTTGTGACTTACAAGGCTTCTGATAAGGCTGATCAGGCTGCCTGATCAGAAGCCTTATTTCCAGGCATGTGTCAAGACTATCAATACTGTACAGCCATCAGCTTCATTGCAAGCCTCGCAATAGCATTCCAGGGCACTCAATGCTGCTCTTCCATATCTACAAGCTCATCAAACTCAAGGTAATGGGACAGTGACTGCAGACTGCCTGCCATTCCAAAGCTTGCTGGCTTCGTGCACCTGCAAGAGGCACGAACCCCTCTAAATCAGAGGGGTTGAGCAGGATTGTCACATTTTGGTAAGCAGCTTACATGTGCAGCCTCACTGAAAGGAGTTCAAAGCGCGAACCTGCCCGGCAGAGGACAGCAGTGGCTTGTATGAGTCTGCTTTCTGCTGCAATGTTCCTTGCTTCACAGTGAGCTCCCGCTTGTTGGCCTCCAGCCTTGCCTTTGCCTGCAGACGCTCACAGGGTTTTCGGTTAAATTAAACAGCTCATTCTGCAATGTACAAATGCAATGCAATAGGGAGGCAGAGCTGGCGAATGCCCTAGGGAAACCCGGTATTACCTCATCCAAGAGGAGCATCAGCTGTTTTACTTCCGCTTCCTTCGCAATGACCCGCTGAGATTGCACTGTCTCAGCAGGATTCATTGGAGACTCAGACTCCCTGCGCATGCATACCACATCGGTCATGTTCCAGTGTGCATTTCTGTTCTGCTGTAATCTGCACAGAAAGAGGTTTGCAGAATTGTGAAGCCGGCGTTACCTGGCTGAGTCCAGGCTGTCTGTCAAATTTTGATCTCGGCAAAGCTGATCAAGCATCATGAACTTCTGGGCAAGCTGAGCCTCCTCACAAATCACATCAAACTCGGCCTGTCAGCAGTGAATAGACTTCAGCTTTCAGAATAAAATTCTGGGATGCATGGGCAACGACCTTCAATATCATCATTGCAGGAAGAAAGATGATAATAAATGGAGGGCTCTATTACCTGGGAATTTCCTCGGACCTGGAACAAAACCTACGAAAGCAAGCCACGACTGAGTGCATGGAATTAAGATCTGCAGGAGGTCTTCCTGCGAGTCAAGGGATGCTTACCTGTCTGTAGCATTCGTAAAATGCGGCAATTTGCTGCTCATGGAAGCCCGGGAAACACTTCCTGAAGCTCTGCAGGCATAGTGAAAGAAAGCTCAAAGACGCTGCATCACACTATATGATTTTGGCTTGAAAACCACCCTCTGTTGCATGCACACCTGCTCATCAGTCCTTACGAAGGCACTTCTCAAAGTAGCGTTAAAGCTGTCTCTTAGCAGCTGAAGACGATCATTCTGCTGACTGGACTCCATGGTTGATACAATTGAGTGTTCCGTGCAGACAATGGGACGACGTGCACTGCTCAAGATTGAAGGGATATCTCTTCCAAAATCGAAAGTTGATGGAAACAATCAGAAGCATGGACTGTCCTCGCAAGATTTCTTGGACAAAAGTTGTCGTCAGTTTGAAATTCATTGGTTTAATAGACAACGCCGTCGTTCCGGTGCAGTTGCATGCTTTCCAAGATTAAAGGAATGCAGATGCACTCATTTGACGATGCCTGACACAAAACTGATGAGGATTTTCCATTCTTTAAGGTCGATTTCTTGCAGAAGGACAGGTTTCTCAATCATCTCTCCGTCAATCAGAAGGTTTCCTAGCATCAAGCCAGCTTGTTTAACTTGGATCGTTAAAGCATCGATGTCCGCAGAAACTGAGAAATATACTGTCAATATTTCTGCTAGCACACCGGAAATTCTCGACCAAGCACACCTGAGTGTCGAAAGGGTCAGTGTCCACTATCATTAGAGCCGATCAATGGCTTTCATGCTTTGCATTGCTATCATCATCTTGCAAAGTAGAATATGTGTGGTGCAGGGCCCTCTTTTAGCATCTAGAGGTATTGAGACTGCAAGTGAAGTGATCGTGAATCTCCTTTCGACCCACGACCAGCCAACCACGCTCTTTAGTCCCCAGTGCTTCTTTCAACACTTGGACACCAGATCGCAAGGATCAGTCTTGCTGACATCAACGGCCCTGCCGTCCACTCAGACGCTGTTACAGGACAATCCTGGGCACTTCCTCAATGGCACGGTCTGTGTTGCTGACCGCCAAATCAAAGGAAGAGGTGCGCTCATTACATAGGAGCTGAGAGCAGACAGCTGTCAATTGCTTGTTGAAGGCGATTTGAGAGGTACGCTATGAAGTGCGTTGTATCGATCACAGGTCGCGGCCAGAACACATGGGTGTCGCCAGAGGGCTGCCTGATGTTTTCTACCAGTACTCACTTGAACATCCAAGGTGAATTGCGCTCGTTCTCTGCGGCTTGCATTGTCGCCTTTAGGGGCCTATCATGCACGATGCGGCGATCAGAACACGCCTGAGAACACCCTCCGCACTGTGCAGGTCAGAACCTGCCCTTTGTACAATATGTTGTCTCCCTTGCCCTTGTGCAAGCCGTGCAGGAACAAGCAAAGCACCGCTTGAAGGTCCGTCTTCCATCCCATGCATCCTGCATTCAACTGCAATGGGTGCTAAAATAGAGGAAGTAGATGTTGACAAGGATGCTGTGATATTGAAGCGTGGGCTTCTGCACAGGGTAACGAGGTGGATGTGCGCATCAAATGGCCCAATGATATATATGGGCACCAGCTCAAGATTGCAGGCATCTTGTGCCAGTCAGCATACCGCAATCAGCAGTTTCAGGTGGTCATTGGCATTGGCTTGAACCTCAGCAACAGAGAGCCCACAACCTGCGTGGATGCTCTCATTGAGGAGAAACACCGCGAGTTGGGTCTAGAGGGATCGCCCCAGCCAGTGCAGCCAGAGGTGATTTTCCAAGGAAGTGCTGCAGTGTCCAGGCTGTGAGCACCGTGCCCATTGTTATGGAAGGTGCAACTCATTGTAATTCCTCTGGCTCTGGCAGGTGCTGCTTTGTGGGATCCTCAATCGGCTGGAGCAGCTTCTAGAAGTTCTGCTGAGCAGCGGCTTTGAGCCGCTGCAGCAAGCATACCTTGACGCATGGCTGCACACAGGGCAGAAGGTCAGGCCTCCTGTTGCTTCATGACATGCCTCTCACCTAATACACTAGCAACCATGTCCATATCTGACTTATCTACTGGTGCTTGAAGGTCGTTCTTGAAGAGCAGCAGGGAGGCACCCTGCATCAGGTCCCCCTGGTGATTCTGGGCCTGACCCCCAATGGCTACTTGAGGGCACAGGACGAGAGTGGGGAGCAATACGAGTTGCATCCTGATGGCAACAGGTGACCTTCAAAGGCTCAAAGATCAATTTTTATGGCTGAACATCCTATGATACCAATAGGAGGGTGCCCAGCGATGCTCAGGGGTGGCTTGCTTTGGGTCTATCTGGATCTTTATCAAAAATCTCATCATGTCCAAATGCTTCATAATACTGTGGTTGGGGGTGTGCAGTCTCGATTTCTTCAAAGGACTTGTGAGGAAGAAAGCCTGAGGTGAATATTGTGACCATGCTGGCCAGCATTGGGAGAAAATGTAGTGAACCTCAGTGTAATTGCAAGGTCAAGGACAGATGCTTTGAGAGCATGCTGACAGGATCAAATTATCCCAGATCAAAGCGTCTGCCTGTCAGATTGACTGTTGACTGACACAGTTGTAATCGAGCTTGACAAATGTTTTACTGGCAACAAGAGCCCATGTCACTCTGCACGTGCACGGTGCAGTTTTGCGTACGGTAGAAATTGTTCAGTGAGTTTAGCCAGTCAGTATGTGTGCTGGTAGAAAGCTACAGGGCTCTACTGCAACGTCATCAGATTCACAAGAGATGACACATCTCTGCATCAAGGGTGCACTGTGGGTTGTGCACGCATCTGGAAAGAAATAGCCCCATGTGACTTGTCAATGCTCAACTCAAAAGATAATCTTGCGATGATGCGTTTACAGCAACTGTTGTCACCGCCTCGCAAATGCTAAAGTTATGGCCACGCCGGCAAGCCCGACGAGTGCAGATGCCAGGCCAATGCCGACAAGACCCTCCTTCACAATCTGTTCCTCCACTGCTGCCTTCAGTGTCTGCGCCTGCCTGAAACTTGGGGAGACCTTCAGCAGCTCTTCCAGCTGCCTCCTTGCCTCCAGCATCTTCCCCAGCTTGTAGTATGCCACCGATTCAAGGTAAACCAAGTCTCTCTGCTCCTGCTCATCCAGGCTCTTTGACTGCAACAGCTCTTCTGCAAGGTCGAGACCCCTCCGCACGTCGCTGTCCTTGCTGGAGTGCACCAATGTCCAAACCAGCCTGTAAGCAAAGTCAGCCTCGGATCGTTAAATGCACATACAGGGAGTGAGGGACAAAGGCTATTGCCTGCTCTTCCATGAACACAATCTGCTGCAGCAGAACACTATATATATACTCAGAACAATGAGCACCCGCCAAACATTCTCAATATACCTGAAGCAAGCGTGAGGACCTTCTGCTGTGGAGCTTAGCCTCTCGTATTCTGCGCGACAACTAGCTATCATTTCATCGTCCGTGACTGGCAGTTCCGCAGCCATCTTGATGATGCCTCGGTAATCTAAAGTTTTACTCGGAAGATTTAAGTCAGCTCTTCAGCAAGGTGGAATGATGATGTTTGAGAAGGCAGAGAAATATTTCACCGCGTGGACACCTTCCATATTATGGGAAGCTTCACTCGGCAGGCTATAACAGAAAGTGCCCTGAGCTGGCACGTCTGGCACTGATGATTGATTAAGCTTTCCTTTCTCCCTTCCCTCCATATAAAATTCTGGCATGGTGCGCAACTTACGATAGTGCCACTGGCGGCCAGCTCGGCAGCCTGCAGGGCTGCATGCATATATATAACGCAATGCGGCGGCCGCGCGGCGGACAATCACTGTGACACTGTCGGCAGCGCTGAGCCTGCAACCGCACCAGCAGGTGATGTTGACGAGCACTGCAGTCGTGGATGCAGGTGCAAGCATGCTGGCCACTGCATGATGTATAGCATTATTTTAAAATGGCACAACTTCTTTGAGTGAATCTGCAGCATGCTTGCGCAAGAGGCACCGCACTGCACATCATATCTGCAGTTCTACCCACCGACACTAATGAATGATCAGCCTACCGCGCAATGTTGGCATTGCACAGCGGCACTTTGGCTAGGGGCATCTCCATATATGAAGCATCGCTAATAAATTTCAGTGCTGGCCATCTGCAGTGCTGAATGGTGCCCCAATACATCAAATTAAAGGTGCCAGAACATTTGCCTGGCATTTGAAGTACCTGTTGACCATGCTAGGGTCAAGAGTGACAAAGTTTGAACATATGGCAACGTCTAAGTGGTGCAAACAGGGTGCAGAGATTCTAGAAGATCTTATTGGGTCTCCAGGGGGTACTGCAAAGAGTACCTTCACAAGTACTTGCTGAGATGCTTCAGCACATCTCCCACAAGATATAGGGATCCTGTAACGAGCACCTGTAGCACACAACGCGCGTCAGTCATGCAACAGAATGCAGAATTTTTCTTGCTTGAGATATTTTCTTTGCAGACGAGCTCTGCAAATGCATACAAAGTTACAGGAGGATCACAACTGACAAGAAATAATCGGAAGATGACCTGCACGCGGACGTTTGGCCTCTCGCGCACACATGTCCTGAGCCAGTCGAGCGCCGAGGAGATGGACGGCGCCACGACTGATCTCTGCGCGCCCTGCGCCCCAAACGCTGCCAAGCTTGGAAAATGGCGCACCGCCTCCTGCAAGCCCACACCACAGTCAACCAGGTGCAGGCCTGCAGAGGTCCTTTCACAGCAGATAAGCGCTAGCTCTACTCTGGCAGAACAGTATGTGCATCAGGCCTGCAGCTCTGCGTAGAGGTCTGTGCACAGAAACTAAGCCCATTGCTCTGGCAGAACAGGATCTGCACCAGGCGCCAGAATGGTGGGGGCGCGCCTGCGGCCGAGGCGGCAGGGCATTCTCGACTTCCCAGGCACGCTGGATGCTCTGCTGCCAGGAGAGGTCGAGGGCGCCAGAGCGGGGACCCAGCGAGGAGTAGGAGGAGTCAGCCGGCACAAACAGCGCCTGGTGCATGGGCACCCCCCGCTCCCGCAGCACCTCTGTAAGCGGGCGCAGCAGCCGCTGCGGCTCACGCTCCTGCTCAGCCACACCAAGCAGTCATTCAATATAGTCACAGTCAGTCAATGCTTGGACACTACCATGGCAAGATGGTAAGGCCAGTGTTTCTAGACACAGAGGGCCCCAGATTTGCACATGTTGCCTTCATGTCTCGAGTTTATTACTGACTAGATTGCCAGCCGTGACAATGAAGTGCAAGTATGGACAGGGAGGCCGTCCCAGCGCACCTGCAGGCAGTTGAACAGGAGGACCCGCTGTGTCTCGACTGCCGCGCCGTTGCTGCCGGCGGCCGGGCCCTGTCCAGGGGTGCCGACGGCGTCCGCGAACCATGTGGCGCAGGTGGCCATGCTCTCCTCTGTGTGCGCGCCATCCAGGTAGAACGATAGCCGTGACGGCGACTTGGCAGCCCCAACAGCCCCATTGCTGAGGTCACCCACGTCTTCATTCGGCACTTCCACCAGCTGCAGAATACAATTTAAAAGTGAGCATCGCCTAGCGTAATGAGTCCCTGCAGCTAGTCCCCGACACGCCCTCAGCCATATCAGGACTGTGGCTACTGCAGACTCCAGGCAGATGTTGCACTTCCTAGAATAGGGAATGTTGATACGGCCAGGGATGTACGTCAAGGAGTGCACCTGAGCTCTGCCGGGCCAGTGGCAGGCGCGCAGGCCCTCACGGTACTCGGCCGGCAGCTGCCGGCCGGCTACCAGCGCCGCGCGCCGCTCAGCCGCCTCGGCCTGCGCTGCGGCGTCGGCTGCGCCGCTGGTGCCCAGCTGCCGGGCCCTCTGCGCCTCCCAGGCAGCCGCCAGGCTGATTGCCAGGGCTGCGTTGCTGCGCTGGTGCTGCCCTGCCAGGCCCAGCTCTAGCACTGCTCCGCCCTCGTACTCCTCCAGGCTTGGAACCACCGTCAGGGGCGCGCCCACGCTCTTGGCCTTGGCCTGCAGAGCAACATCATCGCCTGTTAGTAATGCATTGAGAAAGGAGCGGCCGTGCTCAAATTGGTGGGCAGTAAATTCTTTGCAATGGGCAACTCACAAGCTATCCTCCCTAATACCTGGTGCAACCTGTCTGTACAACAACGGAGGTACAACGATAAACTGGATCAATACACTAGACTCTCAATTTTTAGGGTTATAGGTTGCTGTAATAGTCCTGCCTCTGCAGCAGAAGAGCATGCTGGAGCTTGCTTTGCTCACCTCGATGACCGCCATGGCGTCAGCGGGCTGCGGGACGGTGAACGCGGGGCAGCCGGGCTTGAGGATGCCGGCCTTCTCCCCCGCGATCTCCGGCAACGTGTGGCCCAGCACGGCCATATGGTCGTAGCCCAGCGGTGTTATGCCGCACGCGAAGGGCGCCCGTATCACGTTTGTGGCATCCAGGCGGCCGCCCAAGCCCACCTCCAAAATTGCTACATCCACTTCCTCCGCCAGGAACGTCTGCAGGCCTGCATGCCAGATGTGGGCACTTAAGGGCATGGTCAAGACCACGAATTTGTTCTTTTTGCCATGCGAGCTCCCATCCGACTTCAATTGCTACTGCATTGGACTTCATTGCAAGATCACTCCATTGCAAGGTCAATGCAGAAGAAGATAGTGACAGCATACTAAGGAGGTCAGACAGTGGAGATTGGGATGATGCCTGGATGATACCTAGGAGTGTGAGGAAGCGGAAGTAGGCGGCCTTGCCCACCATCTCATCGGCCTGGTCCTCCAGCCGCTTGTAGCACTTCCAGAACTCCCGGAGGAACACCTCCCGGCTCACTGGCTGCCTGTTCAAAGGTGATACCAGCGGTGAGACTGCAGTGAATGTTTGCTCCAGAACGTGCACGGCAAGAAAAAGTAAAAATATATGTGCTCACCCATCCAATTGAATGCGCTCCCGAACGTCCCACAGATGTGGTGAGGTGAACAGGCCTGTCTTGTAACCGCAGGATCGAAGGATGCTGTCCACCATGGCACAGGTGGAGCCCTGCATGCACGGGAGTCACTGATGCCTCAAGGCGCTGATCAGCAAGGAACGTCACATTCAGAATCGTGGATGACAGGTGATTCAAGTTCGGTTACCTTGCCCTTTGTTCCTGCCACGTGCACGACGTTCAAGTCGCTCAGCCTCTTGTCCAAGTCCAGTCGCTGTACAAAGCCCAAATTATTAGGATATAGTACATTTATGAGGAATTAGTTGCACCATAGGACTACCAGCAGCAAACTATGACTCTGCTTACCTCGAGATACACTTGCATATAGTCGAAGGCATCTTTCCAGGTCTTACCATCCCCTCTTGCTTTGCCAGATATCAGAGTCCCTAGCGCATTCATCGCGTCTTGAAACTCCTGATCGCTGTCAGGCGTCGCCATGAGACCTGACACCTTAGTGAAGCAACTGACTTTAAAAGCACCTCTGGCCTGGTGGCGGCAGGGATAAGGAAATGTTATGTGTGATCGCAATAGCAACTTTGAAGTGGACGCGTTTCCTATATGATTGGCCACAAGTCGACGGAAGACACTGCCTGGGATGCCCAGACAGTACATCAAGCACCGCGCAGGGTCATACGGCAATGGTTGAATTACACTCCACAGAGTCAGATGCGTCGACAGCTTCAGGCTTAAAGCCAACACTTGACGATTGCAGCTTCTGGGCCCAGGAAAGGTGCAGATTCACGCACATGCGTGCATGTAGAGGTCACGTGCCTAAAAGTTGCATTTGATCTCCTTTCCAATGAGATCTTATGTGAACTTCGAAGTTATTCCCTTAGAAAAACTCAAGAAGAAGTGATAAACGACCCTGCTTTGCTGAAGCCTGTCAGGAGGTGGACAGGTGAAGTCGCCGATGCACATATGCAGACAGCTTTTCGGCGCCAGATTGCCCCTCGTTGACGGCCGCAGGTTGTCAAATCCCATCAAATATTGTGATGTGGTCATCGGGCAACGTGTCAGAAGGCGTGCATCAGATAGTGAAGAGGGAAGCACCAGCCTCAATCCAGCAGAAGCTCTGACTCAGACCCTTTCTGGTATGGCAGCGCAATACAATTCCGATGCAGATCTGACAAGCGAAACATGTCTCCCTAGGTTGACGAGGATGGATATCTGTTTGGCAGCATTTTGGGCAACCCTGCAGGAGAGCCTTATCTGCTCCTTCTCATTATGCGCAGGCATCAGCAGTAGCAGCGGGAGGGTTGCCCAGACACGCAATTTTGTACTAGGCCCCTCAGACAACTCTGAAGAAGCCTGGCGAGCCTTGGATGAGAAGGTGTGTGACGCCCCTGCGATAGCCTGTCACTCGCTGTCCTTTGGGCACCGAAAGGACCTGGCTGCTCTGCACTGTACAATCACCATCTTGTGGTACATAAGTGGTTCGTTTCTACAGGTCAACACTTACCCAGGACAGCGAATCTTCAAGGCCATTGGCGTGGGAGGTGGAGCTTTTGTGGACTCTATGCTTTCTGCTGTTGAGCGTGTGATCGGCAGCCCTATTCATGAGGAGAGCGTCAATTCGCGGCCTTCTGCTAAAGGCTCCTACATATCTGTCACAATTGGCCCTGTGACTGTACAAAATAGAGACCAGGTGCTGCAAACCACAATGCACCAATCACAACCTGCTGATACCTCCTGCAATGCGTCCCTGCCAGGCTTGATCACTCTCCAAGCATGAGAGCTTTGAATTGCTTCCTTTATTTGTCTGACTCTCTGTTGGACCTGCCCAGGTTGTACAAATATATGCAGCCATGCGAGAGGATGAGCGCCTGAAGTGGTACATGTGAGGGTGTCTCTGGGTGGGATTCCTCCGGCTCACAGACTTCACCGAGCATTTCAACTTTGTTGGACAGGATTGGTGCTACTTCTGGCACTAGCCCGTATTGAGCAGCAGCTGCAGCGCTCTTGAGGACTGGTATTACATTGTTGCACATTCTGGGCCTGCAATGTCTGCTGCTGTGAGTATTGTTTATGAGACAATCAGGACAAGCATGTCATACTTCCATCATCATGATGGTTTATCAACCAAGAACTGCAACTTGAAGTGGCGCCTACATGGGACGCAAACAAAAAGCTTTCCTCTGCTGAACTATGCATCATAAAGATGAGGTAACATATTTTGCAAACTTTAAAGGTTCCAACAGTTCCAATATTTTGTAGCGCGCTCTGGAGCCCTAGAGAAGACCAGATGCAATCGGTGATGATCACAGTGTGATCCATAGCCAGATCTGTGCTAGCATGCTGTCACATGGCAGTGTGGGCCTGCAATGCAGCCATGTTGGACCCTCCCACCGACCATTTTACTGCTGCTCAACCCCTATACCCGCAATTTTCAAGTACGGTCTGCCTCCAAAATTGTGGTCAAGCGCTTTTGCACCTCCTCTGCATGGTTTTGCAGGTCCTCCTCAGCTGTAAGTCAACATGAAATGTTATTAGCACAAAGTGCATGGCTCGATGCGAACAGATGCACATGCCAGCAAGGCAGTGATACGTACATTTGAAGCTTTGCAGAGTGGCTGGTGATATATGAAGCCCCTGCTCCCTTGTGACCCGCTCAACCCGAAGGATATCAGACTGACACCTGCACTCGTTGCCAAATGAAGAGAAACACAAGGAAATAAATACTGTTCATTGACAAGTATCTCATAATCCTCAATGATACGCAAGCAAGCAGGTCAGCCTCCAGCATCAGGAGGCCAGGGTGCAATCAAGCAGCAAAGAGCGTACAAGGAGCACGATGACACGCTTGAAGCGCAACTGAGGCAATAGGTATGGAGGCAAGGCCAAACACGCCCGTATACAGCCACAGGATAGTCACAGAGGATACAAAAGTGTACTCGGCCTTCTTGAGTTTTGAGGCTTGCCCCAGATACCCCTGGCACTGCCATGGAGGCGTGTGGGCACAATTGACTCTTCAATTCATGAGTTTCATGTGGCTTGATCTTCTTCAATTCCTTTCGATCCCCCGGGGATCGATTTGAGAAATGTCATGACGTCACTGGTGATGTCAACATCATAAACTTTCTTGCCTAGGTGGAAGAGAAAGGAAAGGCACAAAAGCGAAGGAACAACGCGAGATCAGAAGTAAACCCACCTGAATCAGAAATCGATATTTTGGACCTCGATGTCCTGCACCACCCTTGTGAATGGATGAGGATGTGACAATCTACAGGAGGCCATACCATGACCTTGGCAATTGACAGACAGAATGAAGATCAATTATGCAACATTTTCAACGTTGCAGACCTACGTGGGGTGCAGGTAAGCAGCCCCGGGACAAATGTTTAGGTGGTCCAACGTTAAGACTAGCTTTACTATGTTTCGTGCAAGGCTTCCCTTCGTGCAATCTTGCTCATGCTCGCCGTTCAGTACGCTATGAAAATGGGGCAGGACGTTCTCAACTGCATCCTGCTCTCAGAGAGTGTGTACAGAGCCCATGAAAGAGGGGCCGAGGCCGTGGTGGAGGCCTTCAACCTGTTCCAGAGATCTTTCACACCCGGCTTGATCACTGTCACGGGCATACAGTGCAGCCTCCCTCATGTTCAGCACAGGTCAGCCTCTGCAGCTCAGTGTGTGTCACTGCTACGTGCATGCAATTGGTGCAAGCATATGGGCCCCACTCTTTACCGATATGTGAGTGTTTGCATTCTATGTGCAGATATGTGGTTGGGACCTCAGATGAGGCAATGTATGTAGCCTTCATGGGGACAAAGGCCATGCGCGATATCATTTCGGATGTCAACTATGTCCAAACTGCCCTCTGGCCTGGACTCCTTGGAAAAGTCCCGGTGAGGGCCCCATTGATCATATGCTTATACCTATGAAGGCTTTAGCAAGGGCTGAGTGTGACTGACACAACGTCGCTGCTTGCACAGGATGTGCCGACTGCGCATCAGGGGTTTCTAGCTCGCTCTGAGAGCGTGCTAGTGGAGCTCCTGTATGCTCATGCCTCCCACCAGGGCAAACGGCTCGTCCTTTGTGGTGAGGAGCTCATTCTCTTGTGCTGTTTCTTCAGTGTCATTTTGCAGTCCAGCATGCTCTTCTTCAAAGGCTGAAGTCTCTGTGTGCGCAGGCCATTCACTGGGCGGTGCAGTGGCGCAGCTCTGTGCCCTTCGGCTGCTTCGCGATCTACCCCCACACGTGGCAGAGCATGGCAGCGTCAAATGCATCTCTTTTGCGGCGCCCCCACTAGGGAACTCCGCTCTGGCCAACACAGTGTCATACAAGGGATGGAGCAGCTTGTTCTATAACCTGGCGCTGCCAGGTGTGTTGACTTGACACACTCTTGTCGGTGCCTATGATACAAAAGGATAAGATGTTCTTGCAGGGTAATGGGGCGGTTGTGGCACTGAACACCCCCTGTTGCATATTGCAGAGGATGTGGTGCCGCGCTTGATGGCCATGCAGAACAGTGCCAGCCTGCCAGCAGCCGCTGCAGAGGCCATGCTCACAGAGCCTTCTGAGGATAAAAATGTACCAGAGAGTCAGGGTCTGCCAGAGCAGGGAGAGCCTGCAGGACCCCACCGTGGCCCCAACTTGGAGGAAGAGGATCAGGATTTAGGAATGGCACTTGAGCGTGCGCATGCACTGGATGACCAGCATGCCGTGGAGCGCCCCATGGAGGCAGAAGTCATTCAGGCATCAGGTGACAGGCAGGGTCAGAACAGCTCTGAGCGGCCACCCGGGTCGCCAGCGCAGGCATGGAGGTCAAGGCTCAGAAACAGCCTGGACAGGTTGAGAGCCTTCACAGCAGACTTGGCCGCTAGCAACCCCTCGACGAGCCAGCCCCTGCATGCATCCGCAACCGCACCTGCATCACATGCTACGCAGCAGCCTGCTGTGCTCGTCAGGTGGGCCTCTTTGTGTTCCTCTTGGCCTCCCATGTGTTGTAATAGAAGACGAAACACCTGACAGGAAGAAGATCAAAATGATGATCTGGAATGCTGAGTGCATGTTGATTGCGCAGGAACGAGCCTGCTGGGCCATTGGGGCGCGCAGGTGGGTTTGCGAGCACAGCCGCTCGCTACCTGCCCATCTACATGCACATTGGGACCCAGCACCACCTGCACGCACCCCCTGGCGAGCCACCCCTCCGACTGACATCGGTGCAGAACTCGGCAGAAGACGCAGAGACTCTGGCGGCCCTGACAGATCCAGATACCGAGTCCGGCGCCGCACCCGGCCCTCAGCAAGCAGCGTCACTGACGGGCTCGCCTGAGCGGCAGCGCACATCCAGAGACAGGGGCTATCTGGGCCTGTCTGTTCCAGCGTACAGGAGCTACATGAGCGTGCTCACCTACCACCGCATGTTTGCCGTCCGGCGGCGCGCCGCCGCGCTGTGCGCAGCAGCCCTCGGACGGGTCCGGCTCAACGGGAATGCGCGGCCGGCGGAGCTGTGCGATGACATTGCGCCGCGCTTGGACGTGGCAGCGGCCTGCGCCAGGGTGCCTCCCTCGCGACCGCAGTTTTCCGCCCCTGGACTTGGCGTTACTGGAGGCCAGCAGAGCAGCAGGTTTGTGTCACCACTCTGCAAGTACACTCTCTTCACTGGAGTAAGGGGGTTGAGTTTTAGGCCTGGTGCCAGCAAGCTCATGTGCCATGTTGTGGGTGCAGGTGGCCAAACATGCAGTGGGCCAGCACATTGAGTGCTCTGACAGGCTTGATCCAGCCGGCCAGGCAGACCTTGCCTGCCAGTGCTCAGCAGCCCGCATTCAGTGGCAATAAACTGGTGCAATCTTGGTGGCCTTGGCAGTGGAATGGGGGAGAGGCTGCGCAATCTAGCATAGGGCCGCTATCGGAGACCGGATCTGCGTCTGGACACCCAGAAGAAGGCACCAACCAGCAGATGAAACCAGCCAGCAGCACATCTCATACTCCGCTAGCAGCGTTCTCACTTCCTCGCTGGCTTTGGAGGCCTTGGGAGACTGGAGGCGGCCACGGCGACAAAGCAGACCTCGCAGCGGTGCGCAGAGACCTCTCTGATCAGCATCCTTTCTGCTGAATGTCGCCTGCTGCTCACCAATGGCCACATCCCTTTCTAAAGAAGGATAATGTCCCCCTAGATTGACTTGGCTGGCTTATACTTGGCATATGCTACTCGCTCAGGTGGAGGCCGGGCCAGAGCTCCCAGCAGCGCAGCCTCGCTCGCGGCAGTGGTTGAGCTGGGCCGGAGCGGGAGCACGAGGCAGCGCAGAGCCGCCTGCGCCGAGTGCACGGATGTCGCTGAGGATCATTGTGCGCGGCAGGGGCCTCGCCAACTGCACCAAAGCGCGAGTGCTGGCAGCCGGCGGCGCCTGGTGCCCTGCGCGCATCGTCAGCTCGCCTGCACTCCCCCCGCTGCATGCTGGCTCCGCTCTTGACACATCCCCGGCAGCCGGCTGGGGGGAAAACACGGTGGAGGGCACGCAAAGCGCAGGCACCGGCCTGTGGAGCATGGGCAGGCGCTTTGGGATGCTGGTCAGGGAGAGGATCACAGGCCGGCAGGCAGAGCAGCAGGCTGCTGCAGAGGACAGTCACTGCGCAGAGGAGCTGGTGCTGGAGACAGTGCTGCCTCCTGCAATCGCTGGCAGCGTGGAGAGGGGCATGCTGGCGCAGCATGAGCGGCAAGGGGGCCTGCTGGAAGTGCAACTCAGGTCAGACTTCTTCGTGCGGCGATTTGGCGTCTCGCTCCAGCCGTGCACGGCATGGGTCCTGTCAGACTCGGCGAGGGGAGCGGAGATGCTGATGGGGGCCCTCTGCGCGGCCCCGGCCCTGTCGGCCAGATGCGAGGCGCCGCCCTTCAGCGCAGCCCTTGCAGGGGGCGTGAGGTTTGTCAGCCTCTGGCCGGACACGCCCAGGGCCGCAGCTTTCCCTGTTATGTCCGGCCTTGTGGCGCGCCGCCTGCAAGCCACCGCGGAGCAGCAGAAAGCGCCCCCAGCATTGGGCGAGCAGCTCGAGCCTTCTGAGGAGGTCCACTCCAGCAAGCCGCATGCCCTGGAAGCATGGCAGCGAGGACCGGACCCGGATGAGCAGCACGCGCCACGGAGTGACTATGGCCATCCCAGTGCCACGCTGACCAGCAGGATCGGCAGGCCGGCAGCGCGCGCCTTTTCATGGGCAGCTGACGCGACCGCGTCCATGATTGGTCATCAGGCGAGCTCCAAGCTTGCCACATGGACAGCGCGGGCCAGGGAGGGCGCAGGCAGCGTGAGGGCAGAATTCGGGACCCAGCTGAGGCTGCTGCAGCACGGCCGTGTGTGGCGCGCCCTCAAGACGCAGCCCACGCCCCAACTGCTGATTCTCTGTCTCAGAGGCTCTCCCACTGGAGGCAGCAGAAGGCAGGCTGGGCGCATCTTTGGGCAATTCAGCAGCGGCCTCAGAGCCCATGCTGCAGTCTCAGGGAGTGGTCATGCAGATGGTTGGGAGGCCGCTATGGGGTCCATTGCGAAGGATGCAGAGTCCGTGAGGATGCTGCTGGAGTCTGCGCGAGCTGCACGCATCCCTCTGCTCGTCGTTGTCATGCCCGGCAGCCAGGACTCATGGGAGAGGATGTCACCGCTACCCTTGGAGCTTGAGGCAGCCTCTGGTGGGACCCTGGTGCTGCATGATTGCACCAACCAGCTGGGCAGTAATGAGTCGTGGGAGCTGAAGATGGCTGTGTACCGTGCACTGTCTGGCTCCGTCCAGTCTCCGCACATCAGATCAAAACTTTGAGGTATTTGTTTAGGCATGCCGTACAAAATGTGATCTTGTACTTGTATGCACGTAAAACAACTTTGTAGAAGTAAGCTGTTACAATATCAGTTGTAAATGTTGCATCTACTATAGGATCTTTATCTTACAGAGGCACATTACTGTTGAATATAGGTTGCCTGAAATCTCATCTTGTTTCTTACTGAGTGCTGATTATTAAATTCTGTATGGAGTTCCCCATGGGCGATGGAGCCAATCGCAGAGCCAAAGCTCAATGTAAAGCATGAGCTGCTGCAGACTAATATTAATGCCCATACTCCCTGCCCGGTGCAATGCACAGTAATCTTAATAGAGTACTATGTCGATATTGAATGCTAGTAAAAGTCGAGATAGTCTACTTGTGGTGCGATCCGTGTATCTCTTGTGTCCACAAGGCAACCCCTCAATACATACATTGGCCAACACTTGCAAAATACTAGTTAGCCAGGGCTTCAATGCGCGCGTCCTCCTCTGTTAGCATGAGGGAGTCATAGGCCTTTGAGATCTTCTGGAACCGCTCCTTGGCCTCCTCCTGGTTGTCCGGGTGCTTGTCCGGATGCCACAGCTTGGCCAGCTTGCGGTAGGCCGCCTTGACCTCCACACGAGAGGCGCCAATCGGCAGCTCCAGCGTCTCATAGTCCCTGGTGTGCCGCATGTGGTACAACTGCCTGTCGCGCGCCTTGGCATCCCTCTTCTTCTCATACTCCTTCTGCCGCTGCTTTGCCTTTTGCTCCTTCAATGCACAACAATGCCATTCTCAGGAACAGGCCCACCACACGATAAAGAGCCTTGGGAATAGCCTAAGGAACAGCTGACGAAGGCTTAAAAGATGGCATACTATTTGGCATAGGCAGTTATCGCTCCAAGCAGATTACCTTGTTGTCGATGGCCTCTTCGATCATGCGCTGCGCAATCTCGCACTGGTTGGCATTGCCAAAGATCATGACCTTTGTCATCTTTGGGCCTTCCTCAGTGTCTGCAGGCTTTGGAAGCACAGGCTTCACAGGTCCTGACCCAAATGCCCTGTTCAACTCATCCTCCTCCTTCACAATCTGCACAGCAGGGACCCATCAGTAGCCTCATGCATGCTGTTGCAATGTGCACTTCTTTGGGGATTGCCAGAGCCATGTGTTGGTCAACAATGCACAGCATGTGTCTGGGGAAGGCTTACCTGCAGTCGAGCCTTGGACTTCTTCTCAATGAGTTTGATCTTCTCTCCGCCAGGGCCCACCACCAGCTTCACCTTTTTCAGGGGGATCTCTATCACAGCATCTGGCTCCGGCTCCTCATCAGAGTCATCCAAGATCTCATCAAGTTTTGGAATCTTGCCTTCCTGCATGCATGCCCACCACACGCTGGCTCAGACTAGTCACCTGAATGACATGCCCTTGGTGCATGTGCAACATCATTTCAAGTCTGCAAGGGAGAGCCAGACAATCATACCGCCAGCTGCTTTGCCAGCTTCATGCGCTCCTCCTCCTTCTTGGCTGCCTCCTCCTGCTCTTTCTGCTTCACCTCCGGCAAGATCTCAGCTGCCATAAATGCATCCAGCGGATCTACACCATCCGCTTCCGCCAACTCGCGTGCCTGCAGCAGCCTCTTCTTGATCACATTCCACGCCAGGCAAACAGCTGTGCGCTTGAATTGTAATCCGCGAAAGGAAAGAACAGGGGTGGAGTGACTGCCAGAAATGCCATGTGTGAGCACACCTTTTCCTCAGCAAGCTTTGCAGCTGCCTTTGCCTGCTTTGTCAGGATTTCGGTGGGGACCGCTGGAATTGAGTTGCCGTAGGCTGTTGAAGGATCCTCCCATGGCAACCTGCACACTTAGCGACTCACTCTCATCTGTGAACATCACTCTCCTATTTTGAGGATGACCAGTTGATAATTGGCATGCAGGCATCCCAAAAGGAAGCAGCCTTTCTGGTTAGGTCCTCACCAAACATTCGCTGGCTGCTCCGATGGCCCAGAAGATGGCTCTGGTGCTGGCTCCTCTGAACCATGCTGCTGCTGCTGCTGCTGCTGCTGCTGCTGCTTCCAAGCTGCAAGTCGCTCCAACCGAGCTTTCTTTTTAGCCTCTTCAGAGTCCTTGCTGCAGCAACATGAACACTGTCACTGCAGAGCATTACCTGCAACAAGATGGGAGCCATTCCCTCTGTTGGTGTGACGAAATGCACACCATCAGCACAAAAGTGCTCACCTTGGTTTGGCAGACTCCCGGCAGGCAGCCTGTTCACCGGCCCTGTCTACATCCTTCTCCCTCTCCCTGTTCTTGACCCTGTCTCCTTTCCCATGGCGGTCCCTGTCCCTGCCTGCACTTGTGCTTCGTGAATGACGTCGATGCCTGCTGCTCTTGGTTCTGTCCCTCTCCCTGTCTCTGTCTCTGTCCCTGTGTGCACATGGTCAATGATTCAGAGATGATTGGACCACAGCATCTACGCGCAATTCCAAGCATGCCATTTCGGTCATTCGACATTCAGCTGGAGAATAATTCTTATTGGTATTGACTTGGCTCAGGTCAGCCTTCGAGGTACGTCACTTGCACACTGCAAACAAGCATATATCGTGGAGACCTTGATCTACTGCGCGATGGTCTGCGTTCTTTGCTCCTAGATCTGTCTCTTCTTCGATGTCTCTCTCTACTCCTGCTTCGGCTTCTCGACATGACCTCAGATGTCAAGGTATGCAGGCCATGGCTATGTCGATTGTACTAGTTGTAATCACTTGCAATAATTTCTTTACAGGATCAAGAGACAGTATAGAAACTTCAGTGTGTGAAAATCTCTTCAATACTGATGTCAACACCAGGTTTGGTTTGGGGCCTCTTCCCAAATCCCTTAAAGGGTTGTTTTCTTGATATCACTCCCTCGAGCTCGACAGGCAGTGAAGCATAGTTCTTGGGATAGTACATGCTATGCATAATTGTGCACATCAGTGTGCATCTTCAGAAGAATCGAGAGCTTTTCAACGAGATGCTCCATGCGCATAGAATCGAGTTCCGCGAGCCAGCGTTAGCAGCCTTGCACTTGGCTCCATTTTGATTGCTCTTGGAGCTGGCCATAGAACGCATCAGGAACTGGTGAAGTACAGCAGAAATGGCCGCTAGCACCACAGTATCGCCACTGGCAAAATACAAATTGGTGGGTTGCGCAAGGGACTTTCACAATCTCGTGTTCCAGCTATCCTTGGAGAAGACATTCGAGAGTTCTTTCGTATGCAGGTGTTCCTGGGAGACCAGTCTGTTGGCAAGACCAGCATAATTACACGTTTCATGTATGACAAGTTCGACAATACTTACCAGGTGCATGTCGACTCTCTTTCTTCTTAGTTCAACTTGCACAGTGTTCCATCAGGCATTCAATGGATGTAACGATGCACTGGCAATGCAGGCAACCATCGGCATTGACTTTCTTTCCAAGACAATGTATCTTGAGGACAGAACAGTGAGGCTTCAGTTGTGGTGAGCTTACTGCTCTACAGCACCCCCACACCGTTCTGTTTGGGTGCTAATTGCAAAGAATCTACCATTGCATGTGTCTGTGACATACACAAATCAATTTGTGAAGGCATTACTATGATGCATGCAGGGACACAGCAGGGCAGGAGCGCTTCAGGAGCTTGATCCCAAGCTACATCAGAGACTCCTCAGTTGCTGTCGTGGTGTACGACGTGTCCAGTACGGCTCTAGCCCATTGTTGTATTACACAGCCTGCAAGTCACAAGACCAATCAGACCATCTGCAATTTTTGGCCCATTCTGATATCAGGTAATCTTTGGCCCATTCTGACATCAGGTCTTGCATTGTTGATGATTTGATGCATGCAGACCGGCAGTCATTCCTCAACACAGCCCGATGGATAGAAGAGGTCAGGACTGAGCGTGGCAGTGATGTCATCGTCGTTCTTGTGGGCAACAAGACAGATTTGGTAGACAAAAGGTGTGCTGCTGTTTTTAGCCACATCATGACACGTATGCGACAGACATGCGACAAACCCCAACCTTGCCTGAGCTGCCTTGATGAATGAGCAGGCAAGTTTCCATCGAGGAGGGAGATGCCAAAGCACGCGAGTTTAATGTCATGTTCATTGAGACCAGCGCAAAAGCTGGCTTCAACATCAAGGTGATTGCTGAGAACATTTCACAAGATGCCCTTGGAAACGAGTTTGGCAGTTTGCATGAAGTGCTCTCAGTGAAATGGAATTCATGCAGTCCTCTAACGAAGTGGCACTGTAATTTTCCTGCAGGCACTGTTCAGGAAGATTGCAGCTGCACTCCCCGGGATGGAGTCCCTGTCGGCGGCAAAGCAGGAAGACCTTGTGGATGTGAACCTGTCAGCTACAGCAAATAGCGGCAGGGGTGCCGCCTCGTCTGCTCCCTCCAGCTGTGCCTGCTAGGAGGCAATGTGACAGTGTGCACGGTTATCCTGAGGGCCCTGGCAAAAGCACTGTGTACATCCCAGGACTCAGGAAACAATGCAGTAATGGGATATGCAATATGCAACAATTGGGAATCATGAAAGATTGAGCTCAGAACGGATGATTCAAGTTTGTGTGTTCCAAGAAATCAGTGTCAGGCATGCAACAGGCCCTGCTGCAGGTATAACTGTGACAGGTATACCAAGGTAAAACTTGAAGGACAGAAGACCCTGCATAAATTCAACATCAGGAGTTGGCTTGGGGAGGATTTGGATTTGAGGGCAGTGCCCTGCTTCCCACTGGGAAGTTCCCAGCACAACTTAAAAGTGTAGGTATTCACATTAGCCCGCAGACGGAAATATGTGAACATGTAAGAAAAGAGAACAGTTTTTCGTTTCTCTAATGTACACCCTGTGTTACAATCCGCAGTCCTTGACAGGGAAATCTCAAGTTTATTGAAATTCAAAATTGAACAGGAAATCAACAAGGAAGGGATTGTACACTGCATGGACAAGCCCTCTGAAGCTGAGACTTTCAACTCCTTTTGGCATCGCTCCTCAATCTCAAGTATCGGAGTGCCACGTATGAGGTAGCCAAGCTTGTAATGATGCCAAAGATATTTAGAAGCAACTCTGCAGCCTCCATCCCTTGCATGGCCAGCTTGCCTGCATCAGAACAGTCGGTGTCACTGTCCTGTCTTCAACCAGGAAATCAGCGGCTCATATCAGCAAGGGAAGCAGAGTAAATATATGAGCACAAACAAGATATATTGTAGTGATCACCTTTGCCAATATGCTCTTGCAGTTTCCAGAAGTACAGGAGAGCACTTGCCTGCAACACAGCAGAACTTGCGCACGTGAGCATGCCAACATACTGTGGTTCTTGTCTTGCACGCAAAAGTGCAGGTCAAGTAACACATGTGGATCAAATCAAGTTGTAAAATTGAATTGGAGATTTCACCGTGACGGCCACAACGATATTGCACGTGATATAAGCCTTCAAGAGCAAAGGCGAATCATCTCGCCAGAAATTGCCGCCAGTGCCTGCAGTTGGCGAGTACAGCACATGAGGGCCGCAACAATGATTAATATGCGCAAGAAGGCTCGCAGTTGTAACAGATTTATGCTTAATCAGAGTTGCTCACCGAACCAGTAGAGTGAGAACGTCCATATGGCTGCTCCTGTGACTGCCTGTGCTGCTAGAGTGATCTTCTTGGCAGCATCTGCAATGTATCAGAGAGGGTAAGATTCCCACTGAATGTCCATCCTTGCATGTGCATGCAGCGCTGAAGAGCTGCTCACCTTCCGGCCAAAATGACTGCAGGTTGTGCCATATGGGCAATGTCTGTAAAATGGTTAGGAGCACCCAGATGATGACCTGCAAGCGTCTGTCACGTCAATGTCTCGCAGCGCGCTCCATCCTTCAGGAAAGGTTAAGAAAGCAATTGCCACTCACACTGATGTATGCCAGCAGCTTCAGCCTTTTCTTCAATGTGGGGAGCTTCTTGTAGCCTGCATGAGAGGAGAGTTAGATCATAGAAAATTTGCTTCACACATTCTTTAATTACGAGACGAGAGTTCAGCATAATCAAAGATATAACATCTCAGAGCTGCCATGGGCCAGTGCAACTCACGACTTTCAACTGTCATCCGATATGCATGATCTCTTCCTTCAACACCAGATGGTCTGTATCCTCCTCGACTTATTGCCATCCTGATCTGCGATCTATCGCTGGCTGCTTTTGATGTTGACCAACAGGTGCCAGTACAACTCAACCAGGCGAACTTTCGCCACGACCTTTGTGAAGAGTGAGAGGCCTTAGCACGCTGGATGTCACTGGTGACGAATACTGTAGGCCTCTGTACGACTTCTCTGAGAGAATTTCTTTCAAGTCGCATGTGTTGAAAGGTGATGAGTCATCAGCCTCTGCCTGGGAGCCCTTCCCAGTTCACTACTAGTGGTGTGCCCGTGCTACGCACGGTTACAGGGGAGCAAGAAAAGGGTGAAAGCCCGCATTTTTTTATTGGATGACTGCATGGAAAGTCACATGTGAAAATCATCAGTTGAACTATTTTTACATTTGTCCTGCTTCTCTTGCAATTGCCTCAAGTGAGACCTTGCTGTATATACTGCAATATATTGTGCAAGGGCTGGTTAAAATCTCTGCCACCGAGCTGAGTCAGGCTGTCGGACACAGTGAAAGAAACCATTAAAAAGGCAGCTCCTCCTCCGAGGAGAGTCTCACTACTCTTTGTGCAACTGCACTATCTCTAGAGATAGTCTAGAGATCTAATAGATCTATTGGCAATGTCAGTAGGAGGCATGAGAGTCATTACAACAGGGAGCAAGTTGCACATTAAATGCGATGAACAAATCATTTCATGCGCATGCATGCATCCCATGGGCAACGCATCACGTACGTGACGCCCCGTCATGATCAAATGATCTACATATGATCATGATTGGCCGTCACAGAGCCGCCTTGGCTCAGATCACATCCGCACTCTGGCCAGCCAGGAGTCGCCCGGCCCTGAGCATGCCGGGAAATGGCAGATGCACAAGTGCAGATACCACTGGTGTGGTGTGGTGTGGTGATGGCATACCTTATATAAGGACACCTCAACTTAGCAAGATTGAAGCAACTTTTGACGTCAGTTGCTGCAATTCAATCACCGTGACTGCAAGAGCCTGAGTGTATTCCAAGCCGAGCTCAAACCGACTTGATATTGCTACAAGATGTAAGCCATCTACAGGCAAACTAAGAGTCACCAACTTGCAGACAAGAGCTGTATTCAGCTCAGTCAAGAATTAGTACTCTTAATCCCTTGATTGTGGACTGCTAGCAGTGCAGCGCTGCTACTGCAAATATGAGAAGGGCTCAAATGCCAGTGTTTGCACGAGGCCATTCAAGCGCATCTTAGCTCGCTGGCAAGTATAATACAATAGTAATATTGTGACCAGCAGGGCAACAATCTGGGGATATGAAAGGAACTATTACAAAGGCGGTGGTTATAAAGATGGGAGGCGGTGTTCCCTCGCAAGCACTGTCCCATCAAACTTCATGAGGATGGTTGTCTTTGGCTTCGGTTGTCCCTTGACCGGCACAAAATGAGCCGTGACCCTGCAAGAAAGAACTTGATCTTTTAGAGGTCTGAAGTCCTGCAATCTAAGTGCCTCACAACCAATGCTAAGAGCACGCAGAAAAGCAGAACAGGATGGTGATGAAGTGCAGACCTTGCGCGAAACCCAGCGCCGTCCAAGACTCCCTTCACAATGCCAGCAACAAATGCTGCGCAGTTGAGCGCTCCCATGTCCTTTGGGACTGATATGAACTTGTTCACGAACAAGTCATAATCGCTGATCATGTACTCATCCTCTGCCTGCACAGCAACACTATTTACTGCAGCCAGTGTACACATGAAGAAGATCAAGGTCCTGCGTCTTGTGATGCTGCGGTCTACGGAGAGACGCAGTGGATGCCTACCGTGTTGCTCTGCTCCAGGTCTTTTGCCTGCCGGCCAAAGAGGTACTTCCACAATGAAGTGTGAACAAACTTGAGGACATCCAATAGCCTGATGTCCCTTTTGCTGTTCTTCTCCCTGAAGCAGAGAATCTCTAAGAGGCGCAGGCCCACCTCAGCCCCAATGTCCTCAAGCCTGCAGCAGAAACGTTCCCATGCATTATAACGTGACCAGAGACAGATGCAGGTGGGGAGCCTGGAACGTAGATGCACAGGATCCACTGCGAGAGCCGCACAAGCGGAAGGTGGTGATGGAAGGCTCACCTTCTCTCCAACTCACCAATGTTTGAAACCTTTGTCTGGCAATACTGCACAAGCTCACTAAAGAGAAAGGAAAAAGCGCTGAGGCTGACCTGCATGCCATAGATCTACTTTGTCAGATGAGTGTGCTTAGCTACATGAGGAAGCTACATGGTGCTATGTTACTCAGCATGTGAGATGTGATGACGATCGCGAAGGTACCAAAGGTTTAGCATCTGTGGCACTTTTTAGAATGATACCAAGGATACAGAAACACTTGCCTCTCCTTTTCCTTTCGCAAGGGGTCTGTCAACAATATTTAGGCGGTACAGAGGCGAGCTAAACATTGTGTAATCGCCTGAATGCTAAATACCTTCCTTGTGCTTTAAACATGGAATTTGCACAAGGACTCTCTTCAGCAGCACCAGCACCAGAGCATCACAATTGCTGGGGTAGCTCGAGATGCGTCTTATTAAACAAGTTGATCTTCAAGAATGTTGACAAAATCGCGTACGAAACAATTGTTAGTTGGGGATCGCGTATCTTCTGAGCATCTGCAGACAAGGCGAGGCTAGTCATGCTGTGTTGAATCTGTGTCGTTGCACTGTTTTCTGCAAGGGTGTGAAAACGTTTAAAGGCGTAGACCGCTCTAAAAATTTACTCAAAAGTTGCGTTCTTCGACCGGAAGTTTCTGTACCAATTCGAGGCCGTTATTCTGTCGCTTCAACGAACTTTCAATGGCTGCAGTTGTACTCAATTGTCAGGCAGATATTACCAAGATCGAATCTGCTCTTCATGCTGCGAGACGTGAAACTTTGCAGGTTCTGGTTGTGTCCCAATGTGCCCTTTCCAAGCTCCTAGTGTGAAAGTTTGTTCCCAGCTATATTTCAAGATTCTGACATCGTACATGGATTCTGAAGTGCCTATTCTCTGGTAACGACAGAGAGGATCGCAAGACATTTCGCCAGATCAGGAGAAGGCAATGGAAAGACTTCTTCGCAAAAGGACGGTATGTGCCATTGCTTTCAGCAATTAATGCTCGTCCTCACAAGCTGAGTCACATCATATTTAAGACATTTTCTGCGTGCAGGATCAATTGATTGCGAAGATACATATTTGCACGACAACACAGGCTGCGGAAAGGTGGGCACAGGAAACTCAAAATTGAAAAGAATACAAAAAGATGTTTCACCATTTTCTGGCTCTACTCTATTGATAGCGCATAATCCATGCATTGCATCCTTGTCAGTGTTATCGAATGCAGGGAAGGAGCTGATAATGCTGCCCAGGACGTATCAGATGCGCTCGCTCTTCTTGACAAGGAGAACCAGCAGCTGCAGACAGAGGTACAGTGGCCCCAACACAGGCAGTCTGCATCCCGCAGCCTGGTCTCCAACTAGTGCATGACATTCAGAAGCTATCGTGCAGGTGAACGAAGCTGCACGCCGTGTTGCTCAACTGCGCACAACTGTCCCCAAAGCGCTGTCCAACAGATTCAAGGGGATGCTTGAATCATGCCGCCCTACTCCGCAGCCAGAGGGCTCTGATGCAGAGCAGTCTGGTGAAGAAGAGGCGGGCCCACCTGATGCTTCATTGTCTCCTGCGCCGCTTGAGCTGCAGGACAAGTTTGCTGCGATCACCAATGGCATGCCATCCCTCAGGTAATCCGCGTTTACATATCACGTCTGTATTATAGCTGTCACAAGCCTTCAGATACTGTGCACTTAGTATCCAGCACCATTGCTGAGATTGGCATAATTTGTACTTTCAGGGCTGAGCTGGAAGAGGCTTTGGAAAGGCTGCAGCGCATTGTGGCAGCCATCGATTCAGAGGCCGAGAAAGCACCCCCCAACACAGTGGAGAAAGCATTCAAGCACTTTGACAGCCCCGCAACCTCTGGAATGCCCTCGCCAAAGTTGGCAGACGCCGTCAGCTCTGGCAAGATTGTGACGCGCAGGCGCATGGCAAGCCACCTGCGGCCCATCCCATACCCGCTGCGCTGAAGTAAAGAGCATGTTAATGTTTCGGCGCTGCAGAGTTGAGTTTGTCACTGCCAGGCCGACCAGATCATGTATCATAGCATCGTCCACCACATGCACATGGGAATCCAATATACACCACAGGGACACTTGTAAACTACTTACAGACCACCAAAATATTATTAATCAATCCTTTGATATCTATTTGACGACAGATTCCGTCATAGACACAGTTGTAAAAAATAATTGAAGCAACAACAGCAGTTCAATTAATGTACAAGTAGCCCTCGCTCTTGATTGCAATGAATGGCAAGTGTCCAAAATTCAGTTGAGCACTCTACAACTCCGATATGACCTCTCATCCTGTACCTATTGATTCCAGAACATGCCCCTGCGGAAGCGCAGACAATAAGTGATGCAGTCAGAAATGAAGAGAGGAAGCACACATGCCTAAAGAACGCGCACCAGAGCATTGCCCGAGGCTTTACTGCATCAAAATAATATTTCAGACAACCACTTTCGATGTGGATTAGAGCAAATTGGTGGGTGAATTACCTGACACCGTCAGGATCGCACTTGAATCCCAATTGTTCGTAGAAGCCCACAGCTGCAAGAAGAAATCATCTTCAGGACTACATCCTCCAGTACTGTTCTGAAGCAGATTCACTTTGGAGCAGGCCAGAATGCATAGGCTGATGACATAAGCATGTCTTGATGAATTGCATGACCCACCTTCCGAATCCGCAAAGAGGCAGATGTTACCGATCTGTTGTCGCTTCAGAGCCTCCACTGTTTTCACAACCATATAGCGCCCGATGCCTTTGCCCTTCAGCAGCATCAAGGGCTCAGACTCCCCTCCAGATGATGTGTCACCTCTTGTCAAGGTGAACGAGAAGCCCTTGAGCAAGCACTTACCTGGTAATCTGGATCGACAAGAACATCCCAAATTGTTGCATTGAAGACATGGTCACTTGTGCAGCGTATGAGGCCTATCAATTGCTCTTTGGCGGTGGCTCCACTGGGGTCCAGTTCCCGCCGGACAACAGAGGAGACAAGATAGCTCCCAAGCAGAGCAGTCTCTAATTTCTTGGCGGGCCGCTTTGGCCATCCCACCTGCAGGACACACCAGGCTCAGACTTGCGTCCGGATGCAGGATAAAGCATGACACGTCTGCAGAAGCTGGGTGCTGAAGATCCAAGGATCATACCTTCTCTATGAGCTGCGAGAGCACAGAGGCACTGACTTCTGCGTTCCTTGTAAATACTATCTGCACCTTGCGCCCATCCCCTGGGAGCTCTATCTCCTGGAGGACAATGATATCCTGCAGGCAGACATTTCTCAGCTTTCGATGTGTCTGACTGGCCCCTAGTTTCAGACACGGGTGCTGGGAGACTCACTGAGTCAGTGTCAGCAGCCTCTGACTCCTCGATGATGATGTCCTCCTCCTCTTTTACTTCTACGTCCCTACAAAAGTGTTCTATATCAGACATACATCTGCATGCATGGGAATTTAGTAAAAATTGGCTGGTGGCCTACCTTTGGAACAAGTTGGACAACAATTTCCCTCCAAAACTTTGCACCTTTACATTCTGAAGCCTTCTGAAAGACTTCCTACAGTGCTCTCTGCATATTACTACATGAAAGCCCTTCCTGTGCACCGGATTGCCACAGATGTGCTGGCAGTATTGTGACCAAGGTCTGCCTAGTCCCTGCAATTTCATATGTGATCTGAAATGCATAAAAATACAGTCAAAGTCATAACAAACACATTTCTATTCGTGTCCTTAAAGTCGTCAAAATTTGCCAATCTGATCTTCGATCGAGGTTCCAAACGGGCCAAACAGGCACGCCCTCGTCTAGCTTGTATCCCTGTTTAGCTCGCCTTCAGAACTCTCGGCAGATCTGCTTCCTTCAAGACAAAATTGGCACATAGAAGATTTTGTCACTATTTATCTGTAACTGCACAAACGGGACACCCCCAGTGCACTCCTTCTAGGAACATTCCTGGAAGCATCACTGTTGATCTCGCTGAATAGTGCTGTTCAATACTTTTGACTCTTTCAAGGAAATGATGATAGCCTGAAATAAAGATCAGTATATTTCTGACAATACATTTTTCATCGCCTAACCGTTTTCGGGAGGCGCTTTATGAGGAGGGAAACCTGACACATCATGGACTCGATAGTGAGACCTTCACCGCACCTGACCTAACATCGATGAAATTGAAGTGTATGTTGGAGTGTGACAATTTGTCCAACGACCAAACTCGTGTTATCGTGACCTCTTCTGTGCGTGCCATGCAGAACGCAGAGATATTCACTCTGACTTATGGGTCCATGGTCAGGCAGCTCATTGCGGATCTTGAAGATGTAAATGAAGTCAACAAGCAGCTGGACACCATGTGAGTGCAAGAGTCCTCTCCAAGAGTGTGGAAGTGTGCTAGCCTTGAATGGGTGCCTTCACAGGTTTTGCCCTTTGATCGCAGGGGCTACAACATTGGCATTCGGCTCATAGATGAGTTCCTGGCAAAGTCCAAGACGGGCAAATGCGTTGATTTCAGGGACACTGCCGACAAGATTGCAAAGGTCTGACTCATCTGGACTTCTAATGGAAGCTTGCCCAGTCAGCTGCACATCCTCACTCGCCTGAACATGATTCTGCAGGTCGGCTTCAAAATGTTCCTCAACACGTCAGCAGCGGTTGCAAACTGGAACGCTGACAGTACTGAGTGCAGCCTGGTAAGCGGTAGAGCTTGAAAAGTGTTCAACCACTGTGGAATGAAAGATGGTTGGCAGCTCTGAGGAGAGATCCAAGCATGCTTGTTTGGGGGGAACAGATTCTGGAGGACAACCCCTTGACTGATTTTGTGGAGCTGCCAGAGAGCTATTCAGGCCTCATCTACTGCAATGTCCTGTGCGGCGTGATTCGGGGAGCTCTTGAGATGGTGGGTGCACAGATCCTGATCTGGAAGTAGGAGCCGTTGAATCAAGTCATACTTTGTCAGCATGTCCCAGCAACATAGCAATGCGTACATACGACATTTGGATGTTTTGCTTGCGTGCTTCTTTTACAGGGCTGCAATCTTCAAATATTCCTGAGTCTTTTGGGATGTGAAGGGAGGTCCTGTTTGTGGGCGCAGGTGAACATTACTGTATCATGCAGTTTTGTAAAGGACGTGCTGAGAGGAGATGATGTGTCAGAGTTGCGGTTGAAGCTGCTGTCACAGATGCATGAGATATATCCATACAGGGAAGATGACTAGACAAGGCACTGCCACCTCCAATGCTTTGAAATGCTTCAAGCGGTTGCAGACAGTTGTGTTGTACCTGCAAAGAACCACCATGTTTCTGATTTGACATGTGCAGTGGTTTGCACTAAGGCTTCATGTAGCTCTCTGGCTCCCAAATAGCTTTCCAGCCACAGCGGATCTACAAATGTGTACGATACCTTACAAGGCCGAGCTCGATATCAGTATGCATACTGTATACAAAGACTTCATTCCTGCAACATCAGCAGCTGAAATGGCTCTGACAGCGTGTAATAATTTTTCAATGCAAGGATGACTCCGCAGGCCATTTCACAAGGTTGCAGCATTAGTCAGGACATGTACTACCAAAACTCCTTAAAAAATGCCCTTTCATATGATGAGTCCAGCTGAATACTTCTGTTGACATCAACACTGAACAAAAGCAAATGTGGCAAATTGAGGGACCTGGTGTCTCCTTTGGAATCAGATGATGTCTCTCATCCCAAAGATCATGCTCATGCACCCCGTCAATCTATTGTCAAAACACATAACTTCATATAAGAAGGGTTGCAAGCTCACATTCATCCAATAATGTGCCTGCAACTAAACGGGGCTGCTAGAGCTGAGGACCGGGGACAGTCCTATAGCTATTCAACAATGTCCAATGAACACCATGAAACAATGCGAGACATTGACACATGGACTCTGACCAGGGCATGAACCCACACATGAATAGTCACAGGAAGTACCGTGCTACCAGTACAGTGGGTATCGCTTTTTCGGATGGAGGTTGTTGAACAGCAGTGCAACCAAGAGCATCCCCAGAGATCCGATAAAGATGCACACAACAAATTGAAAGCCCTGCAGCCACAGGCAAGAAGGTTAATGGCAATGCTTGTACACTTCAGAGCAAGCGCTAAATTTTGTAAATGCAGAAGGTACATTTGGTGCCGCACCTGCCAGGGACGGAGGGGGTTGGCTGTCGCAGCTATGAGAGCTGTTGCGCCACCTGTGCAGCACCAAATGTTCTGGTGATGAGCAGTCGTCTTCCATAAACACAACTAGATCGCCAATGTGGAACAGTCACTAGAAAGGCATCACATGAGAGCAGGAGCACACCTGGTGGGTGGACTGTCTTTGTCAGCATCATGACCACCAGAGCCAAGCTCATTCCAAGTGCTGCTGACACCCAGAGCACGTCCTTCAGGGCAAGTCGAATCGCGCAGCCCACCACTGCGCTGAGCACTTGGCCCCCTGCGCAGATCAGCCTTACATATTAGTGCGTCCTCTCATGTGTCCTCAGAACATCCATCAGGGACAGCCAGAAATTTCCTTGAAGGGTGGTCTACTGCAAAAAGCAATTGGTCACGAGCCACCTACCTACAAGGTTTCGTGGCTGTGCCAAGGGCGAAGATATGACGCCAAAGACAAGGACAGCGCTGGCACCAAAGGATGCATAGAGCAGCGGCAGGTTGTATGCAGGTTCAAGCCATTGTGTCAGGCCTGACAACAAAAGAATGCCGCTGAAAGCTCCAAGCCTGCACCTCGGATTTGAGTGAGGACTCCGGATTCCAGCAGGTCCCCTTGATTAGATGAAGGTTGCAGAGTGGATCGCCAGTACTAGAGACGCATAGCTAGGTGTAGCCGGAGGGTAAGGCGTCTCACCCACTCCAGAATATGTCAAGAGCACTTGGAATGGACAGAGGCGTGTCCTGTCCTCCTACAAAGCATAGGGACACTCGATATCCCAGCTCAGCAACAACTGCGAAACATTGATCATCTCGATGCTTTTAACGCTCACCTTTTAGCTTCAAAGGAAGGAGCTTTATAAAACTCCACACATGGTTGGAAGTCGTTCCCTGAGAGCAGGTGCATATGCATAATAAGCAGGCGCACACCTCGGGACATGGACCTTTGCTGAGTCACGCAAGCATCCTCACAACCTTGCCTGATGATCAGACATTGGAAGGGTTTACAGATACAAACCGTTGCTTCAATTGTGCCATCTTTCACAGGGTGGGGATGATAAGGAAAGCCGATTTCCAGAGGATCGTGCCCGGATCGTTGATCTCCATTGGCTTGCGCTGAATACGCATCAGCGCCATGATGACTAGAATCTGCGTTCAAAGAAATCACAACTTCGGGTGGAGCAGATGCTGCTCTGCCGATCTCCCCCATATGCTCGCTTAGAGGTGTTGTACGAGAATCGACTTCTCTCTTGGAAACGACGGTGTACTCGATCACGTCCAAAACATTGTCACAGACATGCTTGGTACGTCTATACTCACCATTAATGCTCCATACCCTTGCTTAATTGATCGCACAGCTCGAGGATGTGCGTTTTCCGAAAGGACCATCAGCACGTGGGGGCACCTGGCCCTTCCGTCCCACGTTCCTGAGTCAGATCTAAATTTAGATTAGATCCAGGGCTGATCTTCTCATTTTGATTTTTTGGGTAAGTTTCTTGAAGCAGTGCAACAGGCAGTCAGCCATGATGCTCTATATTAAAAATTTCTAGCTTTTTTAAATCTCTTGTTCATGCCGCTGGCGCCGCAGCCACGGACGATGTCGCGACGATACTATCGTCGCGTGGCCACTGGTAGTGGCCACCATGATGGTGCCCAATCATGCATGTAAAAGGTACTGCCTATGAAAAAGCTCTCAGGTACTGCTTCTCTGACTTTCCTTAATACGTTGCATGCCATTGGTTGCTCGAAATCTCGCTTCATGCGGCCCCATAGTCTCAGAATCACATACACTCACTTGATAACCACAGTGTCATCACTGCCAGATCAGTGATGACTCTAGCAGAATGATTATCTAACCGTGCCTTCTTCGCAAAGACATCTTTCCCTCGCATCTGCAATTGTTGTGCTTGCAGGTGCTGTTCTTCTGACCATCCATTTTCTATGCAAGCACAAGTACATCTTCCCAGAGCATGACAGATCTGCGTTCTAGAACTGCATGACATCTATGCAGCCAGCAGCTCTGCAACATCATTCAAATGTCGCCCAGTTCTCTTCCTTCTTTGCAACGGTGGCTGTTTGGGTGCCAAATGGATGCGAGGCATCCATCTGATCTGAAAGCTGCTGTACTGCTGGACGACCGGATGCATCGCTGTCAAAGCTCCCGAGCAGGTCTGCGTACCCACCCCCACTAGGCTCGGAAGGCAGAGTGCTGCTGAATCCCCCTGCTGGGGCGCTTGACCGCTCCTGCAATGTGAGAAGATTCCCATATCAGTCTTGCAAGGATTTGAAAGTATTGAAAAGCAAAATCCTTTGCAGGGCTGGTCTACCACTCGGTTGTTGCCAGGGGTCATATCATGGGCAGAACCTGTTGCAGAGGGGCCTGAGGAGGTGGGGCCAGAGGCTTGAGCTGACTGGCTTGTGACGAGGCTGCCACAGGCAGATTAGAGAAGAGCCCGCCAGTGCTGGCTGTCGTTTTGTCTCCCGACGCCCTCCGCATGTTGATTCTAGCGGCACACAGATGGGGTGAGACTCACCAGTATGTGGTCAGATTTTCGGTGTCACCAATCCAAACGATAACGAACAACTGCTTTGTAAGTGACTGCTAATCGGTGCAATAAGCTCTTTGGCACGAGCATCGCACTTGATTGTTTCGCCTTCCTTCAAGCTGAGGTCCTGCTTCTTGTAAAGGCTGGAAGCCTCGCTTGCACCGGATGGTGCATCATCCTTCGCAGCTGCCTGCACCTCCTTTGCTCGCCGGATGTACTTCTCATGGTCGGACTGCACCAGCACAGACCAGGACGATGTTGGCAGATCCAGAGTACAAGGCCAGTCTTTATTGCACGATGAGGCCAGACAAGTAGACAACCAAGGAAGACACCTTACCAGAGCAACATTGAAGTCGAATGCTTCCGTGCGGTCTGTGAAGCCCATCCCAATGAAGGCATGCCGCTTGGTTGTGGCATCCACCAGTCGCAAGACAAAGTAGCGGGAGCTGTCCGCCACTGGCTCCACCGCTACTGCCCTCTGTCCCAGTGGCACCGGGCACATGGCAAACAGCTCCCCACTGATGCAAGAAAAAATCAGTTCAGCATAAGTCCTGAAAATTAAATCTTTTGTCAGCAACAGCATCTGCACAGGAAAATCCAAGTTATACTCTGCAAGAGGGCCACATGTGGTGATTGACTTCAGGAGCGGCATGCAAGAGCTGTCCAGCAGAATGTCTTGTGTCGACTGATGTATTGGATCATTATGAGGATTTTCATGTTGACATGCAGAAGACAGAAGTCACCTGCCAGGCTCCTCCAACCTCAGCTCACACTTTTCCCCGATGGACAGCACACGCAGCCTTCCCTGGAAAATCCTGTCCGCGACCTTCCAGTCACCGCTTTTGTGACCACCTGATGACGGGCGTGGTGAAATTCTGTATACCTGCACCTCCTTTGCAACGAACAAAGTCTGCTCGATTGCTTCATCACCCATCCTTTACACTGCAGCTCCAAAAAGAACAAAGGAATAAGGAGGGATACTTAGGAACACAAATACCTGGCCCTTGAAACTGTAGAGCTCATCAAACTAGGATATCTTTTGTTTTGCTGCTTGCATCCGAGGAAACTTCTGGGCAGATTCAGCGTGAGCCTGATCAGGACCGATCGACCTCGATCCCCCCTGCAGGGTCCCCCCGGCCTGGATTGGATTCCAAGGATTTATCTTGCACGTGTGGATTTCTCCTCTCAAATTCGGTTCTATCCGACAACAGAGACGATCCTCATAATTCATCAACCTAGAAGATTGTGTTGCATCCCCATCAGACCATGATGGCGTCGGTCAACTCTCCGTGCTCCAGACCATGCACGAGTGATGTGTTCACTACCTCTTCATTCAAGAAGGGAAGTCCCTTATCTGCCGGTCGAAAACAGCGGCATCTTAGCACACGAGCATTGCGGAAGGTGCAGACGCCCAGAGCGGCGGCCGCAGTTCAGACAGTTGGCACTGCAGGGGGAAGACTGCCAAGGTGCACAACCTAGCCTCTACCTGCAGACATGTGCAGATGGCTGTGAGGGACTGAGCCTCGGAGCCTCTGCATGTAAGGCCACGTAGTTGGACAATGCCACTTATCACTCTCCCATTGTGTCAGGTGGGAGTACATTTATGACACGTTGAATAAGCGGGGAGTGAAAACCATCAAAGCTGAGGAAGCAGCGGAGCTCGTAAAGAAGGGATATGTGAGTGCCTGCTCCACATTTTCAATTGATGTGGGGGTTTGCATAGCTCAATTAGACATCCATCTTCTTCCATGTGTCATCCATATGCTGCTCCACAGCTCACTGCTGACCTATTGTGACCTGATGCATCTCAGGTGCTTGTTGATGTGAGACCCAAAGACCTCTATGAGCAGGCTCACCCAGAGGGCGCCAAACATGCAGCCCTTTTCAGGAAATTTAGTTTGGGCCAAATGTCATTCACTGGTCTGCTGCGTGCAACCGCCTTGGCTCTGAACGGCGTCGCACCAGTGGAGCCAAACCCAGCATTTGGTGAGCTGGCTGTGACTTTGTGGGCGTCTTTGTGTTTGTAAACCATGTGCTTAGGGACTCCATTTTCAAGAACAACCTGTTGATGAGGACTGCATGCCTTGCACAGTGGAGGATTTGACGGCAGCGGCAGGGAAGGGTGCAAAGATCATCCTCGCTTGTGAGGCGGGTGGATCATTGGTACCAAATGCCAGCTTCCAGTATGGAAAGGAATCACGTTCATTGAAGGTGACTTGACTCTGACGTGCTTCCATGGGTCTTGCAGATCTCTCAACCGGCATCATCAGCTTAGTGGCCTGAGATCATATATCTACGAGTGCCTTGGGGAGCCTGTGTCGTGTAACTTCCAATGGGGGAAGCAACAAGCTGCTGCCCTGGCGCAGGCTGCTTACAAGGCTGTCGTGTCTGAGAACTTTGGAGAGGTGCTCCATCTTGGTGGCGGAGTATATGGTGAGCCATGTTCTTCGCAGCAGCGCTGTGTGTCTCTGTGGTCCTAGTAATGCCAGTATTGCTTCATGTACCCACAAGGCTCATGATGTTGGTGGCTGTACTCATCTCCAAACCTGCTGCAGGGTGGTACAAGGCGGATCTTCCTTTTGTGGGAGAGTACGATTTGGCCAACGTTGGGAGGACGCCAAATGTGGTCAGCAACGACGACTGAAAACACTGAATCTCACTGTATGACGTGCTGATGAGTTTGAGTGTTTCAGTTGTTTTGTCCTTCTTACTTTGCGACCCCTGGTGCAGCCCCGCTAGCGCTAATTTGTTCTCGTCGATTTGATACAATATACGACATTGCTCACAGATATGGATGTCAACAGCAAATGCCACCATGTACTGTATTCATCAATTTTGGCAGCGTTCCATGTGCTGCAGCATCTGATATTATTGGTTGGCTTGGGGATTCTATTGTTGGAAAGGCATAGAGTGGTTCTGCAAGGATTATCAAAACACAAATGTTTCATACGATGCATTAATTAAATTCCTGACAGGCACCTCAGAGACTTCTCAATATCACGCAGTGATCACTATCACAACATCATTTATTGCATTCGGAAGTATTCTTTCAAGTGCACCAGATTTCTGCTCTAGGGGCAGTGCCCAAGTGTGAAAACTCTCATGATCACAACACTTCAACTTTCGCACAATAGTCTGCTCTCAGAGGTTCACACATATATGCTAGGTCAGGGCGCTCCAAGATATCAGTCCTGAATGTATTTTAGTGTTTCTTGAGAACTCTCTGCCACCTCCCAAAAATGGAGGAAGTCTTCCATCGTGGCATCATGCCGCGTTTCAGCGCACATGCATCATCATGCCATCTGCTGGGCCGACAGGGATCACGCTAGGATGTCGGGTAGCTGGCGTGGATGCAGCATACTGGAACTTGAACCTCTGCACACAGTCAAGAACTCACGTCAGAAAGGAGTTGTCTATGTGTACAATCATGCAACACTTCTGGTAGACCTGCCAGGCATGCAAGCACACTACACCATCTAGGCGGCAGCGACACTTTTCAAATTCGGCTATTTATGGGCGGTAAGGACCATGTCTGTGGAGAGGGGACGGACCTTTACAAGCAGTGCCAGAACTATTCGCGCCTCAAGGAGTGCAAAGTACTGGCCCAGGCAATTCCGTGGCCCCTGGATGAACGGCACAAACTGCAGGCAGCACAGTAAAAAATATCAGTTGGAGTTCTTGAGAAAATTGCGTCTCCAGGAATGTTGACTGTAGCCAAGACTAAAATCACAGAAGGCATAATGGCACACAGCATGTCATCCAATCATAAGCTGCTCAATGCCCATGAAGTGCATGAGCTGCAATATGGAGCTCATGGCTTGCCATTAAAAGGAAATCCCGCTTCTACCCTGCTTGACGTTTACGCATGAGACAGACGGGAGGAGCAATGCACACCATGAAGGGGCGGATGTCCTCCTTGAAGCCGTCGTACTCGCCGCCGGGCAGGAAGCGCTCGGGGCGCCAGGCGCCCGGCTGCTGCCAGGCCGCGTGCACCGCCTGCAGGCAGCATGCCAGGTACGTGCCGGCCGGCACGCGCATGCCGCAGATCGCGTCGTCCGCCGCCACCCGCCGAGTCACCACCGGCACCACCGAGTACTTGCGCAGCGTCTCCTGCACGCATTCCATGAATCACCACTTTGAGCGCATCTGCTATCGCTGTAACACCTCAGGGTTTCTAAAGGGTTGTTTGGGGGCCCCCTTCCCCACACCCAGCATATACTCTGCTCCAGGGTAGCCCACTAACACTCCAAACTCAGGTCCCTGGTGCTTACCCGTCCCATCTTTCGAGTGGTGGGCTAAGAATGCAGTAAGGGGGACATGTAAGATGGGTTCATGTTGGGAGGACAGCCGGGGCACACCTTCAGAGAGCTGACTGTGTACACCATCTGCTCTGCGGCCGCCCTGCTCGGCTCGTCGCTCTGAGCTGTAGCCGCGACTGCCTCCTCCCTCACCTGCAGCAAGGCACTTTCTCAGCAGTGATCTTCTTTGGACACTGCCTTGCAGCACACACAACAACACAAGGGCGCATGCTTGCCAAGTTCACGATTGAATGTACTGAGGTCAACTCTGGCACCGCATACTGAGTGGGTGCACACTTTGGCAAGCGCGTCGGGCCGCTGAGTCAGCTCGTACAGCGTCCACGTCAGCATGGCAGCGCTCGTCTCGTGGCCGGCCAGCAAAAAAGTCTTTATTTCGTAGCACAGCTGCGTCTCCAGTGCATTGCTCCACGTGCCGCCCTTGGCCTGCAGCGCCCACACTCCTTACTATTAAGCAGCATCCCACGCACAACAGACACCCTTCATCTGAGCAATGGCAGTCCATCTGGTAACCAATGAAGTGCAAATTGCTCCTCAGGTACTCAACTCCGGCAACTGAATCTCAGCCCCACTGAGCTCTCCAGGCATGCATCTGAAGAAACATATGCAAGAGATCCACACAAGAGATACATGCAAGCATCACATTTTCGATTCAAATTCTTTCTGTAAAAAAGCAAGTTTTGCTGCGGCCCAGCACCTCGATGGCGGTGATGAGGCGGTCGAGGATGTCACGCTTGGGGGCGCCGGATCGCTGGTGGCGGCTGTGCCAGCGCGTGCGCAGGAGGGTGCGGATGTAGGAGTTGAGGCTGCGCATGCGCCAGAGGAAGGCAAAGAAGGAGGGCGTGGGCAGGTACTGGCGCCAGGGGCGGATCGCGCGCAGATTCGCCTCCGCCATCACCGGCAGGTACAGCTGCGGAAACACCTGCGCGCATAGCATCGATGCTATTACTCATGTCAGACGTTCTACAATGTCAATGAACTGAAGTTCCAAAGTCGCGTTGAAAAATTCAGTTCGGCAGAGTACCAGTAGCGGCTCTTGGACACGACTCTGTGCAGGCTTCTACGCTCTGCATATTTTGCATGTGCTCTGGCTCGGGCGGATTAGCGAACGGTGATACGCCCTTCAGTAAGAATGGGCGCAGTGCAACGAGACACATGGACATGTGTTCTGTGAAAGGATTGCGCTGCCTTTCCGTCCAGGCCTCCCTCGTGACAAAGGTACACATATGGGCGGGTGGATTTGCAGTGAAGAGCTGCGTCGTACCCGGTCGCACTCTTCGGCCGGCAGGCTGAGGACGGCTTCGCCGATGACCTGCAGCGTGAGCAGCCGGAACTCCTCCTCCATCTCCACTGGCCGCCCAGCCGCCACCGCCTCCTCCAGCTTGCTGCTCAGCCGGTCCGCTGCCCGCCTCGCCACCCCAATCTGCGCACACCAGCCCAACCGGCCCCGGTTAATCACTCGCGCCCAACAATGTAAATTTCCATATGTGCATATGCTTCACTGCCTGCCTGACGCACTGCACTGGGCCTGGCGGCTGTCTGTCTTCCTGGGAGGTCAAGGCAGTGCAGCAGGCTCTCGTTGGCAATGCGCTGCTGGCATGCGTTCTTGACAAGGTGCAAGTACGATTGTGACAGTCTGGTCATAGGCAGACTTGTGATGCCAATAGCATGACCGCCTGCTATGCTGGAAGCTCAGTGCAGCCCGATATGCTTCTATGACAATGTGCTGTTGGCAATGATTCCTCACAATAGGAACACCTTGATGGTCAGAGACCGGTGGCAGAAGCAATGGTATGAAGCCCCTCAGCAGCCGGCAGGGCAGGAAAGATGGAGGGAACGGCTCACCACATCGTCGAGGACGTCGACGCGCAGAGTGGGGGCCATGAGCAGGCGCTGGGACTGCCAGAGGGCACCCTGCGCAGTCACCAGGCCCGTGCCCAGGATGGGCAGGAAGGGGTGGAAGGAGAAGTCCAGGTCCTTCACATAGTTGCGCGCGTTGGTCTGGAACACCCGCTTTAGCCCCTCCGCGCTGCCCACCACCACCATGCTGCGCTGCAGAATGCGCAGTCGCACCTGCACATGCTTTGTCTGTCATCTGTACTGTTGCTTGCATGTCTGCCTAACAGATTTTTCTGGTACTGATGGTAGATTTCTCTGGGACTAACGATTCTGATCCTGCTCATGCTCTAGCTAGATTATCACTTAACTGTACATGCCATGCGCGTCCCCATTGTCTGTGGATGTTCTGAAATCTGAGATTAAGAATGGAGGAATGACAATCTCACATCTGGACAGGGAGGTCAGGCATGGCTGAGCAGTGATGGGCCTGACATTGTCAGGTCTTCAGTCTGCTAGTTTTATTCCCAACACCAGGACCTCATGCAGGGACTGGTCTGCATGGAGGGACGATTCTGCTGCAAACGGTCAACAGCTCCATGCAATTCCCTGAAGCCATGCATGATCCCAGCCTGCATGTCCAAGATGAGGACAATTGCATATTGTTGTCAGAGTACAGTCATGATCATAAAGGCAATGTGCTGTGAGCCCGTCTTACCAGGGGCGGGCACTTGATGACCCAGGCAGCCATGATGTCCCAGGGGGTCCCCATCAGCAGCGGCAGCACATGGCCCAGCAGCAGGTTGCCCCCCGGAGCGCTGGGGACGTCAGACAGGTCCCTCTCAATGGCCACCATGCGCCACAGCCCTCGCAGCAGCTGGAAGCAGGCCAGGCTGACCAGCACAGCAGCTGCCAGAAGAGCTGCTTGTCCAGGATGAAATGCTGCATCTCCATTCGTGCCAAGACCCCCGAAGCCCCATGTCATCTTTCTGTCCAGTCCCGAGATTGATCTGCAAGACTGGTGTACCAGCTAATGCTGGGCAGTCAGGCCTGAAGGCTTCCACATCTCCCCGTGTTCCAGCCCATTTCGGAGTGTCGCATGTGGGAGAATATAACATAAAATAAGATCGAGTGATTGTCAAGTATTTATCACTTTCCTATCAGCAGCCCAGTGGAGGGAGTGCTGATTGCAGCAGCGAGTTTGATGGGATCAAATAATCGATACCACGCCGGGCTCAGCAGATACCCGTATAATCGAGATAATGTTACTCTCTTACTTTATTACATTTGCAAAAGACAGCAAAAGGACGAGCCAGTGCATCAGAGGCCCAGAGAGGTTGTTCAAAACCCTACAACCGAGAGAGGGTTTGCCAGCTGGTGCTGCAGTCTGCTTCCTCAATTCTCGACAGCTCAAGCCTCTCTCTGCCTGCATTTCGATTTCAGCTGTGTGAGACAGTTCTTGTGTCGTTCTGCAACCCATTGTGACGTTTGGAAAGCGTTAATCACCAGATCACTCAAGATCGCCAGGGTCCTACCTTTCTAGATAGGCCGGACGAAAATCCAAATGCTCGTTGAAATTTTTCTCTGATGAAACATAGGGTCGTTGGCCGCAATCTAGGCAGGACTGTCGCGCACAGATGGTCACTGCTCAGGTATATACTGTTTTAGCAAGTTCACTGCATAAATGAATTGTCTTAATTGCAACATATATACTTAATTGGCTCTTGCATGTTCAGGACTATGGTATCTCAGCTTGTTCGTCATGAGAGGATTGAAACGACGGTGGCCAAAGCAAAGGAGCTCAGGAAGCTGGCAGACAGGGTCGTCACCTGGGGCAAGGAGGTGAGGCTATGGCACACATTGATTTGGCTGTTGTCCAGGTGCTGCTGTGTATCCACCATCTTGCTGATGCTCGCTGCATCCCACCAGGGGGATCTGCATGCGAGACGGAAGGCTGCAGCAGTGGTGCGCGGGGACGACGTGCTGCAGAAGGTGTTCACAGAGATGGCAGAGCGATACAAGGATCGCGATGGCGGCTACACGCGCATCCTGCGCACCAGGCAGCGGACCAACGATGCAGCGCACATGGCCTACATAGAGTGAGCTCCTAGCACACATGCATGTTGCACTTGCGCCATGCACCTGCTCAAGGTCTTACTTCCTGGCCCTGCCGGAGCATCTGCATATCTGCTCAACCATCCAGTCAGCAGGTGCATGCACGCATGGCCATGAGGATATACAGGAGGTGACAGGTGTGGTGATGGGTGGCAGGTATGTGGACAGAGATGGGGAGTTGAGGCCAGCACGGCCGCCACCGGGGCGCCAGTCATCTTTCCTCCCAGCAGCTGCACAGGCTGCGGAGCAGCAACCAGGCGGGCAGGAGGAGCCTGCTGACCGGTCATGACATGCGATGATAGATGGCCACTCTCTGTTAGCCCATAAACGATGGCTTAGAGACTTCAGCATGGGCACTAGTTCTGCGTGTGAATGTTATGCCCTGTCGAAGCAGGATTGGCCATGGCGCAGGACTCATGCGGGGTTCCCCATGTGTTGCTAAGCAATCCCCAGCACTGGAAAGAGAAATATTATTACATGACAGTGTAGCACAATTTTGACTGTTGCTTGCAAGTGCCGAGTTTGGGGGAAAAGCAATGCAGCTGATTTATCAGGCAGTATGGCGGCTTGTCTGCAGACGCACCTTGCCTTCGGCAGGAAAAGCGTGTAATAATAATAATAATAATGGCGGCCACCAGCAATGTGAACTCCTCTGTAATTACAAGGCTTATAAGGAGCAAGTCTGTGTAAACTAGGAATAAGCATCATGCTCAGCTGTAGCCTGCACTGCAACGTTGCAAAATGCACAGACTGAGCCCGGTCATTGTGCTGATCAATTGCAAGTGTTTTACAATGCTGTCCTCAGTCCTGCCCCTTTGTAATCCATGAGGCTTCAGGTTTTGGCAGAGCAGGTATTTACATCAGGTATCCATTGTTTCACAGCCATGATACGGCAAGCTCAAAACGGGGGCTAGTAAACAATGCTCTCAGGGAATACCTAATCAGGCAATTGCGATCACAATGCCATCACCACCCTTTCAAATCCCAGAGTCATCCGCTCAACTGGCTCCCTCAACTGGCCCATTTAGTATGGGCCAGAACGTATCAAATGATGCTCTCCATTCAGCTACCTACTCGCTCGCTCACATAAATCGCAGTGCTGCAGAAGCCTATGTACTTGGAAGGAAAACAGTTTGCTTGAGGTGCAGTATATGGTGAGGCTTTGAGGAGCAGCTCCTGCCATTCAGAGCTTCAGGACGTCAACTCTGTACCGCCCAAGTGCCCAGATAGGGAAGATGTTCCTGTTGCAAGCACATCAGCCATGTAACGCATCAGCTTTCTCCGCGAGCATATCCCTTCTGAACATGTTTCCATGCAGCCAATGGAAGCTTGAGTGGGGGCAATAGGCACACCTGTAGTTAGCGTATGTGATCATGCAGTTCCGGTTGAACACTCCAGTGATGTGCTCCTGCGGCCAGTCACCCGATGGCAGCTGCTGCCGCAGCAGGCAGCGCACTGCATTCTGGATCTGCTTGGTGTCCCGGTGGTGATAGCCCGCTGAGATCAGCGCCAATATCGCCCAGGCTGTGTTCACCACCTGCGACTTCTGCCCCTCCAACTGTGAATACACCTGCAGGGCAAAAAATGGCCCTAAAATCAAGACTCCCCATATAACACAACCATACCATCCTCACATCATCTGTACGACCTTCCCAGCATCACTGCACAGGTGGATGTGGTTGGGGATCTACGAGGATTTCAGGGGGTATGTGGGGGTATGTGGGAGCGCGCTTTGTCCTGGCAGGAGAGGTAGCTCTCGCCCCAGCCGCCGTCGGGGCACTGCTTGCTGAGCAGGAACTCGCACGCGCGCAGCTGCGCCTCGCTGTTCGCCACCGTCTTGCCCACTGCCGCCAGCGCCTCGCACCTGCACCAGCCAGCCCGCCACAACTTCACCTCCGCCCACATAACCTCCAAAAACAAGCAAACACCGACAGAAGCACAATTGCCCTCCCCACAACAGGCTGCCTGGCTATCAATTCAAAACAATCTGAGGTGCCTTGATCTAGCTGCCCAATCTCCTGTGAGGCCTTGTGATGACTTTGAAGACAGATGGACCACTTTGAAAGGCTTGAAGGTCAGGAAGGCAGGAGTGTCCTTGATGGTGTGATGCAAGGAGGTCAGGCGCTCACCCGAACCAGGCCGCGTAGGTGAAGCAGACGCCCCAGGAGCCGTACCAGGAGCCGTCCGCACGCTGCTGCTTCTCGATGAAGCGCTGGCCGCGCCGGAGGGAGGCCAGAACCTCCGCGCTGCGATGCTCCCGGTGCTTGTGCTGGAATTCGGCCAGCGCTGTCATGCAGGCGGACGCGCACTCCACGTAGCTGTAGTCTATCACGATGTCCCCAAAGGTCTCCGAGGGATTGATCAGCTGCATGACAGCCCAGCTGTTGTCACGGCAAGTCGCCAGCGTGGCAGCTGTTACAGGACAAGTGATGTGGTGCCATAGTGCCCATGCATCATTTGGTGGGTGAGACAGGTGGAGGCATGCGCAGGGTACCTCCAGTGCTGAGTAGGAGCGCGTGTTCTCATAGGTCGCCCAGCCGCCGTCGCCATTCTGGTAGGACAGGATCACATTCACGCAATCGAAGAGGCGGTCATCCGAGATTGGCGCGCCAACCTTGGCAGGATCCAGTGCGGCAAGTGACAAAGAGGCCTGCAAAGCCCACCCACAAGAATGCTCTTTATTGTAAACTTTTTTTGTAATGAGACAGCTGTATCTTGTACATTTGGTCTAGAACAGCTCATCCACATGACACACAAAGTTATAAGTAGCATGTGAGCGTTTTACTTTCATGGATATTGGGGACAGTCCCAATGATGGGTCATAAGGAGCGATAATCACCTTGAGGCCCTCTGAGCTGCAGTCAGAGATGGGCCAGCCGTGGTCCCTTGTGGAGAAGGGCCAGGCCCCTTTGCTGATGTGGCGGTACCATGCACTCAGGGGCCCAGGGCAGTCGTCGCGCACCTGCCAAGCACAGCAGAGGCACAAACTTACTCCACAATTTCAACGAGCAGGGCCACCTGAAGAGAGTACTTCTTGTGCCAGCGACGTCACTGACATGGAATGCGGCACTGTTGTCCCTGGTTTGTATGATGGATGATCATGCATGCTTGCCTGTGTGACGTCCACGTAGTGGTGGGCGCGGCGCATACAGTCGCTGAACTCAGGTGCGAGGCCGGTGGCGCAGATAGCCTGCACCGCGAATGTGGTGTCCCACAGCTGGGACCCGTTGTACCCCTGCATCTTCATGCCGTCCTCCGCCACCCACAGGAAATCATACAGGCGCGGGATGTGCCTGCGTGCATGACATGACAAGACCATCAGGTTACTAGCACTAGGAGCAGTTCCTGATGTGTCTCAGTGGCTTTGTCACGAAGGATGGCAGAATGCCAAGCAGAATGAGCAGTACCTCTTGAAGGCCTCAGAGTCTGGGTCCTCAAACCAGCAGCACAGCATGTTGATGACCTTGTTAACAGGCCCGATGCAAACATAGCGCGTGTTCTCGTCCTGCCACACACCAACCTACTCTCTCAGCAAGCCACGCAGCATGCTCATCGTCACAGCTGCAAATCAGGCATCTCCACTACCAACAGTGAAGAGCAGGAGGCAATGAAAGCACCAAAATGTGACTCGACAGCTTGCAAAGCCCCCATCATGAAGACGAAAGGCATACAGAGAAGCAGAGAGCGCTCAAAAGAGCACACTGACCTCGTAGTGCACGTGGCGCATGACCTCAGCCAGGGCCTTCTTGCGGAGGCCGGATCCCAGCAGCAGCCCCTCTGCCTTGTACAGGGACCACCAGAGCACATCCTGGATCCAGGGGTGCGGGTAGTACAGGTCGGTCGAGGCACACTGGTTGCGCGCAGCATTCCAGTTGATGCACTCGTAACTGCCCGGGTACAGCTCCTTCCGCAGGCTGAGGACCAGTGGAGTCAGCTTGCCAGTGCCCCGCATGCCGTACACGTAGCTCATGGGTAGATACACCTGTAAAAATCCACCCCTCTCAGAAAAGATCAAACTTTCCGTGGCCCAGACTGAAGCATGCATGCTTGCGCTGCTCCTGTGACGAGCGCATGGAAGAGACTGCAGCATGCTGTCTCATGTGTATCTGTGCCTTCAGTCTAAGAGCAGAAGATACCATTCGGCAGTGGCACCAGAAGCGGCCCGGGTGTGCCAGGCCAATCCCACTCCAGGAAGCATACGGGAGCATCCAGATCTCAGGTGGGGTCGGATTCATGCCGTCCCAGGAGTAGCAGCCCAGGACCGCCAACCAGAACTTTCCCCATGATGTAATGTGTGTCGCCCCCTCATGATCGAGAATCTGCAGATCAGAAGGTGTGCTGTCAACATTGCATCCCATTCATTGCATCCCGTGCAAGTCCACATGAGATTCCTACTTATGGTATAAGGAATAACCCCCACCACTTACCCATCTTCGTGCAGTCTCGCAAGTTTCATCCTCTGCTGGGAGGCCCAAAATCCGCATTGTCACGTAGCTGCAAGGAGCACAAGAGAGGCATATGAGTGTCTGTGCTCTGCTGTGCCTGAAGAACAACAAATTTGCTTGCGAGACTCCGTACCTGAGAGCAGTCCCAAACATGGTGGAGTGACCTTCAATGTGCAGGCCATAGCCCCCATCTGAATTCTGATGGTTCTTCAGATACCGCAGCATCTCTGCCTTGTGAGGGGCGGTCAAGACTGTGTCCAGACAGCCCGTCACGTAGCAAGTGATGACGAGGCCCGGCATGAGGAACATGGGGCCCCCATAGTCGCCAGGCCAATGACCATCTGCTTGTTGCAGCTTAGAGTAAAATGAAATGCCTTCGCGCAGTGCAGATGTCACCTCTGGCCCAGTGGCAGCCCCTGTCCAGTGACAGTGTTGTCTGAGGACCCTGTCAAGATGACTTGATGGGATACGCTCAGGTTTCGTTGACTTAAATACACTTGTTACCTGGACACAATCACCAAGCAGCATTTTGCATCGAGATCAATTTTCATACGGACTGCACTGCACACCTGACTGCCTCCTTCGTGCTGTAGGATCATCAAGGCTCCCAGAGCATTGCAGGCGCAGCAGAAGGTCTGAGCTATGTTTCTGACTCAATCTTTTGGCGGTAAACGCATCTTGAGCTGCCTTCACGGCTTGCAACTCCTCTGGTGATCCACCATCAGGGTCGAATTCCCACACCTGGCGTCCTTGAAAATCATTCAAGGACTGCAGAAAAGGATGTCCTTTTGTGTCCTCCCCACTCTTTAACCTCCACATGACTTTTCAATGCAGCGACCTGCCAAGATTGCGATCACTTCGTCTTCATGCCCATGAAGTCGAGAATTCATATATCATGAGAGCTGCTCCGTACACACCGCCTTACACTCCTCAATATATGTCCAATTTAATCCCTTTCATCTTCACTGTCGGGACAGCGAAATAGAGGCAACAATGTCGGGGGATGAGGTCAGCCAGTCGACCCTTTGAGGTCTATAATTAGAAGGGTTTCCCTTCCTCAAAACACTACGTTTGGGGGGTTTCACTCGGAGGTTTCCAATCCCAGGGGGTGTTAAAATAACACC